>JACCDS011323491.1_pt1 | contig 39391 bp, 39 predicted proteins | sample 7446441 | NCBI WGS metagenome assembly JACCDS01 (sample SAMN15323445, study PRJNA562643) | freshwater metagenome | isolation source: river surface water | place: USA:Blue River Watershed | collected 2017-08-17
AAGTGATGACTGAATGATTAATTTTTAAATTTTGGAATCATTAAAGATATAAAGATGATTTATTTTCGTAAAAATTTAATTTAAATGAGTAACATATTTTTTTAAAAAATCAAACTGGACAGTACTATAAAAGGCTTTCAATTTTTGCTTTTTCGAAATAAATAAATATAATTCAAAAAATAGGAAAAAAAATGAAAAACAAAAAATATCCAGAGCTTGATACGCTTTATGAGTTAATAGAGGATAAATATGCTCCCTTTGTTTCTGCTAATTATACATTTAGTACAAGGCAAGATGAAATAAAATTATCTGATGATGGTATTAAATTTAAATTTACTGTAGAAAATGATTACACGCTTAATCAACAAAAAATGACTGGAGTGATTAATAGTCCTAATAATGAAACAATAGGTGCCATGATTTTTCAAAGAGATGCTATATTATCTGGTGAATTGAAAACAGGTTATTTGAATTTAAGTTTAACTGGTGATGATAAAAAAATAAAAATAATTAAAGAAAAAGATGTTGAAATTGTTTTTGAAGAGATTTTCAAAAAGGTCATTGATGTGAGTATAGCAAGATTAACAAATCCTAATCAATTTGACAAGACATCTTATCAAGAGCATAAGGTAGATGCAGACACACATGCGGCAATATTAAAATCTAAACAAAATATTAAAATCTAAACAAGCTTTATTAGGAATAGTTTCTCCTATTATTAGAAATAATTCTGAAGTATTAAATAAAATGGTGATCATGAGAGGGAAAGAGGCACCTAACCATCATATAAAGATGAATTAATTGTTGTAAATATACAACTGATAAAAAAATATTGTAAAATAAACAACATGTGTTATTATTGGGATAATTATTAAGAAAAAAATGAAAACTTGTTTCCGATTATTATTTTCTCATTTATTACTCCGTAAGGAGTAATGATTATTTGCGTTTAAAAAAAGCGTCACATTAAGAAAATTTTAATCAAAGGAAATAACATGTCATATCAACAAAATTTCAAGACTTTTGAAAAGTCTTATTCTGAAAAGATTACTTCAAATAAAAAAGAGCATAACTTTTATATTGTGCCCATGTTTCCATATCCATCAGGAAACATTCATATGGGCCATATGAGGGTCTATACCATATCGAGTGTATTGAAAAGATATCATGAAAAAAAGGGGGATGATGTTTTGCATCCGATTGGATTTGATTCATTTGGCTTGCCAGCAGAAACTGCTGCTATCAAACATGGCTTGAATCCTCATGAATGGACAATCAATAACATTGAAAAAATGAAAAACGACTTTCATTCAATGAATTTCAATTTTGATTGGATACATGAGATAAAAACACATGAAAAAGAATATTATTTGATAGAGCAAAAAATATTCAAAGAAGCGTTTAAGGCTGGTTATATCTATAAAAAAGAGCAATATGTGAATTTTGATCCTGTTGACAAAACTGTTTTGTCCAATGAGCAGGTAGTCAATGGAAAGGGTTGGAGGTCTGGGGTAACAGTCATTAGGAAAAAGATTCCCATGTATTTTTTCAATGTGAGAAAATATGCCAAAGAATTGCATAATGAATTGACTCGTTTGAATTGGCCAAAAAAAGTTTTGGAAATGCAAAAAAATTGGATCAATTATCAAACTGGTAAAACAATTCATGTGCAATTTGATGATAAAAGTTTTAAAGTGTTCGATAATCAAAAAGAAAGTAATAATTGTATATTGATGGGTATCAATCAACCTTTTACAGAAACCTTCATACAAAGAGAAGATTTTCAGCAATGGTTGAAAGAAACAGAAGTGATAGGTGTATCGGAGAAAATGAATCATCACATGAATGTTTACTACAATACAGGTAGCATGATTGATTATGAAGGTAAACAATATCCTATTTTGATAGACATGAAAAAAGATGATGAAATTTTGATGAGTAAAGAGAAAATAGATATCATAGGAGAGAATAAAGGAATTATTTTGTCAGTTGAAGAGGGGGAATATATTGGTTTGAAGGACTGGTCTATTTCAAGACAAAGATATTGGGGCAATCCGATTCCAATGATTGAATGTGATGATTGTGGAGATGTAATGTCTGAGGACGATGTTATTTTGCCTATTGATTTGAATCCTGATGGAGAAGGCAATATCTTGGATAAAACTCCATCATTTTATTCATGTTTTTGTCCCCAATGTGAAAAACCTGCCAAGAGATGTACGGATACAATGGATACATTTGTGCAATCAGCTTGGTATTATCATCGTTATATCAATCCGCAAGCAAAAGATATCATTCCGAATGCTGATAATCAGATTGACATTTATGTTGGTGGATCGGAGCATTCAACGATGCATTTGATATATACAAGATTTTTCCACAAAATGTTGAGAGATTTGGGGATGATAAGTACGAATGAACCCATAAAGAAATTGATAACTCCGGGTATGGTATGTAAAAAATATCAAAAAGCAGATGGTACGATGGCAAGTGCGAAGATGAGTAAATCATTGGGAAATGTAGTTTCCCCTCAAGATTATATTGATAAATATGGAGCAGATGCGGTACAAATGTTCATGATATTTGCAGCACCTATATCAGATGATTTTGATTTTGAAGATTCTGGTATGGTAGGTGTTTATCGATTCTTGGATGAAGTTTACCAATACTTTGAAAACGGTAGCATGGCAAAGAAAGAAATTAATGAACAGGTATGCAAAGAATTGATGAATAAAATGAGTCAATATATTGAGAAAGAATTTGAGGGGAGATGTCAATTGAATACAATAATACCACAATTGATGATTGCATTTAAATCGATGAAAAAATGTGATTTTCAAGATATGAATTTGAAAGAAGAGGTTGAGAAAATTTTTTTGAATAATTTGTTTATTTTCGCACCTAATTTGACCCATTATTTGAAAAATAAATATAATTCAACGGTAGAAATAAATATGAAAAATAAAATTTAATTTTTAATAACCAAAAAAATAGCTAGATAAACCTAGCTATTTTTTATGTAAAATATTTATAATTTAATGATTTTTTTCTTATGAATTTCATGAATATTAATATTGCTTAAAATCAAGTTTTGTTCTTTTTGTTGTTGATATTGTAATATCATAAGGCATCTTTGTGCAATATTTTGGGTATACCAATAAGGAATTTGGCAGAAAGATTCGGTGAACATCTGATTGATTTTTTTAATATTTGACGTATTCCAATCTGAAAGGTCGTGATTAAATGCTGAATACATAAACATTGAAGAAGTATCTTCTAAATGGGGTATATTCCATTTTGATATATCTTGGTTAAAACACGATTTATAAAACATAAATGACATGTTTATAACATTAGAAACATCCCACTTGGATATATCTTGATTAAATTGAGAATTCGAAAACATTCCATACATATGATTTACATTAGAAACATCCCAATTTGATATGTCTTGATTAAATAAAGACCCATAAAACATATAAGTCATATTTTTAACCTTGGAAACATTCCAATTTGATATATCTTGATTAAATTTACTCATCATGAACATTCCATACATATTATTTACATTAGAAACTTCCCAGTTCGATATATCTCCATTAAATTTAGAATTTTTGAATAAAAATGACATATCTGTAACTTGAGATACATCAATATGATTCAAATCACAATCAGGACCATTTTCTTTAATTTCTTGATCAATCAATTGTTTTAAATGCTTTTTATTTCTTGCTATGATTGTATTTTTCATGATTTTTTATTTATATTTTATTAGATTTTATTTTTTTATCAAACTTATTGAGATGCTATAAATGCAAAAAATATTGAATATTTTTTTTGAAAGCATGATATTTAAAATAATCGTTTATTCTGTCTTCTTGTGTGAGTAAATACCAATAAAGCAATGTATTGTATTTTTCTAATGATGCATTTTTTTACATTATAAATATTTCCTTGTGATATATTAGATTAAATTGATAATTTTTTTAAAAAAGATAAATCTAAAGTGGAGCGATATCAAGATAATTTAAATTACATTGATAAGCAAAGAATCTAACTATTATTAGCTTAGAAAAATTTTTATGATTTATTTATTAAGTTTTAGCTCGTTCTAACTCATAGTCAATTTAAAATGAATAAATATTTTTAGATGAACGAAACATTAAAAAAAAACAAAATTAATTGTATGGTTATGAATTGATGATATGCTGAAAAAAAGAGCAATTTGATTGACATTTATGGTAAATAAAAATATAATCGCACTTTAATATAAATGGAATATTATGAGTTTATTAGATCAAATCATTGGGAAGACAAAAGAAGACAATAGTCTTATCAAGAACATTGAAAAAAGAATCAATAAAACATCGGGAATGGATGATTTATTTCATTTGGTTCAAGATGATAATTATGTTGGCGAAGTGATTGAGATGCATTATAAAAATGCAATCATTCAAGTCAGTGATTATGATAGACAAAAAGTAAAAGGTATTCCTAGTCAAAGTTTTTTGATTGCCACCAGATTGTTGAATAAAGACTTGAATCAAAGTAGTTATGAAGATGAAGATAGTTGTGTTTTGTTATTAAGAGTACTCGATAGTGCTCAACTACCAATGGATATAGAAAGAAAGAGGATTCGCTCAGAAATTGCAGAAGATGCGCAGGTGGGACAACATTGGGAATCTGAATTAGATTTTGCATCCAAAAGAGTCATGTCATTTTCTGGTTTGAGCTGTCGTATCATTGGCACATTTTATTTAAAGAATAGTGGTAAAATACTGAAGAATAAAGAGACAGCTCTAGAGCTGTGTTTTGGTAGTGATATTTCCAATTTTTATCCCAATAGAGGTTTGAAAGTGTATAAGCCGACAAGAGATGCATTAAAAACAATTATCAACTTTGGATTAAGTGAATCTAGTATTGAGATAGGTCAAATCAGATATGCATCTACGCAAAGACCCAACGATGATATTGATTCAGTGAAAGTAAAATTAAATCCAGAAGACCTCATTTCACAAAAGACTGCAATTTTTGGTATGACACGAACGGGTAAATCAAATACTGTAAAAACCATCATGAAGGCGATTTATCAAAATCGTTTTGCTTATGAGCAACCACAATTAATAGGTCAAATCGTTTTTGATCCTAATGGTGAATATGCCAATGACAACATACAGGATAAAGATGATGCAACAGGGCAAGCTCAATCATTGAGAAATATTTGGAAGATTCCAAAAAATGGGAAGGTTGGACAAGAAAGCGATGTCTCGATTTATAGTCTATCGGATTATAAGGCTGACCCTAACCGGAAAATATTAAAAATTAATTTTTATGATGATGAAATGTTAGAGATTGGTAAAAATTTGATTAACACTGCTATTGAGCAAGACTCAGCAGTATCTAACGCCAATTATATTCGCAGTTTCATTAATATGAGGCTGTTAGAGGAAGATGAGGATGGTCAAAATTATGCTCAAGATACAAGAGAAAAAAGGAATATTTTAGTTTATAAAACAATGTTATATAAGGCAGGATTTTCTTTGCGAGAAAAAGAAAAAAACATTAAGATTGTTGGTTTATTTTCTGGTGATTTGATTTCACATTTAGAAGAGGGAATTGATGGATACTTTAATTTAGAAGATGAGAAGAGAGTAAAGTTTAAAGAAAAGAAGAGAAAATATACAGAGTGTGCTGAGACTTTGAAGAAATTATCAATTGATGGCTGCACTTATGATGACTTATTTGAGGCATTTAAGTTTTTAGGGGAGTATATCAAAGACAGTGATTCCACCTATCATCAATTTAATCGATATTATAAAGATAACAAATCATCGACAGGGACAAATTGGAACGACCATAAGTTAGATACATTATTGAACTTATATGGTTATGAAAATACACCAAGACATTTCTCCAAAGCCTTAAAATTTCATAATCATAAATCACAGGGTGATTATGCGTTGGAAATCTATAAAGATTTGGAGTTAGGAAAGCTGGTCATTATTGATCAAGCATTGGGGGACTCTCGTTTGAACAAAATGGCGGCAGAGAGAATTGTTTTGAAGATATTCAATGAGAACGCGAAGAAGTTTGCACAAGCACAAACGCCATCAAACATCATCATTTTTTTAGAAGAAGCACACAATCTTTTACCAAAAGGCTCAGAAGAAGATACGACAAACATTTGGGCAAGAGTTGCAAAAGAAGGGGCGAAATTTAAAATAGGCATGGTTTATTCTACACAAGAGGTATCATCAATTCAGAGAAATATATTAAAGAATACAACGAATTGGTTCATCTCACATTTGAACAGTCGAGAAGAGATTCATGCCCTTGAGGATTATTATGATTTTGAAGATTTTTCAAATTCTATTTTAACGGCTGAAGATAAGGGGTTTATCAGAATGAAAACACGTTCGAATAAATTCATTGTGCCAATACAGGTTGAAAAATTCCAAGTGAAATAAGAATTATTTATAAGCCACAAATGTGGCTTATATGATAATTAAAGCAAATATTATTTATCATGAAAATATGACTATTGAGAAAAATTCTTGAAATTAAATTTAATTTTTCAGTCAATTGTTAATGATTTTGATCTTTTGGATGATTTTTTCTTTATATTTTATGTGATTTTTTCACCTTATCAATATCATTTATGTCAGATATTTGTATAAAATCTTCAATCTGTTTTTTTTCTTGTTCAGCATGATATTTCAAATAAGCATTCATTCTTTCCTCTTGAGTAGAAAGATACCAATAGGGTAAATGATTAAGCTCTTCTAATAAAGACTCTTGAAATATATCAGACATATCTATTACATTAGAAATATTCCATTTTGAGATATCTTGATTAAACTGAGAATTTGAAAACATATAAGACATATTTTCAACATTCGATACATTCCAATTTGATATATCTTGATTAAACTGAGAATTTGAAAACATGTCGGACATATCTATTACATTAGAAACATCCCATCTCGATATATCTTGATTAAATTCGGAGTCAGCAAACATACCATTCATCTTTTTACCTTTAGAAATATTCCAGTTTGAGATATCTTGATTAAATTTTGATTTAAAAAACATAAAAGAAATATCAGTGACATTCGAGACGTCCCACCTGGATATATCTTGATTAAAGATAGAATTGCCAAACATAAAAGAAATATCAGTGACATTCGAGACATCCCACTTGGATATATCTTGATTAAAGATAGAATTGCTAAACATAAAAGACATCTCAGTGACATTCGAGACATTCCACTTGGATATATCTTGATTAAATTTAGAACCATAAAACATCCCATACATATTATTGACATTAGAAACATCCCATTGCGATATATTTCCATTAAATTTAGAGTGTTTAAATAAATCTAACATATCTGTTATATTAGAAACATCTAAATGATTCAAATCACATTTATTACCATTTTCTTTCATTTCTTGATCAATCAATCTTTGTAAATGTTCTTTATCTTGAGCTATTATTTTATTTTTCATAATTTAAGTTTTTTTATTTATATTTTATTCAATTTGATTTTTTTATCAACATCATTGACTAATGATAATTGTAGCAAATCTTCAATCTGTTTTTTTTGTTTTTGAGCATGATAATTCAAATAAGCGTTAACTCTTTCTGCTTTAGTAGAAAGATACCAATAGGGTAAATGATTAAGTTCTTCTAATAAAGACTCTTCAAATATAGCAGACATATTTATTACATTAGAAATATTCCAGTTTGAGATATCTTGATTAAATAGTGATTCTCTAAACATATCTGACATTTTTTTAACCTTAGAAACATCCCATTTTGATATATCTTGATTAAATTTTGATTTAAAAAACATAAAAGACAGATCAGTGACATTCGAGACATTCCACTTAGATATATCTTGATTAAAGATAGAATTGCTAAACATAAAAGATATATCAGTTACATTCGAGACATTCCACTTGGATATATCTTGATTAAAGATAGAATTACTAAACATAAAAGACATATTTTTGACATTAGACACATTCCAAGTTGAAATATCTTGATTAAAATGCGAATATAAAAACATATGGCTCATATCTTGAACATTTGAGGTATTCCACATGGATATATCTTTATTAAAGATAGAACCATAAAACATCCCATGCATATTATTAACATTAGAAACATCCCATTGAGATATATTTCCATCAAATTTTGAGTCATTAAACAGGTAAGATAGATCTTTCACGTTAGAAATATCTAAATAATTCAAATCACAGTTATTTCCATACTTTTTACACTCCTTTTCAATTAATTCTTGTAAATGAGCTTTATCTTTCACAACAATAGTTTGCTTAGGAATAAAATAAGTGACTATTTTTTCATTAATTTTTAAAAATTTGTTCATGTTCATTTTTTGCTTTATATTTTACGTGATTTTTTCACCTTATCAATATCATTTATGTCAGATATTTGTATAAAATCTTCAATCTGTTTTTTTTCTTGTTCAGCATGATAATTCAAATAAGCATTAATTCTTTCCTCTTGAGTAGAAAGATACCAATAGGGTAAATGATTAAGTTCTTCTAATAAAGACTCTTGAAATATATCAGGCATATCTATTACATTAGAAACATCCTATTGCGATATATTTCCATTAAATAAAGAATTGTTAAATAAGTTGGACATATCTGTTATATTTGATACATCAATATGATTTAAATTACATTCAGGACCATTTTCTTTCATTTCTTGAGCAATCAATAAAAAATCAACTGTAAGAAAATAAAATAAAAAAGCCAAGAGTTCGAAGAACCTTGGCTTTTTATATTATCATTATGATCCACCAAAAAAATAACATGTCATGATGATAACACTTCAATTTATCAAAGAGTAACTACTTTCTATGACTAGGAAAGAAATTAGGCTTGTTTTACAACATCAAAGATTAAAATTTTCTATTGATGAACTTAGCTTATTTGTTTTTCATAGTTTAAAGCGATAAATTTATCATCAAATTCAGCTTAAACGATTTAAAAAAATTTATTTATCACAAGGAAAAGAAATTGAAGAAAGTAGAAAACATAAATTAATTCCATTATCTTACCAGGGTTATATGAAAAATATAACTCTGGTAAGTCCATTAGTTGCTTATCTTTTTAAAAAATTTAATAAAGATAACCAAATTAAAGCAAGTAGTCTTTATAATAGCATTGATTCAACTCTGATTGCTGAAAAAAATCCAAAATTTATTAATCATAAAGATTGGCAAAAAAACAGAGTCACAACCAGAGTCTCTAAAAAACCTTCTTTTGACAAAAAAACTAATTCTTGGTCTAAAATTAATATAACTGAAAGAATTTGTGGTTCAAAAGCTCTTTGTATTCTTAATAAACAAAAGTTTATTGTTCATGCTGAATTTTTTAACATTAATACATCTGATGCCAATATTTTGAAAGATTGTGCCAGATACAAACCTTTTTTAAAAGGTTTCGTACTGGCAGATAAAGGATTTTCTAATAAAATTGTCAGAGAAAGATTAAAACAAGATAAAAATAATATTTTTAAATATCAACATGTACCATGTCGATTAATTAGTCCCTATCATGCAAAATCAAAAACTCAATTGAACACAAAAGAAAGGAAAATTTATAAAAAACGTTGGAACATTGAAACCTTATTTCAAAAATTGAAAGATAAATTTGAGGATTTTAACCTCGATATCACTGGCAAATATCATCAATCAATTAAATCAGCTAAATTTTTTGTATCTTGTTTTATTTATAATTATTCAAAATCCACTTTGAATATTTAATGATTTTTTAAGAACTGATTTTTTCAGTAGTTTTTTTATCTTGAGCAATCAATTCTTGTAAATGATTTTTATCAATTGCTATAATTTTATTTTTCATGATTTTTGCGAATATGGTTCATATTTTTTTAATTTTTTTAGGATCATATGATTGTACATTTAAGTCAAGTAAAATATTTTCATTTTCTTTTTGAATCAAGAATTTTCTAACTTCAAAAACTCTGTTTTCTTTGTCTGATATATTCCAATATGGTAAATTATTCATTTTATTGAAATCAAACATATGATTAATTAACTCAACGGAGGAGACATCCCAATTAGAAATATCTTGATTGAATTCAGATTTACAAAACATAAATGACATGTTGTTAACATTGGCAACATTCCAGTTCGATATATCTTGATTAAATTGAGAGCTATAAAACATAGAGCACATATCTAATACATTAGTGGTATTCCATTGAGAGATATCTTGATTAAATAGAGAGTGGTTGAACATATCAGACATATTTGCAACATTAGATACATCCCAATTTGAGATATCCCCATTAAAATCAGAATAAGAAAACATCTCTGACATGTTTATGACATGTGATGTATTCCATTTTGATATGTTTCCATTAAATCTTGATAAATCACATTTTGCTGAAAGAGAAAATAATGAAGATAAATCACGAATTTCTGAGATATCAATGTCATTCAGATCACATTGTACACCTTCTTTTAAGATTCTCTTTAAAATCAATTCTTTTAATTCTTTTTTATTTTTTACCATAATTTTATCTGCGTAAATTTTTTCATGATAGATGAAAAATTATATAAAATGAAAAAATCAAGTCAATTGCATACATCATGAAGTTTTAAGTAATACATTAGTGATTTTCTGATTAGTGATTTTCTGATAAATAGAAGATTAAAATTTTTCAATTTCTTTGACTGATTTAGATTGTAAATAAAAAGTTAATTTCTTTGAGTATTTTAAGTAACAATCAAGAATAGAGTTATTGCTATATCACGAGGAATAAGCCCCAAAGTAGCAAATGCCTTGAATTTCAAAAATATGTTCAGAGGGGAACTATTTTAAATGAAATAACATACTATAAATGTATGAATCTACTTATTTCCGTACATTAATAGCAACTATTTTAAATTCACAAGCATCTTTCTTTCAAAATTATTGATGGCAAAATTCAGCAATTCTTATCATGTAGTCTTGATTTTTCATAAATAGGTAATTAATACTAAAATTTTTCTGAATGACGTTTGCACTAATAATAGAATCATAATTTTTCAGGAATTCTTTTTTTGATTTAAATCGATTTTCTTTAAATGGAAAATGAATATATTGGCTCACTTTTTCTTTATATAATGGTTGAATTGCTTTTATAAATGCATTTTGAAATTTTTGCAAATCTGATATGGAGCATCAGTATCTTATTGAGCAGATGCATGAAAAGAGAAAGAAAAAAGCAAAAATGTGAGAAATAATCTAATAAAAGGATTTTTTAAATCAGGTAAAAGATGATGAATATGATATTTTTTCATATGTTTATTTTGTTTAATACGTGAATGATCAAAAAATAATCTAACTAAATCAATCAATTAATTTCATTAAAACGAGTTGATTTAGTTAGAAGTTTGGTTATAATATGAAAAACAAGGATAAAAATATGTTCACAGAAGATTATCAAAAAGCATTTGAATTGAATCCAGTATTTGAAAAAGCAGTGTACATTGGAGATACAGAAAAAGTAAAAGAAATGTGTCAAACCTATAAGGAAAATGGCGGACAATGTAAATTTGATATTAATAAAATCGTTGGAATTTTGCCTCCAATTTATCATGCTGCATATAATCAAAGATGGGAGATGGTAAGAGATTTATTGGATGCTGGTGCAGATATTAATATTGTAACGACTGCTCATAAAGAGGACTTTTTAGCTACATTGATTCGTTTAAAAGATGTTCCTAAAGATATTTGGGACAGTGTGGTGAAACAGCAAGAAGAAGAAGGTAATTTTCAATTTAAAAACACAGAAGGAATGAACTATTTGATGTTGGCAATCAAGAATCAAAGTTTTAATATGTTTGAGCAGCTTTATCAAAAAGAGGTGATAGCAACTTCAGCAATTGATAAAGAGCATAATCATCTTTTACATTATTTAGCAAAAGGTGGACCACATTATTATGATTATTTCTTGGATGCATCTAATAAAAATAAATTTTTACTTGGAAGATTCAATAAAGCCAATGAAAGTGCTTTTGACTTCATTGAAGATGAAACATTTAAAAATAGTTTTTCAGATATGATGGATATTTTGGCTAAACAAGATCGTCAGAAAATTGAAATGTCTGAAATAATTGCCAAAAAAGCAAAAGAAAATCAAGAAGAATTAGAATCTAATTTACCAGAAATTTTAGAAATGGGCGATTTTAAACATCCAAGTATCAATAAAATTAAAAAAGCAAAAATGTAATCATGGAATAACAGTGGTAATTCAGTGGCAATTAAATATTGCCACTTTTTTATTTAATATGAAGATTTTTTTAATCATCATAAAAATAGGTTTCAACCATAAAAAATCATTTGACTAAAAAATTTAAAATATTTATAATAATTTTTTAGGAGAAAAAAATGTCTTTATATATTGCAACTGCTCAATCTGTTGAAACTCTTTTTCGTGATGAAAATGATTGGGAGCTTTTTGATGAAGTAGAACAAGAGCTAGACAATATTGCTGAAAAACATGGATTATTCATAAATAGAAAAAGTATTGGAGAATATGGTGAACCCGGTGTCATTTTAACGCATCAAGGATTAAAATTTAATTGCTTTTTCCCAGGTTCATTTATATCAAAAGATAATATCATTATCAAAAAAGATTTCAAAGAAAATGTTGATTCATTTATTCAAGAGTTAGAGTCAATAGAAAAATTTTCATTTTTGCACGAAATAGAATGGTCAGATGCTCAGGTTCGACATTTTGTGATTAGCTAAAAATAAAGCTCGAAAATTCGAGCTTTATTTCATTAAATTTTGGAAAATTTATGAATATTTTTTTCAGAAAGAAATAAGTAAGATTTATTGATATTTCTTAATAATTTCTTTTCCTTAATTTTGAAAGATATCGATTCAATGCCACCAAAAAGTTGAGCATTGGCGTGAATCTCACAAATCGATGTTCGCATCAATAAAAGGCATAAATCTTGAAAATAATCCTTGTGTTATTGTTCAAGACACCACTGTTGAATTTCTTCACAAGAGCTTGTATGAAATAACATATCAAAAGCAATACAATCCAAAATCATATCATCGTGACAATATTGAGAAAAAATTTCACAACTGATTTTGGCATGATCATCGAAATGATTTTTTCCATTCTCCTGTCTCAAACAATAAGGCTTACCAATATCGTGAAAGATATGATATGTTGCAATTTTATCATCGTGAATATTGGGAATTATTATCTTTTTTAAAATATCAATAGATTTATCAGAGAAAATATTCTGATTATTTAGACTCCATTGATACCATTGATGAACAGATAAACCATGCTCTAACATATTCAATCCTGGTCCTTGGAAAGTATTTTGCATTTTGTACAAAATAGTTTGAGGGATAATTTTAAATAAATGTTGAAAGTTTTTCATTTTATTCCTTTCAAAATTTACCTAATTTTTTGACCAATTTCTGTGCATTTTGTATGCATTCAGAAATACCTGATAAATCAATATCTAAATCTTTATTTCTTCTCATGTGATTAATTTTAGAAATAGATTTTTGTTGATTCAAATGTATATGGTCAATCGTTTGATTGAATTGTCTATGATCAAGAGATTCAAATTTTTTGATTTTTTTTGTTAATTCAAGTTTTTTCCCCCATAATGGATAATGTGAGAATAAATGACGTTGCTCTTGTGTCACTGGTTGAGTGGCAAAAGCTGTTAAACCAATGTCATCAAATGGTTCATAAAAAGAATAGGTTTCAATCCCTAATGATTTAAGGTGGTTAATTTCTTTTTCTAAAGATTTTTTATCTTGAATTTCAACAATGACTACAGAAGGATCTTCTGCATTTTTTAAATGATGTTGCAGTCCGACTTTGAATACTGCATGATTAGATTGCACAATTTGCTGCGCAATAGATTGATCAATACGAACAAAAACATATATATATGTTTTTTCTTGAATAATGTTTTTAGTTTCAAAAATTTATGAAAAGCCACTCATTTTTATCTCCTTTATAAAGTGTAAGATATGATAAAACACTCATGAAAAAAAGTCAACATAAAAAAATAAAAATTGATGTTTTTTTGGAGTAACTATTTTCTAATTTTGTATATTAATATGGTCTCATGAATAATGGTATAAATAATGATAATATTGAGATTTTATACTTGAAAATAAGAAAATAAACGATATAATAAATAAAAAAAGAAAAAATGAACGTAAAAAAATATATATTGACTCAAGAATGTAAATTATTTTTAGAATCTTTATTGAAAGATAATTTAAATACATTACAAATAGCCAAGTTAAAAAATGCTGATTTATTGACTCATGGCTTCGATGATTTGGGATTAAAAAACATTGAGCAAAATGATGGTTGGACATCATCTGAAAAAAAGATAACATATAAAGTGAACTTGTTAATGATTTTATCTCATGAGGAGCGTTTTCATCATGTTTTAGAGCAATTTTTTAAAAACCCAAACGTGAGAGTTGGTTTGCTGTGTCAAGCCAATCTAAATGATTGTTTTCATTTCGAAGAATTATTGGACTTAAAAGACAAAAATATTAAAACCATGTTACAAAAATATTCAGATTTTGATTATTTGTTTCAATCTAAATATAAGCCTAGGATTTAAAGTGAAAATTATTTCTAATTTCAAAGATTATTATGATTCCATGCAACAATATGGACAAGATGAAAAAATTGTTTTTCAAAGAATAGCACAACCACATATTAATTTTGATAGTAATATCATTCGTTTTACTGATGAGGAAAAAGTAAGCGAAGATGTATTAAGTAAGGTCAAAAACATATTGATGCAAGACAAAGAGTTATATGTCTTACATAACGCATGGCAAAAATATGAGCAAATTTTCAATAGAATGTATCTACCTTTTCCTAAATTAAATAATATGATTATAGTAGTCAATGGTGAATCTTCGTTTTCAACATTTGTTAGTCAATATCATAATGAAAAAAAATCAGATGTATTTTTAGAAAAAAATATGACAAAAGAAGAAATTTTTAATACATTAGCTCAAGAATTAAAGAAAAAAAACTATCCTTTTTCATGTACATTTTGGGAAGCAAGGCATAAAAAATGGCAGAATTATGAACAGTTTCATGAAGACGTTGCAAATTTCAAATATGCAAAATACGAACAAGGCAGTAGACAAATGTCAAAAAATGACTGGTTGAGCTTACATAAGGAAAAAGAAAATCCTGTTTTGATGTTTCACATTCCAACCAATTCATTAAGAAAAGATGTAACACTACATTTAAACATGCCGTTGCGATACTTTGGTATAGATAATTTATTGGGTTCAGCAGATAAATTACATCAAGAAATATCTTACTGTGTTGCCAATATCATTCAAGATAAAAATCAACCTCCTATTGAAATAAATGATCAAGATAGATTATCTGCTCATGGATTTGATTCTAAAATATCATTCAGACATAGAAAATAATTTGAAAATTGAAATTTCTTTTGATATGTTGATTAAAAGGAATTATTATTTTATGTAAAGATATTCCTTACATTTATTAAAAATCTCTTTAGGTATGTGTGTGGCAATCAACGCACAAGCTGTGTATCAATTAAAAAATGATCAAAATCATATAGGCATTTTACAATAAGAAAGAGATAATAGTCCTTTCAAATAGACTCTTGAGCAAAAATCAGGAAAATAATTTTATTTTTAAGTAGCTATCATGTCATTGTTTTGCGTGATGATATTTTATAAAAAAATCTTGTCAATAAATGACAGATCTTTTTAATATTATTTGCAGACTACAAATGCTATTAAAGGCTATTAAAGATGATTTTTTTTATTATAAAACAAGTTGATTTTCAATATCAGCAATTTTATATCTTGCAAGTGCCAAATTACCTTTTTCTTTGTAAATAGATAAATAAAGAAAAATATTTGGTTTACTGGCTGATAAACGAATGAGGTGAAATTCACTTCCAATCGTAATTAGAATATCTTCAATTTTCTCATTGATACCTAACATTTTCATGACTTTCAATTTTGATTTAATGACCTCAGAGTTTCCAGCTGCTGCAAGCTCTAGATTGCCTCTTTCTGGCCCATTTCCACCTAAAAGCATTCCGTTACTTAAATCAACAATTGCAAAGTTTTTTAATCCTTCTATTTTTAAAGCCTCTTGAACAGCAGTTTTAATATCCATATATATCTCCTGAATTTCATTGAAAATAAATATAAAATAAACAATGTCAAGAAATAAATCAAAAATAAATGATGAGCATTATAAAATAAAATTATGTTTTTCATTTTTCCTCTTTACAAATTCAAAAATATCTAATATACTTAGTATAAATTTAAAACTAAGCATATGAAAACAAAACCAAATCATATTTTAAATAAAGCAGGCATCATACAAATGATTGAAAAATCTTTATTAGATTATAGAAAAGAAAGAAACTTTTGTGAATGTCAATACATGAATGATAAAATAAAGTTAATGAACAATTATTTTAAAAAATATTCAATCAAGTCAGTTGTGTTGGGATTATCAGGAGGGATTGATTCAGCGGTATGCTTGGGGCTATTGAGGCAAACTCATATTGAGCATATTTCAGCAATTTTTATACCAGCGTATCATTCTATTGGAGTTACTGGTCAAAAAAATGCTTTTAATAGAGTTAAAAATTTGTGTGAAAAATGGTCAGTGAATCTGAGTGAAGTAGATATATCTGAGCCAGCTGAATTAATTGGAATTGATCTTGAGAAATCCTTAGGGATTGAAAGTGATGGTTGGTCTAAAGGGCAATTAATTCCTTACTTGCGCACAACCGCACTTTATTATTGCACAACATTGTTAACCAAAAATAAAAAAAAGTCCTTATTGATTGGTACAACAAATGCAGATGAGGGACAATATATTGGTTATTTTGGAAAAGCCTCTGATGGCATGGTAGATTTGCAAATCATTTCTGATTTACATAAATCAGAAGTTTATAGGATTGCTCAATATCTAGATATGACACAAGATATTTTAAATGTTATTCCAACAGGTGACATGTATGATGGTAGAGTGGATGAAGAAGTTTTTGGTTTTCCGTATGAATTTGTTGAATTTTATCGATATTATTTAAATATGGAAGAACATAAAAAAATAGAATTAAGAAATTCGCTGGATGAAAAAAGAAGTTTATTTGATGATACCTGTGATGAAGTTGAGCGTATGCATCAATACAATGGTCATAAATATTTAGGTTGTTCACCTGCCGTACATTTAGATGTATTGGATACAAGGGTAAGAGGTGGTTGGACGTATAATGTTTGGAAAAATAATGAATAATTACAAAAAGAATTTAATTGGATATTTTGACATACCTGAATTTAAATGGGAAAGCAATGAATATATTAATGTAGAAAATATTGATTGTCAGAATAAAAAAATAATGTTAATAGAAAAGTTACTAGCTTCTCATGAAATTGATTTTATTTTGAGAGAAAAAGACAAAGTGAAACAAATTCCAACAGGAAATAATGGAGTTGCCAAAGATTATCAAGATGGAGCACCCATTTATTCAAAGAGATGTTCTTTTTATAGTGAAGATTTAGCAAAATCTTTATTTAAACGAATCAATTTAATACCCCATTACATGATAGAAAAAAGTGGTTATGTTGCAATAGGTGTTAATCCTGCTTTTAGAATTATTGATTATCCGTGTGGAGGCTATCTTATTCCGCACTACGATAGTTCATACTATGAAAGTCCTGAGGTTTTTAGTTTGCAGACCTTGGTCTTATACTTGAACACAAGCGATTCAGGTCATACTCGATATATTAAGGAATATAGAGAAAATGATAAAACTGATTGGAAGAGAAGACCCCATGATAATGAAGTGATGTTGAAAATAAGTCCTACAGCAGGAGGTGCATTAATATTTGATCATGATATGCTGCATGATGGAGATATCAATCAAGATAGAAAAGTGATTATTCGTACAGAAATAATGTATAAAGTTATAAATGAAGTTGTTATAAAGGAATAAAATATGTATGATATTAAAAATGATGTTTTATATTCATCACTGAGGAAGTTAAGTAAAAATGAATTGTATCAATATGGTTGGATTGATGAGCAAAGGAGTGTTGTCGATGAGCAGGCGATTCAGGATTATCGAATCCTTTCATTGCCGATATTGAATATTAAATCTAATGATAAATTCAATGATATATCAATAAATAAAAAAAAAGCAATCATTGTGACGACTGGTTCATTTTCACCTGTTCACGATGGTCATATCATGGCAATGGAATTAGCAAAAGATTATGTTCAGAAACTTGGCTATGAAGTAGTTCAAGGTGTCATTTCTCTATCGCATGACATTTATGTGAGTGTTAAAAATGGTGGTATTGCAAAGCAACACGTTGGAAATAGAACGCAACAAGTGTACGAAAAAATCAAAAATATTCATTGGTTGACTGTTGATAGATTTGAAGGAGAGTTTGTCAGTTGTCCGTTGAATTTTTCAACTGTGATTGAAAGAGTGAAAAAATATTATGAGTATCATGTGCATGAAAAAGTTAAAATTTTTTATGTATTTGGCTCAGATAATAAAAATTTTATTCATGCTTTCAACAATCAACAAGAATATGATTGTATTTGTATTCAAAGAAATTTTGAAGATCTTGTTCATTTAAAAGAAGAATTTAAAAATAATCAACAAATTCATTTCATTGATAATAAAAATGAAAGTGGAGGATATTCTTCAACAAAAATTAGAAATGAACAAAATATCAAGAAAAAGTCTAAAGTGAAAAACAATGATGGGAATTATATTATAAGAGTAGATGATATAGATCCATTGTTTTTTCAAGAGTTTCAAGCTATCATCAAAAAATATATCAAAAATCCATTGAGGATATTTAAATTGAATTTGAATGATTTCATTCATATCAACAATGAGCCTACCCAATTTATATCTTTGGATAAAGAAATCAATAAAAATATTGATAAATTCAAACAAAAAATATATCCCTTAGATGTATCTAGAATTTTTTTATTGTGTGATTCGCAATATAAAGCAATTAAAATCAGTTCAGTTAAAGGAGGCTTGGATGAACAAATCAAGAAAATTCCATCGGGTCATTATCAATTGATTGATGATGATTCAATCACGGGATATACAATTGAACAAGTCAAAAAAGAATTAATGAAAAAAGATATTCATATCACTGGGTTAGAATTGATTGTTAATAAAATATCTGACAATATTTTTGATATCATTGATGCTAAGGATTTTTATTTTGATGATGAACATGGTTTAGCTGTATCATTTTTGGAAAAAGAATTAAGATTTCCATATATATTTCCTTTTGTGAATTTAACGCAAAGAGCCAGTATAGAAGTCAATGAGCAAATTAGTTTTAGTTTAGAAATCTTGTATTTGAATCAAAAATATCAAAAAAATAAGAAAAAATGGAGATTTGTTGAATTACTGGGTTATGAAAGTAATGAAGAATTTATGCAAAAATATATTGATTTTTTTGAAAATTATTTAAAAATTTCATTTGAGGAATATCAAAATGATTGAATTTGGTCATATTTATTTAGAGGATATCATGAATGAGACTTTTCATGATGATGACTTAATGAAAGAAAGAAATATCATCAACGAAAATTCATGGAATTTTGTAGAAAAAGTGGTTTTAATTGATAATAAAGAGTTTGAACTTTCTTTGGTTGAAAAAGTTGCATATGAAAAAAAAGTCAAGCAACATTATGAAAGTCTTGGTTTTAGCAATTTTCAAATATTTTTTGAGGCAGATTTTGTCTCGAAGGCTATGGATATTGAAAAATTATTGCATTCAAACAGTATAAAAAAAGAATTTTTTAGAAAAGATAACAAATATGTTTATTTTTGTCATGATGATAAAAATAAAATTCATATCAAAAGTACGAAAAATAAGGAAGTTAAATATTCATGTGTTTTTCTATCAACTGCTTGGTTAATTGAAAAAACAAAAGGATTGAATAAAAATTCTAATCATATTATTTTGAATAAAAAATATGAAAAAATTGAATACGATGTGAATCAATTATTAAAAATTTTAAATCAAGAAATGAATATTAAATATCACTGGTATGAATAAAAAAAATAAGAGATAGACTCTTATTTTTTTTTATTGAATGACTTTTATGAAACGATGTATTTTTCATCAATATATCCGACTTCTTGCCCATGTTTGATTTCCAAAGCATAAGCTTCTTGTACGGTTAGATCATTTTCATCAGAGCTTTTCCATTTCACATGAAATGAAATTTTATCGCTGTCTTGATCCAGTTTATCAGCATATTGAACATAAACAACACGAATCCAATCATTTTCCAGTGGATCTTTGTCCCATGAATCAAAATCAACTACCATGACATCATCACCAAAATGATAATTTTCAAAAATTTCTTGAGCTTTTTTTTCTTTATCCATATATTTTCCTTGAAATAGGTTAATATTATACCATTTTTATTTATCAAAGTCAAAATTTGCATTCGAAAAAAAATGATATAAAATTGAATCATGCCATCCAAAAAAGATCTAATACATATACAAAATAAAAAAATCTTTATTCAAGATAGAGAATTGCTTTATTATTGGCTCAAAGAATATGACTTTCAAGCAAGAAGTAATTTGAAAAAATTTGACATCATTGAAAAAGAAAATGGTTATGGGTTGTATATTGAAGGAGATTTTGATATTTCAATGAAAAATTTGAAATGGATTCCTTTTAAGATAGAGGAAATCACTGGCACGTTAAACGTAGGAAATAATCAGATTGATGATTTACATTTTTGTCCATCAGTGGTTGGAAAAAATCTGATATTAAGACAAAATCCATTAAAAAATTTAAAAAATATTTCAGATGTGGTACTGCAAGCGTTAAGCTTAACAGATAGTCCAATTGAAAGCATATATTATTTTCCTACAGTCATTAAAGGCTCTATTAATATGATTGGGTGTAAAAAATTACTGGAAAATCAAGTTTTAAATTTAAAAGAGCGTGATTTATTTGATATCAGAATGGAATTTTGGAGAGAACGACAAAGACTTGAAAAAATTATTGTAGAAAATGAAATGATTATGCAAGATTTAGGTGTTGCAGTATACAATGATGATAAAAAGAAAAAAGCAATCAAAATTTAGGAGAGGACTATGGAAATATTAACTCATATGGAGTTTATCGATTTATTCAAAAAATCTATTGAATTGATGGATATCAAATCTTTGAATAAAGAGCAAACAACTAGATTAAAAGAGCATTTAAATAATTTACCAGATTTTGTATTGGATGAAGCCACACCGATGTGCATGTGGTTGTCTGGACTTTTTGAATCAAAAGAGGAAATTGATGAAAAAACAATGAAAATGGTCATAGAAAAAATCAATAAACCGATTGTGATACAAAATAGAAGACATAAACCTATATGATGATATCAAAGCTTTTTCAACTTCTTTTTTTTATCTACCATATCTAATGGTAATTCTAAATATTGAACAATATTGATATTATTTTGAATTGCTTGTTCTTCTTGATGAATATGAAACCAAAAATCGAATAAGTTTTCTTGATATTTTCCATGATAATGCATACAAACTGAGCTTCCTACATGTTGCGGAAAATATAACAATGATTGTATTGGATTATGCTCTGCGAATAATTTTCTATCTATTTTTTCTGAAATAAACTCCAGGTTTGAGAATTGATTGTGATGAATGGCGCAATCTTGTCCTATATATTGTGGCATGAATTCAAGGCTGGTGAGTTGATTATATGATACATTAAATGAGCCATGAACTGATTCAAATTTCACAGGAATCCATTTAATTTTTTTATCCATTAAACTGATGCTGTATTTTGAAGAAACGAAAAATGGATATCTGTCTTTGGTTTTTTCATCTCTATTTTCGACAATATCATAAATATCAGATTGATTGATTTGAACAATTAATCTTTCTGGACCTTTTAATAAGATAAGGATGTGATGATCTGCTAACCATGTTAAAATATCTTTTTTTCTATTAAAAAAGGTTTTATTGGTAATATGTTTTTTAAGTCTTCTTTTATAAAAAAGATAATATAAATAAAATTGAATTTGTTTAATCGTCATAATTTATTGATACATTTATTGATACATTTATAAACTAAATAATTCAATTAATTTTTTATTGTTAGAGAAATTTCTCCAATCTTTATTTTTAGAAAACGATTGAATCATGTCATATGCAGATAGGCCAAAAAAATTTTTCTGAGTCCATAAATCATTTTCAAGAGTTAACATATTAATAGTCTGAGTGGATAAATAAGGTGTATTTTGTACCAGCATGTGTAAAAAATTATTTCCTACTTTATTTTGATGATAAAGAAAGATACCACTTCTCAATAAGAAATCTATCATGTCTAAATCAGAATATTTTTTATTTTTCAAAACATAATATTGCAAAACATTATTTTTATCGTTATTTTCTTCATTCATATTTGATTGTGTTTGCTGATAAAAATTGATGATATAAAAAAGAATATTGCTATTTTGAGAATCTACTGCTGCAAACAATAAATCATGAAGATAAATATTGGCATATCGTTTGATGACATGAATATTATCAAGAAGCTTTTTAATTAATTTTTCTTTTTTATATTGTATGAGAATGAATAAGATATTTTGTAATGTTTCTTTTTCTAAATTTTCATAAACAGACTCATTTTCAAATAATATTTCTTCAATCATAGCAATATCATTAATTTTTAATGAACGTTGAATGATTTGCAATAATTCTAAGTTTTTCATATGACAAGGAAATTGATTGTTTTTTTAATTTCTATAAATAAAAAATCAAAATTCAATCCTTTAAAAGAAAAAAAAGATAAAAGGATGATATAAGTCCCTCTGAAGTTATGTTGTAAATGTGAAGAAAAATAAATAATTTTTTAATGATTTATACATAGAAACACGATTATAAATAAAACATAAGAATTTAAAATAGATTCTTGTGTTATTCTACTTATTTTCATCAAGGTTGGAGGTTATGGAATCATAAAATGATGATTTAAACTTATTTACCAAGTTCAATCTTTCATCAATAATGTGGTTTTACAAACTCTATCAAGTGCCGTGTTTAGCAAAACGTTTTCGAGGGTATTGAAGTATGATGACGAATGGTCGGTAAAAATTCTGAAGAAAACTTGACTTCAATGATTTTTTTCATAATTACATAAAAAAACAGATATAAATAAATAAATTGTTCAATAAGTTTATGAATAAATTGGTAAATAAATTGCTGAATACATTTTAATTTTATAAAGTTTTATTAGAAGAAAAAGGTTCATATGATCAATAAATTTAAAAACATCTTAAAACCAAAAAAGAATATTGCTGGTCTTGATATTGGTTCAGCTTATATCAAATTCATGGAAATTGAAGGAGATACGATTGATAATATCATGATTAAAAATTATGCTATTGAGCCTATTCCTAGGGATTTGATTGGTGATAATGGTGTCTATCCAAATCCTGAAGAGATTGCTAATCTTATTAGAAAGTGCTGGAAAAAATCAGGTTCAGATGTCACAACAGTTGCCATATCTCTTTCTTCATCTGGCACTATTTATAAAAAAATAACTGCTCCTGCATTAGAGTTAGAATCAGAACAGCAATTGCAAATGGAAGGAGAAGTCACTAAATTTTTACCAGAAGATTTAAGTCTTAATAATATTAGCATGGATTATTACACCATGAATAAAAAAGGTGAAGATGCTGATGTTTTATTAGTTGCTGCAAAAAAGGAAAAAATTGAAGATAGAGTTGCTTTAGTTGAAGCGGCTGGTTTAGAGCCTGTGATTATGGACGTAGATATCTTTGCTTATCAAAACATGTTAAGGCTCATGAAAGGAGAAGACTTCATGAGGGGTATTTATGTTGTTTTGGATTGCTCTGGATTGTATTTAAGATTATTAGTCTTTAAAAGAGGTGAATTATTCTATTATAAAGATGCAAGTGTTGGAGGAGTTCATTTAACACAAGATATTGCTAATAACTTGAGTATTTCGTATTCAGAGTCTGAAAAAATTAAAATTGAGCGTTCAGGAGATGAAACATATGACATGATTGAAAAACAGTTCATGAATAACTACATGACAGAATTAGCAAGAACGTTTACATATTTTACATCAGCGACCTCAATGTCTGATATAGATGAAATTATCTTAACAGGCGGCATGTCTTGTGTACCTGGAATTGAAGAGGCTGTGAAAAATATTTTGATTGAAAGTGGTGAAAATTACGGCAAGGTTGACCCTTATATCGCTAAACCTTTGGATGATGTAGAAAAAAATACAAGAATTAGTATGAACAAATTTAAAAGAGATGAACCGGGTCTTTTCTTGGTCAGTTCATTGGCTTTAAGAAAATTTTTAAGAGACTATTGATTCAAAAAAACAAAAGGATAAATCATGGAAAATAACGGATTCGTACTCATTAACTTGTTGCCTTATAGACAAAAGATAAAATCAGATAAATTAAAGATGCTTTATATTTTTCTTGGTTTATTCGTGGCTGTTGGCTTAGGTTTGGTAACACTTGGTTATACTTATGTTTCTCTTCAGTTGGATAATCAAGAATTGAGAAACATGTATATTACAAAAGAAAATAAAAAATTAGATGAGCAAATTTCAGAAATTTCTAATTTGAAAAATGATATACGTGATACTTTAGCAAAACGTCAAGTTGTTGAGAGCTTGCAAACAGACCGCTCAGATGGTGTCAAAATAATGAATGAATTATCTAATCAATTGCCAGAAGGTTCATTGTTGAGAACAGTCAAGAAAATGGATGATAGATTAATCATTACAGGACAAACTCAATCAAGCACCAAAGTCTCTAATTATGTCACTGATTTAGAAAAGACGGAAGTATTCGAGAAATCAAATATCATTGAAGTGAAAACTATTTACGTCAAACCTAATGGTCAAATCATTTCACCTAATGGTCAAAATGCACAAAAGGTTAAAATCAATCCAGATGACGTGAGAATCAATGAGTTTACGATTGAATTAAAAATGAAAAAGGCTCCTCCTATTGATTTGATGAAAGATGCTGGTTTGGATGATAAAAAAGAGAAATCTGGTAAAAAGGATATGTTGCAAAGTGCAAAAGATGCAGTTGCTAATAAAGCAAAATCTGTTGTACAGCCAGATAAAAAAGCTAAACATGGTGCAGAATAAGGAGTTAACATGGTTATAAATTTTAAAGAAAAATTAGAGAATATAAAAAGCTTAAATCCTAGGGAGATGTACTCTTGGCCCATGCCAGCAAAGTTTTTTGTTGGATTGATTTTACTTTTCTTGAGTATTGCAGGTGGTTACTTTGGTATCATTTTAAATGTGCAAAATAATTTGGCGATTGCTCAACAAAAAGAAACTAATTTACGTAATGAATATTTAGATAAAAAGAAAAAAGCAATTAATCTTGATCTATATAAATTACAGTTAGATGAAATTAGAAAAACATCTGATGAACTGTTGAGACAATTGCCAGATCGTTCACAAATTGAAAAATTACTGATTGATATCAATCAAGCAGGTATGGGTAGAGGTTTGCAATTTGATTACTTTAAGCCTGGAGAAGAAAAAATATTAGACTTTTATGCGGAGTTACCAATTAGAATAAAAGTAACTGGTACGTATGATGCTGTTGGTAATTTTGTAGCTGACTTAGGTAAATTATCAAGAGTTGTGTTACTCAAGGATATGACGTTTACATATGTCAAAGATGATATTTTAACATTAGATGCGACTGCTAAAACATTCAGATATTTAGATCCAGATGAAGTGGTAAAACAGAAGCAAAAAGTTGAAGATAAGAGCAAAAAGGGTAAGAAAAAAGCTAAATAAATATAGTTAATAAATATAGTTAATAAATATAGTTAATAAATATAGTTAATAAATATAGTTAATAAATATAGCTTAAAATAAAAAATTATGAAATTAAATCATTAAATTAGGTGTGATTATGAATAAAAAAATAATGAATAAAAATATTGTCTTATATCCTATCATGTTGTCTTGTCTGATTTTGACAGGATGTAATGAAAAGGGGGTTGAAATTAAGGATTGGATGAAAGAGCAGGAAAAATCCTTGAAAGGAAAAATTGAAAAAATTCCTGAGCCACAAGCCTATACACCTATTGAATATTCTGCCAAGTTTAATCCGTTTGTATTAAAGCCTATTATTTCATTAAGCCAACTCACTAAAAACAGATTTGCACCTGATGCGAACAGAAAAAAAGAATTCTTGGAAGAGTATACTTTGGAAACATTAAAAATGACAGGATTTTTCAGTAAGGATAAGAAAAATTATGCGATGATTAAAGCACCAGATAATAAGGTTTATCAAGTGACCATTGGTAATTATCTGGGTCAAAATTATGGTGTCATCAAGGATATTAATGAGGGGGTTATATTCTTGGAGGAAAGAATTAAAGAAGAAGATGAATGGAAGATAAAAAATACAAAAGTATTGTTATCAGAAATGTAATAAGTGATGAACTCAATGAATAAAAGATGATATTCAAAGATATATGACAAAAAATATAAAAATTTTTTGACATTTGAAAAAAAATTTGTAGATGAGAATAAGGAATAAATTATGAAAGATAATATGACATATCAAACACATACCAATTTTAAAAGAAAGCCTTTGGTGCTTTTACTCTCAGGCTTGTTTTTAATTCCTATGGCTACATCTAATGTTTATGCGCAAGCTACATCTATGGCATCTATGAATGGAGTTGTTAATAATTCAATGATATCAGATTATGTTGAGCCAAAATTTGGTAAAAATGTAAAAAGCATTTTAGAATTACAAGTGACTCAAAATTTGAAAAAATCTCCTAAGTTTTTTAACATTAATGGTACAAATAAAGTTGTGGTTGATATTTTTGATGTTGATAGAAATATTTCTCTTCCACAGCCACTTGCCAATGATCCATTGATTGGAAAGATTAATAGTAAAATTGTGGGCGATAGAGTAAGATTTTTAATTGAAACAAAAGCACCTGTGAAATTTGGTTATGTGATGGAAAATGGTAAAAATTTGCTTGTCTTTGAAAAAGATGAAAAATATGTCAATGCATTGGAAACACCAGAGACTGTACAAAAAGGACAATCTATTGCTGCTGTAAGTAATAATGGAGTCAATGCAGTAAAAGCTGAAAAAATCAATGTTGTGGAAACACCTGTATCAACTGTTGTTGCAAATCCTGGGGTTGTATTCAGTGAAGTGACTAAAGTCAATATGAAGAAAGAGGGTAATACTTTCAAGGCAACAATTGAGCTATCTGATAAAAATGCGGTTGTTAATTTCAAGAAAGATAAAGAGAAATTGATTGTTGATTTCAAAAATGTATCATTGTCCCCCAAGGTGCAAAAAAGAATATCAGTTTCTGAATTAAATACAGTCACAACAAATTATGATGCTTCTATGCAAAATGCTAATGGAAGATTGGTTTTCGAGCAAAAAGATGATTGGGATTATAGTTATTTTCAAATGGAAAATAAGCTTGTGATTGAAATTAAAGCTATTGATGCCAAAACAGATGAAAAGAAGTTTATTGGCAAACCTATTTCATTAAATTTTCAGAGTATGGAAATAAGAGCAATCTTGCAAGTTATTGCTGATTTTACTCAGTTGAATATTTTAACCAGTGATAAGGTTAATGGTGCCATGACCGTGAGATTAAAAGATGTTCCTTGGGACCAAGCACTTGATTTAGTTTTAGAGTCACAGAATTTGCAAAAATTACAAGAAGGCAATGTCATCTGGATTGCTACTCGTGATGAGTTAGCATTGAATAACAAGGTGAAGTTAGAATTAAAAACACAGAAAGATGAATTAGAGCCATTGAAGCTTGAATTCTTCCAGTTAAATTATTATCAAGCTAAAGAGTTCAAGAAATTGATTGAAGGGCAAATATCAGGTGATAATACATCTACAACTAGCAGAAACAATGGTAATAATACCAGTATTTTATCCAAAAGAGGAACAGTTGGTACAGATGAAAGAAATAATATTTTGTTTGTGCAAGATACCGAGGATAATTTAAAAGGTATTCGTAACTTAATTAAAAAATTGGATGTCCCAACAAGACAAGTATTAATTGAGGCAAAGGTAATTATTGCTGATGATAGATTTACAAAAGACTTAGGAATTGCATATGGCGCACAAAGTGGAGCTGGAACACCTAATACAGCTTTAACCACCACAACACAAGGTGCATTGAATGTCACTTTCTTGAGAAATTTAGGTGGAGTGCAATTAAATGCTGCATTGGCTGCATTAGAGCAAAACAGAAGAGGTAAAGTATTAAGTAGCCCAAGATTATTGACCAGTGATAACAAAAACGCTGTGATTGAACAAGGTACTGAAATTCCTTATGTGACTCCTGCTACATCAACAACCGGTGCGCCAAGTGTTAGTTTTAAAAAGGCAACATTGAAGCTTGATGTTAAGCCACATATTGCCCCTAATGGCAAGGTTGAGTTAGAGTTAAAAATACAAAAAGACTCAGTGGGTGAATTGGTATCAGTAGCAGGAGGCGGTCAAGTCCCATCTATTGATACAAAAAATATGCAAACCAACATTGTGGTGAACAATGGTCAAACTGTTGTATTGGGTGGTGTTTATGAAATAACGAATACAAAATCAATTAACAGTGTACCATTCTTGAGCAGCATTCCTTATTTGGGAGAATTCTTCAAGAGCACAACAAATTCAGAGAATAAAGGTGAGTTATTAATCTTGATTACACCAACCATGATTGATGATAAAGATTTGGATTCTTTGGCTAAAAGTCAAGATGCTGTGAGTGAAATCAGCACAGGTAAATAAAATAATAATGCAGTGATATGAAATAAAAAACGCCTTTTAAATGAAGGCGTTTTTTTTATTAAGACAATTTTTTAAGTCTGCTGTTTTTGTTGACTCTTGCCAACAAGAACTCCATTTGATCAGCAAGAATTCTTCTTTCGTTACCTAAGATAAATCCTTCGAAATGGTCTGGAGTATATGGAAGATACAACAATTCCATATTGGCTTGCTCAGGTGTTCTACCACCTTTTTTACCATTGCATGGTTTGCAAGCAGTTACCACGTTCATCCAAGTGTCCTTACCACCTTGACAAGATGGTGTCACATGGTCTCTTGTTAAAATTCTTTCATTCAACTTAGAAAAAAGCTCTCCACAAAAAGCACAGACGTATCTATCTCTTTCAAACAATTTTTCATTGGTCAAAGCGGGGGATTTCATCAAATGTTGTTTTTTGACGAAATTACCTTTCACGCCAATGATACTATTGGCGCTTAAAACAGATTGTTGCATGCTGATACGATTATAGCCTCCACGGTAAGTAGCAACAGTTGAACCTAATTCAAAGACAACATCTCCTTTTGCATAGTACTCAATGGCTTCTTTGATGCTTAACCAGCTATGTGGCATTCCTGCCATATCGACTTGTAATATTTGTGGTGTTAATGACATTTTCTCCTCACTGTAATGATTTCAATAATACAAAACTCAACTTTTGGTTGAGTTATTTTGAATGATAGCATAAAAAAAATAAAATTTCAATATCATGTTGTTAGAAATCAACAATCAGAGAATAAATTATTTTAGTTTGATATTAGTATTCTTGGGAGATTTATTTCTTAATGCTGATATATTTGCTAAAGCTTCATTTCTGAATATTGTAGTATCTATAGGTTGACTATCGGTTGCAGCTAAAATTTCTTTAGCTTTCATCTCCATTTCTGGTGAGATATCTAAGGGGGTTAGCTTATTACTCAAATCTGATGGTTGAGAAAGAATATTCATAATTTCTACACTTTTTGATAAATTAAAAAGAGAGATATCTCCATCTATCTTGATTGGCTTGTTTAACATTTCTAACTCTTCATCTGTTAGGAGTCCTGGATAAGGATTTTGTTTTTTTTCAGTTATATTATTTTTCCTTTATGGTTTAATTTTTTTTGTAGGTTTTTGATGAGAATCTTGCGATAAATAATGAATTTTCAGAGATGCAATTTTTTTTAATACACTTTCTTTCCAATTGCTAAAATTTCCTTTTTCAATATCCTTTTCTGTTGATGATATGTTAAATGTGTATGGAAATTGTTGTGCATTAGAGACATCCCATTTTGATATGTCTTCCTTGAAATGAGAGGGGGGGAATAATTCTTGCATATATGGAACTTTTTGTGCGTCAGAGACATTCCATTTTGATATATCTTCCTTGAAATGAGGGGGTGGAAATAATTCTTGCATATATGGAACTTTTTGTGCATCAGAGATATTCCATTTTGATATATCTATTTCTTCTTTATCCAAGCTTGTTGGGTCTTGCGCTTTATCTTCTCTCATATGATTTCCTTATGGTTTAATTTTTTTTGTAGGTTTATCAATAGCTAATCTGAGTTGCTCTTGTAAATCAACGAGTTGAAAAATTTTACCTGGATAGCTGATAGATTTTGCTTGTTGATGTAAGGCTGAAGTAAAAAAATAATTTTTATCATTAAATGATGGTAAAATTTCATGAGTTTGAGTTTCTTCATTAAAAGAGGCCATTTTAATTTGTGATGAAATCCCAAACGGTTCATTTTTTGATTTGGTGCGAATTTGATAATCTTTATTTAAAAAATCTTTAAACAAAATCAAAGAATGAAGTGTTTTGGCTTTACCGTGCTCTGATATCAATTCATCTAAATTTTTAACACTGATGACTTTATCATGAATTGAGTTTTCTTCATGATGTATTTTATAAGTTACTTGTGGCTCTTTAATCATTTTGATATTATCAAAAAAATGCTCTTTTTGATAAACATTGTCAATCATTGTAAAAATATCACTATATTGATAGACAGGTGTATTGATTTCTTTAAAAATGATAGAGCTAAACTCTTTAAAGGATTGGTTTTCTTGTAAGCATAGATCTTTGTAAAGTTGAAAATTATCATCAATATATTTTTGTGTTTTATCATCAAATTCAAAATAAAAGCCTGGGAAGTGATTCAGGGATCTCAAAACTTCCAAAGTTTTCATCACACTTTTCATAGGTAAAGACTTTAATTCTTTGGAGTCACATATGATTTTTATTTCATCATTTTTTTCTTTAATGGTAAATTTCATGATATATTTTCTTTTTTTATAGCTTAATTATAATCTTGGAAAAATATATGTCAATTGTCATTTTATCTATTGGATTAGGTTTTAAACTGATAATCAATAAATATTTTAGATTTGACATTTAGAAAAGCAATAGTATGAATAACTGTAAATCATGGGAATTCATATGAAAAAAATTTTTCAATTATTTTTTCTACTTTTATTGTTGTTTTTATCAAACATCAGTACGGCACAAAACAGAAATTATATGGAATCGAGAGAGGAAAAATTAAAAAACATTCCTTCTTCAGCAAGAGAATGGTTGCCTTGGATAGAAAGAAATAAATCTTCGTGCAAGGATGTAACAGATGTGATTCATTCAGATAGCAAAATGTGCATTTATGCTCCTTATGTCAATTTATCAGCCAATAAAAATGATATAGTTTTGCAAATAAGGGGTTATAGTGAAAAAAATGAATATTGGTTGAAACTACCTTTTCAAAATAATAAAAAACTAAATTATCAAGATCTTGTTTTGCTTAGTGAGGGTCAAAAACAACCTAATAAAATTGTGGAAAAAAACAAGATAAATTATATTGAATTGTCTCAAGGAGATTTTGAGTTAACGATTCGTTATTTAAAAGATGATTTTAATCAAGAAGATGTCATGTTATTTCAGGAACCTGTTTATTTTATTTTTGATGATAAGCATGATAGTCCAAGCAAATATACATTAAGTGGGGCTTCTATTGGCAAGAAATCTAAAGAAGAAATCAACAAAATAAATCAACAAAAAGAAGAGTTAAATATAGATATTTTTAGAAAATTAGAGGATACACATACATTGTGGTTAACCACCCACATAAAAATAGAATATGTTGGAGAGGAAAAAGAAATTGAATTAGGTAAAATATTACCCTTTGATTTTGAACTCAATCATATTCAATCAGACTTAAATGTTTCTTATCGTCAAGGTTCATATTATGCATCGTTGAAAAATGGTATACACTATGTGGAATTTTATGCTTATTCAAATCAAGAAATATCACAAATCAATATCAAAGATTTATTAAGTGACAAGATAAAAAAAGATGAAGTTTGGAGTATTCAAACACATAAAAATGTAAGAAATATTAATGTCAGTGGTGGGGTGATGATTGATAATAAAAAAATTGACATGATTGATGATTGGAGAAAATTTCCTACCTGGGTATTTAATGATAGAGTGAATATCATCACTGAATCGAAAGGTCTTTCTACGCAAGAGTTCGTGAAAATGAGAGGCAATAGAACATCTTGGTATGGATTTCAAGATAAAACATGGATAAATTTAGATCAAATGAGAATGGATGAAGAAAAAAATAATAAAAATCTATTGACCTTTAAAATGAAGAGAGATTCTAAAATTGAATCTATTAATATAGAAAACGATTATCAATTCTTGTTTAATATCAAAAACAATATGAAACAATATGAGGCGGATACTCATATTTTAAAACAAGGAGATAAAAAGAATTTGGATATTGTATCGAGTCAAATATTTGATGGTTATCTAAAAAACATCTTATCTTCTGATGTGAATGTATATATGATTGATAAAATAGATTTATTTTTGGCGCCTAGGCATCGAATTTATTGGATAAAAGATGTAGAGGTCCAAAATAATTGGATGAATTATTGGAATTTATACACTGCTTTTGCGTTATTATTTTTATGTTTAGCTATCAAAAAAGGTATCAACGTGAAAATAGCGATTTTGAGCATTTCATCTTTTATCTTGTTATACCAACAGATTAACTTCTTATGGATGTTCTGGATTATTTTATTATTTAATCATTTGATTGAGGTATATTTGCCTATCAAATATGAAAAAATGAAAAAAATTAATCAAGAAATAATTTGGATTAATATTTTTTCCTTATTTTATATGTTAGGAATATTTATTTTTAATGAAATAAAAATGATGATTCATACATCAATTGATGTACATCATATTCAGTATGATATCAGTGACATCATCTGTATATATTTCATTTATTTTATTGCCAAGGTTATTTGGGAATTAAAAGGAAAAATTTTAAAGGAAAAAATAAAAACAATAGGTTGGTTGGTTTTATCGGGAGTAGTATTTTTCTTTATCGTGATTGGCTTTAATTCAGGAAGCAAAGGAGAAAAAGTGCCTCCGGAAATGATTTCTGCTGTTTCTTTGCCTATGAATATGGGTGCAGAATCATTTGAGAAATCAAAAATGGCAGAAATACTTGCATCTCCAGGTATAGCATCGAATAAATCGATGAACTTGCCAGTTTATCCTCCTGTGAGAATAAAAGAAGATGTTACAAAAAATCAATCTCAAGTTGGAGTGGGGATTCCTTTTTGGGGAGATAGAAAATCTATCATCATCAATAAAGTAAAAGAAAGTAGTAAAATTTGGATAGCTTCACCTTGGTTGGTCAATTTATTTACATGTATACAAATGATCTTTGCGATATTGATGTTTTTTGTTTTATCGCTGGATGCCTATCAAAAAAAACGTGATGGCATAAAAAATGCTCAAAATCAAGGAGAAAAAAATGTTACTTAAGTTGAAAAAATTTATTTATTTTAAAATTATTTTTCTCATCATGGCGTTATGCAATATTCATGCATTTGCTCAACCTACAAAAGAAATGCAAGAAGAGATAGAGCAATACTTGAGAGAAGATTCATGCCAAGAAATAGCATGTCATTCTATTGCCATGATAGAAATCAATGATATAAAAAATAACGAAAAAGAAAAAAATGCTAATTCATTTGAATTATTATTCAAAGGATATGCAAGAAAGGACAGTATTTTAGAATTGCCGTTGAATGCAGAAGAAATCAATATTCAAAAAATGCTCCTCAACAAAAAAGAAGATTTTAAGTCTTTAAAAAATAAAAATAAAATTTATGTAAAAATTTCAAAAGGAAACTTTGAATTAAAAATGAATATGGAAATGAATCAAAATCATTTTTCCATTCATCAAATGAATGTTCATTTGAAATCTAACCAATTAGAGATGATGAGAAATGGTGATGTAGTTGATGTTTCTATAAAAAAAGACAACAATGTTGAAATAAAAAATACTTCACAGTTTCAAGGAATTGAAGCAAAACCGTTAATAGAAATAAAGAAATCATTGAACGCTTATCAAAAATGGTCTTTAAGAACAACAGTAAAATGGTTTGATAAAAATGCAATGACTTCACATTTAGGTCAAGAGCAATGGATAGCAATACCTATTTTAGAAGGTGAAAAACCTGTTTTTGAATATGAAATTGCTAGAGATGCTCATTTTATATATATACCTATCACGTTATTAAATAGGGGAGAGTTTTCATTTGAAAGCATCATGAATCCTCTGAATTATATACAATTTCAGCAAATCAATATGCCAGATTTTTTTAATAAAAAGTCTGTGATGCAAAACAGTATTTTAAATATTGATTTAAATTATCTACAATCATGGATTATCAAGCAAGAAGGTAAAAATCCTTATATGATTGATAACAATTCAACAAAATGGTCTTTGAAGCCTAAAGAAAAATTAACTTTATTTTTTAATACACCACAACAAGCTAAAGGAGAAAAAACAAGTTTATCTAATTTGAACGTGAGTTGGTCAGAAAATAGATTGACTTATCAGTTAGACGCCAATAGCACAGTTGGAGGGAGGATATTCTTTGAACTTCCAGGGGGTACTACTTTAAATCAAATCATGCTGAATGGACAAAATGTTAATGTTGATCACTTGATAAAAATGAAGAAAAAAAGAATACCTGTTGATTTATCTATAGGAAAAAATGCTATTTTAGTTGAAATACAAAATCAAGATAATTCTATATTTTTTAAAAAATATCCAGTCATTAAATTTGAGCAAGATGTCTATAATGTGAGATATACAAATACAAACAAGAAAGACTTGATTGTTGAGGAGTATGGTGCTGATTTAAATCAAGAATACATATTTTTGAGTACATTTATATGTGCATTTATTGTTGCGATTTTAACTGCTCATTTTATTAAAATTCATGAAAGAAAAATGATTAATAGCATATCTTGGATGATCATTTCTCTTGGCTTTATCAATTTATCAATTTATAGTGTTTTACTTTTGCCTTTTTTGATGTTGAGTTTACAGTATAAAACTTGGTTGCAAGAAAAATATTTAAAAACAGTGAAAGCATATAATGCTTATCAACTGTTGATGATTGTGCTTGCTATCATAACCATATTGATAACTTTGACTAATTTTAAGATAGGACTCATTAACTTTCCCAATCAACATCTCATTTTGGAGACCCAAAACATCACTTATCAACAAATATTCAAAGAAGGTGTTGGATTTTTTGTGATACCTTATTATATTTATAAAGGATTGATGTTGCTGTGGTGTATCACAATGGCTTATTTCATGGTTGATATTTTCAAACAGGTGCTCAAGAAAATTCTTCAAGATGATTTATGGAAGAAATGATAAGAGCGTTTGAGTAGGATCTAGCAGTTGCATTGGTTTTGCTTCTCCAATTTTCCATTGGTAAATAGGTTTGCTCACATCATGATGATAAAATTCTAGATGAAGCATATTCATAGGTCGTCCTTTGTCTTTTTTCAACACAGGAATGACATGCCCAATTAATTGAGATGATGTCACTTTATGACCTATGGATAAAGATGGTAATGGCATTATTTCACCATAATTGATACAAATAGAAAAATCTTCACTCAAAGATTTCACCATAACACAATACGTATCATTCCACCAAGGACTGTTCATGCAATGACCAGTAAACTGTTGAATAGCAACAATTTCACCTTCAGCCATGCTGTAAACAGGTTCTAAATATCGACAGTATAAGTCCACTCCTTCATGAACATGATTTTTTCGCACCTTTGAGAAAGCACCAGGATGAGGTAAAATGGGAATTTCACAAATTTCATCATACGAATATAATGTCATTTGTTCAGAATCATTGATTTGAATATTTTTATTTTTGAAAGTAAAATTGATCATTTGTGTAAACTAAAAAAAGATAATCGATTATATAATAATTTTTCTGTTTTGTCTTTATTGGATTTTTTGATCAATAAAATCATTTGAATGGTGATTTGCTTTTATCTGAATTAAAAACCATGAAGATGCATTTTTATTGATTTTTTTATAATTTAGATTATTTTAAAAACATACGCAAGGATAAAAAATGACTCATTTATTAAGTAAAGAAATGCAAAAAGACATTGATTTTATTTGTGATTTCTTATGGGAAATTGTTGCTGAAAAAGTTGAGATATATCATCACCCACTTTTTGTGGTACAACATTCTATGATTAATTTTGATAAAATACAATTACCAACAGTTAAACAAGAAAAAAATAGACATTATTATAAAGATTTGGTATCAGAAAAAAACAAAGAAGCTATTTTAATATTTTGTAAAAATTTAGTGGATTTGATTCATCATGAATTCAATAAAGTGATTGATCATAGAAATCAATTCATCAGATCTGAATACAAACTTTATCCACATTGGATAGCAAGATTCAAAGATAATCATGATATGAACGCACATGAGTTATTAGAGTTGATGATTGAAAAGGTGTTGGAAGCCAAAGAAGATGATGATGAACAAAAAATGCCTAAAATCATGATGCATTATGTCAATGATTTATTGAACATGGTTTATCAACAAAATAGATTATTTGAAAAAATAGAGGAAGATTTAAAAGAAGAGTGGGCTTGAATCGATGGCTGTGACAAATGTTCTGAATTTTGGAAAAACGTGTGGAAAATAAAAATCGATGAAAAAGCACTTGATAAAAGAATAATTTCATGTCATTTATCACTTGATATCAATTTCGTTTGGACTACTGAGACTCCTGTGCTTGAGTCTATGACTGTGAAAGATTTTTTCAAGGCTTTGATGATAACCCGAACCTTCAAAAACTCTGCGTAACATATGTCCTAAACTATACGGATGCTGAAATTTGTGGATATTTTTTTGAATCTTTTCAACGAACTTTCCACACGTTTTTCCGAATAGTCAATACTTTGTGTAATAGGGTATTTCATCGATTCTTTTTTCATTCACTTTCCATACTCTTTTTCTAATAGCCAATCTTGGATTGATTTTTCAAAAGTCACAATTTTGTATGGATTTCCTATTGATTTAATTTTTTCAGATGATGGTTCATGTTGTTTGAAAGACAATAAAATCAATGATAAAAATTATTTTAAAAAATATTCAAAAATGTATTGACAAAGCATTTTAAATATGGAATAATTAAAACACTGAAGAAAACAAAGGGAAATAATGCAAGTATTAAATATTAAAACCATTAATACAAAAGCTGGAAAAACACCAGTAGCATTACTTCGTGCTTTTTATTGTTGATAAGTAAAAAAATAAACAATGAAAAGCACCTCAAAAAAGAGGTGTTTTTTTTATACAAATGTTCTTTAAAAATTTAGATAATCATGGAAATTTAAAATAAAAGCTTGACTTTTAAAATAAATTTTTTACAACTGAATGAAGTTAAGAAATTATATTTTTTAACGTAATGGGGGTGTAGCTCAGCTGAGAGAGCAGTAGCTTTGCAAGCTAAAGGTCATCGGTTCGATCCCGTTCACCTCCACGTACAGTTGTAAACATTTATGAAAAGCTTTTAAAAAAGCGGGTATGATGTAATGGTAGCCTAAAACTTTGCCAAAGTTTATGCACGAGTTCGATTCTCGTTACCCGCTCAATAAACACTATGGGGGTGTAGCTCAGCTGGGAGAGCACCTGCTTTGCAAGCAGGGGGTCATCGGTTCGATCCCGTTCACCTCCACGTAGTTTATAAGCGGGATTCGTATAACGGCTATTACCTCAGTCTTCCAAACTGATGACGAGGGTTCGACTCCCTTATCCCGCTCGATGCCTCTTTAGTTAAATGGTAGAACAACGGTTTTGTAATCCGTGGATGGCAGTTCGATTCTGTCAAGAGGCACCAAAATAATTTTTGAATCAAAACATTCTATTGCGGGATGGAGCAGTCTGGTAGCTCGTTGGGCTCATAACCCAAAGGTCGTAGGTTCAAATCCTGCTCCCGCAACCATAACAGGCCATGATAAAACTTCCTTCTACTAAAATACTTTTATATTAAATCTAGTTTTATCGCTTTCTTGTTTTATAGGAGCTTAGCTCAGTTGGTAGAGCATCTGCCTTACAAGCAGAATGTCATCGGTTCGATCCCGGTAGCTCCTACTTGTTATTTAAAAAATGGGACTGTAGCTCAGTCGGTAGAGCAGCGGACTTTTAATCCGTTGGTCGAGGGTTCGAATCCCTCCGGTCCCACTGTTTACTTTATGTTGTTGATAATCGGAGTGTAGCGCAGTCTGGTAGCGCATCTGCTTTGGGAGCAGAGGGTCCAAGGTTCGAATCCTTGTACTCCGACTCGCGGGATGGAGTAGTCTGGTATCTCGTTAGGCTCATAACCTAAAGGTCGCAGGTTCGAATCCTGCTCCCGCAATATGAAATAAATATGTATACATAACATGCTGTTTTAGCTCAGTTGGTAGAGCAATCGCCTTGTAAGCGATAGGTCGTCAGTTCGAACCCGACAAACAGCACGATATTTAAAGAAATATAAAGAAGCATTCAATAACCAACATTCAATTCCGAAATAGCTCAGTTGGTAGAGCAGGTGACTGTTAATCACCCTGTCGTAGGTTCGATCCCTACTTTCGGAGCCAAAAATATGCCTCTATAACTCAGTTGGTAGAGTAGCGTCTTGATAAGGCGAAAGTCGCAGGTTCGAATCCTGCTGGAGGCACCAAAACATGATTATCTAAATTTTTAAAGAATAGTTAATTCCTAAAATAAATAAGAAAGTATTCAAAATGTTCAACATCACCACCTTCACCACCACGACAACCAACTCTTTGAAAGAGTGCATGCTCCGTTTTGTGTGAAAGATGTTTATCATCAATAAATCAACAAGGAGCTATTAAGCTCCTTTTTTTTATGCTTTTTTAGTTTAATGGTAGAACAACGGTTTAGTAATCCGTAGATGATGGTTCGATTCCTTCAAGAAGCATGAGAAAAGATGATGAATGATTAAATCAATATTCAATAAGGTGTAATATCAATATTTATGCTTTTTTAGTTCA
>JACCDS010559115.1_pt1 | contig 39386 bp, 38 predicted proteins | sample 7446441 | NCBI WGS metagenome assembly JACCDS01 (sample SAMN15323445, study PRJNA562643) | freshwater metagenome | isolation source: river surface water | place: USA:Blue River Watershed | collected 2017-08-17
GGATACGAGAGGCATTGCTTTCTCCTGAATTGAAACTAGGTTATCGGTCCCCGATCTTCGCGATCTTCAGGGCATTCGTGCCGCCGGTCTGTCCCATCGGCTCGCCCCAGGTCACAACGATCATGTCATCTTTCTTCGCCAGCCCATTGGCCAGCAACAATTTTTCTACCTCGGCGATCACGGTCTCGCGATCCATGCCGGCAGTCTTCAGTTCGATCGGATGCACATTGCGGAACAGCGCAATCTTGCGCTGCGTGGCAATGTTTGGCGTCATCGCATAGATCGGCATCTCGATGTTGTGCCGACTCATCCACAGCGCGGTCGAGCCGGACTCGGTCAGTGCGACGATGGCACGGGCGCGCAGGTGATGCGCAGTGAACAAGGCGCCGTACGCAATCGACTGGTCGATGCGCGTGAAGGTTGCGTTCAGGAAGTCGGCGTCGAGCGTCGGCGTATCGGCCTTTTCGGCCTCGATGCAGACCGCTGCCATGGTTTCGACGGTCTCGACCGGATACTTGCCGGCAGCCGTCTCGGCCGAGGCCATCACCGCGTCGGTGCCGTCGAGCACTGCGTTGGCGACATCCGATACTTCGGCGCGCGTCGGCACCGCGTTCTGGATCATCGACTCCATCATCTGCGTGGCCGTAATCGCCAGCTTATTGCTTGCTCTGGCCATGCGAATCATGCGCTTTTGCAGCGCCGGCACCGCAGCGTTACCGACTTCAACCGCCAGGTCGCCGCGCGCGACCATGAGGCCGTCGGATGCGTCGAGGATCTCCTGCAGCCGCGGGATCGCCTCGGCGCGCTCGATCTTGGCGATCATCCGCGGCTTGCGGCCATGCGCTTCGCCGGCGACTGTCGCCAGCTGGCGCGCCATCGCCATGTCGGTGGCACTTTTCGGGAAAGACACTGCGATGTAATCAGCGCCCAGCGCCATCGCGGTCTTGATGTCCTCCATGTCTTTCGAGGTCAGCGCCGGCGCCGACAGCCCACCGCCCTGCTTGTTGATACCCTTGTTGTTCGACAGTTCGCCGCCGATCTTCACGGTGGTGAAGATCTCGCTGCCGGCGATGCGATCAACCGTCAGCACGATCAGGCCATCGTTGAGCAGCAGCACGTCGCCGGGCTTCAGGTCGTTCGGCAGTTCCTTGTAATCGAGGCCGACGCGATGCTGGTCACCCAGCTCGCAGTTCGCATCCAGAGTGAATGCGGCACCCTTGACCAGCTCGATCTTGCCATCGGCGAATTTGCCGACGCGGATCTTCGGTCCCTGCAGGTCGGCCATGATCGCGACTTCACGACCGCAGGCGGCGGCCGCATCGCGCACCATCTGCGCGCGGGCGACATGATCCTCGGCTTTGCCATGCGAGAAATTCAGGCGCACCACATCGACGCCGGCAGCGATCATACGCTGCAGCACCTCGGGCGTACTGGACGCGGGGCCGATGGTGGCAACGATCTTGGTGGCGCGCAGTTTCATCAGGGGAGTCGCTCAGGTTTTCGCGCGCTGTTCAAGCACGTCGACGGCAGGCAGCACTTGTCCTTCGAGGAATTCGAGGAAAGCGCCGCCGCCAGTGGAGATATAGCCGACCTTGTCGGCAATGCCATATTTCGCGATCGCAGCGAGCGTGTCACCGCCACCGGCGATCGAGAAGCCTTTCGATGCGGCGATAGCCATCGCCAGCGTCTTCGTACCTTCGCCAAACTGGTCAAACTCGAACACACCGACCGGACCGTTCCAGACGATGGTGCCGGCGTCCAGCAGCTGCGCGGCGAGCGCCTTGGCGGTCTCCGGGCCGATATCGAGGATCATGTCGTCGTCGGCCACGTCAGCAACCTTCTTGATCGTCGCCACCGCGTTCGGCGCGAATTCTTTTGCGCACACCACATCCGTCGGGATCGGCACGCTGGCGCCACGCCTGGCCATGATATCGATGATGGCCTTCGCCTCGCTGACCAGATCGGCTTCCGCCAGCGACTTGCCGATCTTCAGCCCGGCGGCCAGCATGAAGGTATTTGCGATGCCGCCGCCGACGATCAGGCGGTCGACCTTCTCAGCGAGCGACTTCAGGATGGTCAGTTTGGTCGACACCTTGGAGCCGGCGACAATCGCCGCCAGCGGACGGGCCGGCTGGCCGAGCGCCTTGCCCAGCGCATCAAGCTCGGCAGCCAGCAGCGGACCGGCGCAGGCAACCGGCGCGAATTTGGCGATGCCATGCGTGGTGGCTTCCGCGCGGTGCGCCGTACCGAATGCATCATTCACATAGACGTCGCACAGCTTCGCCATCTTCTGCGCCAGCTCGTCGCTGTTCTTTTTCTCGCCTTTATTGACGCGGCAATTCTCCAGCAGCACCACCTGGCCCGGAGCGACATCCACGCCATCGACCCAGTTCGCCTTCAGTGCAACCGGCTTGCCGAGCAGCTCGGAGAGGCGCGTGGCGATCGGCGCGAGCGAATCCTCAGGCTTGAATTCACCTTCAGTCGGACGGCCAAGGTGCGACGTGACCAACACCGCGGCGCCGGCATCGACTGCCGCGCGAATCGCCGGGACCGACGCACGGATGCGGGTGTCTTCGGTGATGTTGCCGGCGTCATCCTGCGGCACATTCAGGTCGGCGCGGATGAAGACGCGCTTGCCGCGCAGTTGGTCTTGCTGGACGAGGTCGGTCAGGCGCTTGAATTGCATGGCGGGGTCAGTGCGGAATATTGGAAGCCCGCTATTTTACCGCAGCACCCGGCCCGCAAAACCGTTATCAGAAGAATATGAAAATCAGCATTTCGCTATACCGGCCACCACAGCCGCAATGCCGTGTAGCAGGCCATGCCAAACACCAGCGTACCAAGCAGATGACGGCTAAACAGAAAAAAGCCGGTCGCGGCAACCGCGGCCAGCAGCTTGATGTTCTGCCACGGCAGGGCCAGCGTGCCCTGCATCATCAGCAAATCCGGCGCGAGAATGGCGGACAGCGCGACAGCCGGCACATAACCGAGCGACTTCTGCATCCAGCCCGGCATGCGCCGCGAGCCGCCGACCATGAAGAAAAAGCTGCGTGTGACCACCGTCGTCGCAGCCATGCCGATAATCAGCAGCAGGTATTCCCAGTTATTCATGTTCATCGCCACGGCTCCTGCTTGGGTTCCGGCTTTTCCAGTGCCTTTTCAGCCAGCACCGCCGCGCCGATACCGCAGACGATCGCGGCCAGCAGACCGAGCCGATACGGCCAGCTCACGGTGAAGACGGCCACCCCTCCGGCCGCAATCACACCGACGATCGTTGGCCGGCTCTTCACCAGCGGTATCGTCATTGCCAGCAGCGCCAGCGACCCAGCGAAACCGACGCCCCAACTCGGCGGGATCTGGCTGGCCAGCAGAATGCCGAGCAGTGTGCCGAGCTGCCAGCCCCACCAGTTCGGAATGAACAGCCCGCGGAAATAGCCGAGCTTGCCCGCATGCTTGCCAACCGTATGCACGGGATAGCGCTGCGGGAAGAAGGCCATCACGAGGTCGACGTTGTGGTAGCCATACCAGAGCCGCTGCCACCATTTCAGATGAATGAAATGCGGGCCGATCACGGCGCTGAAGATCACGAAACGCAGGTTGACCATCAAAGCGGTTAGCACCATCACGCCGATCGGCGCGCCGGCAGCAATCAGCGGCAATACCGCGAGTTGTGCAGAGCCGCCGTAGACGATCAGCGTCATCAAGATCGATTGCCAGATCGACAGGCCCGACTGCACCATCGCCATGCCCGACACCGCGCCCCAGGCGAACAGGCCCGGCACGGTTTGCGTGCTGATGCGCACCGCGTCCCAGAACGCGGATTTCTCGCGCTCCTGGTCGCGCTCGTCCGGTGAGGCAGATGGGAGGGTCATCGGTTGAAGAGTGGGGCACCGGTGCTTACGGCCGCAAAGTCGGCCACAGTTGGCATCCGCCCTTGGATTTCACAAAGAGCCGATATTCTACCGAGCAAGCCGCGACCGGCATTGAATCCGCTAAAATCCCCCTTTTGCATTTCAATACTCATTCGAACTGGAGAACCTGACATGTCCATGGCTGACCGCGACGGCAAAATCTGGAAAGACGGCAAACTCGTCGACTGGCGCGACGCCAATCTGCACATGCTCACGCACAGCCTGCACTACGGCATGGCAGTGTTCGAGGGCGTACGCGCATACAAGACCGTTGACGGCACCGCGATCTTCCGCCTGAAGGAACATACGCAGCGGCTGTTCAATTCGGCAAAGATCTTCCAGATGGCGATCCCGTACGACATGGAGACGCTGATGGAAGCGCAGAAGGAAGTCGTGCGCGCGAACAAGCTGGAATCCTGCTATCTGCGTCCGCTGGTCTGGATCGGTTCGGAGAAGATGGGCGTGTCCGCGCGCGGCAATACTATCCACGTCGGCATCGCTGCGTGGCCGTGGGGCGCTTACCTCGGTGAGGACGGCATCAAGCGCGGCATTCGCGTGAAGACCTCGTCGTTCACCCGCCATCACGTCAACGTGTCGATGGTGCGCGCGAAGGCCAGCGGCTACTACATCAACTCAATCCTCGCGAATCAGGAAGTGACTGCCGAAGGCTATGACGAGGCGCTGCTGCTCGATACCGACGGCTACGTATCCGAAGGCGCCGGCGAGAACGTGTTCGTCATCAAGAACGGCAAGATCTACACACCGGACCTGGCCAGCTGCCTGGACGGCATCACGCGCGATGCAGTGCTGACGATGGCACGCGACCTTGGTATCGACATCATCGAGAAGCGCATCACGCGCGACGAAGTCTACTGCGCCGACGAAGCCTTCTTCACCGGCACCGCCGCCGAGATCACGCCGATCCGCGAACTGGACAACCGCCAGATCGGCGCCGGCAGCCGCGGGCCGGTGACGGAGAAACTGCAGTCGCTGTTCTTCGACGTCGTCGCTGGCAAGGCCGACAAGTACAGCCAGTGGCTGACCAAGGTCTGAGCGCGCAGGAGATTCGGATGAACCCGCAAGCGCAAGCGATCGAACTCGGCAGTCAGGACCTGCCGGCCTACTGCCCGAACCCAGCGATGCCGATCTGGTCATCGCATCCGCGTGTGTTCCTCGACTTCGCCGCGAATGGCGAAGCGAAATGCCCGTACTGTGGCACCGTGTACCGGCTCAAGCCAGGCGCGCATGCGCATTCCCACTGACTCCCTCTGACACGGCGGGCGGCGCAAGCCGCCGGCCGTGCCCTCCTGCACCTGCACCCGCACTCGCACCCGTCCATGCCCATCCCGCCGAAACTGCTCGCCAGCGCCGATGACGTCGAACATGCGTTCTATGACGCGATCGGCCGCGCCGACCTCGATGCGCTGATGGCGCTATGGGCCGATGATGACGAGATCGCGTGCATCCATCCGGGCGCACCAAGGCTGCAGGGCCATGCGGCGATACGCGCGTCATGGGAAATGATTTTCGAGCGCGGGCCGGTGGATATACGGCCGCGTCATTTGCATGCCACCCACAACATGAGCTGCTCGGTGCATACACTGGTCGAGGAAGTCGATGTACCGGACGATCCGGGCTGGCAAGAAGCGCATATCGTCGCGACCAACGTTTATCTGAAAACGCCGCAAGGCTGGCGCATGGTGCTGCACCATGCGTCGGTTGCACCGGGCCGACCGTCCGAGCAGGCATCCCCGGCACAGGGCGTGCTGCATTAATAGGGGGACGCTGTGAGCGATTACTCGGCCCCGCTCTGGCTGCCCGGCGGCCATCTGCAAACGATTTATCCTGCCAAGCTGATGCGCCTCCCCGAGGTGCCGATGCGACGCGAACGCTGGGATACACCGGATGGCGACTTCATCGACGTCGACTTCGTCGATGGTCAACCAGGCAAGCCGCTGCTGGTGCTGTTCCATGGACTCGAAGGTTCATCATCGAGTCATTACGCGCGCGCGATGATGGCTCACCTCGCGTCGATTGGCTGGTCGGGTGCGGTGCCGCACTTCCGTGGCTGCTCGGGCGAGATGAACCGCGCACCGCGCTTCTACCATTCCGGCGACGACGACGAGATCCACTGGATCCTGCAACGAATGGCGGGTCACCGCCTTGCAGGTAACTCGTCAGCTTTCTTCGCGACCGGTGTCTCGCTGGGCGGCAATGCACTGTTGCGCTGGCTCGGAACGCGCGGACGCGAAACACTGTTCATCGATGCCGCTGCGGCGATCTCGGCACCGCTGGACCTTGCCGCCGGCGGTGCCGCGCTGTCGAGTGGCTTCAACATGGTTTACACGAAAAAATTCCTGGAGACGCTCAAGCCGAAGTGCCTGGAAAAACTGGCGCAGTATCCGGGACTGTTCGACGGCGAACGCATGCTGGCCGCACGAGACCTGTATGAGTTCGACAATATCGTGACCGCACCGCTGCACGGCTTCCGCGATACCGATGATTACTGGCACCGCGCGAGCGCAAAGTTTGTGCTAAGTGGCATCCGCGTGCCGACCCTGATTCTCAATGCACGCAATGATCCTTTCCTACCCGCGCGCCATCTGCCCCGCAGAACCGCCGGTTCAGTCATGCTGGAGTATCCTGCAGAGGGTGGACATGTCGGGTTCGTGACCGGGCAACCACGCGGATCGCTCGACTGGCTGCCACGTCGCATCGTGCGCTTCCTGACAGAGCGCGTCAGCCTGCGCGAACTGGACAGATCCGCCGCCTGAATCCTGCGTGCCGCGATCGTGCATGCAAATCAACTAGCCGCTGAAGATGGATGAGATCGTCAGAAAGGCCCTGGCCAAGTGGCCGAACGTGCCGCATTGTTATGGCTGGCTCGCGCTGGATGCGCGCGGTGCATTCCGCATGCGCGATGACGCGGCGCAAGCAGCCCACGCAGCCGGCGACGTGATTCGCCATCCGGCGCTACTGTCCTTCATCTACCGAAACTATGCCTGCGATGAACGGGGTGCCTGGTATTTCCAGAATGGTCCGCAACGGGTTTACGTGGACCTGGAAACGACACCGTACATCGCGCGCACTATACCGACCGGTGGATTCGTGACGCACGACGGTGTGTCACTGTCGACGATTGATGCTGCATGGATAACCGAAGACGGCCGACTGGTGCTGCAAGCCGACGGAAAGATTGCGATGGTCGACGATCGCGATCTCGCCGATTGCCTGACGATGTTGCGCATGGACGGCGTGCCACTGGATGACGATGCGCTGCTATGCTGGCTGGAATGCAGACAGGGGACATTGCAGTTCGACACCGGCGGACGCTGTGTGGAGGTCAGGACACTGCAGAGCGGTGATCTCGGCAGCCAGCTCGGGTTCGTGGCACACCCGGTGGCCTGAGTGAATCACCTGAACCAGTTGACTGAATCCCTCGGCTGAACCAGTGGCCTGACCCGACAGCTGCAGGCTCGCGGCAATCAACGCCTCGCCTGCTTCCCCTGCTTCATGATCTCCTGCCAGCTGGCCTGCAGCTCGCGTTCGCGCGCATCGATAATAGCCTGGTCATAGAAGCTCGCATCCGGCGCACTGCGCGCGATACGCAGCTGTTCCAGTGCCGACGGCAACGCGCCGGTCAGCGCGTAATACTCGGCCAGTGCCATGTGCTGCTGCGCCTGCCGGCCTGATTCCGCATAAGCGCGGGCGAGCGTACGCTGCACACCTGCATCATCGCGATAAATCTGCGCCTGATCGCGCAGGAAGCTCACCGCCGCATCTTTCTTGCCGGAGGCCAGCAGCGCATCGGCATACTGCATCGACAGCGAGCGTGACAACGGGAAACGCAGCCGGCCTTCAGTTGCCAGCGACAGTGCCTGTGCCGGACGGCCGGCAGCCATCTGTAGATCAATATCCAAGTTCTTGAACACTGGCGAGAGCGGATAAGCCGGCTTACGCTGCATTTCTGCGCGGATTTCATCGACCAGAGCCTGCGCACGGCTGTTGTCTCGCTGGCGCAAAGCGATCATCGCAAGCCCGTAGCGTGCGCCCAGCACCTGCGCGCGCGTGCCCTGCTTCAGCTGCTCGCCAAACACGGTCGACGCATCACGCAGTCCCTGCGGCGTTTCATCCTGCAGCACACGGAGCCGGGCCTTCAGCAAAGAAAAATCCAGACTGTCAACCCGCTGCCGGTAAGGCAGATTGCGAATGCGCGCCTCGACATCAGCCATACGCTCGGTGGTCAACGGGTGGGTCATCAGGTAGGACGGCACACGATCGCTGCGGTTGCGGCTGGCCGCCTGTAGCCGGCCAAAGAAATTGACCATGCCGTTCAGCTCAAAGCCGCCAGCGTTGAGAATGCTCACGCCGATACGATCCGCCTCACGTTCGGCGTCGCGACCAAAACTCAGCTGCCGCTGCGCAGCCAGACCGGTACCGCCCATCATCGCAGCGGCTGCAAGATCGGGACTGGAGCGCGCCGCCAGCGCGGCCAGCAGCATACCGACCATTGGCAGCAGCGAATCGCGCTTCTGCGCGCCGATCATGCGGGCGATATGCCGCTGCGACACGTGGCCGATCTCGTGAGACAGCACCGACGCGAGTTCAGATTCTGTCTGAGACGCGAGTACCAGTCCAGTGTTCACACCGATAAAGCCGCCCGGCAGCGCGAATGCGTTCAGCATCGGATCGCGCACCGCGAAGAAGAAATAATCGTAGCCGGCCTCACCTCGCGCTTCGGACGTTGCCGACAACAGCGTGCCGCCGAACTGATTCAGAAAATCCAGTGTGACCAGATCACCCACATAATCCGGATCACGGCGAATATTGTTCATCACCTGCTCGCCGAGCTTGCGCTCCATTAGCGGCGACAATTCTTCGCCTTCGGAGCCCCCCAGGTTCGGCAATGCCTGCGCATGCAGCGCCACCGGGGCCAGCAGCGCGGACGGCGCGAGCATGATCGCGCCCGCGGCGAATACGCGCAGCAAGGAAGAGAACAGACGCGAGCGGACTGAACTTTGCATAGTGCTATGATACCTGCAACCCTCGCATGTCCGCTCCCGACAAACTGACTGAAACACTTCACTGCATGAGCGCCCAGAAAAATAACCATCCCACCCCAGCCGACAACGGCGGTCTCACCCACTTTGATGAAGGCGGCCAGGCGCACATGGTTGACGTCGGCGCGAAAAGCGAGACCCACCGTGTCGCGATTGCGAGCGGCTATATCCGCATGAAGCCGCAGACGCTCGGCGTCGTGATGGGCGGCACGGCGAAGAAGGGGGATGTGCTGGGCATCGCCCGCATCGCAGCAATCATGGCTGCCAAGCGCACCAGCGACCTGATCCCGCTTTGCCACCCACTCGCGCTGACGCGCGTTGCGGTCGAGTTCACGATCGATGAAGCCGACTGCAGCATCATGTGCAACGCGCAGGTCGAGACACACGGCAAAACCGGCGTGGAGATGGAAGCGCTGACGGCGGTACAGGTGGGCCTGCTGACGATTTACGATATGTGCAAAGCGATTGACCGCGGCATGGTGATGTACGACATCCGCGTGATGGAGAAGCATGGCGGCAAGTCGGGTAGCTGGAAGGTCGAGTAGTAGGTACTAACATCGACACAACTCACTGCCAAATATTCAAGCAGAGAATGCGTGCCTGGCCTAATTCTGTCCTGGTGAGACAGAAAGAATAGGCACGTTTAGACACCTCAATGGCAAGTGACAAGCGCGCATAGCGCGCCTTGGAAATTCGCCGATTAGCAAACCGTTCAACAGCACAGCCGAGGCTGAACGCTGGGCAGGGCAGACTGGCCTGCGCGCTGAGCAAAACGAACCATCTCTCGTTACTGAGTAGGCTGCACCTCGACCGGAAGATCGTGATTGCGCCCCCACTCGTCCCATGATCCGTCATAGACCTTCCAGTCCGTGCTACCAATCTGCTCCATCGCCAGTGCCAGAATGCAAGCAGTCAGGCCCGACCCACAGCTCAGGGTTACTGGCTGGCCCGACGTATAACCTGCGGTTGCAAATTTTGCTCTGAGCGCATCAGGAGGCAGCAGCTTACGGCTGTCGGCATCCAGTAAATCGGCCCAATACAGGCAACGGCTCCCGGGGATATGACCAGGCCGTGCACCAGGATAGCGATCCACCTCGGTACCGGCCCACCGACCTTGGGTGCGGGCATCAAGGATCTGCGCTCCGCGTTTTGATTGCTCCAGCACCTCATCCCAGCGGCTGAGCAAGCGGCGCTGGCCTGCAACCGTAAAGGAGGTTGGGGCAATGTTTGCCGGTTCAGCAGTGACTGGCAAGCCGGCCTTTTCCCAAGAAACCATCCCACCGTCCAGCACCGATATGCGGTCATGTCCGAACTGCCGAAATAGCCACCAGACCCGCGCTGCACTGTATAGACCAAGCGTGTCATACGCAATTACATGACTACGATTGCCAATGCCGAGCTTGCCCACTTCATCGGCAAAGCGCTCGGCGGACGGAATTTTACGGGGGCGCGGATTGTCAGGATCCGAAATCACGTCCATGTCAAAAAATCGCGCCTCAGGCAGATGTTTTGAAAGGTATTCCGCCTTGGCGTTCCTGCCCGTATCGGGCAGGTGGACAGTGGCGTCCACAATCACGATATCTTGGTCGGAAAGGTGGGCGGCAAGCCAATCATGGCTGACGAGGTTCGGCACTGCGGACATGGTCTGGCTCCTTGGACAAGCAAATGAAGGTCGGCATTCATGCTGAGGGGGTGACCCGAGGACATGCTACTTTAAGAAGAGCCTGTTGGCCTCCCCTACTTACACAGCCGGTGGAGTAGCAGCCGCTAAGCGACTCTGACAATCAGCGCGCGCAATCGCATCAGCAGCATGGCAATCAAGCCGATGCTGACGAGGTTCCAGCCGACACCGCTGACAAAGGCGGCCTGAGGGGAGCCGGTCAGATCGACCAGCTGGGCTGATAACCAGCCACCCAGCGCCAAACCCGCCTGCACGCCCAGCATGACGATGCCGACTCTTGCACCCATCTGTTCAGCCGAGAAATGTTCGCGCACGACGATGACGCAAGATGGCACGATCCCGCCCTGGAGAAATCCGAACAACGCCGAGATCATATACAGCGATGCCATACCCTCAAACGGCAGGAACGATACCAGTGACCGCGGCATGGTGATGTACGACATCCGCGTGATGGAGAAGCATGGCGGGAAGTCGGGGAGCTGGAAGGTCGAGTAACCGCCCCCTGACGCCGGGCTGCGAACCATCCGGCAACGGCTGTCCTCCGTCTTTCTCACCACTTTGTCGCTGTTGGCGGGTCGGTCGTCCAGTCAAGATGCGACGAGTCGAAGTTTTTCGGCTTGTTCACGCTGCCGATGGTCTGCGTCGCTTTCTGAGCGGCCATCGCGGCCTGGCCGGTTTTCACTGCAGCCGCCAGTTCTTCCGAACTCGGCACATCAAGATTCAGTCCTTCAATGCGCCAGCCATCGGCGGCCCGCTTCAACGCGAGTGTAAAACGCACGGCCTGCGGCTTTGTCGGGAAATAGCCGCTCAGATTGATCAGGCCCTGCACATCTTCCCAAGGAGGACGGAACATTACCGGCTCGAGGGTCGTGACTTCGGACAGATCGATGCGGCGATCACGGAATTCTCTGAGCGCCTGTGCGAGCTGATCCAGCCGGAGATTGGTCTGCAGCGTCGGAGTCAGCCTCGAATATAACTGCGTATAGTTGCCGCTCATGTTGCCGAGGTTGGCCGCCATCAACGTCGAGCGCAGCACGTCCAGCAGCGCGTTATCAGCCAGGCCGAACTTCTGCGCCGTCTCGGTCGGTGCAGAACGAGTTGCGGCCGGGCCCGGTGCCGCTGCATTTGCAACCGCCTGTGCCGGCGCCGTAGTGGCTGGTGCGGCAGCAGGGGCAGCCGGCGTTTCAGACTTCGCGGCAGCTTGCGCAGGATTGGGGGTGGGAGCGGTGACGGTTGCAGTAGCCGTCGCGGGTGAGGTCGCAGCCATCGAAGCCGCATTCCTCAGAACCGTCGCCAGTTCTTCTGCCGAGGGCGTATCAAGATTCAGCGCCTCGATACGCCAGGCATCAGCACTCTGTTTCAACCCGATAGCAAACCGGACCGCCTGCGGGCGTGTCGGGAAGTAGCCATTCAGGTTCAGCGTGCCCTGCGGGTCCTTCCATGGCGAGCGGAACAGTACCGGGTCAAGATTGGCTGCACCGGACAGATCAATTTTCTTTTCGCGGAATCCCTTTAGGGCCTGGGCCAACTGCTCCGGCCTCACCTTGCTCTGAATTGCCGGGCTCAGGAGTCCGTAGAGTTGACTGTAATCACCTGTCAGGTTGCCCTGATTGGCCGCCAGGATAATCGCACGCAGCATGTTCGACATCGGGTTTGCAGCACCCGCTTTGGCAGACCTGAGGCTGTCAACGGCAGCATTGCCCTTCACTGCATCTGCCGCATTCAGCTGCAGCGGGTTCGATGCCGCAGCGGCAGCCGCATTGGCGATAGCGGTAGCGTTCCTGTCATCGGCCAGCGCAGTGATGGACACACTCGCAGGTGTCTGCTCATTCTTCTGTGCAGCCAGCTCCTGGGCTGCCGGCATGTCGATACTGAACGCCTCGATATCCCAGGTGGTTGCTATCGGCTTCAGTGCGATGGCGAAACGAACCGGATACGGCTTTGTCGGGAAATAGCCGGCCAGGTTGGTCAAGCCTTGCTCATCCACCCACGGCGCCCGGAAAAAAACGGGCTCGAGATGCGTCACCGCCAGCAGATCGACCTTCCGGTCGCGGAATTCTTTGAGTACCTGCGACAGCTGCTCCGGTCTGAGCTTGCCTTGTGCCGTCGGGCTCAGCCGCGAATACAGATGTCCATAATCGCCGCTGAGGTTCCCTAGGTTTGCAAACAGGATCGCCGACCGCAGGACATCGACCATGGGGTTCCGTGGTTGCCCGTAATTCCGGACAAGCTCAGGTTGGGCCTGTTTAATTGGGGTGCTGTCAGCGATCTTCGTTGTTGCCGATCCGGCTGCCGCATTTCCGCCTTCGCGTACTTCGGCCGGCTCAGTCCGATTTGCCGCAGACATATTGGCCGGTGCAGGTGTATGGCCAGCGTTTGGCGGTGAACCATGCGTACCGTTCGCATGAGTCGCTTGCTTTGCCGCTGCAGGCGGAGGCGCATTCTTGATGGCGGCTGCCAGTTCGGCCGGGCTGGGCAAATCAAGATTCAACAACTCGATTCGCCAACCATCCGCCATCGGCTTCACCCCGATGTTGAAACGCACAGCATTGGGCTTGGTCGGAAAATAACCCGCTATCGTGTGCAGGCCCTGCGTGTCTTGCGAAGGTGCTTGAAAAAATACCGGTTCGAGATTTGCCACACCGGACAGGTCGACGCGGCGATCGCGGAATCCTTTCAATGCCTGCGCCAATTGCTCAAGCTTCAGCTTGCTCTGGATCGCCGGGCTGAGGCGCGCATATAGCTTGCTGTAGTCGCCGCTCACATTGCCCTGATGGGCAGCCAGGATGGTCCAGCGCACGGCATCTAACAGCGGATTGGCGACGTTGGCCGGTTTCGCAGCTTTCGGTGCTGCTTCGGGTTTGGTGTTATTCGACGCGATGACTTCCGGCTTTACGTTGTTTGATGCTGCGACTTCCGGCTTGGCGTTGTTTGAGGTTGCTGCGTCCGGTTTGGCATGGTTCGCTGCGATGGATTCCTGCGGATCTTTCTTTACGGGCGCAGCAGGTGATGCCGCAGTACTTCTGCTTGCCTCTGAGGGCTGGCTGGTCGTCTGTACGGGCTTGGGTGCAGTCTCAGCCTTCGCATGGTTTGCCGCGTTTGCGTCGGGTGTCTTAGGCGTGACGGGCACCGCAGCCGGTGTGTCGGCGCTCTTTGCAGATTCGTTCTGCGAGTTCGCCGATTTTTCGGCTTTCGGTGCAGGCTCAGGCTTGACGTTGTTAGATGCAACCGCTTCAGTGTTCTTCTTCGCAGGCTCTGCCTCCGGCGCTACACCTGTGGTCTTTTGAATGTCTGGCCGCGGAACCGGGCTGGCCACCGCGGTTGATACGCTGGCCGACTTTGCGCTTTCAACGCTGGACGTCTCTGCGGCTTTCTTCGCTATCGGCGTTGCCGACTTGTCTTTGGTATCCGATCCGCCGGACGTAACCAACTGCGTCATCGGATAAAAACTGATCACCAAACGATAATTCGAACCCTCATTTGAGGTTTTCACGACCGGTGGCTTGATGTCGGTTTTCAGATGAAACACCAGCCGCGCAACCGTGGTACTGAAATTGGAAACGCGAATCTTCTTCAGCACCAGGTTGTTGCTCTTGACCTGGCTGGACAAGCCCTTCAACTCCGATCCGACCTGCAAGCCCTCAAGATCCAGTGAGATGAGATGGGTTCCCCGTACCTTCACCAACTGGTGGTCGACCTTCTCCTTGAAGGTCAGTGCAACAGAGATATGATCCGCTTTCGATTCAACTTTCGCTGACACGACCGCCGGCGACGCCATCGCCTCCGCTGCAAACCCCAGCAGCATTACCAACACGATCTTCCAGAACGCGCTGAAATGCGGCAAAGCCAGGCCCGCTGCGGTTTTTGTTTTTTTGATCGTAGTCAGGAATAGTCTCATGCTGCTATGACGCTGCGATTTATTGATCTAATTTTAAATATTATAAAAATGCCGATTTAGAAAATGCGATGAGCCCGGAGGGCTCACCGCATTGTCAAACGCTGAATGAAGAATCGCTGTTCAGCTTACTGCACGGTTTTGAAAGTCACAGAGCTGACCGCACCGGTTGCCGAAATGGACGCACTCGAACCTGCAGCCAGCGTGGTGGTTGCCGCGAACGTGATCGTCCCCGTGTTGCTCACGATACCGTTGTTGGTCGCAGTTTGCGTAATGGGGCCAATCGTCGTCGAGGTCGGCATCGTCGAGTCGGCAATACTGGTGACTGATACGGAAGCGACCGCACCAGTTGCCGACGAAGACACTGAAGATCCGATACCGAGGCTCGCACCCACCGTAATGCTGCCCGAATTCGTTACAGTCGGCGCAACCGTCGCATCTGTGGAGCTCCCGTTCATTGCGGTCTGGGTCACAGAACCGAACGTTCCGCTGGTGGCTTTTTCATTGTTGGTGTTGATCGACAACGACGAAACCGCACCGGTTGCCCCGATCGATGCAGAAGCACCTTGTCCCATCGTGCCCACCGTGACGCTGGCCGTCGAATTGGTCACGTTCATTTCGTTCGTTGCCGATTGGGTGATCGTGCCAAATGTCGGAACGGCAAATGATCCGGCCGTCGAGGTACCCGAGGTTGTGAAAGAATCATCTGTCAGGCCCGATACCGAGACAGAAGCGACTGCACCACTCGCGCTGACAGACGCAGAGGCGCCGTCACCCATATTGCCAGCACTCAGCACTCCAGAGTTGGTGATAACGCTGGTCTTGTCAGTGTTGGTTACCGTTTGCGTAACCGTACCAAATGTTGCAGTGGTCAGGTTCGCGTTTACCATCGAGACGCTAATCGAGCCAACCGCGCCCGTCGCACTGATCGATGCCGATGCACCGTCCGCCAATGTACCGACATCCAAAGCTTTTGAAGAGGTCGTATCGGCAACGCCGACGTTATTTACATCGCCTGTGTTGCTGATAACTTGCTTGATGTTGCCAACCGCCGAACCTGTGAAATCAGCAGGTGCGATCGAGTCTGTCGCCACTGACACGCCACGAATGCTGACTGAGCCAACTGCACCGGTTGCGCCAATAGAGACCGAAGCACCGAGGCCCAGATTACCCGTGGTCACCGTGGCATAGTTGGAAACGTCGCCAGCGTTTGAAATCGGTGTAAGGGCCTCACCTTGAGTAATATTGCCCATCACGGGTAAGGTTACTCCCTGATTGTCGGCAGTATTTGTCGTGGTCGAGATCGAGACTGCAGCGACTGCGCCGGATGCACTGCTCGACACCGAGGCCCCGGTACCGATTGCGCCCGATCCCAGATCAACCACCGCAGCGTTACCAGCGCCGGTAGCTCCGTTGCTGATCGCACCGGTATTACTGACTGCCTGATCAATGGTCCCGAAATTTCCGGCCGGGCTTGGCAAGCCCGCGTCAGTACTGCCGACAGACACCGAGGCAACTGCACCTGTGGCACTGGCGGCAGCCGAAGCAGAAGCACCGAGGCTCAGCGAATCGGAAGCGGTGATGCTCGGAGTAGCGTTCGTGACGCTCTTGGTGTTCGATACCTCTTGATCCACGACTACCGGTGTATCAACCGCCCAAACCGTCGAGCTGACTGCAGCTGCCATCAGCGTCAACGCAAAAGGTATTTGCTTGAAGCTCTTTTTCATAATGGTTCCCCTTCTAGTATCGCCACAAGGGCGTTTTTAATAACACACACCAATGGGCGCCCTTACTGAGCGTTACTCCCAGCCTCTCCCGCTGCATAACCGGCACGGAAGTCGCCATAGACGCCTGCCGCACCGGGCTGTAATAAATCCGCAACCTCGTTGGCGCATCTGGCTCGCGCAACGGGAAATTCCTTGAGCAGCACGTCGGTCACGCCGAGCGCAATCGGGCCATTCAATGCCTCGAACTGCAGCCGCTCCTGATTCTGGGTCGAGAAGCCGCCGGTGACGAGCACGTCGCCCATCACCCGGCCGGCGCCAATGCCAAACTGGCTGTAGCGCACCGGTCGCTGGACCATGCTCATCTGCCGGTTCAGCCGCGTACCCGCTTCATCGAGCTGGATCGCGAGCGTCAGTTGCGCCCAGCCGCGTGCGACGGTCGGACCGACACCGGCAATACGGACGTCTACTGATATCGGCGCGCCGAAATCCAGGCTGTTGAAAATCCCGTTGATCATGTACTGCGCCGGCGCATTAATGGCTGGTGGGCCGAAATAGGTAGAGATCACGCGGCCACCCGCCTTCTGGATCGAGTCGGTAATGTAGGCAGCACTGCCGCCCTGCGGTACATAGGCGCCGGTCGCACCGGTGGCCACTGAGTTGATCTTGCCGGTACTGTCGGCAAAGGGTCCGACAATGAAGGTCTTGCCTTCCAGAGCGCCAGTCTTGCGAATGCATAGCAGTGCATCGTTAATGCGCGGATAAGGCTGAATCGTCGTCGGCAGCATCGCCGGTGTGACATCGACTTCGGGCTGCGTACCGGGCTCTTTCGAGCCTTCATATTTGTGCGCGGACGCGCAGCCGCCCAGTACCGCAAGCACCGCGATGCCTGACCAGACTTTGACTGAACTTGCTGCGCCCATTTTCACTGTGAAATCCTTTATCCCCATGGTGTTGCGGCGTTTGTTCCCGCGTGAGGCAAACGCTTACTGATTATTGGTGTTGCTGACTGCACCGGAGTTGTTAATAGAACCCGAGTTGGTCGAGGAAAATTCGGAATCAATCGTTGCCGTGTTGTTGTTGCCGTAAATCGAGGTGTTCACGATGGTCTGGTTACCTATCGACTGCACCGTGATCGAGTTCCCCGGAGCCATCAGCAGGCTTTTACGCGCTGCCTGCTCGTAGCCCGCATTCATGCCATCGAGCTGGTGCATCTGCGCCGACCCCAGCGCGGCACCGCCGCCGGTGCTGCCTATGCCGGTACCCCACATGGCACCGGCCGATGTGTTGGGTACGCCGTTGGGTGAGCCCGGGTAAGATTGGTATATCGCCGTGTCTGCTTGCGCGTTTGTCATGATGGCAAACAGAAGTAACGCGACAGGTATCGATCTCAGCATCTTATTAATTTGAGAATGTTTGCTTATATTTATAATTTTGCAACCACATTAGGTTATGTTTACTTTTGATAGATAGTCCGAATCTTGGATCATTAATCGCTCGTATACATTCCAAGTTCTTGCTATTTGCAATGGCCTTGGGATTTGACACAATCCGGGCATGCATCAGCCCCAAACACCTCCCGCCAAATTTCCGTCACCAGTCACCGACACGCTAAATACCACGGGCGGTCTGGTGCCGGGTGTCTTCGTGGTTGAAGACGAGCCTGAAGTCTCCGAGCGCTTGTGTGGCGCAGTGAAGCAGGATGCTCGCCTGCGTCTGGCAGGCGTCGCCGGCAACCTCGCTGAAGCACAGCGCTGGCTGAAGGATGGCCGGCATCGCTTTGATGTGCTGATGATCGATCTTGGCCTGCCAGATGGATCGGGTCTCGATTTGATCACTTTGTGCCATCAGCTGCGTCCTGAAGTCGCCATCATGGTGATGACGATGTTCAGTGATGAACGGCACGTCTTTACGGCACTGGAGCGCGGCGCGTCGGGTTACCTGCTGAAATCCACGCGGTCGGACGAAATTGCCGACCACATCATCGAGCTGCATGCGGGCGGTTCGCCCATCACGCCGACAGTGGCCAGGCTGGTGTTAAAGCGCATGTCGACCACCAGCCCTGCTACCATCCGCGCGCCGGAAAAACCGCCGGCACCGTCACCCGAACTCGCCGAGCAGCTGTCGGCGCGCGAAATTGATGTACTCAACCAGATCGCCGTCGGCTACAGCACTGCGGAAATCGCTGCGCGACTGAATATCTCGACGCATACCGTCACCGCCCATATCCGGCACGTTTACCAGAAACTGCAAGTGCACTCACGTAGTGCCGCGGTGTTCGAGGGACAGCGGCATGGATTAATCTGGCCGCATAACAAGTGAAGCTACGTCTGATCGGTTTGATTCTGGTGCCCATCGTCCTGATCGGCACGCTGCTTTATTGGGGACGTTGGATCGGGCCGGAATCCGGCGCCGTACAAACGCTGATGCAGGCCGAATTCACGCTGTTACAACCTGCGACTGAAAATCTGCAGCCACGTGCGGTCGCGCTTCCTCACTTCCTGCCCACTAAGGAGCAGTCTCAGAATGCGATCGGTGCGTACCAGGTTCGTATTCCCGCACATTTGAATGACGTGCCGATTGCTATCAGCATGAGGGACAACGCGCTGGAGACCCAGATTGCGCATGTAGGAAACCTGATTCCGCTGGAGAAGCTGACCGGCCGGCCAGATCAGGTCGCACTGGCCAAACTGGGCAAGATAGGCGGCGGCGAATGGATAGATATCCGTGTGTCGCAACGATATTTCGGCATGAAGGGCGGGCTCGACAAAATTAGCATCGGGCCGGAAGCCGTTATTGAGAGGCAGGCATGGGTGATCAGCTCGCTGCGTTATATCGGGCGCGCTTTTTCTATCGCCTTGCCAATGTTAGTGGGTATCATTGCTTTCGCGGCTTACTGGTTCAGGCCGCAAATTTTTCTGCTGTCGCTCAGCTCTGCCACTTTTGCGTATTCGATTCAGCAGGCGTGGGTCGACCTGCTGGGGTACTGGGAAAACGATGACGCGAGGCTGGCAGGTTATCTTTTCCTGTCAACCATCCTGGTTTTCTGTTTCTGTCTGTCGTTCATTCAGGCAGCGCGCAAGAAAGCTGACGATCTGATCTGGGTCGGCGCCATTTCCATTCCACTGATAGCGCTAGTACTGTTTACACAGACCGGGTCATTTGAATTCCGCCGGGCGTCCAATCTGGTGGTACTGATCATCTGGTTCGTTGTTTCCATCTGGCGCAGCGGTCCCACGCTATGGCGTCTTCAGCACTGGTTCCTACTTTTTCTGGCAGCGATCATTGCATTGCGACTGGCTACCGTCGGCTTGTCGGTGCTGTTCGATCATGGCCTGTTCAGCTTCGCCGCGCAAAACAGACAAATGCAGGTGACAGGCGCGGCGATGATCATTCTCACAGTCTTTTTCTCAAAAAGCGTCTACAAGATTTTCGAGAACTACGAGGCAGCCAATAACAGCTTGCGCCAGGAAGTCGACAGCTATAAAACCGAGCTGGCGGCCGCGGCCGAGCTCGCGCAGAAGTTCGCAGTGGAGCATGCGGCCGCAATGGAACGCGACCACTGGATGCAGGAAATCCACGATGGCCTGGGCTCGCATCTGATCGCAGCGCGTTTTCTGGCAGATAAAGCATCGGACGATCGCAGTCTCGGCGATGTGAAAGACAGCATTGATGACGCCATCGAACAATTGCGCATGCTGGTCGAGTCACTGTCGCTTGAGCAAACGTCCATCCCGAGCCTGCTCGGCGCGATGCGCTATCGGATGGTGTCGCGGCTGAATGCCGCGGGCCTGACGCTGAAATGGGAAGTCGATCCCATGATCGAATCAGGTGAAGCGACGCCGATAATGGCGTTGCATGTACAGCGCATCATCTCCGAGGCCATCACTAATGTTCTCAAGCATGCGCAGGCAAAGACCATTCGGGTTCAGATTTTCACGCAGGGCTCAGACATGGTGGTACGCGTCGAAGATGACGGCAAAGGCTGCGACGACAGCGCTGCAGCCAGCGGGCGCGGCATCTCCAACATGAAGATCCGCGCTCAGAAATGTGGTGGCGCAATCAGCTGGGCGGCACTGAATCCCGGCACCCGCGTGGAATTACGCTTCCCGATCAAGAGCCGCCCGCTCGATACGATACCTAATCAGGGATCGCTGCACCTCAGCGCATGATGTGACTGCAGGCGAAGTCCAGCAACTTCTCGGTGACCGTGCCTGACTCCAGCGGCACCCAGACCGGATTGCTCACCTGACCCGAACTGATCGCCTCCCCACCGGCATCCCGCTCGGGATGCTGATTGATCCACATCGTGCGCGACTGCCGGAAGCGGCAATTGAATTCAACCAGTGAACGCGTCGAACGTATTGCCCCGTCTACTGGCTTGGCCAGATTGACCAGCTGCCATGCATAGACGATGTAGCCCTTGCGGGTCATGCTTTCCTTTTCTATCGCATGGACATTACCTTCAGTGTCCGTTAACGGTGGCGAATGGCTGACGGCGTGCGCAGCGCAGCAGGCACCAGCGAGCAGGATCGAAATAAAGCCGGACCGGACATGATGAAGGGACATGGCTGAAGTACTGTTGGTTAGAATGTTCCCACAGTTTAAGTCCCTGCCGAATGCAGGGCAACCAGCGTTCGTCGACCGTTCCCTTTAGAATGCCGGCTCCGGTCCGGCAGGCTTGCCGGTGTCAAGGCCACGATAACCTATTCCCGCACCCGCTCCCCGTGATGATTTTCCCGGCCACGCTGCGCAGCCCCAAGCGCATTTTTTTCACGCTGCTTGTAATAACGACGCTGCTCAGGCTATGGCTGGCCGCAGCGATCCCGTTCACCAGCGACGAAGCCTACTTCTATCAGTGGGGCGCGCATCCTGACTGGGGTGGCTTCTATGACCATCCGCCGATGGCCGGCTGGTGGCTCTGGGCGCTGCAGCAGCTGTCGTCGCATCCGCTGGTGTTGCGTCTGCCGGCCGTGCTGCTGTGGATTGCCATCGTGTTCGGCATGATGGACCTGATAAGGCGACTGCAACCTCAACATGACGAGCGCCGCTGGCTGCTCGGCAGCCTGTTCCTCGCGCTGCCGTTCACCTGGGCGCTGAACCTGATTACGACGGACACACCGCTGATCCTGTTCCTGTTTTTCTCCGGTTACGCTCTCCTGCGCGCCGAGCAGGAAGACGACCTGCGCTGGGATGCCGCGGCCGGCGCACTGCTCGGGCTGGCCCTGCTGTCGAAGTATTTTGCCGGACTGATGGCGATCGCCTATGTGATCTGCCTGCTACCCCGCCGCGGCGGCATCAAACGTCTGCTGGTGATCGCGCTATGCGCGTTACCGTTCATGCTGCTGAATCTGGCCTGGAATTCGACGCACTGCTGGAACAATATCCTGTTCAATCTGATGAACCGGAATCAGGGATCGCACTTTTCCTTGGGAACCGTAGCGGTCTATATCGGCATGCTGCTGTACCTGCTGACGCCCTGGACTGCGGTTGCGCTGGTACGCAGCGGCCGCTGGCGCGGACAGGCAACGCTGCTGATTTTGTTCGCCGCTCCGTTCGGGCTGTTCCTGCTGCTGTCGTTCTACAAGACAATCGGTCTGCACTGGGTGCTGGCCTTCCTGCCGTTTGCTTTCCTGTATGCCGGACTGACACTGGATACATCGCGACTCGTACGCTACCGCCGCTGGAACCTTTGGCTGGGGCTGCCGCACCTGCTGGCACTGCTGGCGATCATTTATGCACCGGCCGACAACTTCAAGTCGCTGAAACTTTATCCTGACCTGGTGATGCAACGCGAGGGGAAAGCCTGGGTCGCCGCACTACAGCAGGACATGCCAGCCGGCGCCGTGCTGATGGCCACCTCATACAGCGGCGCATCAGTCCTCGCATACCACGCCGGCGACTACATTCCGGTATTTGGCCACGGCAGTTTCCATGCGCGCTTTGACGACGACATCACCGATTTCAAGGCACTGGAGGGACGCGACATCCGCATCACCGGTACCAAGCCGCTGGATATCGCGAACTTCACGCCTTACTTCGAACGTGCGGAACTGAAAGAGAAAAACATCGGCGGCGCGCGTGTGTGGGTGGTAGACGGTCACAACTTCCGCTTCACGCCGTATGACGACCAGGTGATCAAACCGATCGCAGCAAAGTACTATCGGATGCCTGACTTCCTGCCCGTGTATGGCTGCCAGTTCCTCGAACGTTACGGTTTCATCTAAACGAAAACTTCTTGTGCCCGAGATAGCTGGTGAATACCGGCACTGCGACACCGACCGCATGCGCGAGCTCAGGCACGAAACGGGTGACGCCGGCCATCGGCAACAGGTAGTAGAGAATCATGCTGACCGCCCACGTCTGTAGTACCGCCACACCATTGATCAGCACAAAGAAGAAGGCGCTGCGCTGCATCGACTGCGTTGACTGCGTAAACACGAAGGCCCGGACCAGGAAGAAGCCGGTCACCATGCCGCTCAGGTAGGCCAGCACCACCGAGGTCGAAAAATCGAGCCAGTGGTTGTAAACGAAGCGCGAGCCGAGATTCACGCAGGCCGCGAGTCCGCCCGTAACAATGAAGCCCAAGAACTGGCGTGACTTGAAGTGGCTGATCATGCTGGCCCGCCCTGCGCAGCATCGCGCGCCATCTTGCGGCCGAACCCTATGCTCTCCGAAATGCCGCGGTCTTCCGGATAGTAGTAAGACGTATCTGCTACCCACAGCCCCTGCACCGGCAATGCGACCGGCGGCAGCCGGTCCAGGTAGCCGGGCTCACAGATTGGCTGCGCATGACGGTAGCGGCTGGCGCGAATGTCGATGAAATCCTGGTCGGTCAGTGCCGGATTGATCGTCTTCAGATAGCGCTTCACCTTGGCGATGAAGACCTCGTCGCCTTCTGCATATTTCGGATGCTCGCCCGGCATATAGAACGGCACATAGACAATGCTCTGAGCCAGCGGCCGCAGGTTCGAGTACTCGACCAGCCCCGGAATATCCATATCCGGATCATTCACGTTCAGCCAGAAGTTCTCAGTGACAGGCTTAGCCAGCTTCGCGATCACGCAGACCACCGCGATGTTCCGCACTGATTGAAATTTCTGCATTACACCCTCAGATAAATCAGGCATCACTCGCGGCACATAAGGCAGCGGTATCGTGCTGATTACTTTGTCGAAGGCACTGACGCCCGCATCGGTTTCAACACCGGTGACGCGGCCATCGGCAATCATCACCTTGCGTACCGGTGACTGCAGCCGGATCTCGCCACCGTGCTTCTCGATATCAGAACGCATCGCTTCCAGCAAGGTGGTAGAGCCACCATCGAGATAACCCAGCTTTTCGCGAAACAAATCGTAGCGCGAGCGGCCGATGCGGCGTATCCGGCTCCATATCCAGGCCGCCGACAGGTTGTCCGAGTAATCGTAAAATTTGTAATCGAACAGGCGTCGCCACAGCACTTCCCAGGCCTCAGCGCCAACCCAGCGGCGAATCCAGCCAGTGGCTTCAACGTGATCGAGCGGCTTCCAGTCATTTCGTTTGGTCGACAGGAAGGCATGCAGCCCATAGCGGAATTTCGCTACCAGCGATAGCCCACGGAACTTCAGCAAGGCGACCGGATTGCCCCAGGGTTGCAGCTGCCGCTGATACCAGTAACCCATTTTGGTTTCGACCCAGCGCATCTTGCTGGCGATGCCGAGCTCGTCAAGCATCTGCAGGAAGGCCCGGTCGGATGTGCAGTGAAAATGGTAATAACGCTCGATGGACAGGCCGGCAAAGTCGAAGCAGGCGGTCATGCCGCCGACGCGGTCGTCGGCCTCGAATACCACCGGATGATGGCCGTCACGCGCCAGCTGATATGCCACCGCCAGCCCCATCGGGCCGGCACCGAGTACGGCGATGCGCTGAGGTGTGGTCAAAGATGTGGTCTGAGCTGGGGCTGGCGTGGTCGTCATCAAAACTCCAGCACGATGGAACTGTAGGTCGGGGCGCAAAACGTCTCACGGATCGCCTCGGCGAACGGCGTGCAGCGCACACCGAAGATATGAGGCCAGTCGATCACCTCGAACTCATCTTTCGCGACCAGCGCGGCGAGTTGCTGTGTGGTGAACGGTGGATTGCGGTCGAATAGTGCCCACAGCCACAGCAACAGGTAGAACAGGCTATATGGAATCTTCATCACCAGCGCTCGCGCCGCCGTCACCCGCTTGATCTCACGAATGATATCGATGTAATCAACACGCTCATGACCGGAGATGTTGTACACGCCGCCGGTAACACGACTCTCGATGCAGCTGATGATGATGTTGCAGAAGTCGCCGACGTAGAGCGGCTGCCGCATGTAGCGGCCGTCACCCGGCACCGGAAACACCGGCACCTTTTGCATGAAGCGCGACAGCCAGCCGAGATGTTTGCGGTCGAACCAGCCAAACATCAGCGTCGGCCGCAGCACAGGACAGGCGATGCCGCTATCGCGCACCATCTGCTCCTGCGCTTTCTTGGTATTCGTGTAGTCATCGTCAGCGACGGATTCCACCACCGACGAGCTGATATGTACCAGCTGCCTGACCTTGCCAGCACGGATCGCGTCAAGCACATGGCGTGTAGAGGTCAGATTGTTGCGCTCGAACTCAACATAGTCATTGCCACCGATCTGCGCCTGCAGCATCACGACAGCCTGCGCATCGCTGAAATGCCTTTCCCAGTCGCCGCGCTCAGCAAGGTCGGCGTATTCGATCGTCAGTTCCGGATGCAGGCGCCGCAGCACCTCGAGGTTGGCACGGTGCTTGTCGAGAATAACGAGGTTGGTATAGCCGCGTGCCTTCAGACGCACGACCAGATTCTGACCGACCAGTCCGGCACCGCCGGGCAGGATGATCTTGCCGGCGTAGTGATCTGTATTCATCAAATATCCAGCTTGTTGAAAATGAAGCGCGGCAGGTGACGGATCACCATCATGATCAGCCACCACTTCGCTGGTGCATAGATCACCGGCCGACCAGCCGCGATGCCGTCGACGATACGCCGCGCCACCGCATCGACTGAAGCCAGCCCACGCGCCGGCAGGTACGCCGTCATCGGCGTGGCTGTCGGACCCGGTTTGATCAGCACGACCTTCACGGCGCTTTGTGCGAAGCGATGCTGCAGACCCTGCATGTAGCGTTCGACCAGGCCCTTCGCTGCACCATAAACGTAATTCGACTTGCGTCCGCGGTCGCCTGCAACCGAGCCGATAACAGCCAGCGTGCCTTGCTGCTGCCGCTCGAGCTGCGCCGCGAAAGCTTCTGCAAACAATACCGGCGACAGGCCATTGACCCGTAGCGCATCTCGCACGGCCGTGAGCGCCTGTTCGCAGTCGCGCTGTTGCGGCAGATTACCGTGCGCGATCAGCACGATGTCGATCCGGCGTGCTGCAGCAATATCCGACGCCAGTGTCGCGATGGCTACCGGATCGTGGAAATCGGTCTGACGCACAGACACTTGCGACTGCGGACTACGCACGCGCAGATCGTCAGCAACAGCCTGCAAGCGCGTGAGGTCACGACCGACCAGCACAAAGTCTGAAGGCGAATGAGCTCCTTCTTTCGCCCATAGTCTGGCGCAGTGCTCGGCGATGGCCGAGCTTGCGCCGATGATCACGATATTTTGCCTGCTCAATTCAGCTCCGATTCAATAGTCCATTAGCCGCCCATTAACCGCCGCGACATCGCCGAGCTGATGCCCGGATCGCGATGCGGCAGAAATTCATTCAGGCGCGGATAACCGGCCTCGAACAGCGCGCGTGGCATGCGCGCGTCCTTCGCCGGGTAGATACGGCCGCTGGCATCGGCAACGATAGCGTCGAGCACAGCAAACAGCTTCAGCGCTTCTTCGCCACGATTCGGAAAATCCAGCGCAAGCGTAACGCCTTCGCGCGCAAAGCTGAGCATCCCGGCCGAGGCACGGTCAGCAAAGGTCTTCAGCACCGCGAGGAAAGAACCCATGCCGGCGCGCGCGGTCGCCTGCAGCAATGCCTGCACGCTTTCACAGCCCTGTGCGCGCGGCAGCACACACTGATACTGGTAGAAGCCGCGCGGACCATAGATGCGATTCCAGTCATGCAGCGCATCGAGCGGATGAAAGAAAGGCTCGTAGTGCTGTACGCTGGTCGAGCGCGACTTCTTCAGCGCATAGTACGCGGCATTAAATGTACGCAGAGACAGCGGGTTCACCAGCGATAAAGGCGGCACGACCGGCACGCGCAGTTCGCGCCGCACAGGTCGTTCACGCTGCTGCAGATCGGTGTGATTGGCACGCATGAAGATGCCGCGACCGTTGGGGTTCAGGCAATCGACCCAAGACACCGTGTGCTCCCAGCCGGCTTCGGATGCGTCGGCCAGGTCGAAGAATTCAGCGAGGTTGCGATAGGGCAGCGTTTCTACATCCAGCCACGGCCCGCCGATGCGGCGCAGGGTCAGCTCGGCGTCGATGATCACGCCGGTCAGACCGAGGCCGCCAACCGTCGCTGCGAAACGCGCGTCGCCCGGGCGAAGTTCCGTCACGCTGCCATCGGTGCGTGCGAGCGTCAGCCGACGAACCTGATCGCCGAAGCTGCCGTGCACATGATGATTTTTGCCATGCACATCATTCGCAATCGCGCCGCCAACGGTGACGAGTTGCGTGCCCGGCACGACCGGCAGCATCCAGCCGCGCGGCACCAGCAGTCGCTGGATATCGCGCAACAGCACGCCTGCTTCACAGCGCAGTGTGCCGGCCTGCTCGTCGAAGGCAATGAAGCGATCGAGCGGTCGCATGTCCCACAGGAGGCCATCCGGATTCAGGCACACATCGCCATAGCTGCGGCCCATGCCATACGCAAGTCCACGCTGGTTCGCCGCCAGTGTCGCCGCCAGCGTGGATCCCATACGGGCACGGTCGGCCAGTGGATGCATCACATGTGCATCTGCACTCAGACGCCCCCACGAGCTAATCGCTACCATGGTTACCATGGCACGACCCAGCTGCGCGACCCAGCCGCGAGCACCAGCGCGAACGCCACGCCGGCCAGCAGGCTGGCGCGGTCGCGCAGGGCAAATAGCAAGGGGTCGTCATGCATCTGTCCGCGATGCGCCCTTAGCCAGACCCAGCTGATCCAGAAAAGGTGAACCGGCACCGCTGCCCAGATCAGCTCAGGCGTGCGATATAGAAGTACGACGGCGTCGCTATTCAGGTATAGCGCCAGCACCAGTGCCGACGCGTAGCCGGACACGATGCCCAGACTCTGCACCAACGGCGCATCCGAAGTCAGATAACCCCGGCCATGTGCGCGCTCGCGGCCGTGCTTCAAATGCACACCGAGTTCTGCATACCGCTTCACAAACGCGAGTGACAGGAACACGAATGCCGAAAACGCGAGCAGCCAGAAAGATAGCGGAATATCGACCGCCGCAGCACCGGCAATGATGCGCAGGGTGTACAGCAGCGCGAGCACCAGGCAATCGACCAATACCAGCCGTTTCAATGAGAGCGAATAGGCACAGGTGAGCGCGAAGTACAGCGCCAGCCAGCCGGTAAAGGCCGCACCAACCTGCAGCGCACAGAGCAGGGCCAACATCAGCAGAACCGGCGCCAGCAACACGCCGAACACTACCGGCAGATGGCCGGCGGCAAATGGCCGCGCCTTCTTGCGCGGATGCTGACGATCACTGTCGAGGTCGAGCAGATCGTTACCGATATAGACAGCCGAAGCACACAGGCTGAACGCTACAAAGGCCAGCAACAGCTGAAGCAGCAGCGCTGCATCCGGCACCCGATGCGCGGCCAGCGGCGTAATGAACAGCAGCAGGTTTTTCGCCCACTGGTGTACGCGCAGGGCACGCAGCAAGACAGCGAGGCCGCTGCGCGGTGAATTAAAAGTGCGATCGACATCGGCGACCGCTTTCGCCTTGCGCTCAACAGCGCCGGACGCGTTCACGACCACGGCCTTGCGCGCGAGCCGCCAGACCTGCAGGTCCACCTTCGCATTGCCGGCGTAATCAAAACCACCAGCGCCATAGCGGCGTTCAAGTGCCTCAGCCTTGCGTCGTCCGCTGAGGTTGGTATCGCCATCGCTGGCAAGCACTTCGTCGAAGATGCCGAGATGTGCGGCGATGGCGTCGGCAATACTGCGGTCGGCGGCGGTGCACAGCACCAGCCGGCGTCCCTGCGCGCGCTGCGCGGTCAGCCAGTCGAGCAGGGGCTGGTGATACGGCAGCACGGCCGGATCGAATGACGCGAGCGCGGCCAGCCGCTGCTTCAGCGCCGCCTTGCCCTGCCATAGCCAGAAGGGCAGCTTCAGCAGCGCCAGCGGGCTGTCGCGCAACGCGCGCAGCGCGGCTTCATGCAGCGTGTCCGAGCGGACCAGCGTGCCGTCGAGATCGACAGCGAGCGGGATGGAATTCAAATACGTGTCCTCTTGCGGATAATGGGCCTCCGCGTGCGCGCGTATTGTAATTCAGCCGCCCTCTGAAACGACGAAGCCGCCGCCCCTTGCGGGAACGGCGGCCTGTCGCGCCTGTCGCTGCGGACTCGGGTAGATCAGCGCTGAACCGCGTCCACGACTGCCAGCGCAGTCATGTTGACAATGCGGCGCACCGTCGCCGACGGCGTCAGGATATGCACCGGACGCGCGCAACCGAGCAGCACCGGCCCGATCGCGACGCCATGGCCAGCGGCGACCTTCAGCAGGTTATATGCGATGTTGGCCGCATCGATGTTGGGCAGCACCAGCAGGTTCGCATCGCCCTTGAGCATCGTCTCGGGCATTGTCGCCTTCAGTAGGCCGGCATCGAGAGCGGTGTCGCCATGCATCTCGCCATCGACCTCGAGGTCCGGCGCGCGTTCGCGGATGATTGCCAGCGCCTCGCGCATCTTCACTGCGGATTCGCTGTTGCTGGTACCGAAGTTCGAATGCGACAGCAACGCCGCACGCGGATGCATGCCGAAGCGGCGCATCTCTTCGGCGGCCATGATGGTGATTTCGGCGATCTGCTCGGCGGTCGGATTCTCGTTCACATGCGTGTCAACCAGCACCACCTGCCGGTCTTGCAGCACCAGCGCATTCATCGCGGCATAGGTGTTCACGCCGGCGCGCTTGCCCAGCACCATGTCGATGTAATGCAGGTGCAGGTCAGTGTTGCCATAGGTGCCGCAGATCAGGCCATCGGCGTCACCTTTATAGATCGCCATCGAGCCAATCAGCGTATGGCGACGGCGCATTTCCAGCTTGGCCCACTGCTCGGTCACGCCCTTGCGGCGACCCATCGCGAGGAAGGTTTCCCAGTACGAGCGGTACCGCTCGTCGCGCTCAGGGTTGATCACGTCGAAATCAAGCTCCGGACGAATGCGCAGGCCATAGCGCTGGATGCGCTGCGCGAGCACCGCCGGACGGCCGATCAGGATCGGCTTGGCCAGACCTTCGTCGATCACCACCTGTACTGCACGCAGCACACGCTCTTCTTCGCCCTCGGCAAATACAATGCGCTTCTTCGCTGCCGGTGCCTTCTTCGCCATCGCGAAGACCGGCTTCATGAAGCTGCCGCTGTGATAAACAAACTGCTGCAGCTTTTCCATGTACGCGGCCATGTCGCGAATCGGACGCTGCGCGACACCGGACTTCTCGGCAGCCAGTGCAACGGCCGGCGCAATCTTCAGCATCAGGCGCGGATCGAAAGGCTTCGGAATCAGGTAGTCCGGTCCGAACGACAGGTTGGTCACGCCGTAGGTCGTTGCAACGACATCGGACTGCTCCGCCTGCGCGAGGTCGGCGATCGCGTGCACGGTCGCAATCTCCATTTCGCGCGTGATCGTGGTCGCGCCGCAATCGAGCGCGCCACGGAAGATGTACGGGAAGCAGAGCACGTTATTGACCTGGTTCGGATAGTCCGAACGGCCGGTCGCAATCACGGCATCGTCGCGTACTTCGCGCACCTGCTCAGGCAGGATCTCGGGCGTCGGGTTGGCCAGCGCAAGCACCAGTGGCCGCTCGGCCATCTGGCGCACCATGTCCTGCTTCAGCCGGCCACCGGCCGACAGGCCGAGGAAGATGTCGGCACCGGGAATCACGTCGGCCAGTGTGCGCGCGGAGGTGTCTTGCGCGAAGCGTTCCTTGTCCGGGTCCATCAGCTCGGCGCGGCCTTTGTAGACCACACCCGCGAGGTCGGTGACGAAGATGTTTTCGATCGGAAAGCCGAGGTCAACGATCAGGTCGAGGCAGGCCAGCGCCGCCGCCCCCGCACCGGAGACAACCAGCTTGCACTGCCGGATGTCCTTGCCGACGACCTTCAGGCCGTTCAGGATCGCGGCACCGACAATGATCGCGGTACCGTGCTGGTCATCATGGAAGACCGGGATTTTCATCCGGTCGCGCAGCTTGCGCTCGATGTAGAAGCACTCGGGTGCCTTGATGTCCTCCAGGTTCACACCACCGAAGGTCGGCTCCAGTGCGGCGATGATGTCGCAGAGCTTGTCGGGATCGGTCTCGTTGATCTCGATATCGAACACATCGATGCCGGCAAACTTCTTGAATAACACGCCCTTGCCTTCCATGACCGGCTTCGCAGCCAGCGGACCGATGTTGCCGAGGCCGAGCACGGCTGTGCCATTGGTGATTACCGCCACCAAGTTACCGCGCGCGGTGTAACGGAAGGCATTGGTCGGCTCGGCTGCGATCTCTTCGCAGGCCGCGGCGACGCCGGGCGAATACGCCAGCGCGAGATCACGCTGGTTGGTGAGTTGCTTGGTCGGCGTAACGCTGATTTTGCCGGGGACAGGGAATTCGTGATATTCGAGAGCGGCCTGGCGGAATTGCTGGCGGACCTGCTCTTGTTCGCGGTTATTGTCTGAATCCATGCTGGGACAGTTTCCTTGATGCTCGCAGACGAGAGAGGCGGTCGATTCTAGCAGACCGAGCCAACGCTGGCCGGCCCCATACTGTGCTATTCAGTCAATAGTGTCTTTACCAAAAAGCGGTTTAAATGTCGCTCAGGCGCTGCTGTTAAATGCTTCGGTACAATCGCCGCCATGCCCTCCGAATTCGATCTGATCGCACGTTATTTCACTCGCGCGCCGCGCACCGGCGGGCCGCTGATGCTGGGGGTCGGCGATGATTGCGCGCTGCTTGTACCTGCCTCTGGCGAACTGATAGCGATATCGACCGACATGCTGGTCGAGGGTTGGCACTTCTTTGCCGGCGCGGATCCGGAGGCGCTCGGACACAAAGCGCTGGCTGTCAACTTGTCGGATCTCGCCGCGATGGGTGCGAGGCCGCTGGCCTTCACGCTGGCGCTCGCGTTGCCGGTAGCGGATGAGGCATGGCTTGCGTCGTTCTCGCGCGGTCTGCTGGCACTGGCCGATGCGCATAACATCGAACTGGCCGGTGGTGATACCACGCGCGGTCCGCTGAACCTGTGCATCACGGTGTTCGGCAGTGTGCCTGCGGAACAGGCCTTGCGACGCGACTCGGCGCAAGCCGAAGATGAAGTCTGGGTCTCCGGCACGCTGGGTGACGCACGGCTCGCACTCGCGGCCATGCAGCAGCAGCTCACTCTGGCGCCGGAGATACTTGATGCCGCACTGAAGCGTCTGCATCGACCCGAGCCGCGCGTTGCGCTTGGTCTCGCGCTGCGCGGTATGGCTAGCGCGGCGATCGACGTTTCCGACGGACTGCTCGGTGACCTGGGCCACATCCTCGAACGTTCCGGTGTCGGCGCCATCATTGATGCCGATGCACTGCCCTTCGGCAGCGTGTTGTCGCACCAGTCGATCGAGCGTCGTCGCGAATTCGCGCTCAATGGCGGTGACGACTACGAACTTTGCTTCACCGCGCCGATACACCAACGGCCAGCCGTGCTGGCGGCAGCACAGCAGGCTGGTGTGCCCGTCACACGTATCGGTCTGCTGACAAAAGAACCCGGACTGCAGGTAACCGACTGCAACGGTCTTGCTCTGTCAATGCGCTCACGCTCCTTCGACCACTTTGCTAACTCATGACCGACATCATTCACGAGACGCCTGTTCGCCGTCCGCCGATCCGACCGACGCCGGCTTTCATGCTCGCGCATCCCGCACACTTGCTGGCGCTCGGCTTTGGCAGTGGGCTGTCGCGCGTAGTGCCGGGCACGATAGGCACATTCTTCGGTTGGCTATGCTTTCATGTGCTGTCGGCGCGCTGGCCGGAGGTGTTCACCCCGCAAACCTGGGGTGTGCTGATTGTCGCCGGCTTTGTGACCGGCATCTATGCCTGCGAGCGCACGGGGCGCGCACTGGGTGTGCCGGACCATGGCGCAATGGTATGGGACGAGATCGTCGCGATCTGGCTGGTGCTGTTGATGGTACGCCCGACCAGTTTTACGGCCGAGCTGATCGCGGTACTGCTGTTCCGCGTACTCGATATGGCCAAGCCGCCACCGATACGGCAATTCGAGCGGCGCTTCAAAGGCGGCTTCGGCGTGATGGCCGATGACATCCTCGCTGCGTTTTTCACGTTGCTGCTACTTGCGCTCTGGCGCTTCCTGTGAAAACCTGAGGGCTCACAGCAGAACAGATCAGATCAGGAGGCTTCCATGGAGACAACTGCCGAACTCGAGCTTCGCGAATTAGCCGAAAAGGTTGGCGAGCTGTTGAAGCAAAACCGCTGGCTGCTGGCGACTGCGGAATCCGTCACCGGTGGCGGTATCTCGCAGGCGATCACGGATATCGCCGGCTCGTCCGAATGGTTTGATTGCGGCTTCGTGACCTATTCAAATTCATCGAAGACGGAATTCCTTGACGTACCTGACGCGCTGATTGCTCAGTTCGGCGCAGTCAGTGAAGAGGTGGCAGCGGCGATGGCGAAGGGTGCGTTGGACAATACGGATGCGCATGTCACGCTATCGACGACCGGCATCGCCGGCCCGGCCGGTGCGGTGCCGGGCAAGCCGGTTGGCACGGTCTGCTTTGGCTGGGCGCATGGTACGACGGTATGCACCGAGCGGCTGGTGTTTTCGGGAGACCGGCATGCCGTGCGTCTGCAGACGGCTGAGCATGCGCTGCGGGGGCTGCTGAAGTTTATTCAGCAGCGGTGAGCCTTAAAAATTAAATACGCCGGATCGCGGCTCAGGCCGGGATCCCGAGACTTCATTGTGCCGTACGCACCCTGAACGCATTAATCGCGTCGCGGGTCTCGCGTGCTACGCGAGCAGCCGCTTCGGCAAAGCCTTCACCGTCAGCGCGCTTCGCATACAAAATCGCACGCGACGAATTGATCATCATGCCGCTGCCGTCAGCCGTCTGGCCGGCCTTGACCGTCGCCTCGATATCCCCCCCCTGCGCGCCGATACCCGGCACCAGCAGCGGCATGTCACCCACAAGGGAACGCACCTGCGCAATCTCCTGCGGGAAGGTGGCACCGACCACCAGTCCGCACTGACCGTTGCGGTTCCACTTTTCCGCAACCAGCCGCGCGACATGCTGGTAGAGCGGCTTGCCGTCGACTTCGAGGAACTGCAGGTCGGAGCCGCCCGGATTGGACGTGCGGCACAGCACGATCACGCCGCGATCCTGCCACTGCAAATAGGGCTCGACCGAATCGAAGCCGATATACGGATTCACCGTCACGGCATCAGCGCGATAACGCTCGTAAGCCTCGCGTGCATACTGCTCGGCGGTCGCACCGATGTCGCCGCGCTTGGCGTCCAGCACGAGCGGAATGTCCGGATACGCAGTTTTCAGGTAGTCGCAGATCGCCTGCAGCTGGTCCTCGGCACCGATCGCCGCGAAGTACGCGATCTGCGGCTTGAACGCGCAGGCCAGAGAAGCGGTAGCGTCAATGATGGCCTTGCAGAACGCGAAGATCGCTTCCGGCCGGCCCTTGAGTTCGTCGGGAAACTTCGCCACGTCGGGATCGAGGCCGACGCACAGCAGCGAGTCATTGCGGCGGATCGCCGCGCTGAGTTGATTGATGAAATTCACGGCTGTCCGGATTCAAAACCATAACGCTGGCATTGTAGCCTGTCGTGCTATCGTGGCGCCCCATGAATCAACTCAACCGCAAGGACTTCATCCTGCTCGCGCTGCTGATCCTGTCATGGGGACTGAACTGGCCCGTGATGAAGATGAGCGTGCGCGAATTTCCGCCGCTGACCTTCCGCTCGCTGTCCATGATCGGCGGACTCGCCGTGATCGCGCTGGCAGCACGCGTACAACAGGCGTCCTTGCGCGTCCCGGCCGGTAAGGCCATGACCGTCATTAAACTAGCGATACCGAACATGCTGGTCTGGCATGCGTTCATCATCCTCGGCGTGAAGCTGCTGTCGTCGGGCCGCGCCGCGATCCTCGGCTATACGATGCCGGTCTGGGCCGTGCTGTCCGGGCTGATGTTCTTCGGCGAACGGATAGGTGGCCGCGCGCTGCTGGGCATCGTGCTGGCGATGGCAGGCGCGGGACTGCTGCTGTCGAGCGAATTCGCGGCCATCTCGGGGCAACCGCTCGGCACTGTGTTCGCGCTGATCGCCGCCGCTGCGTGGGGACTGGGCACGGTGCTGATGAAGCGCACGCGGCTGGAGATGCCCACCATCTCCCTGACCTTCTGGATGCTGTCGCTAACCACAGCGGTGATGATCGTGCTGTCGCTGCTATTAGAGCGTGCTCAGTGGCGGATGCCGAATGCGATCGAGTGGGCCGGCATTGTCTACAACGCTGCGATCATCTTCGGCTTTGCGCACGTGGTGTGGTTCCGGCTGGCGCGGCTGCTGCCGCCGGTGGTGTCCAGCTTGTCGGTGATGTTCATTCCGGTGGTCGGCACCTTCTCCGGCGCATGGATGCTCGGCGAGACGCCGCAATGGCAGGACTACCTCGCGATGCTGCTGATCCTTGGCTCGATGTCGACGGTGCTTTTCCGCCAACCTGCAAACGATTCCAGAAATCAGTAGTTTTCCCAGACCCAGGTCAGCAGCTGGTCGAATGCCGTGCGCGCCGATTGCGCGTTCGGATGATTGACCATGCAGACCACCACCATCCGCCGTCCCGAGCGCGCAGTCACATAGCCGGCGATGCTGGCCACGCCGGCCAGGCTGCCGGTCTTGATGTGCGCACTGCCCTGCAGCGGCGAACCGGCAAAGCGGCGCGCCATCGTGCCGTCGACACCGGCAACTGGCAGAGCGGCAATGAACTCGGGCATGGTCGGCTGCCGCCAGGCGCGCTGCAGTAGCGCTGCCAGCGTCTCCGCGGACATTCTTTCATCACGCGACAGGCCCGAGCCGTTCTGCAGCACCACGGCCGAGGTGTCGATGCCGGCCGATGCCATCCATGCCAGCACACGTGCAGACGCCGCCGATGCGGTTGACGGTGCAGCACCGCGCTGCGCGACGATGGACAACATCAGGTTGCGCGCCATCGCGTTATTGCTCTGCTTATTGATCTCGCGGATCTGCAGCGACAAAGGCTCAGACGTCCAGGCCGCGAGCTCGCGGCTGCCGGCAGGAACCGTGCCCTCGGCAACGCTGCCGCTGAAGCGGCCGCCGAGTTGCGACCAGAGCGCGCGGAATATCGTACCGACATAACGCACCGTGTCCAGCGTGTGCAGGTGAAATACGAGATCACGCTCGCCGCAGGCCAGCGGATAGCGACCGAGGAAGCGCAGCCGATCCGGGCCCGGCGCGGCCTGGAGTTGTTCATAGGGAGCGGTACAGGGTTCGTCGGAGAGCCTCGGCACGTCCACTGTGAAGCCGTCGAGCGGCGGCTCGCTGACCAGAGTAACTGACTGAGTCCGCGCTGCCGGCGCGAAGCGCACGTTGAGCGCATGCACGTTTAGCAGCAGCGCATCGGGTGCCGCGTTGTACGCGCGCTCGGGCTTGCCGTCGAAGGCCGCCGGGTCGTAAATGACCGGCGCAAACAGCGAGCGGTCAATTAGCAATCTGCCGCGTATGTCGCGCAAGCCAAGCGCACGCAGGCGCGCGAGCAGACGCCACAGGTCCTGATACGCAAACTGCGGATCACCGCTGCCTTCGATCGCCAGGTCGCCATCCAGCACGCCATCGACGATGGCAGCGTTCGTATGAACGCGCGTGATCCAGCGGTACGCGGGGCCGAGCAATTCCAGCGCCGCCTGCGTCGGCACCAGTTTCATGACCGATGCCGGCTGCATCGATCGCTCGCTGTTCATCGAAAATAGCGAGCCGCCGCCATCGGCGGCACGGACATCGATGGCGACCGCATTCAGCGGCACACCGGCCTGTCTGAATCCGCCGATCGCGGGCCGGGCGTCGAGCGTCGCGGCCGGCTTAATATCCGGCGCGGTAGCGGCGGCCGGGGTCGGGACGATATCAGACGCCACCTCAGGTGCCACAGCAGACGTCGACACCGGATCCGGTGCGCGCGCGGGCGGACTCGCGCAGGAGGCCAACAGGCTAGACAGCAGCAGGAGCAGGAGCAGACAGGGACGACGCATACATCGACGAATGACGGGAACGGCAAATTATCCCATGCGCGACGTTGACGACCTGAACAGCTTTCGCCTACGCTGCGCACCCATGGACCCGAGCGCTTCCCTTCCCTTTGTCAATGCCGATAGCGTGCGCACCGCGCTGCGCTACCCTGAGCTGATTGACGCATTGCGCACCGCCTTTGCCGAACCTGCGCAGGTACCACGGCGCCATGCTCACGACCTGTCGGGCGCGGGCACGCTGCTGCTGATGCCAGCCTGGCAAACGGGGCGTCAACTCGGTGTGAAACTGGTCACAGTCATGCCGGATAACCGCGAGCGCGGACTGTCTACCGTGCATGCGCTGTATGTATTGATGGATGCGAGCACCGGTGTGCCATTGGCACTGATGGACGGCGAGCAGCTGACGCTGCGCCGAACTGCGGCCGTGTCCGCACTGGCCTCGCTGTCACTGTCGCGGCCAGACAGCCGCACGCTGCTGCTGGTAGGTACCGGACGGCTGGGACCGGAGATGGCCGTCGCGCACTGCGCGGCGCGCGACATCACGCGCGTGCTCGTCTGGGGGCGTGATGAAGAAAAAGTCAGGGACGCGATGCAGCGCATCCGCGCCGCCGGCCTGCCGCCGCAGATGACGCTGGAGCGCGCCGAATCGCTGGCCAAGGGCTGCGCAGCAGCCGACATCATCTGCTGCGCGACGACCAGCACTGAACCGCTGCTGCGCGCTGAATGGCTGCGCCCCGGCACGCATGTCGATCTGGTCGGCGGCTTCCGGCCTGACATGCGCGAGGCGGATGACTCCCTGGTCTGCAGCGCCAGCCTGTTCGTCGACACCGCTGAGGGCGCACTCGCTGAGGCCGGCGACCTGGTGCAACCGATCCGTGCCGGACGGCTGCACGCCGCTTCGCTCCGTGCTGAACTTGCGGACCTTGCGCGCGGCGATCACCGCGGCCGCCAAAATGACAAAGAGATCACGCTGTTTAAATCAGTTGGCAGCGCGCTGGCCGATCTTGCGGCGGCCGGTCTGGTCTGGCACCAGCTATCGTAAAGCGCTCACGGATAATTAATTACGGATAATCAACCGGACGCAGATTGTCCGGTAGCGGAATATAGTCACTGTCACCCGGAACGTCGGCAAACCGCCGTGCGATCCAGTCGCGCTTGGCTTCTTCAATGCGCTCATTACGACTGGAGACGAAATTCCATACGATCCGGCGCGGACCATCGAGCGGCTCGCCACCCAGAACCATGACTGTCGCACCGTCCGGCCCGGCCCGCAGATCCAGCGATGCCCTCGCACGCATCAATAAGAGCCGACCGGCCGCGTGCAGACCATCGGCACCCAGATCCAGCTCACCCTGCACCAGATACAGCGCCTGCTCGGGGTACTCGGAGGGCAGACGGAAGCGCGCACCAGGCTGCAGCGTCAGCTGCAGGTAGCACAGCGGCGATCGCGTCGGCAACGCGACGCGATGGCCCATGAAGCTACCGGCCACCAGCACCGTATCTACGTCCTCTTCGAATGCGCGTGGCAGCGAGTCGGCCTTCAGATGGGTGAAATCGGGATCGCAGTCCTCCTCATCGGCCGGCAATGCGACCCAGCACTGCAGCCCGTGCAGCGGCAATGCTTGGCTCCTCTGCCGGATATCGCTGCGCTCCGAATGCACAATGCCGCGCCCAGCCGTCATCCAGTTCACCTCGCCGGGCCGGATCGCCTGCACGCTGCCGAGACTGTCTCGGTGCAGGATCTCGCCGGCAAACAGCCAGGTGACGGTCGCCAGGCCGATATGCGGGTGCGGCCGCACATCCAGACCGGCGCCTGGCGGCAGCACCGTCGGCCCCATCTCATCGAGAAATACGAAAGGACCGACGCTGCGCAAGCCGGGGGCCGGCAGCGTGCGACGCACGGTGAAGCCCTCCCCCAGATTGCGGGTGCCCGGAACAATGATCTGCTCGATGCGGTTCATTGGTCGATGATAGCGCCGCTCCGAAGCGGGGCGCGGCTTCGGCGCTGGGAATTGTCAAAAAGGCCATTTATGCTTTTAAGAGCCGAATAAGTTTTGCTGAGGATTCTTGAAAAAGCGGACACCCATCCCTATACTTGGCACTCGCTGACGGAGAGTGCTAACAACTCTCCCGGACGACTGATTTTCTGACAGCGGCCGCCGCGCGGCAGACAACCGCCGGAATGGCTTAATCGCAAACATAAACCATTGTTTTTAAGGAGCTTTTATGAGCCTTCGCCCCCTGCACGACCGCCTCATTGTCGAACGCCAGGAACAGGAAACCAAGACCGCCTCGGGCATCGTGCTGCCCGATGCAGCGGCCGAGAAGCCGGACATGGGTAAAGTGATCGCCGTTGGCAATGGCAAGATCCTCGAAGACGGCAAGGTCCGTGCGCTGGACGTGAAAGTCGGCGACACCATTCTGTTTGGCAAATACTCCGGCCAGACCGTGAAGGTCGACGGCAAGGAAGTGCTGGCTATGCGCGAAGACGACGTGATGGCCGTCGTCGAAAAGAAGTAAGCCGCGCCCTCTGGCACTGAATCCACCGAATCATTAAGGAGCATCCAACATGGCAGCAAAAGACGTAGTTTTCGGCGACAGCGCGCGCCAAAAAATGGTTGAAGGCGTGAACATTCTCGCCAACGCAGTGAAAGTCACGCTCGGTCCGAAGGGCC
>JACCDS010435728.1_pt1 | contig 39309 bp, 39 predicted proteins | sample 7446441 | NCBI WGS metagenome assembly JACCDS01 (sample SAMN15323445, study PRJNA562643) | freshwater metagenome | isolation source: river surface water | place: USA:Blue River Watershed | collected 2017-08-17
ACATAAGGCGTTCTGCGTGTGCCACTTCGTCAGTGTTCGCAGAAGTTTTGTGAGAAGAGAGAGCGGAGTATGAGATTCGGGGGCCGTTACCGGCTCGGATGCTGGAGGGGCATGGCACACGTAGAATCGCGCCGGACCCCGCACCAACTTGCGGTCGCCAAAATGAAAACGCCCAACTGAGAACAGTTGGGCGCTTGATTTTGGTGGTGGAAAGGCGACCTGTTTCGAACCTTTCTCCAAAACGCCTGAGTATTGCTGCGGGTCAGAGAGGAAAGATTGGGGTGATTGTCCGAGCCACACAGCCCCCTCCCATTTGCGATTACGCGGAGCACTCGAGGGAGAAATAACCCACCTTGACTTCTTTCGGTTCCAGCGCCTTCATAGGAGTCCTTACAACTCCTTCGCAAGGATGCAAAACATGGACGGACGATGCATGACCCAGACCGAGCTGGCTGAGCGCTGGCGGATCAGCGAGGCGACTTTGGAACGCTGGCGAACTGAAGCGGGCGGACCGGTATTTCTCAAACTTGGCGCTCAAGTCCGGTATCGCCTTCGTGATGTTGAAGCCTTTGAGACGGAAATGCTTCGCGAATCGACCAAGTCGGACGGCGGCATAGTCCAGGACAAGATCGTTGATCAACCAAAACGCCAACTCAAAACCACTATTCGCTCGGCACGACTCATCACCATATGGTTGCACTCGGGTCCTCGCCGAACCCGTTTGCGCCCAGGTTTCGCAAGCCGTACTCGGTGACGACAATTGCATCATCAAGCCAAACCCAATGCTTGAGCCTCGGCTTCCTGCTCCAGGTAGACCCAATCCACGATCTCATCGCTTGGCGTGTAGCCAACCACCAGCTTTTCCATCATGAGCCGGATGACGCCGACGTCATTCACATTAAGTGCCATTTCCAGCGACTTCAGCTTGCCTTCCAATTCCGACCAAGGAACGAACTCCTCGTGGGCTTTCATGATTCTCGAGTGGGAGGTTGGCTTAGGATTGTCGCCAATTAGTAGTTCTTCGTAGAGCTTCTCACCGGGCCGCAGGCCGGTGATTTCAATCTCGATATCGCCGTCGGGGTTTTGTTCATCTTTGACGGTCAAACCAGAGAGCTCAATCATCCGGCGAGCCAGGTCTATGATCTTGACCGACTGACCCATGTCGAGCACGAACACATCACCGCCCTTGGCCATCGCGCCCGCCTGGATCACCAGCTGAGAGGCTTCCGGGATGGTCATGAAATAGCGGGTAATTTCAGGGTGAGTCAGTGTGATCGGACCGCCGTCGCGGATCTGTTGTCGGAACTTGGGCACTACGGAGCCCGATGAGCCCAACACATTGCCAAAGCGCACCATGCTGAATTTGGTGCCTGGAGAAGTTGCAGCAATGGCTTGTAGCGCCATTTCTGCAAGCCGCTTGCTGGCACCCATGATATTGGTCGGACGAACTGCCTTGTCAGTGCTAATCAGGACGAAGTCTGCAACGCCGTTTTCAGCCGCTGCTTGGGCGGTGCGCAGTGTGCCCAATACGTTATTTTTGATGCCCTCGGCAGGGTTGTGCTCAACCAGCGGCACATGTTTGTAGGCTGCTGCGTGATAGACCGTGTCCGGATGCCAGGTGGACATGATCTCGTGCATACGCTCATTGTCTTGTACCGAGGCCAAAAGCGGAACCAGAACGATATTTCGATCAGCAAGCTTTTCCTCGAGCTCATGATGGATGCCGTAGAGGGCGAATTCACTCTGCTCGATCAGCAGCAGTTTGCTTGGGCCGACCGTTAGTATCTGGCGGCAAAGCTCGCTGCCGATAGAGCCACCAGCGCCCGTCACCATCACCACCTTGCTGCGCACGTTCATGGCCAGCAGGATGTGATTGGGCATCACCGGCTCGCGGCCAAGCAGGTCGTCAATGTCCAGTTCGCGCAGATCGGAGATGCTGACTTTGCCTTGTGCCAAATCGGTCACGCTCGGCAGCGTGCGCACCGCTACGCGCGCCGTCCGCATCTGGGTCAGGATTTCATTGCGGCGCTTTCGGCTAAGGCTGGGCATAGCCAGCAACACATCATTGATGGCCAATGTGGAAGCGAGATTGGGCAGGTCTGCAGGGTTGTAAATGGGTTGGCCATTCAACACGTGGCCATGGAGACGATCGTCGTCGTCGAGGAATCCGACGACTTGCATCTCGTGGCTGTTGTTCATGGCTCCAACCAGCTGTCGGCCAGTTGTGCCTGCCCCATAAATCAGAACTTTGGGGCGCGATGCTCGCTTCAGTATGCTCAGATACTGATCGCCCAACCAAACTCGGGCAAGTGCTCGAGATGCGCCAACGAACAGGAGCAGCAGGATGGGTTGAATGATCCCGATGGTGCGCGGCACGCCCGCAACGCCGATGGCGGTGAAGGCGGAGGCATAAAGCAAACCGTAAATGCCCACCGCGCGAGCCACAGCCAGCAAGGCTGGCCAGCCGCTGTAACGAAATATGGCACGGTACAGACCTGAGACGATGAAAATGGGCAGCGCGATCCCGACCGAAGCCCCCACCGCCCACAACGCCTTGCCAGAAAGGGCGACAAACTCCCCCAGCCGCAGATAAAAAGCCAACCAGACGGTTAGGACGCAGAGGCCCAGATCGACTGACAAAGCGACGAATCGCTTTGCTGCTCGCGGCAAGGCCAGGATGGGGATGGCCAGCTTAAATAGAGGCTGTTTCATGGCGTCCAGCCCCTGAGTCCTGAGTCCTGAGTCCTGAGTTCTGAGTTCTGAGTTCTGAGTTCTGAGTTCTGAGTTCTGAGTTCTGAGTTCTGAGTTCTGAGTTCTGAGTCCTCAAGATGATCTGTGTTTTTCTTCAATGTGAAACTCCATCCCTTGCCAGAACCTTCAACGCTGTCATCCAAAGTATCTTGATATCGAAAAGCAACGATCGGCGCTCCAGATACTCCGCATCCAAAACCACCTTCTGAGGGATAGGCAATTCATCCCTTCCATTGACTTGCGCCCACCCTGTCAGGCCAGGCACCAGTTGGTGCACGCCCTTTTCTGTGCGAAGAGCAATTAGGTCGTCTTGGTTAAATAGCGCCGGGCGGGGGCCCACAAAGCTCATATCGCCTTTTAGAATGCTCCACAACTGCGGCAATTCGTCCAAGCTGGTTTTACGTAAAAATGATCCTATGGGTGTGAGCCATTGTTCAGGGTTTTGCAGCAAGTGTGTGGCAACAGAAGGCGTGTCGATTCTCATGCTGCGGAATTTTGGCATGCGGAAGATATGATTGTTGCGACCTACCCTGTCGCTCCAGTAGATGGCTGGGCCTGGCGAAGTCAGACGAACGGCCAGCGCCGTCATCACAATCGGCAGGGCAAGAAACACAGCCGCTACCAACGCCACAACCAAGTCGAATAAACGCTTCATGGGCGAAAGCCTTCAGCGGCATGGTGCAGCCCTTCATCCACCGATACCGATGGAGTCCAGTCCAACAGCTGGCGGGTCTTGGTAGTGTCCAGCTGCAATGAACCACACAGGCGCTGATAGATGCCTGGCTTGTTCAATACCGTCGCGCCCAGCTTCAACAACGCTGGCGGTACGTAAAACAGTCGCGCCGGATGCCCCATGGCAGCGCCCATGCGCTTGAGCAGTTGGGCAGTTGAAAGGTCTTCCCCGTCACTCACCAGGAAAGTCTGGTTGGCGGCTGCTGGGTGGTTCAAGCATGTCACGATCAAGTCCACCAGGTTGTCCAGAGCGACCAGGCTGCGGCGGTTGCGTGTCACAGCAGCCAGTGGCAGCGGGACTCCGCGCGCCAGCCAACGCATCATGGATTCGAAGTTGGCTTTGACCCCTGGCCCATACACCAGTGGCGGTCGAATGATCACCACCTCCATACCTGTTTCAGCGGCAATCTGTCGGAGCAACTGTTCGGCCTCGTGCTTGGAGAGCCCGTAAGGGTCTTCTGGTGCGGGAATATCATCAGCGGTGAACGGCTTCCCAACTTCGGTGAATTCGCCGTTTACCTTGATTGAACTGACGAATACAAATCGCCGCACCCCTGCCTGGGCTGCCTGGCGGGCCAGGTTAAGCGTGCCATTCACATTCACCTCACGGTAGGCCTGCAAGGGGTCCGTCGAATCGTCCTGCATCACATGCACTCGGGCTGCGCAATGCACCACGGCATCAACGCCTTGCAAAGCCAAGCCCCAGTCTGTGGTGGGCAGCAAATCACCCAAATGGACTTGCTGCACCCCTTCGGGCGGCGATTCTGCTATGCGGCGAACCGCTGCCACCACACCAGTGCAGGCGGGGTCTGCGGCCAATCGCCTTACCAATGCGTTGCCCACAAAACCTGTGGCTCCCGTCACCAAAATCATTGTTTTGTCTTTTAAGCCTTGGCTTTGCTGATGGTCACGGCCTCAGCCAACAGCGCCTCCAGGCGGCCCATCAATTGGGCACGACCAAACTCTTGCTGGGCGTACTCCCGCCCGTTCAACCCCATCTGCATTCTCTCGGCAGGCGGTATCGCGGCCAAGGTCAATACCGCTTGGGCCAGACCTGCGCTATCGCCTGCCTCACGGGTCAGGCCAGCATGGGCATCACGGATCACAGCCGCACCCTCCCCATCGAGCATACCTAGCAAGGGAATTCCGGCCATCAGGTACGACTGTACTTTGCCTGGAATCGTCATGCTAAAAACCGGGTCCCGCTTCAATGAGACCAGCAGCGCGTCGGCATGGGCGTAAAAAGATGGCATGCGCTCCACAGCAAAACGACCTGGCATCAGGACCTGTTTATCCAATCCACGTCGAGCCACCTCGGCTTGCAGCCAGTCAGATTTCCGTCCATCACCCACAATGACCCACCGAATCCTGGTGTCGTCTTTCAATCGTTCGGCTGCATCCAGCACCGCCGGCATGTCCTGCGCTTCGCCAATATTGCCGGCGAACACCACGGTGAAGCCATCAATCCATTCGGGCACCTCCGGGGCTGGCTTGACGCTGTCATCCATGAACACGTCCTCCGCCCAACTAGGGAAGTAACGGATCTTGACTTTGTCATCGCAATAGCGGGCAATGCTGCTCAGAAAGCCTCTCGACTGCCCCAGCACCAAGGTGCAGCGGTTGTAGATGTAGCGCACCAAATGCCCCACCCAACACAGCACCCTGGGCGAACGCACCACGCCTATGGCGGCCAGGGTTTCTGGCCACAAATCCAAGGCCCAAAACACCACAGGTGCATTTTTGATTTTCCCCAACCAGATAGCCGGCAGCCCCACTGTCACGGGTGATGGTTCGAATACAAAAATTACATCAGCTGGTTTGCCTCGCAAGCGCCAGGGCCCAAAAATGCCACTACCAACAACAAAGCTCAGGTAGTTCAGCATCAGGCGCAAGCTACCGCGCCCGCGAGGCAGCATGGGCACACGCACCACTTCGGCACCTTCGTATTTGGCGAAAGCGCTGGGCTGTGCCTGGTAAGCTTCGAACACCTTTCCCGCTGGGTAATTGGGAATGCCGGTGAGCACCGTGACTTCATGGCCACGTTGAACCCACGCCTTGACCAAGTCATTGATGCGAAAGTTTTCCGGCCAGAAGTACTGGCTAACAACCAAAATCCGCAAAGCCATCTCAGTATTTTTTCCACACCACGCGGTTCACGTAGTCGGTGTAGCTGTGGATGATGCGTACCACTTTGTCGCTCACATTGGGCATGCTGTAGTCGGCCACCAGACGAAGGTTGCGATCGCCGCCACGGGGCTGTGTGGCCAGAATAGCCAGCCCCTGGCGTACACGCTCCACCTCCAAGCCCACCATCATCACGGCGGCTTCTTCCATGCCCTCAGGGCGCTCGTGCGCTTCACGCAAATTCAGTGCTGGAAAGTTGAGAATCGAAGACTCTTCGTTGATGGTTCCGCTGTCAGACAAGACAGCTTTGGCCTGCATTTGCAGGTTCACATAATCGTGAAAACCCAACGGCTTCATCAGGCGAACCAGTGGGTGAAACGTCGCACCTGTGGCGTCTACCCGCTTTTGGGTACGCGGGTGGGTGGACACCACCACCAGCAAACCATGGTCTTCAGCCACCGCGTTCAACACCGCAGCCAGTTTGGTGAACGACTTGTCAGATTCGATGTTCTCTTCACGGTGGGCGCTCACCACAAAGTACTGTTCGGACTGCAATCCCAGGCGGTTCAAGGCGTTTGACGCCTGGATTTGCGGCAGGTAGTGGTGCAGCACCTCGTACATGGGACTACCAGTCTTGATGACCTGGTCGGACGGCAAGCCTTCGCGCAGCAGGTAATCGCGGGCAATGGTGCTGTACGTGAGGTTGATGTCCGCCGTGTGATCGACAATACGGCGGTTGGTCTCCTCGGGCACACGCTGGTCAAAGCAGCGGTTGCCTGCCTCCATGTGAAAAATCGGTACCTTGCGCCGCTTGGCAGGAATCACCGACAAGCAACTGTTGGTGTCACCCAGCACCAGCATGGCTTCGGGCTGCTCTTTCTCCAAAACTCGGTCGACCGCTGTAATCAGGTTGCCGATGGTCTGCGCGGCGCCTGACGAGTTGGTCGCACTGTCCAGGAAGTGATCAGGCTTGCGCAGGCCCAGATCGTCGAAGAATACTTGGTTGAGTTCGTAGTCGTAGTTCTGGCCAGTGTGCACCAGTACGTGCTCGCAGTGCTCATCCAGCCGGGCCAACACGCGTGACAAACGGATGATCTCAGGTCGAGTACCCACCACCGTCATAACCTTGAGTTTCTTCAGTAACATGCGCGCCCTTTCCTTTAGAACTCAGACCGGGCACGCATAGGTATCGGGCTGTGCACGGTCGAACACTTCGTTAGCCCACAGCATCACCACCATCTCGCCCTGGCCGACATTGGTGATGTCGTGCGTCCAGCCTGGCACGGTCTCGACGATGCGTGGCGCCTCGCCGCGAGTCGTCAGCTCGTGCACCTTCCCGCTCTGCATATGGCGGAAACGGAACTTCGCCTCGCCCTGAATGACCAGGAACTTTTCCGTCTTGCTGTGATGGTAGTGGCCACCCCGGGTCACGCCCGGGTGCGCCGTGAAATAGGAGAACTGACCGCTGTCCTGCGTCTTGAGCATCTCCACGAAGACGCCGCGCGGGTCCGCGTGGCGGGGCACCTCATAGTCAAAGGACTCTACTGGTAGATAACTTATGTAGGTCGAATACAGCGCACGGATCCAACCTGTCCCTACGCGATCCGTCATGAGCGTGGTCCGACTGTCACGGAAGGACTCCAGCTGCCGCACCAACTCGCCCACCGTCACCAAGTATTGGGGTGCGACCGTTTCGAAGCCCTCGGCATCTGATGCAGCATCTGCGCCATCCATCAAGTCGATGAATCGGTCGAGCACATCGTCGATGTATACCAGCGTAACGGCCGCATTAGGGTCGTTGATCTGAATCGGCAGGCCCCGCGCGATGTTGTGGCAGAAAGTCGCCACCGCGGAGTTGTAGTTGGGCTTGCACCATTTGCCGAACACATTGGGCAAACGAAAGACGTGGATCGATACCCCGTTTTTCCCGGCAAGCGCCTGCAACGACTGTTCGGCCTGCCGCTTGCTCAAGCCATAGGGGTTGTCCATGCGCGCCTGGGTTGAGGAGGTCAATATCACGCGCATTGGCCGCCCGGAATTTCGCACCATGTCGCTTAAAACCTGGGTCAACTCCGCGTTGCCCGCAACAAATTCCTGTGGATCTTTGGGGCGGTTCACGCCTGCGAGATGAAATACAACGTCCACCCCTTCCAGCAGTTTGGGCAGATCGGCCACGCTATCGGCGCGGGTGTAAGTCACTAACTCCACATCCTTACGTTCGCGCAAACGCAGTTGAAGATTTTTCCCCACAAAGCCGTCTGCGCCAGTAATCAACACCCGCATGCCATCAATCCTCTGCAACTGCAACTTCACCGCGTGCAATGCGTTGCATGAAATCTAGCTTGAGCAACAGCGCCTTCATCCCGGCCACATCCAACTGCGTTGTATTGTGCGAGTTGTAGTCCTCGCCATGAAGACTCTGCGTCAAGCGGCGCTCGCCCACTTCGACATACTTCTCGTAGTTCAAGTCCCGACCATCCGGCGGCACCCGGAAATATTGACCCAAATCCTCGGCGCAGGCGATCTCTTCACGCCCCAGCAAGGTTTCGAAAAGTTTCTCGCCGTGCCGTGTGCCAATCTCCTGGACCGGATGAGTGGTCTTGCCCATCAACTGCAAGATGGCTTGGGTCAATACGTGCACCGTCGCTGCGGGTGCCTTTTGCACGAAGAGATCGCCGTTGCGTCCGTGTTCAAAAGCGTAGAGCACTAAATCCACGGCATCGTCGAGCGACATCATGAACCGGGTCATGCTTGGATCGGTCACGGTAATAGGCTTGCCAGCCCGCACCTGATCTACAAAAAGAGGAATCACTGATCCACGCGATGCCATCACATTGCCATAGCGCGTGCCACAGATCACGGTTCCAGACTTCTCAAGATTGCGACTGGTGGCTACCATCACTTTTTCCATCAGCGCCTTGCTGATGCCCATTGCATTGATGGGATAGACAGCTTTGTCGGTGCTCAAGCACACGACGCGCTTTACGCCTGCCGAAATTGCCGCATCCAGTACATTTTCTGTACCCAGTACATTGGTACGCACCGCCTCACCAGGATGAAACTCACAGGAAGGCACTTGCTTCAGCGCGGCAGCATGGAAGACATAGTCCACGCCACGCATGGCGGCAGCAACGCTGCGTGCGTCGCGCACATCGCCTATGTAAAACTTCAGCTTAGGACTGCTGTAGCGCTTGCGCATATCGTCCTGTTTTTTTTCGTCGCGGCTGAAAATACGAATTTCAGCCAAATCTGATTGCAGGAAACGCTTGAGAACAGCGTTCCCGAAAGAACCCGTTCCTCCCGTTATCAATAATGTTTTCTCATCAAACATCAATAGTGATCCAGATATTGGTAAAAGATCATGGTAACTCTGACGGCCCCAGTCCGGCCGATCTCTTGCTCCAGCGAAGGCTGGATTTCAGGTTTGAGCTAACCCGAGAAGCGTTGACAAAATCAAATCCGTCGATACAAATTCTGGAACTGTCTGACGATGACATCCCAAGTAAAGTTTCGCCGAACATGGGCTTGCAAGCGCTCCCCCATGCTTTTCAGGGCCATACGTTCAGCCAGCATACTATCAAGGCCTGCCGCCAGTCCCTCGGCTGTTGCATCAACAACCTGTCCCCCGCCCACGGTCGCGACCTCATCAAAACCGCAACGGTTGGTCAGAAGAACTGGCGTCCCGACGATGCCTGCCTCCAATACGACAATCGACATGGCCTCCTGTCGCGACGGAATCACCAGGAACTCCGCGGCGCGATAAGCCTCTGCCTTGTCGCGCCCTGCGACATATCCGATGAAATGCACGCGATCCGCCAGCCCTCGCCCCCGGGCCGTCTTCAGTAGCGCATCCAATAGACCCCCATCCGGACCAGCAAAAACCAGATGGATTTCGGGATGCTTGGGCGCAATGGAACAAAATGCTTCCAGCAGAAGATCAGGTCCCTTGATGGGATTGAGCCGCCCCATGAACAGGATATACGGGGCTGCCCCCAACCTAAAACGATCCGCAAACTGGCAGGGCTCCTCAACACGAAAATCAGCCTCGTTGATCCCGTTGGGGATCACCGTAACCCGAGACGCCTCCACGCCATAGCGCGCATAGGCAGGGATCTCGTCAGGCGTCACGGCAATGTGCCCGGCAGCCCGGCTCACGATCCGATAACCGACGAGCAGGTTAAACAGCCGCTTAATCCAGCGTGAGCGACCAAACAACGGCAACTCTCCGGCCGGGCAAATGACATAGGGCGTACCGGTCTGTCGGGCCAGAAAGGTCACGAGCACATTCAACATGCTCCAGTGACCCATGAGATGTATCACGTCGACGCTAGCTACCAGCGCCTTCAATTGACGCAAGGAAAATTTCACAACAAAGAAACGCTTCGATACACACGGCAGCGCCATAACCCGGACATCACCCAATTGCCTGATGCGCTCGGCAGTGAGTCCAATATCCGTGGTGAGAATGGTGCACTCAATACCCGCGTGCGCCAAAGCCCGGCTCATCTGAAAAGTACGTTCTGCGGTGCCGCCCCCGGTTACGGGGTCGAGCAGAACATTGACATTAAGAACCCGCATGACTGTCATGCTTAAAAGACGTCGACTCGGATCACGGCTGCGTCTCTGCCGCATGCGTCATGTCAGGAATCCCATTGCGAACGGGATAAGACTTGCCACACCCCCGACAGACCACCGCATCGGCCTTCCGGACCAGCCCACCGTCTCCGCAACTCGTGCATTGCAGCAGTTGAATCAAATCAATCTGGCGATTTCGGACATGCTGTGAAAACAGGTTGCGGATGGTCTTCAGCAACCAGGCCTGCACTTTGCCGCGAATCGACGCTTTCTGCATCAGCCGGGTATTGGGTTGCTCAGCCTCGCTCGCAAAGATATCTGTATCCGGATTGACAATTTCATAGTCGATCGTGTCGGTCCAGTAGTAACGCACATGAAAATCAAAAGGGTGGGCAGGGATCACATCTCTTGTCACCACCTCCTTCACCCGGTCCTCGTAAAGCGCCACCAATTCGGGATCAACCTGCGGAGCCTTCTTCTTCCGGATGATGAGCCGCCCATTGCGCACCGTGATTTCCAGTCGGTGATCTGGATACGGATTGATCCGCTCCATAAACGCATCCGGGACTTCGATATACCCGGCACGGGATACCCGCTGCATCTCCTTCAGAAATCGAACCGGGTCCAGCGAGTGCTCCAGCACATGCGAAGCAATGACAAAGTCGAATTCCTTGTCCTTGAATGGCAGCATTTCTGCGAAGGCAAGAACCGTAGGGCGGTCCATCGTGAGGGGAACCCAGTGACGCTCACCTGTGCTTTCGTAAGCATCCACGAGCACATTGGAGCGGAAATAAGGATTTCCTCCCGCACCGATTTCCAGCACGAGCGCCTTGGACCCTACAGGACAATGAAGCCGACGCAGCGACCAGGCGATTTTCTGCATGCCAAGAGCACGGGCCACCCTCATCGCCCACGATTCTTGGTCCAATTTAATTTTTTCCATTTCTCGTCATTCGCTTCAATGGTTGCAATGGATGCTGAGCCGAGCGCTCCACGAAATGCGCTTCCGTTAATAAGCCGGATTCCGGCATAGGTCATGAATCGCACCCCGAACCCGCTCCCATTCAGCTCGTTCGCTCGTTGCGGCAATCAGGGGGCCACGTTTTTGGGTAAGAAATTTCTGGCGGAACTCCCACCAAAAATCCCGTGCAATCAAAGCCAAATAGACCAGCCCGGACAGGACAGCATAAATGGGGCGCCCGGCACGCATAAAGTGGCGAGCCTGAATCTGGAAGAAGGTCCATCGGGTTTTCAGGACCCTGGGCAGATTTCGTATTTCCCTGACGCGATAGGCGAACAGAGTCTCTGCGACTGACCCAAATCGGCTCTCACCATAGCTACGCAACAACAACTCCTGATCTTCACAGAAGTAAGGCCCCGGGATTGCATACTTGAACTTTCTGAACCAAGCGGTATTCCCCATCCAGATGGGATGAGCAAAACAGAAGCCTTGCCAGGGTCTGGCACAGATCGCTTCATGAGAAACGGGACAGGGGAGCAATCCAGTCATCTCGTTCTCATCCGAGATGGTGATCGCGCTCGACGCAACGACGTCCAGGGCCGGATTGCCCTGCAACAACGCCAATTGCCGGGCAAAACGCTCCGGATACGAAACGTCGTCCTGGTCCATCCGAGCGAAGTACAGGCCACGGGCCATGTCAATGGCTTCATTGAGCCTTGCGGCAAGCCCCTTGTTCTGGCCATCGCGGATGATCCGAATACGGGGATCTTGGATATCGCTCAGGGACTGCACCGCATTGTCGGTAGAGCCATCATCAATCAGTAGCAATTCCCAGTCGCCGAATGATTGGCACACGATGGACAGCACGGCCAAACGCAGGTGATGGCCCGCATTGAATATGGGCATTGCCACCGTGAGCAGCGGCGACGCAGTCGCTTCAGGTCGTTGGATCATGGATGACTACTCCTTAACCATTCGCTCGTTTGCAGCAAGCCATCCAGAAAATCAATTTTGGGCGCCCAGCCTGTATGCGAGCTAAGCTTGGTCGAATCGAGCACATTCGCATGCACATCAAAGACACGCTCAGGCAAATGCTCCACACGGATCTCGTGGCCGGAGTCAGTTAACAATGGCGTCATTGCTTCAACCACATCCATGTTCGAGCGCCCCACACCCGAGCCAATATTGTAGGTTTCCGACAAATGCCCGCGCTCCAATGCACTCACGATGCCTGCGGCAAGATCGGTCACGTACACATAGTCGCGGATTGTCCCGCGCCCCCCAAATATCTTGATAGGTCGGCCCTGCATCAGGGACGCCATCGCCGTTGAAATAAATCCTTGGCCGATGTAAGGCCGCTGCCCCACTCCGTAGGCATTTCCCGGGCGCACACAAATGACTCGCAGGCCATGCGTAGCCGCATATAAATGCGCGTATTTCTCGAGCGTCAATTTGGTGACGCCGTAGGGAGAAATCGGGTTGGTCGGATGGTCTTCCGATATGGGGAGCCGATCCGCTTGGCCATAGATGGTTCCGCCCGACGAAACCAGAATCAAGCGCCCGCCTCGCTGCGCCACCTCGGAAAACAGTTGCACCGCGGGCGGCAGATTTTGCGACAAGTCCGCCAATGGATTATCGAAAGAAGTATTTGGCACAGTGGCGTAGGCCAGATGGATCACTTCTTGGTGCTGATCCAGCAAAGCACTGATCAGATTGCGCTCGCCGAAGTCGCCAGCGCAGTAAGCCACTCCCTGCGGCAATGGAGAACGCGGCGCCGCACTCCTCCCCATGACAGTCACACGCCGCCCGGTTGCAAGCAGGTTGGCGATGAGATGCGTGCCAATATACCCAGTGCCACCAATGATGAGGGTCCGTGTTTGCATTAGCTTGCCAAGTTGAGCAGCCATATCATTCTTTTTGATCGCCGCCCATATAAACCGAGCCGAGCACCGGAGTGCGGCCAAGTTTCTTCTTGATCCAGGCGATCAAGATCTCCATGCGTCGCGTACCCAGCAACAGGATGGCGAAGAAGTACGCATGGAACAAGAACTGTCGGCCAAAACCCAGCTTGATCAGGGCGATGTAATACCTGAAGAATTCGCCGACAGGCTTCTCGGCCTGAACAGAGAGAATCGGGTATGAGTAATTTGAAAGGTCTCGAAGAATGGGGCGGTAAATATTGACGCCTCGTTCCAACTCCACGTATTGCGCAATATCCAGCATGCCCCGCATAAAATTCATGGACGATTCGATCGTCCTTGTGCGCGGAACGAACTTTCCCTTCTCTGCGGCGCTATTTCCAAAATCGGGAATGCCCCCATTTCTGTACCAGGTAACAATTTCAGGCGAGAAGACGCCATTCCACTCAACCAGAATATTGGCCACCAGATAGATCTGGTACAGGAGCGAGCCGTCAAACCGGTCCGTAGCGAACCGTAGCGCCGCTTCTCGGCGCAGCGTCACACCGGGGATGACGACTGAGCGTTTGTAAAACGTGCTGATCGTCCCCGCGCCAGCCGGAAAGAATATTTCCTTGTCGAAATATTTGAATGTTTGGACGATATTGTCTGGCGTGCCATCAAAGGCGGCAAAACTGCGCAGGAAAACACCCACCTTGGGGTGTCGCGATATGGCGCCTGATATGGTTCTAAGCGCCCCCGGGCACATAAGGTCATCGTTCCCCATGAACAGGCAATACTCGCCGCGGGCACGCTCGATGAGCGCTCTCAGATTGGCGTCGTACCCCAGATTGCGTTCATTGTCGAAATACCGGATTCGACCTGGATATTGACCGGCATAGCTTTCTACAACCGCCCGGATCTGCTCACGCTCGGGCGAGCCATCCTCATTGATGACGACTTCGAAGTCGTCAAAGTCCTGCGTGAGAACAGACTCCAGAAGCGCGGGCAGCACAGTCGACCGGTTGTACGCCGGAATGCAGACACTGATTTTTATTGCGACCTGATTCACCAAACAACCACCACATTCTCAAAAGACAAACCACACCAATCCACGCGCCACCAAACTTGCGGCCCTATATTTGGGTCCAGGAAGCTGGAACGATCTCGGACGAATCATAGTTCGCAACGAACCAGCGCTGAGGCGCCACGACGATCTTTTCTGGGTTCGGATTCAACCAAGCCCCCCACCAGCTGAACGAACTGTTCGCAATGATGTGGTGGCGGCAAAGGCTCATCAAGCGCATATCGTTATAGCTCTCAGGCCCCTTGTTGTGATCAACGTAATGACTGGGATAACCGACATGCAGATTTTCTCGAACCCAGGCCATGTCGTCCGAAAAAACCACAAACTCTGGATTGTCCAGCTTGGCCGCCACATGTTCGATCGCCTTGCGGTAATAGTCCAGAGAACAAAGTCCATGCACGGCCAATGACGCAGGATTTGCAGCAATGTCACCTCTCCGGACATGCAAGCTAACCGCGGTGGTGTTACCGATCAATTCAGCCAACTCTGCATTTCGCCCCACGGGGGCAGCCCTGAATGCAAAATCGGCGCGAATGGTCTCCGCAACTTGTACGAAATAACGTTCCGACTGCCAGTTCCCCATCAGGTAACAGGTATCCGGCATATCTGTGAGGTCGTACCGCTGGTTTGAAAGCGAGTCGACGAACAAGCTCGCGCCCCTGAACTTTAGAAACCTTGGGTGAAAGAGTTTTCGACGCAGGGGGTCGAACGCGCGCCAGCCAAGTACTTGACGCACGTCTCTCTTGCTGGCAACCGACGCGTCAAGACCAAAGATCCGATGCAGTTCAAAGCCGTTATGCAGCGCATAACCAGCAAAGTCCTGCGTATCCAGACGCAGCGGGACACCGCGCGCCAAGGAAAGCGCGCGGCCAGCGGCATACTGGAACATCTGGTTTCCCAGGCCACCGATCATGTGCGAAATGATCACAGCACCCCTCTCAAGAATGGAGTCGGGTTCAGATTTCCCAAGTGCAGGACATGCAGACCGCAAGACCGATTGAGCAGATTCAGAATGTTATTCATGCAGGTTTACGGCGAGTTAACCGGCTATTCGAAATCATGAACCAATAGGCGACAAGGTATTTGAACGGAACAGCCGCAACCAGCGATGCTCGATTGCCAACAGCCAGTTGCACATATCCTGGAATAAGGCCCCTGGGAATTGGCCGAGCCAGATAACCGCCCATGCGACGGACAGTTGCAATCAGACCTTTGCTGGAAGGCACGGGAGCCCCGCCCCCCTCGCTGTCTGAGTGGATCCGTTTGAAAATTCTCGAACCACTGCAACTGGTTATTTCAGTTTTACCCAGCAAATCAAAGACGATCAGGTAGTCATACAGATAGTTTTTGAGTTGTATATCCCTCAGAGTAGAGGCCCTCCACAAGGCATAAATCGGGTTCGCCTTGCCAGCCCCCTCAAATTGCAAAAAATATTTAAGCTGCCGCAACCACCGCGAACCGCGATAGTCGAAACTTGAATGATTCGCGGGGTGCTCGAGATCGCAGGAATGCTCGTCGATGCTTTGAACTTTGCCAAAAGCCGCGTTGGCTCCGGTTCTTTTCATGGCACTTAACATCTCGCTGATCCAGTTCGGATCCCATTTGTCGTCCGCCGCCGCCCACATGAAGTAACCCCCTCGTGCCGCATCCCGTACGAATGTGAAATTCGCCAAGGCACCAAGATTGACAGCCTGTCTGACATAGCGGATCCGCCCATCTTTCGCTGCATATTGCTGACAAATTGACCCCGTCCCATCCGTAGATGCGTTATCCGAAATGATCAATTCAAAGTCCGTATGACTTTGACTCAGCAGGGTATCCAAAGCCTCGCGTATATATTTATCCCCGTTGTACACAGGCATCCCGATGCTGACAGCAGGGGGCTCGGTTGCACCCGTGCGATGGGCCATGGTGACTTCAGTCATGCTTGCTCATTCTTCCAAAAACAATATGGATCATCGAAGTGCGGAGTTTCGGCGTCACAACAATTGCCGCCCCGGCAACACAGATGCCCGCCGCAAGAAGCCATGCAAACTCCGCGAATCTTCCGATTCCTTCGGGCTGAATCCCGCTCAACCCCCAAGCCACCAAGGTGGCTGCCGCCATAGGACGCGCCGTATCGCTCCAGTACCACGTCCATTTTTGATCGGACAACAGACGTCGATACATGAAATGGATGCCAATCAATACATATCCTGCATTGAGCAAAACCCACACCCATGCAGCTCCAAGCACCCCATAGCGTGGCGTCACCCACAAGATGGCAGGCACCAAGACAACCACCGCCACCAAATTGACCCGGGCCGCAAATCCCGACCAACCATGGGCCAACTGAAGCATATAGGGGATATGCATCAATCCATTGAGCAACGTGCCTGCCGCCAATAACGCAAGTATCGGGGCGACCTCATTCGCGAGCACCACGTTGCCCGTCCACAAAACCAGCAGCCCCTTGCCGAAAAAAACAAGCATCAGCGCAACGGGCGCCGCCAACACCGTCACAAGTTGCGCGCTCCAATGGTAGGTTTGAACCAGTTCCTGATGCCCACCATTTGCCACAAGCTCGGTGAAGCGTGGATAAAAAGCTTGGGTAATAGGAGCAATCAGCATCCCAATGGTCGTGACGACGGTTCCGGCCAGCGTGTAATAGCCGAAAGCCTCCAGACTGATCAGCTTCGAAAGGAGCACTTTGTCGACTTGCGTGAGCAAAATCGCAAGAATCGTAGCCACCATCATCCCGCCTGCAAAGTGACGGATATCCATTAAGGCCTGGCACGAGAATCGGGCTGGCTGGGGTGCTTCTGGCAAGCTCCCATGCGCAGCAGTTGCGAAAGCGACGATCGAAACGATCGACACCAGGCCTTGCCAAATAAAGAAGGCCTCAATCGTGGGTGATATCCAGGCCAGCACAGCGATAGCGCCCACGGCGCGCACGGTGGACAACACCGCATTCACCATGTTGAAGAACACTTGGCGTTGTAGACCGAGGATTGCACCGCGATAAATACCTTCGACAAACCGTAATGCGACCACCCCGCCCATGATGGCAATGGCCTGTGCAACAACATCCAGCGGCAATTTGTCAGCGAGCAACCAATCTGCTGCCAGCCAACCGGAAGCCGCCCAAACCAGTACACCAATCAGCGCGGCCACGCCAAAACAAATGATTTCCAGACTACGCAGCAAGTCACGGATGGACTGCGGAGTGTGCGCCCCTGCCGTAAAACGTGCCATCTCCCGGTTGAGCGTAGGCGTCATCCCCATATCCAGAAGCGTGAGCCATGCCTGCAGTAACGCAAGAATGCCAATCAAGCCATACGCCTCGATGCCCAGATACCTGATGTACAGGGGCACAAAGGCCAGGCCGACCAGACCAGTCCACCCCTGCCCGAGGTAATTGGCGATGACATTTTTCTTGAGTGACACGGAGAGGCAACTTGCGAGCGCTTTATCGCATCCGCTTCAGATATCCGTCAGGTGCCACGCTGATCAGCAGCTTGTGGTCGATGCTCTTGTCGATCTCGAATTCGGGGTGTGCTTTCAAATACTCCCAGACCGCAGTCTTAGGATTGTCTCCATGACCCCAGGGACGATCGGGGAAACTATCAGCCGGAAGATCTTCGATGATGGTGTCGAACACAACGCAATAGCTGCCTGGGGTCACCAACGGCGCAAAGGCCTCGAGCTCGGCCAAAGCATGCGCGTGGGTATGGTTGGAGTCCAGACAGACGAGCACCCGCTTGTAGCCAGCAGCGATGTTCTTGACCTCGGCCACGATCTGCGGATCCACGCTCGACCCCTGGAACATCTTGATACGTGAAGCCATCGGATGGGCCTCAATCGCCGCTTTGTTATGCGCACGAATATCGATGTCCAGGCCAATCACGAGGCGCGAGGACTTTTTCGGGTCCAGCGTCGTGCCGGCTTCGATGGCGTCGCACATGTCCAGCTGGGCGAGCATGGAGGCGCTGAAGATCAGCGAGCCGCCATGGGCGATTCCGGTTTCGATAATCAGATCCGGCTTGACGCTCCAGATCAGCTCCTGCATCGCGACGATGTCCTGCGGATACTGGATGATGGGGCGCCCCAGCCACTCGAAGTGGTAGGAGTACTTTTGCGCATTCGCACGATTGACCCAGTCACGGGTAGCGGAGATCAGGCTCTCGTCGCGACCGATCGCCTCGATTTCGCGATCGCATTCCTGTTTGAATTGTTGATAGGGCGTCATACGGATTTCCTCTTGATATTCACTGTGATTTCGTACGTTTCACCGTTTTCCTCAAAACGGCAGGCGGGGTGACCCGGGAAGGTTCTGGCGCGCAGAAGGTTGATCAATTCGCGCGCAGTGTAGTGCTTGTCGAGATGAACGCTGCTTGCCACATCAATCTCCCGAGCGTAGTGCAGACTGCCCTCGCGGGCATCTTGGGGCGTGCGCTGGATGGTGCCGCTACGAATCTGCGGGTACGCTAACTTGAATAGCTCGACCATCCCTGCACCGGCCTTGGCATAGAGACTCCCGCCGGTATCCTCCCAATCGTAGGGGATGGCTTGCTGAGCGATGATGTCCCCGCTGTCGATGCCTTCATCCACAAAATGAAGGCTTACACCAAAAGGCGCCTGCTCCACCAAGGCCCAGAAGTTGTAGTGTTTGCCCCGGTTGTAGGGCAAGAAGCTGGGATGGGTATTGATGAAACCGCCCTTGGCCAACGACATGAGCGCCGGGGAAATCAGCTTGGGCCACCACGCCAGGACGCCAAGATCGAAAGGTGCCAGCGCACCCAACGCGCCCTGCAGTTGAGCCTCGGACTCAAACACGACGCCCGGAATCCCTCTCTTGCGTGCGGCCATGCAGACAGCGCTCTCACTGACGGTCACGACCGCGCCAATGTCGTCGGAGTAGCTCTCCAGCAGCCATTCGGCAATCGCATTGCCGACACGCGCGTCGCACAGCAGCAGCAGCTTCATCAGACGCTCCGGCTATCGGCAAGCACTTTAGCAATCACGGCCGCCACCCGCTGCTGGTCTGCCAACTGCATATCGTGGAAGCTGGGCAGGTTGATGGCGCGGCCGGGAATATCCCAAGCCCGGTGGTTCTGCATCCGCTCGTCGAACATCGGCAGGGAGGAGAGGGGGTGAAAGAAAACGCGCGCATCGATATTGCCGGCGCTGAACTCGGTTTGCAAGCTCTCACGCGTGACGCCGCTGGCCGCCGTAAAAACAGCGCTGGGCATCCAAGCACCATTCACATTCCCCGCGGCCTCGGGATTTAAGGTCACTTCGGGATGTGGTTTGAGCAACTCACGATAGTTCGCAAAAATCTCGCGTTTGCGGGCAATCAAATCGTCAATACGCTCGACCTGAGCGCAGCCGATGGCAGCCTGAACATTGGAAATCTTGTACTTGAAGCCAACCATGTCAGGCCAAAACTGCCTGGTCTGGCCACGTGCACGCCCATGATTCGACAGGGTCAACACGGTTTCGTAAAGCGATGCGTCATTGGTCACGAACATGCCACCTTCGCCGGTGGTCATGGTCTTGGTGCCGTGAAAGGAAAAGCTGCCGAAGGCGCCCATGCTGCCGGCACGCTTGCCCTGGTATTGCGAACCGATTGCCTCGGCCGCATCCTCGATGACCGGAATACCGTGCTTGGCGCCGATCGCCAGCAGACGGCCCATGTCGCAGAGATTGCCGTAGATATGCACAGCAAGGATGGCCTTGGTATTCGGTGTAATGGCGGCCTCAACCTGATCCGGATCCAGACACCAGCTGGCGGCGTCGATATCGACGAACACCGGCTTGGCACCCAGATGCACGATGGGTGCTGCAGAAGCGATCCAGTTGGTGTCGGCCATGATCACCTCGTCACCAGGACCGATGCCGAGTGCCGCCATGCCCATGTGCAAGGCGCCGGTACAGCTCGAGGTGGCGATCGCATACTTGACACCAAGATGCTCTTTGAAAGCCTCCTCGAAGCGCACGATGTACTCGTAGCAACGATCGCCCCAACCGTTACGCACGGCGTCATTCGCATACTCGATTTCGAGTTCAGTGATCGAAGGCTTCGTGTAGTAGATGCGCTGGCTCATGCAACCTCCAGATGCGGGATCGCCGTCACGAGCTGGCCGCCCCAGTCCTTGACATAGGCCAGCTGGACGACGAGCTCGGTCTTGAGATTCCACGGCAGAATCAGAACGTAGTCGGGCTTCTCGCGCTTGAGGCGCTCTTCAGAAACAATCGGGATACGACTCCCGGGCATGTATTTATCCTGCTTGGCCGGATTGCGGTCCACCACGAAATCGATCAGGTCGGCTCGGATGCCGGCGTAATTGAGCAACGTATTGCCCTTGGCGGCGGCGCCGTAGGCCGCGACACGCTTGCCGTCACGCTTGGCATCTAGCAGGAAGCGGGTCAATTCGTACTTAATGCGGTTGGTCCGCACTTGGAAGTCGCGATAGTGGGCGGCGCTCAGCATGCCGCTGGCCTTTTCCGCCGCCAGCACCTGCGCCACGCGCGCGCCTGTCACATGCTTGCCGGTATCGATGCGCTGCGCGTACACGCGCAGACTGCCACCGTGGGTGGGCAACTCCTCGACATCGAACACAGCCAGTCCATTGGCTGCAAAGACCTGTTGCACTGCCGTCAGTGACAGATACGAGAAGTGCTCGTGGTAGATGGTGTCGAACTGTGTTTCTGCCAGCAACTTCAGCAAGTGCGGAAACTCAAAGGTGGCGACGCCTTGTTCTTTGAGTAGGAGTGCAAACCCGGCCACAAAATCGTTGATATCGGGCACATGGGCAAGAACATTGTTGGCCGCTGTCAGGTCGGCTTGCTTGCCTTGCCCGACCAACGCCCTGGCCAGATCCACGCTGAAAAACGCTTCAACAATGTCGAGGCCCTTGGCGCGAGCGGCAGCGGCTGTGCTGGCCGTGGGCTCAACGCCAGTGCAGGGAATGCCGCGGGCCTTCACGTACTGCAAGAGATACCCGTCATTGGCCGCAACTTCCACCACATGCGACTGCGCACCCAGACTGAAGCGGGCGCTCATGTCGGTCACATAGCGTTCGGAGTGCGCCAGCCAACTGGTGGAAAAGCCGCTGAAATAGGCATAGTCCGCGTCGAAGAGCTCATCGGCCTGCGCAAAATCTTCGGTCTGCACCAGCCAGCACACTTCGCACACCAGCACGCGCAGCGGAAACCATTTTTCCGGTGCATGCATGGTCCGTTCAGTCAGGTAGGAATTGGATGGCGGCGCGCTGGCGAGGTCGACCATCGGCAACTTCAATTCGCTTGCGCAGTGACGGCACTTCATCGCTTCACTCCCACAAAATCGTCGGCAATCAGCGCATGTGCGGCGTCTCGTGGTGAGATTTCGGCAATGGGCAACGGCCACGCAATCGCCAGTTTGGCGTCCTTCGGACTTAGGCCGGCCTCAGCGCCCGGCGCGTATGCGGCAGTGTGCAAATAAAGCATTTCGCAATCATCCGTGAGAGTTTGGAATCCATGCGCGAAACCTTCCGGTATCGCGAGGGTTTTGTGGTTGTCGGCACTCAACAGCTCCGCATGCCATTGCAAAAAAGTCGGCGACCCTTTGCGCAGATCCACCGCCACATCGAACACCGAGCCGCGCAGGCATGACACAAACTTCATCTCGGCATGCGGGGCGTGCTGAAAATGCATCCCACGCACCGTGCCCCGTGTCTGGGTCAGCGTGTGGTTGATCTGTACGATGCGGCGCGCACCGAAAACGTCCTGCAACTCGTCCACGCAGAACATGCGCTCGAGATAGCCACGGCTGTCGCCAAGCGGCTTGCGCACAAGCACGTTCAGGCCCGACAACGGAGCCGACTGGACATCAAAACGGCTGCTCATGCGGCCCCCATCGCCGTCTCGTAGGCGGCGATCTGCTGCAGGCTGTACGCGCGCATGTCAGCGCCTTGACGCCAGGCCAGATGCCAGTCGACTGTGTGGGCCAGCGCTTGCTCAAGCGCCCAGCGCGGCCACCAGTTCAGCCGTTGCTTCGCCTTGCCACTGTCCAGCTTGAGTGTCCCAGCCTCGTGCGGCTGTGGAACCGCTTCACGCTGCCAACGGGCACCCGGTACGCGCGCACAGAGCTTGTCGACCAGCCATTCAACGGGGCGCGAATCGGCTTCTTCCGGCCCGAAATTCCAAGCTTCCGCATAGGCAGCATTTTCCGCATACAGCTTTTCGGCGAGCTGCAGATAGCCCGACAGCGGCTCCAGCACATGCTGCCACGGGCGTACGGCTTGGGGATAGCGAATGCTCAGTGTCTCGCCCGCGTCGATGGCTCGCAGGAAGTCCGGCAGAAGACGGTCGGCAGACCAGTCACCGCCACCGATCACGTTGCCAGCGCGAGCGCTACCGAGCGCAACCCCCTGCGCAGCAAGGAAAGACCGGCGATAGGCCGATGTCACCAGCTCCGAGCAGGCCTTGCTGCTGGAGTAAGGATCGTAGCCACCGAGCGCTTCATCTTCGGTGTAGGGATCGTTGCGCTCCCGGTTCTCGTAGCACTTGTCCGTGGTGACGTTCACGATCGCCTTGACGCTTGCCGTCTGGCGCACTGCCTCGAAGAGGTTGACTGTGCCCATGACGTTGACCGCATAGGTCTCAACAGGCGCGACGTAGGAATAGCGCACCAGCGGCTGGGCGGCAAGGTGCAAGACGATTTCAGGAGCCGCCGATGCGAGCGCCTCATTCAAGGCAGCCGCATCACGAACATCCGCAATCGTGCTGCTGGCAAGCCGCTCGGCCAGACCGGTCACCGCATAGAAACTCGGATCGGTCGAAGGCGCCAGCGCATAGCCATGCAATTCCGCGCCCATCTCGCTGAGCCAAAGTGCCAGCCAGCCGCCCTTGAACCCGGTATGCCCGGTCAGGAAAACGCGCTTGCCGCGCCAGAAGGAACGATTCAGGACCATACTTTCCACGGCGCCTTGCCCGAGGCCCACAACTCTTCCAGCAGATTCTTTTCGCGCAACGTATCCATCGGTTGCCAAAATCCCTGGTGCTCAAAAGCCATCAACTGGCCTTCAGCGGCCAGACGCATGAGCGGCGCGCCCTCCCAGCTGGTTTTATCGCCATCAATCAGGTCGATGCAGCGGGGCGACAGAATGAAAAAACCACCATTGATCAGGCCGCCATCGCCGCGCGGCTTCTCGGAGAAGCCATTCACATGGCTACCATCCAGTTGGAGCGCCCCATAGCGCCCCGGGGGCTGTACCGCAGTCACAGTAGCCAACTTGCCGTGCTGCGTGTGAAATGCAATCTCGGCTGAAATATCAATGTCGGACACGCCGTCACCATATGTAAAGCAGAATGCTTCCTCTTTCCCCACGTAGTCAGCGACACGACGAAGGCGCCCGCCTGTCAGGGTTTCCTCGCCGGTATCCACCAAGGTGACGCGCCAAGGCTCGGCTTTCTGTTGATGCACTTCCATCCGGTTATGCGCCATATCGAACGTCACATCCGACATATGCAGGAAGTAATTGGCGAAGTACTCCTTGATGACATAGCCTTTGTAACCACAACAGATCACGAAATCATTCACGCCATGCGCCGAATACATCTTCATGATGTGCCAAAGAATGGGCTTACCCCCAATCTCGATCATCGGCTTGGGCTTGAGATGGGTCTCTTCGGAGATCCGGGTTCCCAGACCACCCGCCAGAATGACTGCTTTCATCGTTAAAGACTCTTGAGTTGTGTGATAGCGTCTGCAATGGAGTAGTGGTGATTGCCGACAAACAAGCCGTTGTTGTCAATGTGCTCTGCATTGACCAACGGCCCCGCCGTCTCCGAGTTGAAGTATCTGACCACTTCGTTTTTTGCGAAATTGCCGGCAACGATGGGGCGAACTTCAAATCCCAGCGTATTCAGACGGTTCACCAACTGCTCGCGCGTCAAGTCGGCGCCGGGACGAATGACCAAACTGAAGCCGAACCAACTGCTCTCGCCGATTTCTTTCTGAATCATCACCAGCGGGTGATTGCTCATGGCGTCTTGCAGCAGTGCCGCATTCTTGCGACGTTCGGCGACCAGCATTGGCAGTTTTTTCACCTGCTCGATCCCCAATGCGCCCGACATTTCCAGCGGACGCACGTTATAGCCTGGCAGCACGAAGCGGAAAGACTCCTTAAACGGGTCGTCGCTTTTTTCGCCACACACATGATTGAACTTCGGTAGATTGCGTGTCCAACCATGGGCACGCAACGCAAGGAGGATGTGATGCAGCTCATCATGGTCCGTGCTGATGAGCCCGCCTTCCATGGTCGAAATATGGTGCGAGAAAAAGGAGCTGTAGCTGCCCATCACACCGAAGGTACCAGCGTGTCGGCCCTTGTAGCGCGCACCGAGCGACTCGCAATTGTCTTCGACAAGCGTGATATTCCGACTACCAATAATCGTCCTAATGCGGTCAAAGTCATTCGGGTTGCCCAGCAAGTTGACTACCATGATGAGGCGAGTCTTGTCGGTCACGGCCTGAGCCAGTGCGTCTAGGTCAAAGTTCAGTGTTTGAAGATCGATGTCCACAAACTTTATCTTCAGGCCGTACTGGTACAGCGGATAATAGGTCGTGCTCCATGAGACCGCGGGCACGATGACCTCGTCGCCAGGATTGAGTGCCAACGCAGGATTTTGGGTATAGCGCAATGCCGCCACCATCAGCAGGTTTGCAGATGAGCCTGAATTCACCATCACACAGTGTTTAACGCCAAGGTAGGCAGCGAACTGCTTCTCGAATTCGAACACGTTGGGGCCCATGGTGAACATGCCGGACTGGATCACGCGCTGCAATGCGGCGTACTCGGCGTCATCCCAAGTGGCAGTTGCAAGAGGGTACTTGAAACTCATTCGGTCACTTCCTCAAGATAGAACGTATAGGCTTTGGCAATGCCCGCCTCCAGCGTTGTAATCGGCGTCCAGCCCCAATCGCGCTGGCGCGCGCTGTCCACCAGTTTCTGCTTCATGCCGACTGGCTTGCTTAGGTCGTGGACGAAACGACCGCGCCAGCCAACCACTTTAGCCACTGTTGCGTAGTACTCGTTGATCGTGAAATCTTGGCCCAGCCCAATATTCATTAACGAAGGAACGGATTCAAAGTTGGAGAGCGCACGCATTACTGCATCCGCCAGATCCCCCGCGTACAGGAACTCGCGACGTGCGCTGCCGTCGCCCCAGATGTCAACCGTGTCCGCCCCCTGCAACTTCGCCTGATGCACCTTGTGAATGATTGCGGGAATGAGATGGGAATGGCGGGGATCGAATTTGTCGTGGCGGCCGAAAAGATTGCACGGAATCAAAGTCTTGTATTGCAAGGCCGGGTTTTCGCGTACGATGTACTCGCAAAGCCGGGTCGCAAAAATCTTTGCCAGCGCATAGCCCTCATTGGTCGGCTCAAGTTCACCCTGCAGAATCAGCGACTCAGGTAGCGGGTTTGCAGCCGCACGCGGGTACATGCACGAGCTCGCAAGGTTAAGCAGCTTGCTCACACCCGCGTCTCGCGCCGCCAGAATGACGTTGCGACCCAGGTCGAAATTTGTCACCAGAAAATCAACCGGGTGCGCCATGTTGGCTTGGATGCCGCCAACACGTCCGGCCGAATGAATGACGATATCCGGCTTGACCTGCTTAATGAATTTACGGGTTGCCGAATAATCGGTGAGATCCAGTTCACGACTGGAAGGCGAGACAAAATCCCAATCGCGGACCCCCGGGTGCTCCAGGAGGTTCTGCCCGACCATGCCGCTGCCGCCGGTGAGGAAAATTCGGGGCTTTGACACCGTGCTCAGCCTTGGTTACGCAGAGCCCTATGGCCATGCTGCTTGACCTTCAGGTCGAACTCGGCCTGTTGCAGGTCGCTATGGGCCATCTCGCTCACCAACTCTGCAAAACTGATCTTCGGCTTCCAGCCCAATTTTTGGTGAGCCTTGCTGGCATCACCAAGTAATGTATCCACCTCGGTCGGACGGAAGTACCGTGGATCCACCGAGACGATGCATTTGCCGGTGGCCTGGTCGTAGCCTTTTTCGTTTTCGTTTTTACCGTCCCAGCGGATGCTCATGCCCAGCTCTTTGGCAACTGCATCGACGAAATCGCGCACACTGTACTGCACGCCAGTGGCGATCACGAAATCTTCGGGTTTGTCCTGCTGCAGCATCAACCACTGCATCTCGACATAGTCCTTGGCGTGACCCCAGTCGCGACGGGAATCCAGATTACCAAGGTACAAGCAATCCTGAATACCCAGCTTGATGCGCGCCAGTGCCCGGGTGATCTTGCGAGTCACAAAGGTTTCACCACGGATCGGGCTTTCGTGGTTGAAGAGGATGCCGTTGCAGGCGTACATGCCGTAGGCTTCACGGTAGTTCACAGTAATCCAGTAGGCGTACAGCTTTGCGACCGCATAGGGACTGCGCGGATAAAACGGCGTGGTCTCTTTTTGCGGTACTTCCTGAACTAGACCATACAGCTCCGATGTAGACGCCTGGTAGAAGCGCGTGTGCTTTTCCATGCCCAGAATCCGCAGCGCCTCCAACATCCGCAAGGCCCCAAGAGCATCGCTGTTGGCGGTGTACTCGGGCTCCTCGAAACTCACAGCGACATGGCTCTGGGCCGCGAGGTTATAGATTTCGTCGGGCCGTGCTTGCTGAATGATGCGGGTCAGGCTTGACGAATCTGTCATGTCGCCGTGATGAAGCACAAAGCGCTGAACAGGCTCGTGCGGGTCCTGAAACAGGTGATCAATCCGGTCCGTATTGAACAAGGAAGTGCGACGCTTGATGCCGTGAACGATGTAGCCCTTGTTGAGCAGGAATTCGGCAAGGTAAGCACCGTCTTGTCCGGTGACGCCAGTGATGAGCGCAGTCTTTTTTTTGTTTGTCATGGTTTTTATGTGGACTCAAGCCCGGCCATAGTTGTCGGTGAATCGAACGATGTCATCTTCGCCCAGATAGCCACCTGATTGCACCTCAATGATTTCCAGCGGGATAGCACCAGGGTTGACGAGGCGATGAACCTCTCCCAGCGGGATGTAGGTAGACTGGTTTTCCGTGAGCAACAGCTTTTTTTCGCCGCATGTAATTTCTGCCGTGCCGCTGACGACCACCCAGTGCTCGGCGCGGTGGTGGTGCTTTTGCAGACTGAGGCTGGCTCCGGGCTTGACTTGGATGCGTTTGACCTTGAAGCGCCCGCCTTCGTCGATGCTGTCGTACCAGCCCCAGGGGCGGTGGACCTTGCGGTGCAGGGTGTGCTCTTCGCGCTGTTGCTGCTTCAGTCCGTTGACGATGTGCTTCACTTCCTGACTGCGCGACCGGTCGGCCACCAGCACGGCGTCGGGCGTTTCCACCACCACCAGATTTTGAACGCCCACCAGAGCCACCAGGCGGCTGGTGGCATGCACCAGGGTGTTGCGGCAGTCGGTGGCCAGCACGTCGCCCACATGGGCGTTTCCGTGCGGGTCTTTGGGCAATACGCTCCACACGGCGTCCCAAACGCCGAGGTCGCTCCAGCCGGCGTCCAGCGGGACCATGCAGATGGGGAAGCGGCTTCCTGGGCAGCGTTCCATGACGGCGTAGTCGATGGAGTCACTGGATATAGCTGCAAACTCGGCCTTGCCAGGCCGAACGAATGCGGAATCGGTGCTGCGCCGAGCCCAGGCGGCGCGGGTGGTGGCCGCAATGTCCGGCCGGAAGGTTTCGATGGCCTGAAGCCAGACGGACGCTTTGAGCACGAACATGCCAGCGTTCCAGTAGTAGCCACCCTCTGTCAGGTACTGCCTGGCGGTCGCTTCATCGGGCTTTTCGACAAACCGCTCGACCACCAGGGTAGGCGTGGGCGCAACAACCGCCTGGATGTAGCCGTAGCCGGTTTCGGGGCGGTCGGGGGTGATACCCAGGATAACGATGGCGCCCTCGGCCGCCTGGCGGATGGCTTCGTGCATGGCGCCATTGAACGCTGAAGTGTTTGCCACGGCCTGGTCTGCGGGGGTAACCACCAGCACGGGGTCATCACCATTCTCGACAGCAGCGAGCGCGGCCAGCGTAAGAGCGGGTGCGGTGTTTCTGGCAACCGGCTCCAACAGGGCTGCACCCGACTCCACACCGATTTCACGCAACTGCTCGAGCGACAAAAAACGATGTTCTTCATTGGTGACAATGAAGGGGGAGCAGACATTGATGTCTTCACCCGATAGTCCCATCAAGCGCTTTGTCGCTTCTTGAAAGAGGCTTTCTTTTCCGGTCAGACAAAGAAACTGCTTTGGGAAACCAGAGCGAGAAAGCGGCCAAAGCCTAGTACCCGAGCCACCGCAAAGGATTACAGGCTTCACATTGATCATGTCGGTCATAGTGATTTCTAACTGATCTCCGACTTCAATTCATCAATTTCCCGTTGCAGCACCTCATACTCTGCCACCTTCCGTCTCAGAAACTCCGCCGTCAGCTTTGATTTTTCAGCCACGCCGGCCGGCGTGAGCAAATAGGCATAGCGCAATTTGTTCTTGCTTTGACTGAAGTTCTGCATCTTGACCAAACCCTTTTCAACAAGAGCCTGGAAGCAGAAATTGATCGTGCCAAGTCCCACCCCCAGATCCTTAGCCAGCGCACGCTGACTGACCTGGGGCGTCTGATGCAAACGACGCAGAACTTCGAACTGGATTTCCTCTTGGAAACCAGCCAATTTCTGTAGTGGGGATACGAGGCTCAAGGTGACTTGGCACGCTACCGCCATGCCGTTTCACGATCAGCAAGCGCGGTCAGCGGGTTTTAACAGGGGGTCCGGAACAATGAAATGCGGCAAAGGTGCTGCCGCAAGTTCGACGGACGAACAACATTGTGCCACACCGTCATGACTTTGAGAAAGGTTTTTTGCCAAACAGGCAATAACGCGGCAGGTTTGTTAGCTCGCCTTACGCAAACCGGCCGGAGGGACACGCACTTCGACGGGCTTGCTCAGGATCTCAATTAGCACCATAACCCGACGCTCGCCATCGGCCATTTGGTAGATGCCTTCGATGCCGGCAAACGGCGCTTCTGTGAGGCGCACACGCTCCCCCTGCTTGAACAGCCGCTCCGGCTCGGTCTGGACAGACGCTTCGTGTGTTCGCAGTAGTTCGATCAGGCCATCATCCACCCGCGCCGGTTCGATCCCGAAGCTGACCAGACGGCTGACACCCTTGGTAGAGCGGATCGGCGCCCAGCTCTTGGCTGAATCCCCCTGGCCCAAGCGAATGAACAGGTATCGCGGGAACAACGGCTCATCCGCAACGGTTAGCAGCCCTTGGCGGAGTTTTTCTGAGGGGAGAGTCGGGAGATAGCACTGATAACCCTGCCGATGGAGGTTTTCCAGGGCGCACTTTTCCTGTTTGGGCTTGGTATGAACGAGATACCAGTGCATCGCCACCTCCGAAGGTTATCTTTATTGTCAGCATTTTACCCCTCGGTATTGCAGCGCGGCAATGACATTTCCATCGGTCATTTCATCTGGCTTTTCTATTCGGTAGCGTATTTGCCTTCCTGGTCTTAGGTTTCGTTGTCATTTTCAGAATCGGGAGACGTGGTTTCTGCAGCTGGTTGGTTGTTGCTGTCGGGGGCCTCCTCGAATTCACCATCGGCCTCCAGTTGCTGCTGCACCGCCTCCTCCATGCTGACCGTATTCACCACCAATTCGAAATGCTCTAGGATCTCCGGTTCGTGCCGGGTGATGTAGCTTTTGACGGCATCGTTGCCGAGCAGCTTGGTCAAGTAGCCCTTGGCCACCACCAGGTTGAGCAGGTCAGAGCCGTAGTTTTCTTCGGCGTCCTTGTACTGGGTTTGGACCTGGCTCATCTCCTTCTCGAGTTTGACGATCTGCTCGATGGGCGCCAGTTGCTTGTCACGCTCGGTGGGTTTGAAGTCGGTGCGCTGCTCTGGGGGAGTGGCCTTGAGCAGGGCGTCGGCATGGGCCACGGTAATGGTGTTGCTCGCCACCATCAGCTCCACCGCCTCTACCTGCCGGGCGGCTTTCATGTTACGCAGCACCCGGGTCACATCGGGTGTGAACTGCTTGTCCTGCAACCGGGCAATCGCGTCCGGGCAAATGCCTTCGAGCAGGTTGATGCGCCGGTTGATGGAGCTCAGGTTTACGCCAAAGGCCCGGGCCAGGCGTTCTTTGCTGACGCCACGATCGATGGCGCGGCGGATCATGTAGTGTTCCTGGATGGTGGAGAGCCGGTTAATCCGGTGGTTGTAGGTGTAGGTCTCGTCGTCCTTGGCGATCAGGCAGGGGGCTTCGTGCACCCCCAGGTCTTTCAAGGCAAGCACGCGCAGATGGCCATCGAGCAGGATGAACTCCGGCTTGGATGGGTCGTGCTGGATGACCGACAAGGGTTCGATCAGGCCGATTTCGTGGATGGAGGAAACGACCTGCTTGTACTTGCGGGTGCTCATGACCCCATCCGGGATGCGTTTGCTGGGCATGAGGGTGTCGAGCAGGATCTGGTAGGTCTCCAGATCGAAGCCGAGCAAGGTGTTCAGCGGGGCCTTCGGCAGGTTCGGACCTTCTTCAGTTTCATCGGCCTGATGGATGCCGGGGTACATCGGCGTGATCTTGGGTTGTGCCAGTTGTGCGTTCATCGCGGGATTCATGTGGTGGCTCCATTCAGGTTGTCGCTGCAAAGTTGTCAATTCTTTCGGCCAGATACTTGGGCAAGGTGTCCAGCCCTTCGGCGCGCAGCAGGTTCACGAAATGCTCGTCGGCGAACAGCTTCTTTAAGCCCTGGACCACCAGCAGCAGGCGCTGGTGCGCGTGCTCGGCCTTGAGGACCATTTTGCGTTGCCGCTCGACTTCACGCTGGTAGGTACGCACCAGGCTGTAGCTCGAGGTGGGCGGTTTGATCTGGCCAGGATTGGGCGAGCCAGGACCATGTTCCTGCCGTTTCTCGACGAGGCGCTTGGTCTCGATGATCTGGCGCCGGTTGAGCTGGCCGTTTTCATAGGCTTCTTGGAGCATGCCGCCGAGGCTTTCGTCGTCGTCCTTGGCGCGGGCAATTTCGAGCGCCGTGGTCAGCGGGATGGCGCCGCGTTGCACGCCTTCGATCAGGCGCTCTTCCCCCTGGTCGAGCAAGAAGACGATGTCCTTGACGTACTTGGGTGAGAGGCCAGTCTTGTGGATGATGGTGTCGGCGTCGTAGCCGCGCTTGCGCAGGATTTCGATGTCAGCCAGGATTTCCAGGGGCCGGTGGCCACGCCGGGCGATGTTCTCGGCGAGGCTCATGATGAAGGCGTCTTCATCGCTGACGTCGACCACCAGGGCGGGGATGTGCGTCTCGCCCAGGATGCGGAAGGCGTTCAAGCGCCCTTCACCGCAGACCAGCAGGTATTTGGGATTTCCATCATCGCCCGGGCGCTCGGTGACAGTGATGGGTTTCTTCAAACCGATCGATTTGATGTTCTCAACGATCTCCTCGAAGATTTTCATATTGCGTTCGCGGGAGTTGAGGATTTCAACTCGGGCGATGGGGATCAGGGTGACGGTTTCTGGCATTCCGGTCAGCATGGCGGTCTCCAGGGGGTGCGTAAATCAGGGTGGTAAGGTGTCATGGCAGGGTTTCCTTTCTGGATGGGTGGTGATTGGTATTTCGTGCGGCGGAAGGGTCAGATCCGTCGTTGCAGGCGCTCCCGCTCGGACATTCCGTAGAAGAAGTTCAGGTCATCAAAGCGGAAGCATTCGATCTCGGCGCTGTTTCTGGCCGTGACCTGCAATTCCTGGTTGGGCAGGTCGAGGCGCGGTAGCAGGTAGTAATCGAGTTCGGCGGCATTGGCGGGATCAAGCCGTACCGCTACCGTGATGTCCGGGTGGTAGCGGCTGGGATCAAAGCGGATGCGCCAGCGCTGCAGGCCATTGGGCAGTTGCTGACAGCGCGCGACTACCAGGCTGATGACCAGTTCCTGGTTCAGGTGCAGCAGGTCGGTTTGCGGGTCACGCCAGATCTCGCCGCCCAATTCGGCGATGGTGTGCTGCGCGCGGTCGACGATTTCGGGATGCAGTTGGCGCAGGCGCCGGTTGATCTCGAGGAATTCCAGGTCCCGCCCTGGACGGAAACCGACCAGCTCATACGCCTTGCTCAAACTGCCGAAGCGCTGGATGTAGGTAGCGGCGCTGGGCAGGGCCGGCGCCTCGTTGATGATCAGGCCCGACAGCGTCCCACGCTCCTGGTAGAGCAATCGCAGGTGTTCGAGCAGTTCTTCATCGGAGAAACGGCGGCTGCGCTCCGTCAGGATTTCCTGCGCGGCCATAAACGTGTCAAGCGGGACAATGCCCTCGAACGCGCCTTGCTTGCGGATCCACATCTGCGGCGGGTTGTCGACGTGCTTTTTCTTGAGCTTGAAGGAGTGGCGGTTGTAGACGTTGTTGCCGATGTACTTCTCGTTGGTGAGCACCTGGCGCACAGTGCTATACGTCCATGGGCAATCACGATCGGTGTAGACGGGGATGGCATTGAGCCGTTGGGCGATCTCACCCAAGGGCAGGTCATCTTCAAGCAGCCAACGGTAGATCTGATTGACGGTGGCCACTTCGTGGCCAGGACCAGGCACCAGGATCACCCGGTCGGTTTGCAGGCTCTTGTGCTCACCCGGTTTCAGGATGGTCTTGATCGCGCCGGACTGATCGATGAGCACCCGACGCAGCCCAAATCCGGCAGGGCCGCCTTGCCGAAAACCCAGTTCGATCAGGCGGCATTGGCCTGCAAACACCTTGGCCGAGAGCTCCCGGCTGTATTCACCCGCCATGGCACGCTTAACGCCTTTGACGATTGTTGAAACGGGGGAGCCATCGTTTTCGAACTGTTCGGCGACGTAGGCGACACTGATGCCCTTGCGCTTACATATGTATTCGTAGTACGCCGACTCGTCCGCATCCTGAAACCGGCCCCAACGGCTGACGTCGTAGACCAGGATCAGCTTGAAATCGGTGTTGCCCGATTCGACATCGGCGATCAGTTTCTGCAGCGATGCGCGGCCACCGATGGAGAGGCCGCTTTTGCCATCGTCAGCATAGGTGCGCACGATCTCAATACCGCGCTTGTCTGCGTACTCACGGATCTTGTCGGCCTGGTTTAGGGTGGAGTACTGCTGGTGTTCGGTGGACATTCGCACGTATTGCGCTGCGCGGAAGGTTTGGTTTTCATTCAAGGTCATGATCTCTCAAGGCGTTTTTGTTTCAGCCATGTTGGCTTCGAAGGCCAAGAGCTATCAAGTCCATTTCGACCCTGTTGTGGACATAAAGCGACCAATCTCATGACCGATCACCCCACCTTGCGCAGACTGGCTGCGTCGATCGTCATGGCCACAGGTTTGCTCAAGAGATCCAGCAGCACCATGGCACGGCCTTCAGCGTCATTCATCTGGTAGATCGCCTCCAGACCGGCAAAGGCCCCTTGGGTGATGCGCACGCTGTCGCCATGGGCGAACAGGGTGATTGGGTCGGCTTGCTGTGTGGCCTCGCGCTCGCGCAAGGTGGCGATCAGGGCGTCATCGACCCGCGCGGGCCGGCTACCGAAGCACACCAATTCGCTCACGCCCACGGTGGAGCGGATCGGGCTCCAGCTCTGGCCATTGCCTGATGTATCGAGGCGCACGAACAGGTAGCGCGCAAACATCGGCTCCTGCACGACGGTGGATTTGCGACGAACGAGTTTTTCTGCGGCAAACAAGGGGAGATAGGATTCGAAGCCTTGGCGTGCCAGGTTGGCGAGCGCAACCGCTTCCTGCCGAGGTTTGCTGCGCACGAGGAACCAGACCATCGTGCTGGGCGAGGGGTGACTGGTGGGTTTTAGCGGCGTTACAGGAACTGAATCGGTTTCTGCCAGAATGGGCTGCGGCACCAGCTTGGGTGAAGTCGAAGGCGGTGGTGGCTTTGGTTCCGGATCCCACGCTGGAGCAGGCAATTCATCTTCTGGTGGCGGGGAACGCAACAGTTGCGCCATGGCGCGAATCAGCGGCAGCGGCCGTGCCGTGGCCAGCACCTGCTCGACCAGGGCCTGCATTTCACTGCGCTCGTACGCCTGGATGTCATCGAGCTGGTAGCCGACCTGCAGGCCGGTCTGGGTGATGGCCAGACCCTCGTCGGCATCGCGCAGTTTGTAAAGCGCCTGCACAGGCAGGCCCAGACGCTCGGCGGCTTGTGGCGAGGTCAGCAGGCGCGGGGCCATGGGGCGTGGGTCAAGGTGAACATGCCTCCATGAAGGCGCTGTTCGCGAACAAAGCCAAGGCCATCTGGCGAGAGATGTGCATATTTCTGGCGCACAAACGACAAAAGACCCCGCCTTCACCGGCCACCCAAGAGGGAAGCCAATGAAGACGGGGTCTTTGGTTTACGTTCGCAGTCGCTTGCGATCAATCGCCTGCCAGTGTATGCCTACCTGGGCACACCGCGCCACTTGTCGAAACTGCGCGCGCCGGTGTAGCCAAGGTAGCCGGCACCAAAGAGCCACCACAAGCTCTCGGGCACGGCGTTGAGCAGCTTGGACAGGTTTTCGGCGGCCTGGAACACTTCGGCGGGCCACCAGATGCCGATGATGCTGCCGATCACCGACAGCAGGATCACGCCGTAGATCACGTACAGAAAGGTCGGGCGGGCGCGGCTGGTCCACGGGTCGGCTGAATTGGCTTCGGCCAGAATGGCCGAGAGGCTGACCTGCATTTCCTGCAGGGCCTGCTGACCTTCAGCTTGGAACAAGGCGAGCTTGGCCTGCTCGCGCTGGGCCGGATCGGGGATTAGGCGGTCGATCAGTTTGGCCCCGGCTTCAAAGAGCCCGGGGGCGAGCGTTGTGAAGATCGGGCTCATTGCGGGCCTCCGAACAGTTTGATTTTGACGATGGTGCCGGCGAGCAAGGCCAGCACCAGACCCGTGACCAGCATCTTGACCAGCGTGAGCCCGGCGGTTTTCTTGGCCTCGTTGAAGGCGTCGAGCAGATTCCTGAGCTCGCGGATGTCGTTTGCAGCATCCGGGCCATCCAGGCCGACATCGGACAAGGCGTGACGCGCCCCACGCTCGGCGGCGCGTTCCAGCAGGGTTTCAAATTCGTCATGGGGCATGACCACCATGCCATCCATCAGGTGGGGTTCGTTCATCTTCTTTCCTTTCAGGTTGGGGCGGCGCTGCTATCGGCGTTATGGACTGCCGGGTGCTCGGCCACACAGGTGATTTCCACCTGCTCGCCACGCGGGCGCACCGCGATCACTCGGGCCAGCAGGCTCCATTGCTCGGCCACCCCAAAGGCGAAATGGGTGCGCTCGGCCGACAGACCGGTTTCGATGGGGATGTCGGGCAGGTCGGCAAAGACCACCTGCTGCGCATCGCTGCCTGGTGTCACCGCATGCGGGCCGCTGACGCCACCATCGCGTCGGCGCAGGGCCATGACATGTTCTTGCCCATCGACAAATGCGACCGGCTCGGACAGCGTGGCGGTGTAGGTGTCAGCATCCCAGGCGACGATCTCGCCGCCCGCGCCCCAACTGGGCATGTCATGGGCAATGGCGATCAGGTCGCCATAGGTCGGAATCAGCCCTTCGAGCTCGGTGCGCAAGGTGATGATGCGGCGTCGATAGCGATTGGCCGCCGCCAGATACAGCCCCTCGCGCACCGCATGGGCTTCGGTGGTGCAACCAAAGAGCCGCAGCTTGGCCGGGTTGGTGCTGCTGGAGCCCGGCAAGCTCACCGTCACTTCATCGGGCTTCCAGGTGCGGCTGCTGAAGTATTCCACCGTCACCGCGTCCGCCGTCTCTTCGCCTGGCATCACGTACTGGATCTTGAGGCTGTTCTTGACGATGTTGCGCGGACTGAAGAGTGCCACCGGTAAGCTTCTGGCCTCATCCCGCACCAGGCGCACGATGCCGCCTTGCAGGAAAGGCACCGCCCGGCCACAGCGGGCCACCCGCGTCAGCGCCTCCCAGACCGTGACCTGCTGGTCAAAGACCCCATCGAACCGATCGCCCCGACCGGCCCAGACCTGATCCAGTTGCGCCAAGGCGGTCAGATCGATCCGGGCATTCGGCAGTTTGGCGCCGTAGCTCGCGCGCAGGATGTCGGCAAAGGCCCAGGCGATCGATCGGGTCGGGACAGGCATGGACCAACCAGAGTCCGCCGACCAGACCGGCAGCTTGCGCGTGACGATGCAGTTGATGAGCCGACTGGAGCGCTGCGACAGGTTGTCGGTGGCGCGCATGCGGATGGCGAGCAGCGTGACGTTGTCAGGGAAAGTGACGCCGCCGGCCAGATAGCCCCGAGCCTCACCCCAGCGCACTTCGTGCCCGGCGCGTGAGTTGGTGTCTTTCCCATCGAGCCGCGTGGCACGCACTTCGTATCGCCCCGCAGCGACGGGATAACGGTAGGTGCGCCGCTGTGGCGTGGTGGTGGCAGCGGTCAGGCTCTCACTGCCCAGCGTGAACCAGTCGTTCAGTGGATCGCCCTCGGCATCGATGGCCCGGGCTTCGACCTTCCAACTGGCACTGCGGCTGTCCAGGCCGCCGGCGTCATTGGCGTAATACAAACCACGCGGCAGCAGGATGTCGATGCCGATGTGCGTGACTTCACTGTCGGCCGGATTGATCGCAAAGCCCCCGGTCCAGGTGCCAGCCAGCAGTTCCTGCCCGGCGACCTCGGGGGCAGTCACCACATCCGGATTAAAGAGCGTGACCGGACTGCCGGGCGGCACGATCTGGTAGGTCACTTCCTCGAACGAGGACATTGGCGTGTCCTCGATGCGGATCTGCTCGATGTCGTATTCGCCCAGGCCGATGCAGTGCAGTTGGTGCAGGAACTGTTCATTCCCCTGGTATTCGCCATAGGGCGTGGCGGCCAAGTCCGGATAGACCAGATGGCGACCGTAGACGACCGGGATGGGTTGGGCCAGCCGCGCATAGTTGCCCTGGCCTTGCAGGCTGTAGGTGGGCGATGGTTGCGCCAGACTCCCGCCCGAACCGGCAAAGGACGGCATGTTGGGCGTGGGCAGTGGCACCAGGGCACTGACCAAGGCGGAACCTGCCGTCATGATGATGGCCGATCCAACGGCTGTGGCCAGATTGCCGCTAAAGCCCAGGCTCGCTCCCAAGGGACCACCATAGACGGTGGCGACCACCATCACCGCGATCATCAGAACCGTGCGCAGCGGGTTCTTGCCACCGCCGCCACCTCCCCCGCCCTGCGGCAAGGTGATGAAGAGTACCACGCCATCGATCGGTGTGACTGCCCAATCGGAACGCAGTACAGGGGCGCCGTTCTTGATGCAAACGGTGGGCTGATCGAATTCTGCAATGCCCTGGGCACCGAGCCACTGGCGGATGGTCTGATTTGGGTGTGCCACCACCACTTCGCGGTGACTGGGCTGGAAAGGATTGCGTAAAAGTACGACAACAGCCCCCACGCTCTCTGCGGTCGCTGCCCCCCGAGGGGGCGCAATGCCCGCCTTGGGGCGGCCCGGCGGCGGGCATTCTGCGCTTTGCTTGGCTTGAATCACGTGCTCTCCACAAATCGGTAATAGCCCTCCACCCGCCAGCCGTGCAGCAGGAGTTCGGGCAGCTTCTGAAACACGACGCCCGCGTCCTTGACGGCATGCAGCACGCCACCGCCATCGACCGCGAGCCACACCCCCACATGCACCGGGTGGCGGGATTGGCGCAGCAGCACAGCATCGCCCTCGGTTGGTTGCGCCACCACTGCCCAGCGTTGCCGCTCGGGGTGGTCGCGGAAGGTGGTCATAACGGTACGCAGGTCGTTGGCATTGACCGGGATTTCGGGCAGGTCTCGGCCGAAATGGCCACGCTGGATCGCCAGGAACAGCCCCCAGCAGTCGAACACATTCGGGCCACGTGCACCGGCGCGCCAGGGCCGCCCGATGTAGTGGGTAGCCCAGTGCACGGACGATCCTGAGTTGATTCGTATATGATTTGACATAGAATCACTATTTCACTAATATCGACGCATGCAGACCAACTTCAAACGGCCCTTCGCCCAGTACGTCAAGAAGGCGCACAAACCTTTGCGGCTGGCGATCGAGGACGAGGTGGAGGTGGTGTGCGAGGCGCCGGAAGTGGGCGAACTCAAGGTGGGCAAAATCAAGATGGGGGATCTGGCCGGTATCCGGGTTCACAAGTTCCGCTTCAACCGGCAGGAATACCTGATGGCCTACCGGCCACCGACCAAGAACGCGCCCGTGGAGTTTTTGATCATCGATTTCTACCAAGTCGGCGTTCACGAGAACTTTTACGACGAACTGAAACAGTATTTGCGACACGAGAAGCCAACGGGAGAAACACCATGATCCATGCGCTCACTGCCGAGGACCTCTACACCGAGATGAAGCGGATGCCGAGCACCGAGCGGGTTCGGTTTTTTTCTCTCTTGGCCAGTAACGCCTTTCGGGAAGAAGACTTCACCCATGACCAGGTGTTTGGCGAAACGCACCAGGAACCTTTCTCAGCCTGGGAAGCGGCCGAGTATCTAGAAGTGTCCGTCCCAACGCTGCGCCGCTATGTGCAATCGGGCAAGCTCGTACCCAGCCATGTTGTGGGGCGCAACCAGATGTTTTCTGCACAAACTCTGCGTGCGTTCAAGCGCAGTCGCGGGTGGCGCGGATAAGCAGTGCGACTTTGCCGATCTTCCCTATCAGCGCGTCAGGCCCGGGAAGGTTTTGGCGGTATAGCTGATGCCGGGGAAAGCCTTGTTGCCCACATCCAGCATGCGCGCCCGACCCGTCACCCGAAAGATGTCAGCCTCCACTTCCGTCAACACCAGGTGGATGGGCGGGTCCATCTGCGGGCCCTCCAGATCGGTTGACAGGTAAGGCCGATAGGTCACTTCGATCACCGCCTGCGACTCGGCCGCCGCATCCAAATGCCGGACGATCTCGCGCGAGACATTGTCCAGGGTGACGGTGATTTCCGGCACGGGCATGGTGTCCACGGGCGGCAAATCCAGCTCAAAGCCCATTGCTACGAATTGCACGCGCTCACCGGCTTGCAGCGGGGCTTGGGATTCCAGCCGTGCCCACAGATCACCTGTGTCGCGCACCACCCGAATGGCGACCTGCTGACCGTCTTCATCGACAAACGCAGGATGGCGCAACTCCAGCGTGTGCAGGATGATCTGCTCCGATGGCGCGCTGGCGTAGGCTTCCTTGATGGCCT
>JACCDS011151806.1_pt1 | contig 39196 bp, 30 predicted proteins | sample 7446441 | NCBI WGS metagenome assembly JACCDS01 (sample SAMN15323445, study PRJNA562643) | freshwater metagenome | isolation source: river surface water | place: USA:Blue River Watershed | collected 2017-08-17
ACGAGTTTGGCATAGCGTTCGGTGTTGGCGTCATCCAGCGGCGCGTCGACCTCGTCAAGCAGGCAGAACGGCGCAGGGTTGAGCTGGAAAATGGCGAACACCAGGGCAATCGCAGTCAGCGCTTTTTCGCCGCCCGACAGCAGGTGGATGGTCTGATTTTTCTTGCCAGGGGGCTGGGCCATGACTTGCACCCCTGCGTCGAGGATTTCTTCACCGGTCATGACGAGTTTGGCCTGTCCGCCACCAAACAGTTCCGGGAACATGCGGCCAAAATGGTCGTTGACCGTCTCGAACGTGCTGCCCAGCAGATCGCGGGTTTCGGCATCGATCTTCTTGATCGCATCTTCCAGCGTGCGAATGGCTTCGTTCAAATCTTCCGATTGGGCATCGAGGAACTGTTTGCGTTCGCGAGCGCTGGTCAACTCCTCCAGTGCGGCCAGGTTGACGGCGCCCAGCGCATGGATGTCGCGCTGGCAACGTTCGATCTCGCCTTGCAGGCCATAGAGCTTGACGCCTTCTGCCTCAATACCCTGCTCCAGCGCTTGCAAATCAGCCTGGGCCTCAGCCAGCCACTGGGTGTATTGCTCGAGCCCCATGCGGGCCGCCTGCTCCTTGAGCTGAAATTCGGTAATGCGGGAACGCAGAGGTTCCAGCTCTCGCTCCAGCAGCAGGCGCCGCTCGTCGCTGGCACGCAGCTTGGCCGTGAGATCGTCGTACTGGCTGCGCTGAGCCGCCAAGGCCTGTTCGCGTTGCAACCTGGCATCCAGCGCGTCCTGCAGGCCCCCCTGGGCTGCCGCGTCAGACAAACGCTGCAGCTCAGCCTGCGCGCGTTGGTGCTCGTCAGCCAGCGCTGTAGCTTGCTGCTGGGCGGTTTCTATGGCACGCTGCAATTCTGCCCGGCGGGCTTCCAGGCTGCGCTGAGAAAAAGTGGCCTCCTGTGCCTGGCGCTCCAGCGTTCGCAACTGCTCCCGAGCCTGATTCAACCGTCGCTCGGCGTCGATGACGCCATCTTCCAACTGGGCATGACGTTCCTGGCCCTCGGCCAATTGCATGTCCAGTTCTTCAAAGCGCGCCTCGGCGGTCACGCGCCGCTCCTGGAGGGCTTCCAGCTGGTCATCGACTTCCGCCATGTCCTGCTCCAGCTGCTGGCTGCGGGCGCGGGCCTGCTCAGCCAACTGGGTCAGGCGCAGCGATTCCACCTGCAAATGGTGCAGCCGTGCCTGTTGATCGGCCGCCTCGCGCCGGGCTTGCTGCAAACGCTGGTTCACATCGGCGTGCGTGGCCTCGACCCGATTGAAAGCGGCTCTGGCATCGTCGGCCAGCAACGCCTGCGCACGCACCTGTTTGTCCAGGTTATCGATTTCGTGGGCTCGCGCCAGCAAGCCAGCCTGCTCGCTGTCAGGCGCATAGAAGCCAACGTGATGGGCGGTCACCACATGCCCTTGCGGCGTGTAGATCGAGCCGCCAGCCTGCAACTGGCTTCGCGCTGCCAGCGCTTCTTCCAGAGTGGGGGCTGAGTGACAACCATGCAACCATTCGTTGAGCATGGCTTGCAACGTCGCATCGTGCTGCCGCAAGCGTTGTGCCAATGGCAGCAACCCGGCTGGGGACGAACTGGCCGCAGCGACCACCCCACCCGTGGAGGGGCTGAAAAACGCCAGTTTGGCGGGCGGCACATCGCTCAGAAAGGCTCGGACCATGTCCAGCCGAGACACTTCCAGCGCCCCCATGCGTTCACGCAAGGCAGCCTCAATCGCGTTTTCCCAGCCCGGTTCGGTCTGCAGACGGTTCCACAATGCCACCAGCCCGTCCAAGCCGTGTTTGGTCAGCCAGGGTTGCAGTTTTCCATCGGTTTTGAGCTTGTCTTGCAAAGCTTTGAGCGCGTCGAGCCGAGCCGTCAGCTCGGCCTGGGTGCGGGTTTCGAGATTGACCTTCACCTGTGCGTCACGGCGCGCCTCCTCCAACTGAGGCAGCAACTCTTGCAGTTCCTGCAAACGTGCGTCGGCCAGGGCGCGGCCTTCTTGCGCCAGTTCGAGCTGTTCGTTGACCTCGTTCAAACGCTCCACGTCGGGAGCCACCAGGCCCTTGCGATCATGGCTCAAGCGCTCCCGGCGCTGTTCAAGCTGGCGCGCTTGTTCCTGCAGACCACGTTGCTCTGCGGCCAGCACCTGGATCGCCTGCTGAACCTGGGTTACGCTGGCCCGCTGCTGGGTGACACGTCCTTGCGCTTGACGCAAAGCATCCTCCAGAGCGGGCAACTGCAGCGACTGTTCTTCCACCTGGGCCGCCAGCACCTCGCTCTGCTCTGCCGCCGACTCGTTTTGTTCGGCGAGCGTCTCCAGCTCATCCTGCGCGGACTCCTGCCGCTGTGCCCACTGTGCTGTTTGCTCCTGCAGCTGCGCCAAACGCTGCTGCACCCGCTGCCGTCCTTCGACCACGTAACGGATTTCTGCTTCGAGCCGCGCCACCTCGGCCCCCGCCTCGTACAGACGGCCCTGTGCCTGGTTGACCTGATCACCCGCGTCGTAGTGGGCCTGGCGTATGGTTTCCAGGTCCGACTCCACACGGCGCAGGTCGGTCATACGGCTTTCAAGATCGTTCACCGCCTGGCGACCATCGGCCTGCACGCGGGCCAACTCAGACTCAATATCGCGACGCTTCAGAAACCACAGCCGTTGCTGGCTCAGGGTGACCTGGCCCTGCAGTGCCTGGTAGCGGGCGGCCACCTCGGCCTGCCTCTCCAGCTTGTCGAGGTTGGCGTTCAGCTCGCGCAGAATATCTTCGACCCGGGTCAGGTTCTCGCGCGTGTCGTTCAGTCGGTTGGCCGTTTCACGCCGGCGCTCTTTGTATTTGGAAACGCCAGCGGCCTCCTCCAAAAACAGGCGCAATTCCTCGGGCTTGCTTTCGATGATGCGGCTGATGGTGCCCTGACCAATGATGGCGTAGGCGCGCGGCCCCAGACCAGTCCCGAGGAATACATCCTGCACATCGCGACGGCGCACCGGCTGGTTGTTGATGTAGTAGCTGCTGGTGCCATCTCGCGTGAGCACCCGCTTGACAGCGATTTCGGCAAACTGCCCCCACTGTCCACCAGCGCGGTGGTCGGCATTGTCGAACACCAGCTCCACACTGGCTCGGCTGGCCGGCTTGCGTGTCGTCGTGCCGTTGAAGATCACGTCTTGCATCGACTCGCCGCGCAATTCGCTGGCCTTGCTCTCGCCCAGCACCCAGCGCACGGCGTCCATGATGTTGGACTTGCCGCAACCGTTCGGCCCCACCACACCCACCAGTTGCCCGGGGAGATTGAACGTGGTGGGATCGGCAAACGATTTGAAGCCGGACAGCTTGATGGTGTGAAGGCGCACGCGAACGGATACCAGAAAATATCAAATCCGTAGTTTAAAGCGGCGGTGGCAGTGCCTTGGGCAGAGCACATTCACAGGCGGTACCATCACGCCTTATGAATCCGTTATTGCAGCGCCTGCAGCCCTATCCTTTCGAACGCCTGCGGCAACTGTTTGCAGCCGTCACGCCGAACGCCACCCTGCGCCCGATCAGCCTGGGCATAGGTGAGCCGCGCCACCCCACACCGAGTTTTCTCAAAGACCGCCTGTGTGACGCGGTGCAGTCGCCCGATGGCGGTTTGGCCACCTACCCCGCTACCGGCGGCACCCCCGAGCTGAAACAAGCCTGCGCCACCTGGATGGAGCGCCGCTACGGCCTGAAGTTGGATCCTGCCAGACAGATCTTGCCGGTCAACGGTTCGCGGGAGGCTCTGTTTGCCCTGGCGCAAGTGGTGGTCAACCCAAGGCAATTTGCCGACGGGACTGAGCCCGTGGTGGTGTGCCCCAACCCGTTCTACCAAATTTACGAAGGGGCAGCGTATCTGGCGGGCGCAGAGCCCTGGTTTGCACCCAGCGACGCGTCACGCAACTTCGCCACCGATTGGGCCAGTGTGCCCGCCCACATCTGGGAGCGCACCCAGCTGCTCTACACCTGCTCACCTGGCAACCCGACTGGGGCCGTGATGCCGCTGGACGAATGGGCCATGCTGTTTGAGCTGAGCGACCGCTATGGCTTTGTGATTGCCAGCGACGAGTGCTACAGCGAAATCTATTTTCGCGACGATGCGCCTCTCGGTGGCCTGGAAGCTGCTGCCCGACTCGGTCGCCACGACTTCCGCAACCTGATCGCGCTGACCAGCCTTTCCAAACGCAGCAATGTACCCGGGCTGCGCAGCGGCTTTGTCGCTGGCGATGCCAGCATCATTGCGCCCTTCCTCCTGTATCGCACTTACCATGGCAGCGCCATGAGTACCGTGGTGCAGACCGCCAGCGCTGCGGCCTGGCTTGACGAGGCCCATGTGGTGGATAACCGGGCCCAGTACCGTTCCAAGTTTGCAGAGGTCACACCCATTCTGGCGACCGCCATGAAAGTGGCGCTGCCGGACGCCGGTTTCTACCTCTGGGCGGAAGTGCCCGAGCGTTTCGGCGGCCAGGACCACACCCATACGCCAGAGCGCGACACCGTGTTCGCGCGCGAGTTGCTGGCCCAATACAATGTGACCGTGTTGCCAGGCAGTTACCTGGCCCGCGAAGCCCTAGGCTACAACCCAGGCGCCAACCGTGTGCGCATGGCCCTGGTGGCCGAAACCGCCGAATGCGCGGAAGCAGCACGGCGCATTGTTTCGTTTATTCAAGCCTCCTGAATTGTTCCCATCTCAGACCATGACTCAGCAACTGCAACAAATCATTGAAAACGCTTGGGAAAACCGTACCCAGCTCTCGCCAGCGACCGCTCCGCAAGAGGTGCAGGACGCAGTAGAAGAGGTGATTTCCAAGCTCAACGTCGGCAAACTGCGCGTGGCCACCCGCGAAAGCGTGGGCCAATGGACCGTCCACCAGTGGATCAAGAAGGCGGTTCTGCTGAGCTTCCGCTTGAAGGACAACGAAATCATGCAGGCCGGCGACCTGGCCTTCTACGACAAGGTGAAAACCAAATTCGCCCACCTGAGCCCACAGGAAATGGCTGCGACAGGGGTGCGCGTGGTGCCGCCGGCTGTGGCGCGCCGGGGCAGCTACATTGCCAAGGGCGCCATCCTCATGCCCAGCTACGTCAACATTGGCGCCTACGTGGACGAAGGCACCATGGTAGACACTTGGGCCACGGTCGGCTCTTGTGCACAGATCGGCAAGAACGTGCACCTGTCGGGCGGCGTGGGCATTGGCGGCGTGCTGGAGCCGCTGCAAGCCAACCCCACCGTGATCGAAGACAACTGCTTCATTGGCGCGCGCTCCGAAGTAGTCGAAGGCGTGATCGTGGAAGAGAACTCGGTGCTGGGCATGCGCGTGTACCTGGGCCAGAGCGCCCCGAGTTTCGACCGTGCCACCGGCGAAATCAGCTACGGCCGGGTGCCATCGGGCTCGGTGGTGGTCAGCGGCAACCTGCCCAAGACGGCCGCGAACGGCGCACCGTACAGCATGTATGCAGCCATCATCGTGAAGCGGGTGGACGCGCAAACCCGTTCCAAGACCAGCATCAACGACCTGCTGCGCGACTGACGCGCCGGCCAACGGATGACCGGTACACACGGGAGAACGCCATGGGCATGATGGAAAAGATCCTGCGCGCGATGGGCGAAAGAAAAGCTTCCGACGTGTACCTGTCGGCCAATTCGCCGATTCAGATCAAAATCAACGGCGTTTGTTCGGCGTTGAACAACCAGCCGCTGCCCACCGAGGGCCCCTACCAACTGCTCAGCGAGGTGGTGTCAGGCGCGCAGCTGGAGGAATTCAATCTCAACCGCGAGCTGAACATTGCGGTGCCGCTGCCGGGTGTGGGGCGTTTTCGCATCAGCGCCATGAAGCAGCGCGGCAGTTGCGCGGTGGTGATTCGCTACATCAGCAGCGACATCCCAGCCATCGAGTCGCTGAACATTCCCCCGGTGCTTTCGCAGATGATCCTGGCCAAGCGCGGGCTCATTCTGGTGGTGGGTGCGACGGGCTCGGGCAAAAGCACCACCCTGGCGGCGCTGCTGGATCACCGCAACGAAAACACAACAGGCCACATCCTCACGATTGAAGACCCGGTCGAGTACCTGTTCAGGAACAAAAGGTCGATCGTCAACCAGCGCGAGGTGGGCACCGACACCGAGTCGCTTCACATCGCCCTGAAAAACGCGCTGCGCCAAGCACCTGACGTGATTCTGATCGGCGAAATCCGCGATCGGGAAACCATGTCGCAGGCGATGTCCTACTCGCAGTCAGGCCACCTGGTGCTGGCTACGATGCACGCCAACAACAGCTATCAGGCACTCAATCGCATCCTGAACTTCTACCCGGTAGAGGTGCGTCCGTCGATGCTGAACGACCTGGCGTCGGCACTCAAAGCCATCGTTTCGCAACGGCTGATGCGTACCGTGGACGGCGGTCGCGTTCCGGCGGTGGAAGTGATGGTCAACACCCGACTCATCAGCGAGCTGATCGAGAAGGGCGACTTTTTTGGAGTGCGCGAAGCGCTGGAAAAGTCCATGGCCGAAGAGTCGCAGACCTTCGAGGAAGACATCGCTCGCTTGATCATCACCGGCAAAGTGGACCGCAAGGAAGGCCTGTCCTACGCCGACTCACCGACCAACCTGATGTGGCGCCTTCAAAACGAAACCGGGCTCAATGCGCGAGGTGCTGCGCCCGCCACGCCTGAGGCGGCGCCTGCCGTACCGGCTGGACCATCATTTTCGGATTTCACTCTGGACGTGCGACCCTGATCGCACGCCACGCATTCAACATGACCTCTACCCTGCGCCTGACCGAGGCGTTGCTGGCCCGCGCCTCCGTCACCCCCGACGATGCCGGCTGCCAGACGCTGATCGCCCAACGCCTGAGCCCTCTGGGCTTTGTCTGTGAAACGCTGGTAAGCGGCCCGGACGATTTCCGCGTGACCAACCTTTGGGCCAAGCGCACAGTGTCTGCCCAAGCGCCAACCCTGGTATTCGCCGGGCACACTGACGTGGTGCCCACCGGCCCGCTGGACCAATGGGGCAGTGATCCGTTCACCCCCACCCATGTCAATGGCAAGCTGTTCGGGCGCGGCGCCAGCGACATGAAGGCATCCCTGGCGGCCATGGTGGTGGCATGTGAAGAATTCGTCGCCACCCACCCTGACGCACCGCTCAATATTGCCTTCTTGCTGACCAGCGATGAGGAAGGTCCGGCCAACGATGGAACCGTGGTGGTCTGCCGCGAATTGCAGCGACGGGGCGAAACGCTGGACTTCTGCATTGTGGGTGAACCGACATCGGTGGAACGCACTGGCGACATGATCAAGAACGGGCGCCGCGGCACCATGAGTGGCAAGCTCACGGTCAAAGGGGTGCAGGGGCATATTGCTTATCCGCATCTGGCGCGCAACCCTATCCACCTACTGGCGCCCGCATTGAGCGAGCTGGTGGCCACCCGGTGGGACGAGGGCAATGATTTTTTCCCGGCCACCACCTGGCAGGTCAGCAACATCCATGGTGGCACGGGTGCGAGCAACGTCATCCCAGGTCATGTGGTGGTGGATTTCAATTTCCGCTTCAGTACCGAGAGCACGGCGGAGGGCTTGCAGCAGCGGGTCGTCCAGTTGCTGGCGGAACACGGACTACAGGCTGGACAGGATTACGACCTGACTTGGACCGTGGGTGGCCTGCCCTTTCTGACGCGACCGGGTACGCTGGTTGACGCGGTGCGCGATGCCATCCGCGCCGAAACCGGCCTGGAGACAGAACTCTCCACCACAGGCGGCACCAGTGACGGGCGCTTTATCGCCCAGATCTGTCCTCAGGTGATTGAACTCGGCCCGCCCAACGCCACAATCCACAAGGTGAACGAGTGCGTCGCGGTGGCCGACATTGAACCGCTGAAAAACATCTACCGGCGCGCGCTGGAAAATCTGGGTGGTGTACCCGCCACAGACGAGGTGACTCCTTGAGCGCGGCCACCACCAGTCTGGGGAACCTGCTGGCCCAAAGCACCAAGACCCTGCTAGCCGCAGACCTGGCCTATGGGCACGGCACCACCAATGCCCATGACGAAGCGGTGTGGCTCACGCTGTGGCAACTTGGACTGCCGCTGGACAGCGACCTTGACGCGCTGGCGGATCAACCGGTCACAGCGGAACAACAGGCCGCGGTGCAGGCGCTCATGGAGCGACGCATCGCCACCCGCCAGCCCGCCGCCTACCTGACGCGAGAAGCCTGGTTACAAGGCGTGCCTTTCTACGTGGATGAGCGCGTCATCGTGCCGCGAAGCTTTGTGGCGGAATTGATCGCCAACGCCGAAGGCGCCGAAAGCATTGATCCCTGGCTGGGCGAACACACTGTGCGCGTGCTGGACCTTTGTACGGGCAACGGTAGCCTGGCTGTGCTGGCGGCAATGGCTTGGCCAGACGTCACTGTGGACGCTACCGATATTTCGCCCGAAGCCCTGGCCGTCGCGCGCATCAACGTTGACAAGCATGATTTGCAAAATCGGATCCGCCTGATCGAGTCCGACGGATGGGCCCAGTTGCCGGACCGCTACGACCTGATTCTGTGCAACCCGCCCTATGTCAGCCGGGCTGGGATGGATGCACTCCCGCCCGAGTACCAGGCCGAGCCCGTGATTTCTCTGGATGGCGGACTGCAAGGCAGCGACGACGGCATGGACTTCGTGCGCCATTTGCTGTGCGGCGCGCTGGACCACATGAACCCGGAGGCGGTACTGGTGCTGGAAATTGGGAATGAACGTGCCCATTTTGAGCGTGCATTCCCCAGCTTGCTGGCTTACTGGCCCGAAACCACGTCTGGCGAGGGTCCGGTGCTGCTGCTGACGCGCGATGCGCTCGAAGACTGGTCTGCAAACCGCCCCGGCACCGGAGCGCCAACATGATCACCTTGCGCGACGTGACCCTTCGGCGCGGCACCAAAGTCGTGCTCGACCGAGCCAGCGCCACGCTGAACCCCGGCGAGGCAGTGGGTCTGGTCGGCCGCAATGGCGCGGGCAAATCCAGTTTGTTCGCGCTGCTGCAAGGCCATTTGCATGAAGACGGCGGGGACTTTCAGTGGCCCAGGCAGTGGAGACTCGCCCAGGTGGCGCAGGACATGCCCGAGACAGACCAACCTGCCACCGCCTTCGTGATCGACGGCGACACCCGCTTGCGGGACGCCCAGACCGAAGTGCATCTGGCCGAAGCCAGCGGCGATGGCGAGCAGATGGCCCACGCTTACACCGCCCTGCACGACGCTGGCGCCCACGATGCCCCCGCGCGTGCTCAGGCGCTGTTGCTGGGCCTGGGTTTTCAAGTCAACGAACTGGAGCGACCGGTCAACAGTTTTTCGGGCGGATGGCGCATGCGATTGCAACTGGCACGGGCGCTGATGTGTCCGAGCGACTTGCTGATGTTGGACGAACCGACCAACCACCTCGATCTGGACGCTTTGGTCTGGCTGGAGAGCTGGCTCAAACGGTACGTGGGTACCCTGCTGGTCATCAGCCACGACCGCGAGTTTCTGGATGCGGTGACGCAGGTGACCCTGCACATTGAGAATGGCAAGCTCACCCGCTATGGCGGCAACTACAGCCGCTTTGAGGACATGCGGGCCGAGCAAATCAGCCAACAGCAGGTGGCTTTTGCGCGTCAGCAAGACAAAATCGCGCACCTGCAGAAATTCATTGACCGGTTCAAGGCCAAGGCCACCAAAGCCAAACAGGCGCAAAGCCGAGTCAAGGCCTTGGAACGGATGGAAAAAATCGCGCCCGTGCTGGCCGAAGCCGAGTTCAGCTTCGAGTTTGACGAGCCTGGCCAACTGCCCAACCCCATGCTCAGCTTGCGCGAGGCCAATTTTGGTTACCGTGCAGAAGACGCCACGGAATCCGTGATCGTGCGGCAAGTCACTCGCTCGGTACAGGCGGGGCAACGCCTCGGCATTCTGGGCGCCAACGGGCAAGGCAAGTCCACCTTCGTCAAAACCGTGGCCCGCGCGCTGCCCCTGATGGGCGGCACTCTCACCGAAGGCAAAGGCCTGCGCATTGGCTACTTCGCGCAGCAGGAACTGGACGTCTTGCGGCCCGACGACACGCCGCTGGCTCACATGATTCGACTGGCCCGCGACACCGAAACCAACGGTGCGCTCATGGGCCAAGCCACGCGCGAACAGGACCTTCGCAATTTCCTGGGCCGCTTCCAGTTCAGCGGCGACATGGTGCAGCAGACGGTAGGGACCATGAGTGGTGGCGAAAAGGCGCGCCTGGTGCTGTGCATGATCGTGTGGCAGCGCCCCAACCTGCTGCTGCTGGACGAACCCACCAACCACCTGGACCTGGCCACCCGCGAAGCACTGGCCATGGCGCTGAACGAATTTGAAGGTACGGTGATGCTGGTCAGCCACGACCGCGCCCTGCTGCGGTCAGTATGCGACGAATTCTGGCTTGTATCCCACGGGGGTATCTCGCCCTTTGATGGCGATCTGGACGACTACCAACGCTATCTGCTGGACGTAGCGAAACAAAAACGCGAGTCAATCCAACGCGGAGAGGCGAAACCTGCACCGGCCCCCAACGAGGCCACCCCTAAACTCAGCCAGGGCGAACAGCGCAAGCTGGACGCACAGCGCCGCCAACAGCTCGCCGACCAGCTGAAACCGCATAAAAAGCAACGCGAGGCCCTGGAACGCCAGCTGGCGACGCTGCAAGCCGAGCAAGCAACATTGCACGCCCAATTGCAAGGCAACCTGACACCGGCTGAACTCGCCGAAGCTGGCAAGCGGCTCAAGGTGGTCGACGATGCAATCGCCGATACCGAGGAACAATGGCTGGAAGTAGCGAGCGAAATCGAAGCGATCGAATCGGCTGCCGCCGATGCTTGATCAGCCAGGCGCCGCCGGACGGATGCGGCGCCCCACGCCCAATGCTGCATAAACCGATAGCACCAGCGTGACAGCAGCGCCGGCCAAGGTGGCGGCGTACCAGTGGCGATCCATCAACAAGCCGAAGAACAGCGGGGACAAGGCAAAGCCGGTGTCCAGCCCGGAATAGACCGTGCCATACACCCGGCCAGTCGCGCCTTTGGGCGTTGCGCGGCGGATCATCATGTCGCGGCTGGGGCCACCGATCCCCACCGCAAAACCGGTGATCGCCAGGACCGCCATGGACCCGAACCCACCTAGCCAGCCTGTGGCCGCCAACAGCATCAAGGCCGCTCCGCAGGCCATGGCAAGCGCGACCACACGATCCACTTGTTGAGCCCGCGCTGCAATGAAGCCACCCACCAGCATCCCGAAAGCGCCACTCAGCATGTAGGCGGTCAAGGTCAATGTGGCGGCTTCCAGGGTTACCGCATGCATCGCTCGCAGGATAGACGCGGAATACGTCTGCACGACCGCCAGGGTCATGGTGGACAACAAAAAGAACGCAAAGCACCACCAAACCACTGGCAGACGCATGAAAGCGAGGTCGGTACCGCCCGTGTGGCCTGGTGGGTGCCTTACCACCTCTGTCCGCAGCTGATCGCGCTGCCAGATCAACACGCCCAGCACCAGCAAATAAAGCACGATGGCCGCATGGTAGGCTTGGCGCCAGTCCGCCAACGCCGAGATACCCACCAGAAACACGGGCGCCAGGGCCCAGCCCAGGTTGCCCGTCAAGCCATGCACACTGAAGGCATGGCCCAGCCTCGGAGTGGACACTCGCTGATTCAGGATCGAAAAATCCACCGGATGGAAAGGCGCATTGCCCAGGCCCGCCAAAAATGCGGACAACAGCAGCCCACCATACCCCTGAGCGAGCGATGCACTCGAGGCGGATGCAATGAACAACAGCAGCGAGGTGAACAGCACCGGGCGCGCGCCCACGCGGTCCACCAGAAAACCCGACAACGCCTGTCCGATGCCCGATACGACGAAAAACAGCGACATCAGCAAACCCACGTCGGAATACGACAGGTTGAACTCGCGCATGAACACGGGGAACAGGGGTGGCAGCAGCAAATGGCTGAAGTGAGACGTGGCGTGGGCCAACCCCACCAAGCCCATCACCTGCGCATCGCGTCGCAAAGGCACAGCTTCCGCCAGCGAGGCGGCCGTACCAGCAAGGGAATTTGACATGTGTTCGATGGTAAATGATCGGGCTGCAATCCGTGGTCACCACGGAGAACGCCCTTGCGCCGGGGCACAATAGACAGCCATGAACATCGTGATACTCGACGACTACCAGGACGCTGTGCGCAAACTGCCCTGCGCGGCCAAGCTGGAGCCCTACCCGGCCAAGGTTTTCACCAACAACGTCAAAGGGGTGGGGCAATTGTCGGTTCGCTTGCGCGACGCGGATATTGTGGTCCTGATCCGGGAACGCACCCAGATCACCCGCCAGCTGCTGGACAAACTGCCTCGCCTGAAGCTGATTGCTCAAACCGGCAAGATCGGAGCGCATCTCGATATTCAGGCCTGTACCGAACACGGCGTGGCCGTGGCTGAGGGCGTGGGGTCTCCGGTGGCGCCCGCGGAGCTGACGTGGGCGCTCATCATGGCCGCGATGCGCCGGGTGCCGCAGTATGTGGCCAACCTGAAGCACGGAGCCTGGCAACAATCGGGGCTCAAGTCGGCCTCCATGCCGGCGAATTTCGGCATCGGCATGGTGTTGCAGGGCAAGACTCTAGGCGTGTGGAGCTATGGCAAGATCGGCAAGCTAGTGGCCGGTTACGGTCGTGCTTTCGGTATGCGTGTGATGGTGTGGGGCAGCGATGCCTCTCGGCTGGCCGCCCAAGCGGACGGTTACGAGGTGGCCGAGTCCAAAGCGGCGCTCTTCAGCGAGTGCGATGTACTGAGCCTGCACCTGCGCCTGGGTGAAGGCACGCAAGGCAGCATTTCGTTGGAAGATTTGTCCCTGATGAAGACGACCGCGTTGCTGGTCAACACATCTCGGGCCGAACTGATTCAGCCCGACGCGCTGGTCGCTGCACTGAACCGGGGACGCCCCGGGATGGCGGCAGTGGATGTATTCGAATCCGAACCCATCCTCCAAGGCCACGCGCTGCTTCGCCTGGAGAACTGCATTTGCACACCCCACATCGGGTTCGTGGAGCATGACAGTTATGAACTCTACTTCTCGGCCGCGTTTGACAACGTGATCAACTACATCAAGGGCACCCCGACCAACATTGTCAACCCGGGTGCTTTGCACATGCGCCGCTGAACGGCCCCGCATCGCCTCAAGCTTTCGGGGGCGGCTCGTCTTCAGGCTTGGCGGGCGGTTCCCATTTGAAGAAGTCGAAATCCAACGGTGGGCGATCCGCTTCAGCTTCGGGCGCCTGAGCGACAGGCGGCGTCACAGAAGCTGGTTCAACTTTAGAAGCCGCCTCGGCCGCCGTGCTCCAGACAGGGAAATCCAGATTCAGATCAGGCGCCAGCACAGCTGGCGCTGCCGATGGGGTGATCTGATCGGCTGCTGCAGGCAATTTGGGTGTTTCAGGCAGCGCATCCAGAACGTCCAAAGTCCCCAACAGGGTCAGCAAGTCGTCAAAAACCTCGGTGGATCGCACCTGTAAGGTCGCGAGATCACCGGGTTGGCTGGCCAGGGCTTGCTCCAGCCAGCGGCGCGCCGTAGGCTCTGGCCATTCAGCGACCAAATGCTGGACAGCCGGTGCGTCCGACTCGAGGTGACCCTCGGTGATGGCAGACGGCGCCAGTCGCTGGAAATGGTGTTCGTAAAAAGCCTGCGCCAGCGAATGGTCTTCGCCCTGGCCGTGGGCACGGCTCAGGGCCAGCCAACGGAGGTACGGTGCTTCGGACGCACGAGGGTTCTCCGACACAAAGTCCTTCAACGCCTCCATGCTGTCCCGGTGTTGACCCAATGACTCGAAGAAGTCCACTCGCTGCCAAACATCAAGCAGGGCTTCCGGATTCAACGGTGCAATGGGTACCTCGCGGAACATCGATTCACGCGCATCGCTGACCTCGAGTCCACTCACCGGGTTGCCTGTCGCCCACGCCGCAGCTGGAGCCACCTCGGCGGTCTGCTCATTGGCCTTAGGCACTTCGGGTGGCAGACTCGTTTCCCACCACGGGTTCACACCCACGGCGGCATCCTGTGTAACTGTGGCCCGACTGCGGCGACGCCACAGCACCCAAACACCACCCAGCAATGCCACGATCGCCGCCCCCAAGCCGTAAACCACAGGGTTCTGGTAGCGGGTAGCCTCCGCCTGTGCCAGCTGGGCATTCATCGTTTCCATGGCCAGGCGCAACTTTTCCTGCTCGGCGCGCAGTTGCTCCAGCTCGCGGGCAACCTCAGAAGATGAGGCCACATCCGCAGCGTCCCCCTGCGCTGCGCCAGTGGCATCCACTTGCGGTACAGCATCGGGAGCGTTCGGCGAAGCGGGCCCTGGTGTGGGTGACACATCCACCGGATCGAGCTTCAAACGAGCGCCCTCGGCCTCTGGTGCCGGTGTGGGGGTTGGGGCTGGGGGACGGCTGGTGGTGGCCGGCGCAACGTCCTCCGCACGCGGCAGAGCCGCAGCAGGCCGCACTTTGCTGCGCAATGACGTCACGCCTGGAGGGCGGGGCGCCGGCGCAGCCAGGCTGATCGGCGTTTCCGGCATTGGCACAGAGGTCGGGGCTGGAGTCACCACGCCGGCGGATGCGCTCGATGAAGGTCTGACCTGTGTGGCCGAGGGCATGGCTGGGACAGCGGCCACCGGAGCCGCCGCCGCTGGTCGCACCACAGGCCGGGGGGCCGATGGCATCACGGCCTGTGATCCTGGGACTGAACCGGCAGCTGGGCGAGATGCCGCTGCCAAAGGCACTGGCATGTCCAGATCGGCCAGCAAGGTGTAGCTGCGGCGGAAAGTCTGCTGACAACCCGCTTTGAGTACCAGGGTGACGAACGGCTCCGTCACCGGCTCTGAAACCCGAACCCGCAACGCGCCAGTGCCATCGGCACCGATGCGGTGAATTGCCGCTGTTACAGCGGACGCAGACACCCGGTTGTCGCCATAAATCACCTCCGCTTCCAGGCACAAGCCAGCCGCGGCCTCAGAAGCGTCGATGCTGCTTTGCACCATCACTTCCAGCGGGCGTCCGATAATGACGTTGCCTTGGATGGCTCCCAGAGAAACGGCCCACCCTTGGGTGACCGTGACGAGCAGTGCGCTACCCACCGCCAACTTCAACATGTTGCGTTCCTTGGCCTTCGACGGCGTTGTACGTTCTTCTTCACGCTACATTCTGGCATATAAGACTGTCCTGCTTTAAGCACACTGAAACTGACATGACCGCTACCCTTAAAAGCCACACCGTTGGCAAGACCATGCTGCTGACCATCAGCAACCCCGAGCACCGCAACGCCCTGGGGCCAGACATTTACGCCGCCGGTATTGAAGCCATGAACGCGGCCGACCACAACCCGGAAGTGCGCTCCGTCATCATCGTCGGGGAAGGCGCGCACTTTTGCGCGGGTGGCAATCTGCAGCGTCTGCAAGGCAACCGGCAGCAGCCTCCAGCGGTGCAGGCCGAAAGCATCGAAAGCCTGCACAGCTGGATCGAAGCAGTGCGCAGCTTCCCCAAACCTGTGGTGGCGGCAGTTGAGGGTTCGTGTGCGGGCGCTGGTTTTTCGTTGGCTTTGGCGTGCGACCTGCTCGTTGCAGCCGAAAATGCCGTTTTCGTGATGGCCTATGCCAACATTGGCCTGTCACCAGACGGCGGTGGCAGTTGGCATCTGGCCCGAAGTGTCCCCCGCGCCACAGCGCTTCAATTGTTGATGCTGGGTGAACGCATAGGCGCTGCTCGTTTGCAGGCGCTGGGTCTGGTCAACCACATCACTCCAGCGGGTGGAGCCCTTGAACAAGCCTTGGCATTGTGCGAAGCGCTGAACGCCAAAGCGCCCAATGCGTTGCACAGCATCAAGGAACTCGTGAACGAAGCGGGACAGCGCCCTTTGAGCGCTCACCTTGCGCAGGAAAGAGATCATTTCGTGCGCAACCTGCACCACCCCAACGGCGGCGAAGGCATTGCCGCCTTTCTGGAAAAACGACCTGCGCGCTATCTGTGAACCACCGTCTGCCTGCGATGGACGAACCCATCCTGACCCAGCAAGAGCGCGAGGCCATCAACGCAGGCCGCTGGTTCGCGAGCCTGTCGCCCTCGCTGCGACACGATATTCTTCGGTGTGCCTACGTCCGCCGCTTCAAAGAGGGCGAGTTGATTTACGCGCGGGGTGACGCGCCCACCGAATGGACCGCTGTGGCACAGGGTGCGGTACGGGTAAGCTCCACTTCCCTGTCGGGCAAGCAGGTCACCCTCACTTACGTGGAGCCTGGAGTCTGGTTTGGCGAGATCGCCATCTTTGACGGCGAGCGGCAGACGCACGACAACTACGCCCGGGGTGACACCACGCTGCTGTGCGTCTCGCGCACCGACTTCCAGAAAATCCTGTCCCAGCACGTGGAGCTGTACGAGGCCTTGATGCGTTTGCAGTCGCGCCGCATGCGCACGCTGTTCGGATTGGTGGAAGACCTCAACACCAAGCCGTTGCGTGCACGGCTGGCCAAAGTATTGCTGCACCTGCTGCGCAGTTACGGCGCCCCCTCCCTCGCACACGACCACGAAATTCGCATCGGCTTGCAATTGGCACAAGAAGAGCTGGCGCAATTGCTGGGTGCGTCGCGCCAGCGGGTGAACCAGGAGCTGAAAACCATGGAACGCGAGGAAGCGATCCGGATTGAGCCCGGTGGGCTGGTGATCCGCAACCGCCCCATGCTGATGCAGATCGCCGAAACCGAGCTCTGAGTCAGGCGTTGCTGCTGGAACGCACCTCGGCCAGGCTGGTCAGGCCCATCAGCACCTTTTCAATACCGTCTTGGCGCAGAGTGCGCATGCCTTCGCGGATGGCCACTGCCTGCAAATCCTGCGGGCGTGCCCGATTCTGGATCAGGTGACGCAACTCGGGGGAACTGGCCAGAAGTTCATGCAGCGCGACCCGCCCGCTGTACCCGGTTTGACCACAGCGGTCACAACCGGGCGCGTGGTTGATGTGGAACACCCCATCCGGAGCAAAGCGCTCCAGCCACTGGCGGCGCAATTCATCACTGGCACGCAAGGGGTGGTCCGGCGGCAGCTGAGCCTGATAGTCATGCATCAACTCGACCAGACGATCTTCGGACAGCGGTTCACTGGTCACGCATGACGAACAGAACCGGCGCACCAGTCGCTGAGCCAGAATGCCTTGCAATGAGTCGGCGAAGGAGAACGGGTCCACCCCCAAGTCGATCAGGCGCACAATCGTTTCCGCCGCCGAGTTGGTGTGCAAGGTGGAGAACACAAGGTGACCGGTCAGCGAAGCCTCGATCGCAATCTCTGCCGTTTCCTGGTCGCGGATTTCGCCCACCATGATCACATCGGGATCTGCCCGCAGCAGCGAGCGCAACGCGGTGGCAAAGGTCCAGCCGATTTTCGGGTTGACCTGAATCTGCCGCAAACCCCGTTGAGTGATTTCCACCGGATCCTCAGCGGTCCAGATTTTGCGGTTCGGGGTGTTGATGCGCCGCAGCGCCGAATGCAGCGTGGTTGTTTTGCCCGAGCCGGTCGGGCCCGCGCACAGGAACAGCCCATACGGGCGGCTGACAATGTGTTCAAAAGTGGCCAGGTTGGCCTGGCTGAGGTTCAGAGCCTCAAGCGGCAAGGGCACGGAAGAGGTCAGCACCCGCATCACCACATCCTCCAGACCGCTGGCCGTGGGGATGGTGGCGACGCGCAATTCAATCCCGAGCCCGCCAAACTTGGAGAAGTTGATTTTCCCGTCTTGTGGCTTGCGCCGCTCCGAAATGTCCAGATCGCACATGATCTTGATGCGCGCGATCAGGGCATTGCGGTAGCTCGAAGGCAACTCGAGATAGGGCCGCATCTCGCCGTCAATGCGAAAGCGGATCACCACTTTCTCGCGGCCAGGGTAAGGCTCGATGTGAATGTCCGAGGCGCGCTGGTAGTAAGCCTCGGTGATCATCGAGTTGATCAGCTTGACCAGGGTATTGTCGGACTGTTCGACGGGCTTCTCGTCTTCGTGGTGGTCCGTGGCTTCGCCACTCAACTCCACCGCAAGTTGCAGCGCGTCCATGCTATTGCCCGCAGCCTCGGCATCCATCGGCTTGAGAGCCTCAGGCTTGGCTGCGCCGCTGGCACCGGCTGCCGCCAGATCGCCCATGCCGATTTCACGGTAAGCCTTGCCGATCTTGGTGGGCAATTCCGTGCTGGTCGCCACCACGGGGACCACCTTGCGCTGGGTCGAAAACTCCAGCTCGTCAATCACCTTGAACTGCAGCGGATCCGCCATCGCCACCACGATGGACGACTTCAGATCCAAAATGGGCAGCACTTTCAGGCGCATGGCCATGTTCATGGGCACCCGGCGCAGTGCGGCCGTGTCCACCGGAAACCGGTTCAAATCCACGAACGGATAACCCATTTTGCGGGCCAGCGCGGTCTGGAGATCGGCCTGGGTCACCAGACCCATGTCCACCAGCATCTGCCCCAGCGGACCGCGCCCATCTGTCTTCTGATTTTTGAGTGCCGACGCCAACTGGGTGGGCGTGATCTTGCCCAGTCCCAGCAGTGCTTCGCCAATCGGCACGGGTTTCAGCCGCGACTGGCGCTCGAGCGCCTCCCGCAACTGCTCGACACTGTCAACCATCGAGGGAACCACGCTTTGCAGCTCTTCCGCCGTGACTTCGTCCGCATCGGCCAGTAACGTTTCACTGAAGTCGTTGTCGGCAATCATGTCTTCGTTTCCCTGGCGCAACTCAAATCGGGTGACGCCGCTTTTGGGAATGAAAACGCGATAAGGGTCATCGTCCAGTGCCTTCTTGGGAAACAGCCAGAGTCCGTAGCTGAGCTTCTGGTGTCCATGGCAAATTCCCGGATACAGCGCGCCGTCGCGCAAATGGACCACAAACGATTGCAACGGATTTGCCGGATCATCCATGATGCCGGAGGGCTCAAACCGCTGGTCCAATACGGGATCGGTATCGATCTTGAGCCGCTTGAGCTGGTTGAACTTGAGCGCAAACCCGCGGTTGTCACCAAAAGGCTGGATCTTCAACTGACGGTGTTCGGGGTCAAAGTCGACCAGATGGCCTGAAACGGAATTACCGTTCCAACCTTCGGCCGTGCAAGTCAGCACCTTCGCGCCGACTTCCAGCGCATCCTCCCTATGGAGGTTAGGTACCAAGAACTGGCTCTTCTTCACTGTATCTCCCTCAGTAACAGGCACTGGCGTCCGAAATAACCCTTCACATGCCCAGCACCCACTTGATCACACTTTTGGCAATGAAGCCCAGCATGCCGAATGAGAGAACCAGAAACAGAATGAAGGTTCCGAATTTACCCGCCTTCGACTCACGTGCCAAGTTGAAGACGATGAACAACATGTACAAGATGAATGCACCGACCCCAAAGGTCAGGCCAAACTGAGCCACCTGGCTCTCTGTGTACCCAAAGATGGTGCCTTCCATCATCACACCATCTCAGACTGACGCAACACTGATGGCTCCAGTGGCCTTGATGTCCTGGTAAGCGTGCCAACTGGCATGTCCCAACACCGGCACCACCACCAGCAACCCCAGCATACCGGTGACCAAACCCAGGCCTACCAGCAACACAATCAAACAGGCCCAGAAACCCATCACCAATGGGAAGCTGCCCACCGCACGCCAGCTTTCACCCACCGCGACCCAAAGCGGCGCAGGTGTATCCACCAGCATGGGCAGGGTGATCACGCTGGAAGCAAACATGGGCGCCGCCAGCAGGGCCCCCAACAACAACCAGACCTCAAACAGCCCCGGCGATGGCGCCAAAACCACGTGGCGAACAAAATCCAGCGGGTTGGCAATGGTGGTCGGTGCCCAAAGGGTGATCAAACCCGCTGAGGTGAGCACCCAGCCCGTACCCGCCAAACCCAGCAAGGCACCAAAGCCCATCAGACGCCGGTCGCCCGACAACCACAGCTTGATCAACGATGCACATTCCTGGCGCTGGCCGCGGCTGGCCTGTCGGCTGACCTCGTACAAACCGGTGGCCAGGACGGGGGCAACGATCAGAAATCCGGAAAACGCACCAGCCAGCCACCAAAACTGGTCGTGTGCACCCCAAAACAGCAGGACTCCGAAGCCAGCCACCAGGCACCCATGCAGCAGCCCCGGACAAGGGTGTGTGCGCAAGTCGCGCCATCCGCGCGCGAGCCAGCACAGCGGCGCATACCAAGCAAGCGACGGTGATGATGAGGGAGGACTGTGGTGAGTTGAGCGCATCGACGAACCGTCGGTGTAAACCCTGATTGGATCACAAAGGCGCAGACGCGTTGAGCAACTGCTGGGTGTAGGGGTGTTTGGGCTGGCGTAGCACCTCGGTGGCAGCGCCCTGCTCCACCACCTGCCCCCCCTGCATCACCATCACCTCATGAGCCATGGCCCAAATCACATCCACATCATGGGTGATCAGCAAGTAGCTCAGCCTACGTTGTGCCTGCAAGCCCAGAAGCAACTCAATGACTTGCTGCTGGACCGTCACATCCAGCGCGCTCGTGGGTTCGTCGAGCACCAGCAGGCTGGGTTCAACGATGATCGCGCGGGCAATGGCGATTCGTTGACGCTGACCGCCCGAGAACTCGTGCGGATAACGTTGCAACCATGCGTCCACGTCGGACTCATGGTCGGTCAACAGGCCCACTTCACGCAAGGAAGCCACGACGCGGTCCTTGCGGGCTGCCTCGCTCAATTGCGGAAAGTGCACGGACAGCCCTTCGCCCACGATCTGCTCCACCGTCATGCGCGGTGACAGCGAGGAAAATGGGTCCTGAAACACCACCTGCACCTGGCGTCGCAGGCCGCGTTGGTCTTGCGCGGCGCGTGCCGACCAAGACTGGCCCATGACCTCCAGGCTTCCTTCGTGGTTGAGCAAACCCAAAGCGGCCAAGGCCAGGGTGGACTTGCCGGAACCCGACTCGCCCACCACACCGAGCGTGCGCCCGGGTTGAAGCTGGAAATCGACGGCCCGCACCGCCTCAAAACGCCCGCGCTTGAACCAACCCTGAACGCCCGGCAAAGGCGTCGGGTAGGCGACAGTCAGCGCACTGGCTTGCAGCAGTGCGGGATCGGCGGACGTTGGGCCAGCAGCAGGCTCCCCGCTCGACTCGGCCAATCGTCGTTGAGGACGACTGCCCAGCAACTTGCGGGTGTAGTCATGTTGCGGGGCTGCGAACACTGTCGATACGTCGCCCTGCTCGACCAAGTGGCCCTGCTCCATCACCACCACCCGGTCGGCAAACTGGCGCACCAAGTGCAGGTCATGGGTGATCATCAACACCGCCATGCCCATGCGTTGCTGCAAATCGCCCAGCAACGTCAGAATCTGCCCCCGGAGGCTCGCATCCAAGGCAGTGGTGGGCTCATCGGCGATGAGCAACTTGGGTTCGCTGGCCAAGGCCGTTGCGATCATGGCCCGCTGGCGCTGCCCCCCGCTGAGTTGGTGGGGGTAGGCTTGAGCACGGCGCCGGGGTTCGGGAATGCCGGTAGCGTCCAGCCATTCGATGGCTCTCTCCCACGCTTGGGCACGGGACAGGCCGCGCTTGAGGGTCAGCACCTCTGCAATCTGGTCGCCCACGGTGTACAGCGGGTTCAAAGCCGTCATGGGCTCCTGGAAAATGCAGGCCACTTCGTCGCCGCGGATGGCGCGAAGTTCGCGCTCATTCAGGGTCAACAGATCCCGATCTTGAAACTGCACCCGTCCTTGCAGCTGAGCATCGGGCACCAGGCGCAAAAGGCTGAGCGCAGATACCGTTTTGCCCGAACCCGATTCACCCACCAGGGCCAGTTTTTCACCGGGATGCACCTGAAAGTCGATCCCATGGACGACTTCTCGGCCACCGAACGCGATTCGCAGCCCTTCTACCTGCAACAAAGGCGCGTTATTCACCGCTCGGCCTTTCTCGGGTCCAGGGCATCGCGCAAGGCGTCACCCATGAAGGTCAGCAGCAACAAGGTGATCACCAGCACGCCAAAGGTGGACAAGGAAATCCACCACGCATCGATGTTGTTTTTGCCCTGACTCAACAGCTCACCCAGTGAGGGCGTGCCCGGAGGCACGCCAAGCCCCAGAAAGTCCAGAGAAGTCAGAGCCAAAATGGCAGCGCTCATGCGAAACGGCAGGAACGTGACCACTGGGGTCAGGCTGTTGGGCAAAATGTGCCGCCAAATGATCTGACCGTGCGTCAAGCCCATCGCGCGGGCGGCGCGCACGTAATCCAGCTGGCGGTTGCGCAGGAACTCGGCCCGCACGTAATCGCTCAACCCCATCCAGCCAAACAGGCTGAGCAATATCAGCAGCAACGCAATACTGGGCGCGAACACCGCGCTGAAGATGATAAGCAGGTACAGCTCCGGCATCGCGCCCCAGATTTCGATAAAGCGCTGAAAGACCAAATCGGTCTTACCGCCGAAATATCCCTGAACAGCACCTGCGACAACACCCAGAAAGACCCCCACAACGGTCAAAGCCAGCGCGAAAAGCACGCTCACCCGGAAGCCGTAAATCAACTGCGCCAGCAAATCGCGACCCCGGTCGTCGGTGCCCAGCCAGTTGTCTCGCGACGGGCCGGAAGGATTCGGCTCGGCAGCAAAGTAGTTCAGCGTGTTGGGGCCATAGGGATTCAGCGGGTACAACGCAAAGTTGTCACCCCGATTCAATTGCTCACGGATGAACGGGTCCAGGTAATCGGTCGGCGTCTCAAAATCCCCGCCAAAGGTGGTCTCGGGGTACGACTGCACCAGCGGCAGGTAATACTGCCCTTCGTAACGCACCAGCAAAGGCTTGTCGTTGGAAATCAGCTCGGCGGCCAGACTGAGGATCACCAGCGCAACAAACACAACGAGGCTGTAAAACCCCAACCGGTTGCGGCGAAACCTGAGCCATGCGCGGCGTGATGGGCTCATTGAACGTGGCGTGGACATGCTCTGGCGTCAGTCAAACTTCACGCGCGGGTCCACCCACACGTAGCACAGATCACTGATCAGTTTGGTCACCAAACCAATCAAAGTGAACAGGTAGAGCGTGCCCAAAACCACCGGATAGTCGCGACGAATCACGCTTTCGTAGCTGAGCAGGCCCAGGCCATCGAGCGAAAACAAGGTTTCGATGAGCAGCGAACCGGCGAAAAAGGCGCCAATGAAGGCGGCTGGGAATCCGGTGATGATGGGTATGAGCGCGTTGCGGAACACATGCTTCCAAAGCACCTGCCGCTCGCTCAATCCCTTGGCGCGGGCGGTCAGCACGTACTGCTTGCGGATTTCCTCCAGAAAAGCGTTCTTGGTGAGCATCGCCGTGACCGCAAAACTGCCCAGCACCATGGCCGTGACTGGCAACGTGATGTGCCACAAATAATCCACGATGCGCGCCCCCCAGGACAACTCCTCCCAGTTGGACGAGGTCAGCCCGCGCAAAGGAAACCATTGCAACTGGCCGCCAAAAATCACCAGCAACGCGACACCCAGCACGAACCCCGGAATGGCGTAACCCACCAAAACCAGCAAGGTGGTGACCAGATCGAAACGGGTGCCCGCCCGGACCGCTTTGGCCACCCCCAGCGGAACGGCGACCGCGTAGCTGATGAAAAAGGTCCACAGCCCCAGACTGATGGATACCGGCAGCTTTTCGATCACAAGATCGGCTACCGCCTTGTTTTGAAAAAAGCTGGTACCGAGATCAAACCTAGCGAACTGCCCCAGCATTTGAAAAAAACGTTCGTGCGCCGGTTTGTCAAAGCCGTACAAGGCCTTGATTTGCTCCAGCCGTTGAGGATCCACCCCCTGGGCACCCCGGTAGGCAGATCCCCCTTCAGCACCGGTACCCAAGCCGGCGCGGGATTCGGCGAGGTACTGCTCCACCGGCCCGCCAGGAACAAACTGGATGACGACGAACGTCAGCAACAGCACGCCCAACAGCGTTGGCACCATCAACAACAGTCGTTTGAGGATGTAGACCCACATGGCGCGATTATGGGGTGCGACGTTCAGTCACGATGGCGGGCCCACCAGGTGTCGATGGCCCAGCCCTCACCGGCGGCATACGGTGGCATCTGGGCCGGACGTTCCAGGCGCCAGGTGTTGTAGGCCAGGCGGTGGGTGGTGGCGGACCACTGGGGGACCAGATAGTGGCTGTGGCTGATCACCCGATCCAGCGCTCGGCAAGCGGCCAAAAACCCGGGGCGGGTGTTGGCTTCGGTCATGCGGCGTATCAAGTCATCCACCGCCGGGTTGGCAACGCCAGCGAAGTTACCAGAATCTTCCGTGCGCGCCGCTTCACTGCCAAAGAGGTCGGCATATTCAGCGCCAGGGTTGTCGCTGCCCTGAAAAGCGATGGAAATGACATCAAAATCGAACGTGCGCAAGCGCTGCTGGTACAGGGCAAAGTCCACCGGTCTGAAACGCAACTCCACACCCAGCTTTTCCAGGTTGCGCGCCCACGGAGTGACCACCCGGGCGCCCGCTTCGTTGCTGTCGAGGTATTCCAGGCTCAGGGGCTGTCCCTGAGCGTTGCGCAAGCGGCCGTCCTGCACGGTCCAACCTGCTTCGCGCAGCAAGGCTTGCGCCCGTCGCAGGTTGTCGCGCAAAGTATGGCTTCCGTCGGTGCGGGGCGGCTCGTACATGGCGCCGAATGCAGCCTCGGGCACTTGCGGAGCCCAGCGTTTCAACAGCGCCAATTCATCGCCCTTCGGTGCACCAGCTGGCGAACAATCGGTGTTCCCAAACAGACCGCGCACCCGCTGGTAACTGTTGTAGAACATCTGCCGGTTCATCCACTCATAGTCCAATGCCAGGCCCAGCGCCTCGCGCACTCGAATGTCGTTCAATGGTGGACGGCGCGTGTTGAACACGTAGCTCTGGAAACCCGTCGGCAGCCGGTGCTGAAATTCCGCTTTGACCAGTTCGCCACTGTCGAACTTGCGCCCGGTGACACGTCTCGCCCAATCGCCAGCCGAGAAAAACCGCATCAAGTCAAACTCGCCAGCCTTCAACGCCTCCAGCCGCGCGGTGTTGTCCTTGTAAATCTTGACGGTGATGCGGTCAAAATTGGCGGTGCCTCGGCGCACGGGCAAATCACGCGCCCAATATTGCGGGTCGCGAACGTAGGTGATGTCCTTGCCAAAGCGCACAGGGCCAATCTTGTAAGGTCCACTGCCGATCGGCACGTCCATCACCACCTGGTCAAAGGTTTTGCGCTGGCCGGTTTTTGGATCCAGCTCGTCACCCCAGGCCCGGCTGAACACCGGCAATCCACCCACCGTGAGGGGCAGTTCACGACTGGCCTTCTTGAAACGGTATCGGACGGTTCGTTCATCGAGCACATCCAGCCCGGCCACGTCCGCCAGGATGGTCTTGTAGGCCGGAGACGTGTGCGGCCCCATAAGGACATCGAAGCTGTGTTTCACATCAGCGGCCAACACCGGCGAACCGTTGTGAAAACGCGCCTGGGGGCGCAACCGGAACGTGACCGACAAGCCATCTGCGGCCGCATGCACATCTTCGGCCAGCAAGCCGTAGGCAGCACCACTTTCGTCGGATGCGCCCACGAGCAATGTGTCAAACATCAACGCTGACAAATAAGCAGGCGCGCTGCCGCGCAGCGTAAAGGGGTTGTATTTGTCAAAGGTAGACACCCGCAGGTTGCTGACCAACCGCAATTCGCCGCCTTTGGGGGCCTGCGGGTTCACGTAGCTGAAATGGGTGAAATCCGCAGGGTACTTGAGTTCACCCCACAACGCATAACCGTGCGCAGCCCAGGCTACCGAACCAGCTGCGGCCGACCCGGCAATGGCCCCAGCGACGAGCCACCGCGACAGGCGATTCAACGGTTCTCCGTAGGGTAGTCGTGGGTGCGAAAAGAGCATGCGACAATTCTGCACAAATTTTTCTGGAGATTGACCAAATGGGTTTTCTGGCTGGCAAGAAACTGCTGATCACGGGCGTGCTGTCCAACCGTTCCATCGCCTACGGCATTGCCAAAGCATGTCATGCACAAGGCGCCGAACTAGCGTTCAGCTACGTGGGCGAGCGTTTCAAAGACCGCATCACCGAATTCGCTGCCGATTTCAACTCCAAACTGATTTTCGACTGTGATGTGGGTGATGACGCCCAGATTGACCAATTGTTCCGCGACCTGGCGATCCATTGGCCCAAGTTTGATGGCTTTGTTCACAGCATCGGTTACGCCCCGCGCGAAGCCATCGCAGGTGATTTCCTCGACGGTTTGAGCCGCGAAAGCTTCAAGATCGCCCACGACATCAGCGCCTACAGCTTTCCTGCGATGGCCAAGGCGTCCCTGCCCTACCTGAACGACAACGCCGCGTTGCTGACCCTGACTTACCTGGGCGCAGTGCGGACCGTGCCGAACTACAACACCATGGGTCTGGCCAAGGCATCGCTCGAAGCCTCGGTGCGGTACTTGGCCGAATCGTTGGGCAGCCAGGGGCGTGGCTTGCGCGCGAACGGCATCTCAGCCGGCCCGATCAAGACACTGGCTGCCAGCGGCATCAAAGGCTTCGGCAAAATCCTGAATGTGGTGGCCGAAAACTCACCCATTCGCCGCAACGTCACCATTGACGACGTGGGCAACGTGGCCGCTTTCCTCATGAGCGACCTGGCAGCCGGCATGAGTGCAGAAATCACCTATGTGGACGGTGGTTTCAGCCAGGTGGTCGGCGGCATTGCGGAACCAACCGGCTCCTGACGCTGGGTTCAATCAGGGGCGCATGGCGAGAATCAGCGCCCCTGGATTAAATCGCCGAGTCGTCCTGTTCGCCGGTGCGAATGCGGATCACCCGCTCCACCGGCGTGACGAAAATTTTGCCATCGCCGATCTTGCCCGTCCGTGCTGCGTTGACGATGGCGTCAACACAGCGGTCGACGTCATCGGATTTCACGACGACATCGATGCGAACTTTGGGCAGAAAATCCACCACATACTCGGCACCACGGTAGAGCTCGGTGTGCCCTTTTTGGCGACCAAAGCCCTTGACCTCCGTCACGGTCAGACCGGTCACGCCCTGTTCGGCCAAAGCCTCGCGGACTTCTTCAAGCTTGAACGGTTTGATGACGGCGGTGATCTGCTTCATGCGAGAGGCTCCAGATGGGTTGAATGCGCGTGAGACTTTATCACGCCTGCTCAACCCCTGAAACGGTTGGTGTTGGGGTAGCGCCAGTCCTTGCCGAAACTGCGGTGCGTCACTCTGATGCCCACCGGAGCCTGGCGCCTTTTGTACTCGTTGATGCGAATCAGCCTGACCACCTGATCCACCGCTTCTTGGGGATAGCCTGCGGCCACAATCTCTGCGGGGCTGTGGTCATTTTCCATGTAGCGCTCAACAATGGCATCCAGCACGTCGTAGGGCGGCAGACTGTCCTGATCTTTCTGGTCGGGCCGCAACTCGGCGCTGGGCGGCCGAGTGATGATGCGCTCAGGAATCGGATTGAGCCCGGTGCCGTAAGGATCGTTGGCGTTGCGCCACCAGGCGAGTTTGAACACCTGGGTCTTGACCAGATCTTTGATCACAGCAAACCCACCCGCCATGTCGCCATAAAGGGTGCAATACCCTGTGGCCATCTCGCTCTTGTTGCCGGTGGTCAGCACAATACTGCCCAATTTGTTGGACAAGGCCATGAGCAGGGTCCCGCGAATCCGCGCCTGCAGGTTTTCCTCGGTCGTGTCAGCTGGACGCCCTTCAAATAAAGGGTTGAGCGAGTCCAGGAATGCGTCAAATTCAGGCCGGATTGAAACCTCGTCGTAACGCACGCCCAACCGAGTAGCCATCTCGCGGGCATCGATCCAGGAGATATCTGCGGTGTAAGGCGACGGCATCATCACCGCGCGGACCCGGTCTTTGCCCAGGGCATCGACCGCTATGGCCAACACCAAGGCCGAATCGATACCCCCCGACAAACCAAGGATCGCACCAGGAAAACCGTTCTTGGCGATGTAGTCCCTCACGCCCAAGACCAGGGCATGCCACAGGTCGGCTTCTTGGGAATGCTCCGGCGTCATCACTCCCCGCAAACGCACCGGAGCAGCGCTTGCAGCGGAGGCGTCAGGCAGGTCAATCGACACCTCAAACAAATTCGACTCAAAACTCGGGGCGCGTGCCACCACACTGCCACTGGCGTCAAGCGCAAAGCTGCGACCTTCAAACACGATTTCATCCTGCCCGCCGACCAGGTGGGCATACACCAGCGGCACGCCAGTCGCCAACACGCGCTCGCACATGGCCCGTTCACGCTCATCGCCCTTGCCCACGTGAAATGGCGAAGCATTGATGACCGCCAACAACTGCGCTCCTGCGGCGCGCGCCGCCTGCGCAGGACGCTCGTGCCAAGCATCTTCGCAAATCAGCAAACCAATGCGCAGCGGCTCAGCAGAGAGGGTTGGCACTTCAAAGACACAGGTGGTGTCGCCAGGCAGGAAGTAACGGCGCTCGTCGAACACCTGGTAGTTGGGCAGTTCCTGCTTGGCATAGGTATGTATCACCTGCCCTTCACAAATCACGGACGCCGCGTTGCGGCAAGGCGCGCGCCCAACACTGCGCGACGGCACTGGAACATCCACCGCGGCGGCCGGATGACCCACCACAATGTGCAGCCCTTTCAACCCCGCAGTTTCAGAGGCCACGGCTTTCACGGCATCATCACATGCTGAAACGAAAGCTGGCCGCAGAAACAGGTCCTCGGCGGCGTATCCGCAAATGGCCAGTTCAGGGGTCAGCAGGACCTGGGCACCCTGCGCGTGGGCTTGCCGAGCGGCGTCGATGATGAGACGGGCATTGCCGGCCAGATCGCCGACCACAAAATTGAGCTGCGCAACGCAGAGCTTGAGCGACATGGACATGAATAACGGTTGTAGTGCGGGGAATTATGTCACCCGGGTCTTCACGGAACCTGCCGAGCTCAATGCCGACGCTTGGGACAGATTGCTGGCGCAGCAACCCGAGGGTGCGGCTTGCGGTCCTTTCATGCGCCACGCTTACCTGTCCGCCCTGCACAGCAGCGGCAGCGCCGTGCCAGCGACCGGTTGGGCCCCGCAGTGGATCACCCTGTGGCAGGACGGCGATTTGCATGCTGCCGCACCGCTGTACGTGAAAAATCACTCGTACGGTGAATACGTGTTCGACTGGGCATGGGCCAATGCTTACGCCCAGCACAGGCTGGAGTACTACCCCAAAGCGGTGGTTGCTGTGCCGTTCACGCCTGTGCCAGGCCCCAGGCTGCTGGCATTGAATGATGCAGCGCGCGATGCACTGGTCCAAGCGATGCTGGCCCATTGCACCGACCAAGGGCTGTCGTCTCTGCACGTGCTGTTTGCAGAAACGGCTGACCAGACGGCCTGCTCAACCGCAGGCCTGATGGACCGCCAGACGGTGCAATTCCACTGGACACAGCGGCCTGACAATCCCTGGCGCGATTTCGAGAGTTTTCTGACCTCGCTGACGCAGGAGAAACGCAAAAAAATCCGACAGGAGCGTCGAAGGGTGAGGGATGCGGGTGTGACCTTCGAACACCGCCGCGGTCGAGACATATCGGTCGCCGACTGGGACTTTTTTTACCGCTGCTATGCGCGCACCTACCTGGAGCACGGCAACCCGCCCTACTTGCTCCCGGCTTTCTTTCAAGCCATGTCAGAGCAATTGCCCGAACACTGGCTGATGTTTCTGGCCCTCCGCCCAGACGGCAAACCCATTGCCTGCAGCCTGCTGGCACTCAGCGATGAATCGGGCCAACCGAGCGCAGCCTACGGCCGCTACTGGGGGGCGCTGGAACGGGTGGACTGCCTGCACTTTGAAGCCTGCTACTACCAGCCATTGGAATGGTGCATCGCCAACGGGGTGCAGCGCTTTGAAGGAGGCGCCCAAGGCGAACACAAAATGGCGCGCGCCCTGCTGCCAGTGGTTACACACAGCGCCCACTGGCTGGCCCATCCTGCTTTTGCAGACGCCGTGGAACGCTTCCTGCAGCGTGAGGGCGACGGCGTGGCGAACTACCTGGAACACCTGGAAAGCCGAAGCCCCTTGAAAACCCCAGTGTAAGCCGGAGCTCGCAAGAGGCTTCGAAAGCGGCCCCGCACCGGCACTGAACCGATGCGGCGGACAGACCAGAGAAGGTTATGCCTTCTGGTCTGCTTCGTAAGCGGCGATGCCGTCCAGAATTTCCTTGTGGGCAGCGTCCTTGTTGTCCCAGCCCAGCACTTTGACCCACTTGCCGGGGTCCAGGTCCTTGTAGTGTTCAAAGAAGTGCTCAATGGCTTTCAAGCGCACCGGGTTCAAATCTTCCAGCGACTTCCACTGGGAGTACAGGGGCAGGATTTTCTCGGTAGGTACAGCCAGCACCTTGCCGTCCACCCCGCCTTCGTCTTCCATCTTCAAAATGCCGAGGGCACGGCAGGGCACCACCACGCCAGGGGGCAGCGGCACGGGGGTGATCACCAGCACGTCCACCGGGTCGCCATCGCCAGCGATGGTCTTGGGCACATAACCGTAGTTGGTCGGGTAGTGCATGGCGGTGTTCATGAAGCGATCGACGAAGATGCAGCCGGAGGCTTTGTCCACTTCGTACTTGATCGGGTCACCATTCATCGAGATTTCGATGATGACGTTGAACGCTTCTGGCACTTTGCTGCCGGGGGTAACGTGGTCGAGAGACATGTGGACTCGTTGGAAGGGGTTGAACAAACTATCGAATTGAGCATGATTTTACTGATGCGATCCTGACGTTTGACGACTGCCCTCGCCACGTGCTGCAGCGCAGCAGTGCGAAAACCGCCGACTTGCGCTAAATTGGCCACGTTGGCCAATCGTTTATCCAGCTCGATGGGCGGAAACGAGGAAGCAACGCAGCGGATGCCAGAGGCTCGCATGCGTCGGCATCCTCCAAGTCGAAACGAGCAGGAGAAATCTATGGTTGGACAATCTGCGCTGATTTTCGCGCTGGTGTGCGGACTGGTGGCTGTCGTTTACGGATTCTGGTCGCGCACGTGGATTCTTTCCCAAGATGCGGGCAACGCTCGCATGCAGGAAATCGCAGGGGCGATTCAGGCTGGCGCGGCCGCCTATCTGGCCAAGCAGTACCGGACCATTGCGATGGTTGGTGTGGTGCTCGCTGTGCTGATCGGCATATTCCTTGATGGAAAACCGCCATCGGCTTCGTACTGGGCGCCGTGCTTTCGGGCGCCTGCGGCTTCATCGGCATGAACATTTCGGTGCGCGCCAACGTGCGCACCGCCCAGGCGGCCACACGCGGCATCGGCCCGGCGCTGGACGTGGCCTTCCGTGGCGGCGCCATCACCGGCATGCTGGTGGTCGGGCTGGGGCTGCTGGGCGTGGCGGGCTTTTTCTGGTTTCTGGTGGGCAACGGCAACCTGAACCCGGCGGCCAACCTCGCCAAGTTGCTGAACCCGCTGATCGGCTTTGCTTTTGGCTCGTCACTGATCTCGATTTTTGCGCGGCTGGGCGGCGGCATCTTCACCAAGGGCGCTGACGTGGGCGCGGACCTGGTCGGCAAGGTAGAGGCGGGGATTCCCGAAGACGACCCGCGCAACCCAGCCGTGATCGCCGATAACGTGGGCGACAACGTGGGCGACTGTGCCGGCATGGCTGCCGACCTGTTCGAGACCTATGCGGTCACGCTGATTGCCACCATGGTGCTGGGCTCTCTGATGGTGGTCGCCGCCCCCCTGCAGGCAGTGCTGTATCCGCTGGCGCTGGGCGGCGTATCCATCCTTGCGTCGATCATCGGCTGCTTTTTCGTGAAGGCCACGCCGGGCATGAGGAACGTGATGCCTGCGTTGTACAAAGGGCTGATCGTGGCGGGTGTGTTGTCGGCCATTGCGTTCTACGGCGTGACGATGTGGCTCATGCCTGACAACGCGATCGCATCCAGCGGCAGCCAATGGCGACTGTGGGCTGCTGGTCTGGTGGGCCTGGGCCTGACCGCCGCGCTGGTCTGGGTGACCGAGTACTACACCGGCACGCAGTACAAGCCCGTGCAGCATGTGGCACAGGCGTCTACCACGGGGCACGCCACCAACATCATCGCGGGCATTGGCGTGAGCATGAAATCCACCGCCTGGCCAGTGCTTTTTGTGTGTATGGCCATTGTGATGAGTTACGCGCTGGCAGGGCTGTACGGAGTGGCTGTGGCCGCCACGGCCATGTTGAGCATGGCGGGCATTGTGGTAGCGCTGGACGCCTACGGTCCCATCACCGACAACGCGGGCGGCATTGCCGAAATGGCAGAACTTCCCGCGAGCGTGCGCGACATCACCGACCCGCTGGACGCCGTGGGCAACACCACCAAGGCGGTGACCAAGGGCTACGCCATTGGCTCTGCAGGTCTGGCGGCACTGGTGCTGTTCGCAGACTACACCCACAAGCTAGAAACCTACGGCTTACAGGTGAGTTTCGACCTGAGCGAACCGATGGTCATCGTCGGCCTGTTCATCGGCGGCTTGATTCCCTACCTGTTCGGTGCCATGGCCATGGAGGCCGTAGGCCGGGCTGCGGGGTCGGTGGTGGAGGAAGTGCGTCGGCAATTCCGCGAGATCCCGGGCATCATGGAAGGCACGGCAAAACCTGAGTATGGCAAGGCCGTGAGCATGCTGACTGGTTCTGCCATCAAGGAAATGATGATTCCCAGCCTCTTGCCGGTCGTGGTGCCGATCGCGGTGGGCTTGCTGCTGGGCCCACAAGCGCTGGGCGGGGTGCTGATGGGCACCATCGTGACCGGTCTGTTTGTGGCCATTTCCATGTGCACCGGCGGAGGCGCGTGGGATAACGCCAAAAAATACATTGAAGACGGCCACCACGGCGGCAAAGGCTCCGAGGCACACAAGGCTGCCGTGACTGGCGACACCGTGGGCGACCCTTACAAGGACACAGCGGGCCCCGCCGTCAACCCGCTGATCAAGATCATCAACATCGTGGCGTTGCTGATCGTGCCGCTGCTGGCCTGACGTCGGTCTGCATTCAGCTTGCCTGTGTCTGCGATCCGGCCAGGCAAGCTGGCAGGGGCCAACGCCCATAAGCCCAAACCCAGTCGGGTCATGTGATGGACGCTTCGGCCATGGTGTAATGTCAAGCATGTCCGAACGCGTCATTCCGCTGGTAGATCAGCGTATCCGAGCACTGAGAGCGCACGTACCCGCACAGGCCATCCCAGCCACCGGGCTGCTGGGCGACAGCCTGGGTCGCCCCCTGCGGGATCTGCGCATCAGCGTGACCGACCGCTGCAATTTCCGCTGCAGTTATTGCATGCCGAAGGAAATTTTCGACAAGGATTATCAGTACCTGCCCCACAGCGCCCTCCTCACCTTCGAGGAAATCACTCGGCTGACCCAGCTCTTCGTCGGTCATGGCGTGCGCAAGGTGCGCTTGACCGGTGGCGAACCGTTGCTGCGCAAGAACCTCGAGATCTTGATAGCTCAGCTCGCCGCACTGCGCACCGTGGAAGGCGAGCCCCTGGACCTGACGCTCACCACCAACGGCAGTCTGCTGGCCCGCAAGGCGCAGGCACTCAAAGCGGCTGGTCTCCACCGTGTGACGGTCAGCCTCGATGGGCTGGACGACCGCATCTTCCGCCAGATGAACGACGTGGATTTTCCGGTGGCCGATGTGCTGGAAGGCATTGCGGCCGCGCGCGCCGCAGGGCTGGGTCCGATCAAAGTCAACATGGTGGTCAAGCGGGGCACCAACGACGACCAGATTCTGCCCATGGCTCGCCATTTCAGGGGTACGGGCATTGTGCTGCGCTTTATTGAATACATGGACGTGGGCGCCACCAACGGTTGGCGTATGGACGAAGTGATGCCCAGCGCAGAGGTGGTGAAGTTGATTCACCAGGAATTGCCACTGGTTCAACTGGAACCGTCTGCACCCGGCGAAACCGCCGAGCGCTGGGGCTATGCTGGACCAGACGGACAACACGATCCCACGCTGGGCGAGATTGGCGTCATCAGCAGCGTGACGCACGCGTTCTGTGGCGATTGCAACCGCGCACGGCTCTCCACCGAGGGCAAAGTCTATCTGTGCCTGTTCGCAACCGAGGGCCACGACCTGCGCGATCTGGTTCGCGGTTCGGCGTCAGATGCAGAAATCACTTCGGCCATTGGGGCGATTTGGCAAGGCCGCAGTGATCGCTACTCCGAACTGCGCGCGCAGATGCCTCCGGACTTGGCAGGTGGCACGGCGAGACGCATTGAAATGAGTTACATCGGAGGTTGAACATGACCGAAGCCAGCGTGACTGGCCTGGTGCTGGCCGGGGGCCGTGGCTCCCGCATGGGCGGGGCGGACAAGGGCCTGCAAACTTACAACGGGACGCCATTGGCACTGCACGCCCTGTTGCGGCTGCAAATGCAGGAAGGTCAGCATCTGGCCGACACCATGATCAACGCCAACCGCAACCTGGCGGCGTATGAAGCCTTTGGTGTGCCGGTGTGGGCCGACAGTCTGGACGGTTACGCGGGGCCGCTGGCCGGTTTCCTCACTGGACTGGAGCGCTGCGAAACCCCCTACCTGTTGACCGTTCCTTGCGATTCGCCGTTGTTTCCGCTGGACCTCCTGTCCCGACTGATGCAGGAGCTGGAAGCAGCACAAGCCGACATCGCCATGGTGTCGGCCCTGGAAGCGGATGGAGCCCTGCGTCCGCAGCCAGTGTTCTGCCTGCTGAAGACGTCGTTGCTGGAAAGCCTGGTTCAATTCACCCAGGAAGGTGGGCGCAAGATCGACGCGTGGACTGCCAAGCACCGAACGGTGCTGGTACCGTTCAACCGCCCAGGCGACTCACCCCAGGCGTTCGCCAACGCCAACACCCTGCAAGAGCTGCGCGCCCTGGAAGCCTGACCTCCACCAGCCCATGAAAACCATTGCTCAGATTGCCGAGGAACTCCAAGGCTACGACCCGAAGGCGCTCAGCGCACAAGCGGTCAACGATTTTCTCACCCAGCTCGTCACCCCTGTGGCGGAGTCTGAATGCCTGCCCATCTTTCAGGCCCTGGGACGGGTGCTTGCACAGGACATCGTCTCGCCAATCAGCGTCCCCCCTCACGATAACTCCGCGATGGACGGTTACGCATTTGCTGGCACTGACTTGTGCAACCATCAACCGACCCGTTTGCGCATGGTGGGCACCGCCTATGCGGGTGAACCATGGCTCGGTCAGGCTGCGCCCGGTGATGCCGTCAAAATCATGACCGGTGCCATCATGCCGGCCGGCCTGGACACGGTGGCGCCGTTGGAATTGGTCGAGTTAGATGGAGACAGCGTGACGATCCCCGCCGGAGCGATAAGCCGGGGTGACAACCGGCGCTTGCTGGGCGAAGACTTGATGGCTGGCACTCCTGCGCTGCGCCAAGGCGCGCGACTGGGACCTGCCGCACTCGGTCTTGTGGCCAGTCTGGGGCTGCCACACGTTGACGTGTTCCGCAAACTCAAGGTGGCTTACTTCTCCACAGGCGACGAAATCCTGTCACTGGGCGAGCCTGCGCGTGTCGGTGCGGTGTACGACAGCAACCGTTACACCGTGTTCGGTCTGCTGTCTCGTTTGGGTGTCGAGGTGTTGGACCTGGGCGTGATCAAAGACGAGCCAGCCGCCCTGGAAGCCGCATTCAGACAAGCCGCTGCAACCGCAGACGCGATCATCACCAGCGGTGGCGTCAGCATGGGCGAAGCGGACCACACCAAAGCCATGATGCGCCAGTTGGGCGACGTCGCATTCTGGCGCATCGCGATGCGTCCAGGACGACCGATGGCGGTCGGCCGGATCTCCTCTGGCGATCGCACTTCGGTGCTGTTCGGGCTGCCAGGCAACCCAGTGGCAGTCATGGTCACCTTCCTCGCCTTTGTGCGCCCCGCACTCCTGCGCATGATGGGGGCACCGGCCGAACCATTGCCCCTCCTCAAAGCCCAGAGCCTGGAAGCCCTTCGCAAAAAACCGGGGCGCACCGAATACCAGAGAGGCATCGTCACCACCGCGGCAGACGGCAGCTTGTGGGTGCGAACCACCGGTAATCAGGGCTCAGGGGTGTTGCGGTCGATGGTGGAAGCCAACGGCCTGATTGTGCTGAACCACAGTCAGGGCAATATCGCGGTGGGCGATCAAGTTGATGTCATGATGTTCGAGGGCACCGTCTGATGCCCGATACGCTCACGAGATGACCAGCAGGCCCACCTGCAACAAAATCACGAGCAACAACACCGACAGATCCACACCACCCACCATCGGTACAAAGCGGCGAATAGGCTGCAACACCGGTTCGACCAAGCGCGCCAGCATGGATTGCACCGGTGCCTGCGGCTGAACCCAAGAGAGAATCGCGTAAGCCAGCGTGAGCAACATCAAACCCTGCAACACGGTTTTGAGCAAAAAGGTGAGTGCCATCAACGGCAAGGTGATCATCCAACCCAGGCTTTGCACGCCCGGCAAACTGCCACCCCACACACCATGCACGATGGCAGAGTAGCCAAGAGCCAGCAACAACGCAGCCAGGAAGCTACCCCAATCCGCATTGGCCTGAGCCCAAGCCCTTGGCAAAGTTTTGCGCAAAGGCTGAACAATCCAGTCCGTGATGGCCATCACGAATACACCCGGCTGCTGGGTCATCCGCAAGCGTCGCGAATTCATCCAGCCTCGCAACAGAGCCGCACCCACGAGAAAGAAAAACAGGGTTTCCAACAGAAACAACAGGATCCGCATTTCAACGTTTGCCTTTTTTCGACTTGGAACCAGCGCCTCTGGAAGCACGCCCCATCGGCGACTTGCCCGCCGAGCGCCCTGGCTGACCAGCCCGGGAGCCGGCACCCCCAGCTCGTTCTGCGCTGTATGGTGACCCTGACCTGCGTTGCCGCTTGGTCTTGTCCACACCCTCGGCGCCAGGGCCACCCGATGCACCCCCCACCTTGTCGCGCATGGCGCGCATCACCAGCTCTTCGTCTCCTCGCACCAGCCGAAAATCGATCCGGCGACCATCCAGATCCACCCGACTGACCTGAACATTGACCCGAGAGCCGAGCGCATAACGGATGCCAGTGCGTTCGCCACGCAGTTCCTGGCGAGCCTCGTCATGGCGGAAGTACTCCCCCCCCAGCTCGGTGATATGAACCAGTCCCTCTACAAACAGGTTGTCCAGCGTCACGAACAGGCCAAAAGTGGTGACTGCGGTGACCACGCCGACGAACTCCTCACCCAGGCGCTCACGCATGTACTTGCACTTGAGCCAGGCTTCGACATCGCGGCTGGCTTCATCGGCGCGACGCTCGTTGGCGCTGCAATGCAGGCCCGCCGCCTGCCAGCCCAAGGTCTCGGCATTCGGCTTGACCTTGGCTTTCTCATCGGCACCGGGTGTGCGCGACGCCAGGCGGCGCGACAGCTTTGCATGGGCCTCGCCAGGCGTCGGCAAAGCAGGCAGGCGGTAAGTGCGCTCATGCAGGATGGCCTTGATCACCCGGTGCACCAGCAGGTCCGGATAGCGCCGAATCGGACTGGTGAAATGGGTATATGCCTCGAAAGCCAAACCGAAATGCCCCTGATTTTGCGGGGTATAGATGGCCTGCTGCATGGACCGCAGCAGCATCTGGTGGATCTGCGCCGCATCCGGGCGGTCTTGTGTGGCGTGTGCGATCTGTTGGAAATCTTCTGGACGTGGCACGTCGCCCACCGTTTGCGGCACCGCCATGGCCTTGAGGTATTGGCGCAGGGTTTCCAGCTTTTCCGGCGTTGGGCCTTCGTGGACCCGGAACAGACCATGGTGCTTGCTCTGGGCAATGAACTCGGCAGCACACACGTTGGCCGCCAGCATGGCCTCTTCAATCACCTTGTGGGCGTCGTTGCGGGTGCGCGGCACGATTTTCTCGATGCGGCCGGACTCATCACACACGATCTGAGTTTCGGTGGTTTCAAAATCCACCGCACCGCGACGTTCGCGCGCCGACAGCAGCGCACGGTACACATCATGCAAGTTCAGCAGGTGAGGCACCAGCGCTTTGCGCTGCTGCGCCTCGGGCCCTCGGGTGTTCTGCAACACAGCCGCGACTTCGGTGTACGTCAGGCGGCCATGGCTGAACATCACCGCTGGGTAGAACTGGTAAGCGTGAATCTCACCCTTGGCCGTGATCAGCATGTCGCATACCATGCACAGCCTGTCCACCTCGGGGTTGAGCGAACACAGACCATTGGACAGCTTTTCCGGCAACATCGGAATCACACGGCGCGGGAAATACACGCTGGTAGCCCGGTCGTAGGCGTCCACGTCGATGGGCGTGCCTGTCTCCACGTAATGGCTCACGTCGGCAATCGCCACCAGCAGGCGCCAGCCCTTGGCTCGCCCCACCTTGGCCGGCTCGCAATAGACGGCATCGTCAAAATCGCGCGCATCCTCACCGTCAATCGTCACCAGTGGCACGTCAGTCAGGTCGATGCGGCCACGTTTGTCAACAGGCCTGACCTTGTCTGGCAGTGCGCGGCTTTGGGCCAGAGCCGCATCAGAGAACTCGTGCGGCACACCGTACTTGCGCACCGCAATCTCAATTTCCATGCCGGGGTCATCAATGTCGCCCAGCACTTCCTTGACCCGACCCACCGGCTGCCCATACAGCGCAGGCGGCTCGGTCAGTTCCACCACCACCACTTCACCCGGCTTGGCAGAGCCAGTGGCACCTTTGGGAATCAATACATCCTGCCCGTAGCGTTTGTCTTCGGGCGCAACCAGCCAGACACCGCTTTCTTGCAGCAGGCGACCAATGATGGGAGTGGCCGAGCGTTCAATGATTTCTGTCACCCGACCTTCGGGGCGGCCTCGGCGGTCTTGCCGTACGACTCGGGCTTTGACGCGGTCTTTGTGAAGCACCGCGCGCATTTCGTTGGGGGGCAGGTACACGTCGGGTTGGCCGTCATCACGGATCACAAAGCCATGACCGTCCCGGTGACCGGAAACCACACCTTCAAATTCGGACAACAACAATGGGGGAGCTTTTTCTTTCACGCAGATTTTTTACACTCGCAAGTTTCTATGCTATACTTCTAGCTTATCTGAAATGCCCAGGTGGCGGAATTGGTAGACGCACTAGTTTCAGGTACTAGCGCTGCGAGGCGTGGAGGTTCGAGTCCTCTCC
>JACCDS011252615.1_pt1 | contig 39194 bp, 33 predicted proteins | sample 7446441 | NCBI WGS metagenome assembly JACCDS01 (sample SAMN15323445, study PRJNA562643) | freshwater metagenome | isolation source: river surface water | place: USA:Blue River Watershed | collected 2017-08-17
AGCGCTTCGGCGTAAGGACGTGCGATGGTTGCGAGTTCAGCCATGGTTACAGTTCAGCCTTGAGTTGGTTCAACAGGTCTGCGTGTGCAGCAGCGTTGATTTCCTTCTTCAGGATCTGCTCTGCGCCCTTGACTGCGAGGGTCGCGACTTCGGTGCGCAGTGCGTCACGCACCTTGCCAGCTTGCGCCTCAGCGTCAGCACGTGCGGCAGCGATGATGCGCGCCGCTTCGTCGGTGGCCTGCTTCTTCGCGTCTTCGACGATGCCCTGCGCGCGCTTCTCGGCGTCAGCGACGCGCTTCGCGCTTTCGTCACGCGCGCCGGCGAGCTCAGCCTGCACGCGCTTCTCGGCAGCGGCCATTTCGGCCTTGCCGCGGTCGGCGGCAGCGAGGCCTTCCGAGATTTTCTTCGCACGTTCGTCGAGGGCCTTCATCAGCGGCGGCCACACGAATTTCATCGTGAACATCGCGAGGATGAAGAAGACGACGAACTGCGCAAACAATGTTGCGTTCAGGTTCACGGTTATTTCCTTCTCAAATTGACAGACACCGGGGCGCTGCCCCGGCACGATGAGAATTCAGGAATTAGCCGACGAACGGGTTTGCGAAAGCAAACATCATCGCGATACCAACACCGATCAGGAATGCAGCGTCGATCAGACCGGCCAGCAGGAACATCTTGGTCTGCAGGGCGTTCATCAGTTCCGGCTGGCGAGCAGAGGCTTCGATGAACTTGCCGCCCATCAGAGCGATACCGATACATGCGCCGATGGCACCCAGACCGATGATCAGACCGCAAGCCAGTGCAACGAAAGCGACGTTAGTCATGGAAACTCCTTAGATAGTGAAAAGTTAAAAAGTCAAAACGGATACTGCAAAAACGTCTTCGGTATAGCCTTGTCAGCAGCCTGCTCTCCGCCGGAGCACCCTCGGTCGGAGGGCGAGACAGGCCGGCGAAAAAGCAGCGCAACAGCGCGGCGACCTTCTTCTTAGTGACCCTCGTGTGCCTGGCCGATGTACACCAGCGTCAGCATCATGAAGATGAATGCCTGCAACAGCACGATCAGGATGTGAAAGATCGCCCAGACCGAACCCGCAATCACGTGCATACCAAAACCCCACCAGGTGGCGGTTGATCCGAGCAGCGCGATCAGCAGGAAGACCAGTTCGCCAGCGTACATGTTGCCGAACAGTCGCATACCCAGCGACACAGTCTTGGCCGCAAATTCAATGATGTTCAGTCCGAGGTTGGCAATCCAGAGCGCAGGATGCGAGCCAAACGGGGCGCAGAACAGCTCATGAATGAAGTTGCCGATCCCCTTGATCTTGACGTTGTAGTACAGCATCAGCGCGAACACGCCGAGCGCCATACCGAGCGTGCCGTTCAGATCGGCGGTCGGCACGATGCGGAAATGCGGCTCAGCATCGAAGAGGCGGAAGATGCCTGCAAACAGATCGACCGGCAGGAAGTCCAGCGAGTTCATCAGCGTGACCCAGACGAACACGGTCAGCGCCAACGGGGCGATGAAACTGCGGTTGCCATGCACGATACCCTTGGCCTGGCTGTCGACCATGTCGACAATCATTTCGACAAACGCCTGGAAGCGACCCGGAACGCCGGCCGTTGCCTTGCGCGCTGCGAGGTACATGATGAGCGAGCCAATCACGCCCATCAGCACCGACCAAAACACCGTGTCGAGGTTGATCACCGAAAAATCAACGATGGACTCCTGATGCTTGGAGGACAAGTGACCGAGGTGGTGGACGATGTACTCGGAGGCTGTCGGCGCGTGATTTACGCCCCCTGCTGCCGTTTCTGCTGCCATATCAGTGCCTAACTAGTAAGATGATGTAACTTTTCAGCGCAACGATGAAGGCGACAATCAGCGCCAGCCAGTTCACGTCGCGATACCACCAGACGACCAGGACAAGCATCCCGACCGTCAACGCAATCTTGATGAACTCCCCGATGAAAAATGTCATCGGGTTCAGAGTTTCAGGCCTGCGCGCGCCAAAGTGAAGGCGCAGGGCAAACAGGCCATTCGGTACTACACAGCACGCGCCTCCGAGGAATGCTGAGAGACCGGCATGTTGTCCGCCGATGAGCGCAGCAATAAGCGCCGTGATCAGCGTGACCACCAGCTGGGCAACGATCAGGCGCAGCATGGTGACATGGCGGAGGACTGGAGCAAGCGCTGCGGAAGGTCGTTCCGCAGTAACCGGGCGTGGATCGTGTTCCGTGAAGCCGCGTGATTATAAGAGCGCGTGATGACCAGAGTCAAATGTTTGCCGGAGCGAAATTGGGCGAATGGGGTTTTCAAAATCACAATTCCGGCAATCAATGGGTTTCCGTGCGCAGTCGGGCGATCACGCCGTCGAGCTGATCGAGGTCACCGAAGGCGATCACTAATTCACCGCGGTTGCGCGCGCCAAGCTTGATGGTCACCGTGGTGGCCAGGGCATCCGACAGCTCCTCTTCAAGCCGGGTAACATCGCGCGATTTCTCGCGCCCGGCCGCCGGCTTCCCGTCTGCCTGCCCAGCGGTATGACGTACGACCAACTTTTCGGCTTCCCGCACCGACAGCCGTTTGCCAACGATCTCGTTGGCCAGCACGATTTGTGTGCCCGCATCGACGGCCAGCAGCGCGCGCGCGTGGCCCATGTCGATATCGCCGGCCATCAGCATCGATTGCACCGGTTTCGCCAGGTTCAAGAGCCGCAGCAGATTCGAGACCGCGCTGCGCGAGCGGCCGACCGAAGCGGCGGCCTGTTCATGCGTGAAGCGGAATTCGTCGATGAGTCGCTGCAGGCCCTGTGCTTCTTCGAGCGGATTCAAGTCCTCGCGCTGCATGTTCTCGATCAGCGCCATCGCAGCGGCACCCTGATCGTCGACCTCTCGCACCAGTACCGGCACCTCGGTCAGCCCGGCGAGCTGCGCGGCACGGAAGCGGCGCTCCCCGGCGATGATTTCATGCGTCACGCCGTTCTTGCCGTCGGCGATCGGCCGAACCAGGATCGCTTGCAATAAGCCTTGTGCGCGAATCGATTCAGCCAGCTCGTTCAATGCACCTTCATCCATGCGGGTACGCGGCTGATACTTGCCGGCCTGTAGCGTGAGCACGGGCAGGGTCGCCGTTGCGTTGGCCACCGATGTGGCTTCCGGCGTGAGGTCGGCTGATCCGCCGAGCAGTGCTTCGAGGCCGCGACCGAGGCCCTTGGGTTTCTTGGTGACCATGTCTTTAAATGCTGGGATTGCTTGATGAATTAACGGAATCAGCAGCGCGAGGCTGGCTGGCGTGCGGGTTACTCAGCGATACGTTCAGCGAGTTCCGCGCCGAACGCGAGATAGGCCTGTGCGCCGCGCGATGACGGGTCAAAGATCACGCCGGGAATGCCGTATGACGGCGCTTCGGCCAACCGCACATTTCGCGGTATGACGGTCTTGAACACCTTGTCGCCGAAGTGCTTTTCCAGCTGCGACGATACTTGCTGCGACAAGGTCATGCGTGGATCGAACATCACCCGCAGCAAGCCGATCACTTTCAGCTCGGGGTTCATTTTCCCGTGCACGATCTTGATCGTATTCACCAGGTCGGACAGCCCCTCGAGGGCGTAGTACTCACACTGCATCGGTATGACCACCCCATGCGCCGCGCACAGGCCGTTGAGCGTCAGCATCGACAATGCGGGCGGACAGTCGATAAGTACGAAATCGTATTCGCTACTTACCTCAGCCAGCGCCTGCTTGAGGCGTGTTTCACGCTGATCGAGCGCGACCATCTCGACTTCGGCACCGGCCAGTTCGCGGTTGGCAGGCAGAACGTCGAAACGGCCGGACTCGGAGCGCTGCCGCGCAGTGGCAACGTCGCCAAGACCGAGCAACACCTCGTACACCGAGCTTTGCAGTGTCGCCTTGTTGATGCCGGCGCCCATCGTTGCATTGCCTTGAGGATCGAGATCAACCAGCAACACGCGCTTTCCCAATTTCGCCAGTCCTGCCGCGAGGTTGACCGCCGTGGTGGTCTTGCCAACGCCGCCCTTCTGGTTGGCGATGCAAAATATCTTGGCCATGTTGTTGGTGTTGTCGTTTAGTGATTGTGGGTACGTTTGATGAACACGAGGTGCCGCTCAGCAGCCAGTCCCGGCACCGTTAACGCCTGTATTCGCGCGATATTCCAGCCGGGGGGCAGGATTTCCTTTTCGGTCTGCTTCAGCTGCCCTTTCAGCGCGATCATCTGCCCGCCCTCTTGCAGCAAATGTCCGGACCAATGGACGAAGTCCGCCAGCTCGGCGAAGGCCCGTGAAGTGATCACGTCATACTTTTCGTCGACCTGAAATTGCTCGACGCGACCGGTATGCACCCGCGCATTCTCAAGCCCAAGCTCTGCCTTGACTTGCGTCAGGAAGGCGGTCTTCTTGTGCACGGTGTCGATCATGTCGACGCGCATAGCCGATACCGCATGCTGCGCCCAGATGGCGATCACGATGCCAGGCAGGCCGCCGCCCGAACCCACGTCCAGCACACGATGTGCGCCGGCAAACGAAGGCAATGCCGCCATGCAGTCGAGCAAATGCTGGGTCAGCATTTGCTCGGGGTCGCGCACGGCGGTCAGGTTGTACACGGCATTCCACTTCTGCAGCAGCGCAAGATATTCAAGCAGATGGTCGAGCTGGGCATCCGAGAGGTCGAGCGCGAGCGCGCAGGCCCCGTCGCGCAGCCGGCCACGCAAGGCATCTTTGTCGATAGCCATTCAGGCGGCGTCCGTATCTTCGTTGACCGACGCGAACTGCTTGAATCCGCCCTTCTTCAGGTGCACCAGCAATAAGGAAATCGCCGCTGGCGTGATACCGGCAATGCGGGACGCCTGTCCTAATGTCTCCGGCCGATGTTTGTTCAGCTTCTGTCGCACCTCGATCGATAGCGCGGGCACGGTCATGTAATCAAGCTCGGCCGGCAGCTTGAGGTTTTCATAGTACTCATGACGCTCGACTTCCTTTGCCTGCCGATCGATGTAACCGGCATACTTCACCTGGATTTCAACCTGTTCGGCCACCGCTGGTTCGAGATCCGGATTATCGAAACGGCGACCGTCGGTAGTTTGTAAAGTCATCAGCATCTGATAGCTGACATTCGGGCGGCGCAGCAGATCAGTGAGCGCATACTCTCGCTCTATGCCTTTACCCAACACGCGCTCAGCTTCTCCGGTGGTGACGAGTTTGGGGTTGACCCAGGTCGACTTGAGCCGCTCGAGTTCGCGAGCGATAGCTTCCCGGCGCCGTTCGAATGCCTCCCATTGCGCATCGCTCACGCAGCCCAGCTTGCGGCCGATTTCGGTCAAACGCAGATCGGCATTGTCTTCGCGCAGGCTCAACCGATATTCCGCGCGGCTGGTAAACATACGGTAAGGCTCCAGTACGCCCTGGGTCACGAGATCATCGACCAGCACGCCCAGATAAGCCTCGTCTCGACGCGGCGTCCAAGGATCGCCGCCCTGAGTCTGCAGTGCAGCATTCAGTCCGGCCAGCAAGCCCTGGGCGGCCGCTTCCTCGTAACCGGTGGTGCCGTTAATCTGACCAGCAAAAAAAAGTCCGTGAATGGACTTGGTTTCAAGCGAGGCCTTCAGGCCGCGCGGATCAAAGTAGTCATATTCGATGGCGTAGCCGGGACGCAGGATGTGTGCGTTTTCCAGGCCGCGCATTGATCGCACCAGCGCGAGCTGCGCATCGAAAGGCAAGCTGGTCGAAATACCGTTGGGATAAAACTCGTGGGTAGTCAGGCCTTCGGGTTCCAGATAGATCTGGTGAGCATCCTTGTCGGCGAAACGGTGGATCTTGTCTTCGATCGACGGGCAATAACGCGGACCGACCCCTTCGATCACGCCAGTGAACATCGGGCTGCGGTCGAGTGCCGCGCGGATGATGTCATGGGTTTTCAGATTCGTATGCGTGATCCAGCACGGCATCTGACGAGGATGCATGTCGGCAGAGCCCATCATGGAGAACACCGGCACCGGATCGAGGTCCCCCGGCTGCTCCGTCATGACAGAGAAATCAATCGATCGCCCGTCAATTCGAGGGGGCGTACCCGTCTTGAGTCGCCCCTGTGGCAATTTCAGCTCTTTGAGACGTGCCGACAAGCTCGCGGCAGGCGGATCCCCCGCTCTGCCGCCGGAATAATTATTCAGCCCGACGTGGATCTTCCCATCGAGGAAAGTGCCCGCCGTCAGCACTACGGCGCGCGAACGGAATCGTATGCCAACCTGGGTCACCGCACCGACGACACGATCGCCTTCGACCATCAAGTCATCGACAGCTTGCTGGAACAGCCACAAGTTCGGCTGGTTTTCCAGTCGATGACGAATCGCCGCCTTGTACAGAATGCGGTCAGCCTGCGCCCGAGTCGCACGCACCGCCGGCCCCTTGGACGAATTCAGGATACGGAACTGTATGCCAGCCTCATCGGTCGCGATCGCCATCGCGCCGCCCAATGCATCGACCTCCTTGACCAAATGCCCCTTGCCGATGCCACCGATCGACGGGTTACACGACATCTGGCCCAGCGTCTCAATATTGTGCGTGAGCAGCAGCGTTTTTTGCCCCATGCGGGCAGCCACTAGCGCAGCTTCCGTGCCGGCATGACCGCCACCTACGACAATGACATCAAATTCAGTGGGGAAATCCATGGGAATGGGGCAAGACAAAATCGGCAGAGCCTGGATTATAAAGGCATTTCACCCACCGCCCCTCCATCCTGACGCGTTACTACCCTTGACGCCCTCTTCTGATGAAACCGCTCACAGCTCCGGGGGATTGGAAGATAAGCCAAACAACAATGATTCAGGTTTCACGTGAAACAATCGGAAATTCACCCTCCTCGATTCAGCAATGTTTCACGTGAAACCAAACCATAATCACCCCCATGAACGACATGCAAGATGGCCAAACAGCCAAAGGCCCGGAACATATCTCCTTAGGTCGATGACGAGAGGGTGGTCCAAAGACAGTACAGACGTCCAGCAATCCTGTGGCATGGCATTGGGTCCGCACGCCGCTTGCTGGCAACGCCGCTCCGACGTGCGAGCATGCTGGCGCAACAGAATGTCCAAGGCCAAGAGCAGCCGAACGGTATCAGGTCTTTAAGTTCCACTAACAGGACGTCGATAGCCAGCCGCGCTGTCGCAGACAGGTCAGGCCGTGCGGCAAAGCAGCGCAACAACCTCAGCGACGTTCATTTCGACGCTCTACAACAGCCCGCGAATTGCCGGACCGAACGCATCCCACGACGTCTTCATAATTAATGCTGACACTACCCCCAGGAACAGCAGACGTACAAAACCGACGCCCCGACGCAGCGCCAGACGCACGCCCAACACAGACCCGACGATATTGCAGCAAGCCATTAGAATGCCCAGCAGCCAAATCGGTTGTCCGGCAGGAATGAACCAGGCAAGCGCTGAAAAATTGCAAACCACGTTAACGATTTTTGCGGCGGCAGACGCTCGCAGGAAATCGAGGCCGAACCATTGAACAAACAGAAAAACGAGGAAGCTACCGGTCCCCGGACCGAAAAAACCGTCGTAAGCACCGATCAGACAACCGACTGCCACAGCACGCCCGAGTTTGGCGCGATCCGCCACCGTAGGCGCGTGAACAGTACCAAAATGCTTGCGGCGAAAAACATAGATAGCGACAAGCATCAGCACAAAGGGCAATAGCTTGCGCAACAGGTCTGCAGGAAAAAACGTCACACCCCACGCACCAGCAAAGGCCGCAAACATTGCTGCGATCGATGCCGGTACGACCAGATGCCAGTCCACCGGATAGCGCTGAGCATAACTGCGGGCGGCCATGGCGGTGCCGAAGATACTGGACAGTTTATTGGTGGCAAACAGCGCAGCGGGCGCCGTCTGCGGCAGCACGGAAAACAGCGACGGCACCTGGATCAGGCCACCGCCACCGACGACAGCATCAACCAGTCCGGCGAGCAGCGCTGCGAAAGCCAGTGGCAAATATAGATCGAGCAGGCTTTCCATCACGTCTGCATGGCCATTAAGATCGCTGCTATTCCATGGGCTTTACCTGATGGCAAGGGCAAATTGTGAGTGTTTACTCTCAGAATTTCCCTTGCCTTTACTGGATCACACAGCGAACTCCGCGACGGACGTCAAGGCAGGCCGGAGTGACTTTCGTTGCGCACGGATCAGGTCAGCGGCACGATCCGCGATCATAATGATCGGTGAATTGCAGTTGCCGGACGTAATAAACGGCATCACCGAGCCGTCAACGACACGCAAGCCCTGAACTCCGCGGACGCGTAGCTCGCTATCCACAACCGCCATCGGATCGTCGATCTTGCCCATTTTGCAAGTTCCAACGGGGTGAAAAATCGTCGTACCAATATCACCTGACGCCCGCGCCAGTTCCTCGTCTGTCTGGAATTGCGGACCCGGCTTGAACTCCTGCGGCGCATAGACCCGCAATGCGGGCGCAGCGGCAATCCGGCGCGTGAGTCGCAGCGAGTCGGCCGCAACTTTGCGGTCTTCATCAGTTGACAAATAATTCGGCGTGATCTTCGGTGCGGCATAGGAATCTCCGCTGGCAATCCGCACATGGCCACGCGATGTGGGCCGCAGGTTGCACACACTGGCCGTAAATGCAGGAAAGCGATGCAACGGATCACCGAAGCGATCAAGTGACAGCGGTTGCACGTGGTACTGGATATTCGCGCTGCTCTGCGTCGGATCAGACCGCGTGAACAGCCCCAGCTGCGACGGCGCCATCGACATCGGGCCGCTACGCTTCAACAAGTACTCCGCACCAATGCGCAACTTGCCATGCCAGCTATTGGCCAGCGTATTCAGCGTCTTCACACCCTGCACCTTGAACACCATGCGAATCTGCAAATGATCCTGCAAGTTTTCGCCGACGCCCGGCATGTCGACCACTGGCTGAATACCATGCTGTTGCAACAGCGCTGCCGGACCAATACCAGAAAGCTGCAAAATCTGCGGTGAACCGATGGCACCAGCACAGAGCAATGTTTCCTGAACCGCCTGCGCAGTGAACGCGCGCCCGCCTCCGCTGAACTCAACGCCGGTGCAGCGTATTCCCTGTGGTCCCTTGTCGAACACCAGTCTTTCAACATGGCAACCAGTCATGATGGTGAGGTTGCCGCGCTGGGCGGCCGGCCGCAGAAAAGCCTTGGCGGTATTCCAGCGTATGCCAGCCTTTTGGTTGACCTCGAAATATCCGCAACCTTCGTTATCGCCGCGATTGAAATCGTCCGTGTTCGGAATGCCAGTTTCTCTAGCCGCTTCGCGGAAAGCATCCAGGATTTGCCAACGCAGACGCTGCTTTTCGACACGCCACTCACCATTGCCCCCATGGAACGCATCGCCGCCGCTATGGTGGTCCTCAGTGCGGAGAAACAGCGGCAATACCTGGTCCCAGCGCCAGCGCTCATCACCTGTGGCATCGGCCCAGCGATCGTAATCACCACGCTGTCCGCGCATATAGATCATGCCGTTAATCGACGAACAACCACCGAGCACCTTGCCACGTGGATAAATCAGGCTGCGCCCATTCAGCCCCGGATCAGATTCCGTCCGAAAGCGCCAATCAGTGCGCGGATTGTCGATGCAGTACAAATAACCGACGGGGATGTGAATCCACAGATAGTCATCTTTGCCACCGGCTTCAATCAGCAGCACTTGCACATCGCGATCCTGCGTAAGCCGGTTGGCCAACACACAACCGGCGCTGCCAGCACCAATGATTACGTAGTCGTACGTTCCCGCATTCTCTCGCGTCTGCATCGCCATCTCCGTCGACCACTTACTTCGCTACCGGCATCGTGAATTCAGCGCCCTTGCCGATGGATTCGGGCCAGCGCTGCATGATGGACTTGTAGCGCGTATAAAAGCGTACGCCCTCCTCACCGTAGATATGCGCATCGCCGAACAACGAGCGCTTCCAGCCGCCAAAGGAATGCCACGCCATCGGCACCGGAATCGGTACATTCACGCCGACCATGCCGACCTCGATACGACGAGAAAACTCACGCGCGGTGTTGCCATCAGACGTGAACAGTGACACACCATTGCCGAACTCATGCGCATTGATCAACTCAATGGCCGCCGCCATGTCAGGAACGCGCACCACACACAGCACCGGTCCGAAGATCTCTTCGCGGTAGATGGTCATATCGGGTGTCACCTTGTCAAACAAGGTACCGCCGACAAAAAAGCCCTGCTCGTATCCCGCCACTCGATAGCCGCGGCCGTCGACCAGCAATTGCGCACCAGCTTCAACGCCCTGATCGATATACGACTCGATCTTTGCTTTGTGCGCAGCTGTAACGACCGGCCCCATTTCGGCATCGGCTTCCATGCCATTCTTAATCTTCAACGCCTTCACACGCGGCACCAGTCTTTCCACCAGTGCATCGGCAACGCTGCCAACGGCCACCGCGACAGAGATTGCCATGCAACGCTCGCCGGCCGAACCATAGGCCGCGCCAATCAATGCGTCGACCGCTTGATCGAGATTCGCATCCGGCATTACGACCAGGTGGTTCTTCGCGCCACCAAGCGCCTGTACACGCAGCGGATAGGAACCTTTGCGTCGCGCGCCTTCGGTGTAGATATATTCAGCAATCGGCGTCGACCCGACGAACGATACGGCCCTCACGTCGGGGTGATGCAGTAAGGTATCAACCGCCAGCTTATCGCCTTGTACGACGTTGAATACCCCATCTGGCAGGCCAGCCTGCTTGAACAGGTCCGCCAACATCAGCGCCGGCGACGGATCACGTTCGGAAGGCTTCAACACGAATGTATTGCCACAACCAATAGCCACGGGTGCCATCCACAGGGGCACCATCACCGGAAAATTGAACGGCGTAATGCCCGCGGTAACACCAAGAGGCTGACGCAGCTGCCAATTGTCGATGCCACCGCCGATGTTGTCAGTGAACTGGGTTTTCAGCAGCTGCGGCATACCGCAGGCAAACTCGACGATTTCCAGTCCACGCACCACCTCACCTTTGGCGTCGCTGAACACCTTGCCATGTTCACGCGTGATCATCGCGGCCAAGTCGTCATGATGCTTCTCGATCAATTCTTTGAATTTCGACAGCACACGCGCCCGCTTCAACGGCGCCGTTTCGGCCCACGCAGGAGCAGCAGCCGACGCGGCCGCAACGGCAGCATTCACTTCATCCGCTGTTGCCAGACCGACTTCCGCTACCGGTGAACCGGTCGCCGGGTTGTACACCGGCTGGCGACGATCACTGACTGACGGAACCAGGCGACCATTGATGTAATGCGAAATCAGTGTTTCAGCAGGCTTCATAAGAAATCCTTTGTATTAAAAACGATTTGTCTCACTTTATTACGGGATTTTTCTTGAATCCAATGAGTTATGATCAATCACAACTTAAGTAAATTTTATGAAGCTACATGGATCTGACCCAGCTACGTGCTTTCGTCACCGTTGCCCGTGAAGGCAATCTCACCCGGGCCGCTGAACGCTTGCATCTGACGCAGCCTGCCGTCAGTCTGCAGTTAAAGTCCTTGCAACAAACGCTGGATTTGCCCTTGTTTGTTCGCACGCCCGCTGGCCTGACATTGAGCGCAAACGGGGCAAAGCTGCTGCCACTGGCTGAAAAGGTGATCACCGGCAGCCAGGAGCTGCTGCACGCTGCACATTCGCTACGCTCAACCCTGTCAGGAAAACTGGCTATTGGCACCATCCTGGACCCCGAATTTACCCGCCTGGGTGCTTTCCTCAAAATGCTGGTCGAGGGCTATCCGCAGGTCTCTACTGAACTGAAACATGGCATGTCCGGCTGGGTACAACAGCAAATTCGGGATGGACAATTGGACGTCGGCTACTACCTCGGACCGGTACACCCGCAAGTGCATGCGATCGCGCTGTGTTCGTTCAATTATCACGTGCTAGCCCCTCAGGGATGGGGCAAGCGCGTTACCGGAAAAAGCTGGGAAAGTCTGTCCCAGCTGCCGTGGATCTGGTCTCCACCGGAATCTGTACATCACCGCCTGTTATCTGACGTATTCGGTTCACGACAAGTACAACCATTGAAGGTGGCGCTGGTCGATCAGGAAGCTTCCATGCTCGATCTGGTGAAGTCCGGTATCGGCTTGTCCCTGGTACGCGATTCGATCGCCTTGCGCGAATCACAAGCCCATGGTCTGGTGATTGCCGACAGCGTCAGCGTCACGACGCAACTCTCTTTCATCTGCCTGGCAAGCCGCAGCAGCGAGCCTGCGGTTGCAACAGCATTCAGTCTGATGAGCAATTTGTGGAGCCAATAGTCAGCTGATCGGACCACAGCCCTGTGGATAAGCCTTGTGACAAGTAGCATCACAAAAGTGGATAAGCCTGTAATAGCCGTAGGTCGGGTTTTTTATCCCAAAACTGTCCTTTGAAGACAGGCTAGCTATTCAGCTGTTATTTTCTCTTCAGGCCTCTGATATGCAAAGGAAAAACTGGGTTATCCACAGAATTTCGTCCAGCTTATCTATCACTACTAATCTTATATAAAAGACTTAAAGAACAACAACAGCAAAACCGAAAAACCCGCGACGCGACGATTATCTGGGGATAACCCTGGGGATAAGACGTTGATGGATTGTGGGTAAAACGAGGGGTCTGCCGGCTTGTTACTAGCGTCGAGGCAATTACGGAGTGCCGATGCTGGAAAAAACGACATCGAGAGAGTTTCGAATCCCTGATCTAGATGTGATCAACCATTCGATGGTCGTGGTCGAGAAATTCAGCACGCTGAGCACGAAAAAAAAGCCGGCAACGCCGGCTCAGGAAAGGAATCATGTTATTTGTTCACAAGTGCCCGGTTTGCGAGTGCACTTGAGTTGCGTAACTGCTCTCGCAACCAGCGATGACCAGGACTGCGTGCGTCACGTTCGTGCCATAGCATGTCGATATGAACATCCGGCAAGGGAAATGGCAGTGTTTTCTTTATCAGTTGATCTGTCATGCCCGTAGCGTCGATCAGGTGATAAGGAATCACCATCAGCAAATCAGAAGCGGCAACGACTTTTCCAGCTGTGAAGAACTGGTTGACTGTCAGCAGGATTCGTCGCTCACGATTCAAAGACACTAGAGCATCGTCGACCAGACCACGGGCCCGGCCCGAGAAACTGACCAGCAAATGATTGGCGTCGCAATAGCGGTCCAGCGTGAGTTCCAACTCGGACAACGGATGATTCTTGCGCATCACACAAACATAATGTCCGGCATACAAGCGTTCGTGGCGAACGGGTGTCTCAGTCGAACCTTGGAGTTGTGCAACAACGCCTGGGAAAAAGCCAATTGCCAGATCGATATCTCCACGAAGAAGCATCGGACGAGGTTCTCGAGTCGTCAGCGGCACCATCCGGATATCGATACCGGGAGCTTCACCCTCGATCAGGCGTACCAGGGGTGGTAGCAAGAGTCCGGCGGTTGCATCCGCCATTGCCATCCTGAAGGTCGCATTCGCCTTTGCCAGCTCAAAACTGCGCGGCGCTACGGCTTCTTCCAGGTCTGCCAACGCACGCCGTACAGCGGGCCACAGAGATTCTGCGCGAGCCGTCGGCTTGACGCCGTGGGCTGTACGGATCAGTAGCTCGTCACCGAGCGCGTCGCGCAGTCTTTTCACTGCATTCGACACAGCCGGTTGCGTCATTGCTAGCCTGTTCGCTGCTCGTGTGAGGTTTTGCTCGGTCATCACAGCATCGAACACGCGTAATAAATTCAGGTCGAGTGTCAGGAAGCTCATTGTTGAATCGATCCAAAATAGTCAGCAACAAGATATATCATAAAAATATATTCTGCATAATAAAATAAAATTATTCTTATATCTTGGGCACCTCTATACTGCGACGCAACAAAACTGCTTTTGAGGACGACATCGTGCAAAACTTCTTCGTCGCTGCATCGGAAACATTCAAACCGCTGTTTTTCAGCTTCCAGCACCCCTTCGCAGCACTGCTGCGCAGCAGCAATACTGGCGCCCAAAATCTCGAGCGTGCTGAAACCTCACGCACGCTGGAAACCATGGCTCGTGAAATCGAACAGCTTCAACCAAACTTCGCCGCTGAGTTGCGTAGCTTTGCAGCACGCGACTAAACGCCGCTATCGGCAGAGCATTAGCGGCTTGGATCGTCAGACATCATTCCTGGGACCCCTCCTCCGCTGCAAACCTGTAGAAGCCTGTCAAGACCGTTAGCTGCTTGCACAGGCAGATCCATCGGCACCAGCAATAGCGGGCTACTTGCTTGATCCCACAATCCCACAATCCTGCGGCCTGATTACCTGATCAGGCACGCTTGGCGGCCCTGAGCCTCGCAAAGCGTTCGCCAATCACCAGCACACCGAAACCGGCCGCGGCGAGAAGATGCACACTGCCGATGGATGCGAGCAGCGCACCACCCATCGCTACACCCGCCGATTGACCGAGGAAGAAGCAGGACGCGAAAGCCGCTACGGCTGCGCCGCGCCGCTCAGGCGCCATCTGCGTCGCATTGATTTGCAAGGTGTTGTGCATCATATAAAACCCTAAGCCGAATACGAAGCAAGCCGGGATCGCAGTCCACCACACCGGGCTATAAGCGATGACCACCATGGTCAGGGCCATCGCTAGCGCGCCATAGCGCACCAGACCGACCTCGCCTAGCTGCTTGACCATCGAGCGTGAGCGCACAGCAAACACGAAACCCCCGAGACCAAATGACATGACCAAGACGCCTGCGCTTGCCAGCGACAGGCCATACAGGGTATGGAGGTGGGTCGGGACAAATGCAAGTGCGCCGTAAACCAGCGCGCCCTCAATCACGACAGTACCGAGCACCTTGCGTGCCCACACGACTTCCAGCACCCGGCGGAATTCCGTCACCATGCGTGCAACTGCATGACCTTTGGCTTTGTGTAGTACTTTCGCATAGGCAGGCAAGCCTCGATTGATCCGTACCAGATACAGGCCGGTCACGGCGAAAGAGCCGGAAATCAGGAAAAACGGAAAGCGCCAGTCGAGATAATCAGCACTGATACCCCCCAGCATAATCCCCGAGGACAGCCCCATGATCTGTCCGATCAGAAAACGCGCCAGCACTGCTTGCCGGTCTTCATAAGCAACGACATCACCAATCCACGCCATTGACAGTGGAATAACTGACGCGCACGTTGCACCAGCCAGCGCGCGGGCCACCAGCAGCGACTGAAAATCCGGTGCAAGCGCGCATAACAGGGCTGTCAGTGCGCAGGCCACACAGCCCCAGGCAATCACGAGATATTTCCCATATCGGTCACCCAGAGGCCCAAACAATAACTGCGACAAGCCATAAGCCATGCCAAACATCGTGATGGCCAGTGCAGCGACGCCCAGCGGGACGTCAAAATCACTCGCAAGCCGGACCAGCATGGAATCGATAATACGCATCGACATGCCGCTGCCAAACGATGCGACCGACAACGCAAGAATCGCATGGGACGGAATTTCTTTTGCTGCGGACGAAACAGCTGGATTATCTGGGGTCATAGGTTTTGCTGGCTCATGAATTGCCGCTGTTCGCCGGTCACTGGGTCTGTAAAACTGATCGAACGCGCAAGCAATTTCAGGGGAGCTGAAAAATCGTCACCCTTGCATGGCAGCGCGATAGGGTAAAAGCCGTCATTCAGTATCGGCAGTCCAAGCGAGTTCATATGCACACGCAACTGATGCATTTTCCCTGTCAACGGCAACAGACGATATAGCGCCCGCTCGCCAAGACGCTCGATCAGTTCGACGCGGCTGAATGCGTTTGGCTGCCCGTCCACTTCGCGCACGCGGAAAAACTGTTCATCGCGTTCGATGCGGCTGCAAACTTCAATCGGAAAAGTCAGGTCGTGGCGAAACGCTGCAATCGCTTCATAAATCTTGTGTACCTGACGGAAGCGGAACAGGGCTTGCCACGTACTCCGGGTCGCGGGATTGACCGAGAAAAGCATGACGCCGGCTGTCTCGCGGTCAAGCCGGTGAATCGGCGTCAGCGTTTCTATGCGCGTCGAGCGCTTCAGCCGAACCAGTAAGGATTCATGCAGAAAACGTCCGCCCGGCGTTACGGGCAGGAAATGCGGCTTGTCGACGACCATCAATTCGTCATTCGCAAACAGGATCGTTTCTTTGAAAGGAATCGGCGTTTCGCCCTGGCGCTCGCGATAATAAAAAATACAGTCGCCGCCAGCCAGCGCATCGTCATAGCTGACAGGCCTGCCCAGCAGATTTAGCACTTCGCAGCGAGCCATACGTTCTCGCCAACTGTTTTCGCTGACCATCGGAAAACGATACGCCAGATAGTCACCCAGCGTTTTCCAGCGGCCATGTGGATGGGGCAGCCAGGCAAAACTCGGCGAAACGCCGTCTCGAACGGGAAGTGGGGGTTGCCGGGCCATGGTCTGAGGGAGTATCAAGCCCGAAATAATAACCCGCCAGTATTATTACCCGCCGCGTTTCCCCGCCAGGTCTGCCGGATAAGTTTCTCGATGGATCAGCGAGCCGACATCAGTTTGCCGACATTAGCTCGACCAGAGCGCCGCCCATCACGTTTTCGTCTGGCAGATGCGTCGGGAAAAGTCGACCGATGATCTCGGCCGCCGCTGGGCGTTGCTGTGGATCCGGATGCAGCATATGACACAACTGATTGGCGAGCTCCTGATCATTCAGTTGATCGAGTTTCAGAAACGCTTTGCGTTTTGCAAAGTCCTTCATGTCCGGATCTGCAGCGAATTTCTTCAGGCTCTCGAGGGCATCTACAATGAACTTGCCGGTTATAAAGGGATTACCACCGCCGTTGACCAGCGTGTACATCATCATGGCGGCAGCCCAGATATCGGATGCCGGTGAGGCATCGACAGACTCGTTCTTCGACATCGTCACGAGTTCAGGAGCGGTCCAGTCCGGACTGTCGACCGGCATACCATGGCTCATGCTTTCCGATGTCATTACGGACCTTCCGAAGTCACCGATTTTCGGTGTCCCGCCATCGCCGAAAAAAATGTTTGCCGGCTTCAAATCGCGATGAAGTATCTGCCTGTCATGTAATGCCTTCAGCCCGCGAAGCGTAGAGAAGAAAATAAAGCGATCGACCTGTTTGATTTTCTCCCACTCTTCACCAGTCATTTCTCCCCTTTTTTTGCCGTTGAACTTGGCCTCATACTCGCTGGCGCTGCCATGAGGCGCATATTCCATGGATATGAGCAGATTGCCTTGGCTGTCATGCGTGGCACCATGCATCTGGACCAGATTTTTATGCGGAACCTGGCTGATGATGTGATGCATCCCGGCTTCGCGTAGCGGTGTATCAGGACTGTTATTTTCCTTAGATCCGTTGATGGTTTTGATGGCGACCGATTGCCCTGAAGCGGACATCGCTTTTCTTACCGAACCTTCGCCGCCTGCCCCGAGTGGGCTCGCATTCGGGAGATCGTAATTTGCCCCACTCACACGCATCGTTCCATCGTCATTCAGGTGAATTCCGCCGGCATAAAACGCTTGTAACGCCGCCGCACAGACTTCCTGCGCAAAATGCTCACGATAAGCGCGCCAGCGAACTGCTGCAATGTCTTTACCTTCCTGTGGCAGAACCAAAGCATCCGCAGAAAGATAGCGGTCGTTAAACGCGCGAATCGCCTGCAGTAATTCGGATTTTCTGGCAATGTAATTGCACCCAGCCCCCGTTTGATTGGCCAACGCGTGTTTAGAGATCAGTTTTCCCAGGCTTTGCGCGGCCTGTTTCAGTTCATTAGGGTTCGTGTTGATCTGATCATCCGACGCTCTCGTCAGGCCCTTCTTTACCAATCCTTTAACCGCATCGAAACCGGTTTTACGCACAGCATCCCTGCCAAGGCCAAATCCGTCGGAACCCGTCAGCGGCAAATGTTCTACCGCAATCATCTTTTTAATCAGGACATCAACCGCTTGCATTGCTGATTTTCCGGCCGGAGAAAGTGAATTCAGCAATACCTCCTTGCCGGTCGCGTTCAATCCGCACCATCCGGAAATAAAATTCAGAACTTCTCCCTCGTCGATGCCCGGGTTTTTTTGCTTGAGGTTTGCTGGCGTGGTCGCATGTTCGACGAAATTCTGAAATGCCATTAAAGTTAACGGTTGAACCAGGGTACGGAGCTTCATCAGACGTGCAGTGTCTTCCGCAGACAAATTGACGAAACCCTGCAAGCCGGCATCGGGCGTGAGATGCCAGTTGTCTAAATACTTGAGCTTGTCTGAAGCGGTGTGCGAATCGAGGTTACGTGTTCTTTGATCTTCTGAAAGACAATCGAATGTTTCCAGGTTCTGTCGAACCAGATACAGCTTGATGCCGTTATTTCTGCCTGGTTCGATGCCGATGATGCGCGCCAGATTTTCGTGATTCATCTCCGGATACGTGGCGGCAAGCGCTGCTGTGACCACGTCATTCGCCATCAGGCGTTGTTCTTGATATCGCTTTGGATTGAACAGCCTGGTGAACATATCCGAGGCGGCCGAACGCGTAAATAGCTTGATGGTCTGTTGCCCGCCTTCAGTCTTGAATTTTGCATAGAGGTTTTCACCCAAGCCCTTGTATGCGACTGCTTTCATGTCGCAGAGCAGTCTGCGGGCTTGGTCTGGCGTCATCGTGCTGAACTGAAGAGTCATGGTCGCCTCGGATAAGTCGTGCAGTGCCGCGAGCTACTGAGGTATCGGTCACAACACGACGGCGTTTCCTCTACGTAAGCGCTGCGGACGGCAACGATTTTGAGCAAACTCAAAAAACTATCAGTGGCGATCAACAGATCGCTGTTCGGATGACACTTTGATCAAGCTCATCAAATAAACAACGGCCGGGACTTCCCGGCCGTTTTCGGCTTGGGTCACGGCGCCGCTGAAGCGGCGCCGTGACCTTCAGTTCACCAGCACATCTCAGTTCACCAGCCGCGACTGTAGCGAAGACTTCACCGCGCCCAACTCGTCTGGTAAACGATGACGAAGTTTGTCGAACAGTTCGTCGTGCAAGCGCAACTCCGCTTCCCACGCGCTGCGGTCGATCGCCGTGATCCTGTCGTACAGCTCTTCGGCAAACTCTAGGCCATCCCATAGCAGGTCTGCATGGCGTGGCGTCACGCCGAATACATGCTCGTCGCCGCCAGCCGCGCCGGCAATGCGGTCCAGCATCCACTTCAGCACGCGCATGTTGTCGCCGAAACCAGGCCAGATGAAGCGGCCGCTGTCATCGGTGCGGAACCAGTTCACGCAAAAAATCTTTGGCAACGATGCGTCGCGCTTCTCCAGTTGTTTGCCGATGCTCAGCCAATGCGCGAAGTAGTCGCTCATGTTGTAGCCGATGAAAGGCAGCATGGCGAAAGGATCACGGCGCACGACGCCTTGCTGGCCCGCAGCTGCAGCGGTCGTTTCGGAACCCATGGTGGCGGCCATGTAGACGCCCTCCACCCAGTCACGTGCCTCGGTCACCAGTGGTACGGTCGTCGAGCGGCGCCCGCCGAAAATGAAGGCGGAGATCGGCACACCCTGCGGGTCATCCCAGGCGGCGTCGAGCACCGGGTTTTGTATTGCGGCGACGGTGAAACGCGCGTTCGGATGCGCCGCCTTGCGGCCTGTCTCGGCGGCGATCTGTGGCGTCCAGTCCTTGCCCTGCCAGTCGATCAGGTGCGCAGGTGCCTCTTTCGTCATGCCTTCCCACCAGACATCGCCGTCGTCGGTCAGCGCCACATTGGTGAAGATGGTGTCGCGCTCCAGCATCGCCATGCAGTTCGCATTGGTTTTCGCATTAGTGCCGGGCGCAACGCCGAAATAGCCGGCTTCCGGATTGATCGCATACAGCCTGCCGTCCTGGCCGGGCTTGATCCATGCGATGTCATCGCCGATGGTGGTGACTTTCCAGCCGGTGAGACTTTCCGGTGGAATCAGCATGGCGAAATTCGTTTTGCCGCAGGCGGACGGGAATGCAGCAGCGACATAGTGCTTGTCACCGGCTGGCGATTCAACGCCGAGGATCAGCATGTGCTCGGCCAGCCAGCCCTGGTCGCGTCCCATGGTCGAGGCGATCCGCAGCGCAAAGCATTTCTTACCCAGCAAGGCATTGCCGCCGTAACCCGAACCGAACGACCAGATCTCGCGCGTTTCCGGATAGTGCACGATGTACTTGGTCGCATTGCAGGGCCACGCCACATCCTTCTGACCGGGGTCGAGCGGCGCGCCGACTGAATGCACGCAGGGGACAAAATCACCGTCGCTGCCCAGCACGTCGTACACCGCCTTGCCCATGCGCGTCATGATCCGCATGTTGACTGCCACATACGGCGAATCCGACAGCTCGACGCCGATATGAGCGATCGGTGAGCCCAGCGGCCCCATCGAGAAGGGCACGACATACATTGTGCGCCCACGCATGCAGCCGGCAAACAAGCCGCCCAGTGTGGCGCGCATTTCCATCGGGTCGACCCAGTTGTTGGTCGGTCCGGCATCTTCGTGTTTCAGCGAACAAATGAAAGTCCGGTCCTCAACGCGCGCGACATCGGACGGGTCGGAGTTCGCCAAATAGCTGTTCGGCCGCTTCGCCGGGTTCAGCTTTTTCATGGTGCCTGCCGCGACCATCTGCGCGCACAGGCGGTCGTATTCTTCCTGGGAGCCATCGCACCATACAATCCGGTCTGGCGTCGTCAGGGCGGCGATATCGGCCACCCAGGCGATGAGTCTCTGGTGTTTGACGTACGCGGGCGGATTAACCGGAGCGACGCCGGCCATCACTGGCTGATTCATGCACTTCCTCCATGCCATGCAGCTGGCCTGGCCGGCAGGATCGTCGTCAGCTTGTGGCACCCGTAGACGGGTGAACGGCGGTCTTGTCGAAGGCGGCGATGTTTACCGCCTTACCTGCCCGGCGCTGGTGAACGCAGTGGGCTTCTGGCTGAGCTGTCTCGTTTAGAATAAATATATTCCCTCAGGGTCGACTGATTGTAACCCTGACTGGCTCGGCACTTCGCTGTTGCCTCTCAAATCGATGCCAGGAATTATTTAAATTCCGGCTTTGTCTTGCAAAATCCGATAAAAATGCCAATTCGGCCATATATCTGCCCTTGTCAGCAAGAAACCTTCTTGGATGGCCCCGCCGGATGAAGATAGCGATCCTCGACGATTATCAGGATGCAGTACGTCGGCTGCCATGTTTTTCTTTGCTCGACGGACTGGACGTCAAGGTCTTCCAGCACAGCGCGAAAGGTGTCGGGCAACTGGCCATTCGGCTGGCGCCGTTCGACGTGCTGGTGCTGATTCGCGAGCGCACCCGGGTGGATCGCGCCTTGCTCTCGCGTCTGCCGAATTTGAAGATGATTTGCCAGACCGGCCGCCTGGGTCCCCATGTCGATGTGGCGGCCGCACAGGCGCGCGGCATCGAACTGATCGAGGGGCCTGGGGATCCGGTCGCCACTGCCGAATTGACCTGGGCCCTGATCCTCGCCGGCAGCCGCAAGCTGTTCGACTACGCGGGTTATCTCCGCCAGGGTTTGTGGCAGGCGAGCGCCATCGCGCCGGAGCGTAATACGCTGGGCAGAGTCGTGCATGGCCGTCGCCTTGGTCTCTGGGGTTATGGCCGTATCGGCCGGCAGGTCGCGCGTTATGCGGAGGCGTTCGGCATGCAGGTCGGCGTCTGGGGCAGCGAGGCCAGTCGTGCTCAGGCGGTGGCCGACGGCTTTGCCGCAGCAGCCAGCCGCGAGGCATTCTTTGCGACGGCCGATGTGCTGAGCCTCCACTTGCGGCTCTCCGACAGCACCCGCCACCTGATCGGCCCCGATGATCTCGCGCGCATGAAAACCGATGCGCTGCTGGTCAACACCAGCCGCGCCGAACTCATCGCACCCGACGCGCTCGAGGCGGCCTTGCGCGCCGGGCGTCCTGGGGCAGCGGCCATTGACGTATTCGAGACCGAGCCGCTGCCGCCGACCACACCCATGCTGCAACTCCACAATCTGCTGGCCACTCCGCACATCGGCTATGTCGAGCAGGACAGCTACGACAAATATTTCCGCCCGCTGTTCGAGGCGATCGCGCAACGTGCGTCCGGGAACCATCCATGAAGCTGCTGAGTATTCATGCGGGCAAGGTCGCTCCGCTGTTCGCCGGCGCGCAGGGACAGGCACAAACGGTCATGTCGGCGATCCGCAAGCAGGCCATCCTCGGCAGCGTGGCGGTGGAGCCGCTGGGCATCCGTGGCGACGAGCAGGCTGATCTCAGTGTGCATGGCGGCCTGGACAAGGCGGTTTATCTTTATCCCAGCGAGCACCATGCTTTCTGGGCCGCCCAGATGCGACAGGCACTGCGGCGCGAGATATTCCCTGAAGCGGGCTTCTTCGGTGAGAACCTGTGCAGCGAAGGATTGCTGGAGAACGCGTTGTGGGTCGGCGACCGCTTGCGCATAAACGACGTGCTGTTGGAAGTTACCGAGCCGCGCCAGCCCTGCTTCAAGTTTGCCGCACGCATCGGCTACCCTCATGCTGTCAAGCAGATGCTGCAATCCGGGCGTTCCGGTGTGTATTTGAGAGTGCTGCAGCCTGGCAGCTTGCAGGCCGCCGATACGATAGAACTGATCTCCGGACCGCGCGAGATGTCGATCGCGTCGATCAACGATAGGCGCTTGAGGGGGCGCCAGCGCGAACTGTTTTCGTGATGATGTGCAGCGGTTCCGCGCCAGACCGCGCCGTGCCGCCCCAGAGATTCTTCCAGCCCGGTGGCCACGGCAGCGCACGGCCTTGATAAGGGGCGACATTGGCGCGCAACGCAATTACCGGCAAATGTTCCGGCGGTGATCCGGTCGACTGGTCCCAGCCGAGCGAAAACGCATAGTTCGGCAGTAGCGCATCGCAGACCTCGGCGAACCAGTCGGTATGGTCGTCGTCACGGCCGAGCGCTTGCGCCAGTCCCTGCGGATCAAATTTCGCCAGTGCCGCCAGCAGCTCATGCGCGGAATCGCCCGGTGTGTCGCCCCAGCCGAGCACCGGATTGAGGTTGTACTCGGCGCCGGAGCCGTACCAGCCTTCGCGCCAGCTGCGCTGCAGCCATTGGCGTGGGCCTGTGAACAGGTGCCAGCGCCAGTGCAGACCGGACGGCTTCGGCCAGCTGTACAGATAAAGCCGCTGGTAACCCGCACGATGCAGCTCACGCACCATGGTCATCAGCCGGCCATGCGGCATGCGGTCCGGTGGCCTGCGGCGAAACTGAATCGGCTCGCCGTCTGCATGCTGGATTTGGTCGCAGGACAGGTTCAAATCAAGCGTCCGTCCCTCACTGCCGAAGCGTGCCGATATCCAGCCCGTCAGCAGGTTCACTGAGGTGATCACGCCATAGCCACGATAGCGATGGAAAATGACGGTGCCGGGAGCAATGGGCTTCATCGGGAGGCTGCTCGGAAAAACGATGAGAGTGATAACGGACGCCGCAGTGTACCGGCATACGCACGCAGTGTGATAACAGAATATTTGTTCGATCTAAGGAACTTCTATCAGCGGCTGACCTCCGCTTTCGTTGCAAAGCAAGTCAGTGAATACATTCATGACAACATAGCATTGGATTTCGTGCAGGCTCCGCTCGTACCATGCAAGTCCATCTTGTCTCGGATGGCGGGCAGCAAAGACGGTTTCGACTGCGCTGCCCAGCTTTTTCGGGAGTGGGCATCTCCCACTCCCTTTTTTTCGTCCGCAGCTTTTGTTCGCCGATCCGGCCGCACGGTCCGCGCTATCATCCGCAGACCTTGCCACTTTCCCGCGTTCTTCATGAGCCTGCGCATCATTGCCACCGGCGGTACCTTCGACAAACAGTACGATCCCCTCACCGGCCAGCTGGTGTTCGGCGACAGCATCATTCCGTCAGCACTGGCGCGCGCGCGAATCACCTTGCCTTGCCGGTTCGAGCCTCTGATGGCGCTGGACTCGCTCGACATGCAGGACATGCACCGGCAACAGGTTCGTGCTGCCTGCGAGCGCAGCGAGGAGACAAGCATCGTCATCGTGCACGGGACGGACACGATGCGCGACACTGCCGACGTGCTCGCGCATGCGCAACTGCCGAAGACCATCGTGCTGACCGGTGCGATGGTGCCCTACCGTATTGAGGAATCCGATGCGCTGTTCAATCTCGGCTTTGCGTGTGCCGCCGCGACGCTGTGCGCTCCGGGTGTATTCATCGCCATGAACGGTCAGGTCTTTCCATGGAACACGGTGCGCAAGAACCGCAGCGCCGGCGTATTCGAATCGTACTGACGCAGAGCGATCGTGTTGTCCGCGGCCTGACGAGACGGGCGCCCGACCGGCCCAGGACCGGCTCTTGATCTTCGCTGACTGATGTTCGCCAAGACGGCGTATCACTGGCGCACATCATCGTTACGCGCCGAACCCACGGCCCGCAATTCCGTCGAAACTTGGCTGCCTGCGCAGCGCAGCATCCTGACGAGCCAGGCTCTCCTGTCGGTCGTCAGGGCGCATCGATGGAGACCTCATGTCTTTGAACGAGCGTGTGGCACGGATGGCGGGCCGTGTACTGATCGTGCTTGCACTCGCTGCGTGCGGCGACGGTAGTCAGCGCAGCTCAACCGGCAGCAGTACGGCCCAACTGTCCGCCCAGGAGCGCGGCGGTCCGCAGGCCACCGGTGACCTGTCGACCGACGGTCTGGCGTGGATCAATTTCCGCCGCAGCCAGGCCGGCTTGCAGGCAGTGGCGCGCGATGCGCGGCTGGATCGCGCCGCGCACGCTCATGCCGGATATCAGCAGCTGAACAATCTCATCACGCATGATGAAGACAGAATGCGCATGGGCTTCAGTGGCACGACATCGGCAGACCGTCTGCGCGCGGCCGGCTATCCGCTCGACACGGACGCACGTGCCGACGGCGAAGTGATTGCCGCCACCGCTGAAGCTGATGGCTTTGCCGCAGCCGAAGGTCTGCTCGGTGCGATCTACCATCGTTACCTGATGCTGGAACCGCGATTTGACCGGGCTGGCGCCGGCGACTCGCATCGTGGCGGTGGTTACTACTGGCTGAATGTGAATTTCGTCGCGTCGCACGGCAGCGCGGGCCTCGCCAGTCATCGGGTCGCCGTCTGGCCGGTGCCTGATCAGCTGCGGGTTCGCACCCACGTTTTCAGCGACCAGGAAACGCCCGATCCGGTGGCGGGACGCAACGCGGTGGGTTACCCCATCAGCGTGCATGCGAACCTGGGCAGCCAGCTGCAGGTCGACCATTTCACGCTGCGCGAACGTAGCGGTGCCGCGCAGCGGGTCGTGCGGCTCGACGCATCCAGCGACCGTGATACGCCGCCGTCGGCGGCAGCCATCATTCCATGGGCGCGCCTGCGCCGTGCCACCGTGTACGACGTGGAATTCGCCGGCAGCACGGATGGTGTGCCGGTAGAAAGGCGCTGGTCGTTCACGACGCAATAACCGGGGCCCAACGCGCATCGCGTCGGCGTGTCAGCTGGCCAGTCGCAGATACAGTTCCGGCAGCCGTTGTGGCAGTTGCTCGACCCGATCAATCACCAGGTAATGATGCGGCCCGAAGATCTTGCGCAGATAACCATCGGCCTTCGAATCGACCGAGATGCAAAACACCGGTGTTCCCTCGGCGGCGGAGCGCACGACGGCACGCGCTGCATCGCACGCCAGCTGTCCTGGCTGATAGACATCGATGTCATGCGGCTCACCATCGGTCAGCAGCAGCACCAGTCGCTGCGCGCTACGGCAGTGCCTCATCTGCCGACTTGCATGACGTATCGCCGCGCCCATTCGCGTCGACAGCGCACCGTCGACAGCGGCCAGCCGGCCGAGTACGGCATCGTCCAGCGGCTCGCCAAATTCCTTGAAGCGCAGATAATTCACTTCGTGCCGGCCGTTCGAGTTGAAACCATGAATCGCGATCTGGTCCCCGCCCTGGGCAATCGCGTCGCCCAGCAGCACGCTGGCTTCGCGGATCAGTGCCAGCAGCGTTGACTCGCCGAGTGCTGCGCGGGTCGAATGCGACAGGTCCAGCAATAGCAGCACCGACAGATCCGGCTTTTGCCGGCGCGTACGGCGGTACAGATTCGCGTCGGGTGTCTGCCCACTGCGCAGCGCCGACTGCGCGCGCACCAGTGCGTCGATTTCGAGTTCCTCACCTTCCGGCTGCCGGCGCAGCCGCTGCGCCTGTCCCTGCTTGCGGGCCTGCAGCAATTGCGCCAGTCGTGCTGACAATGCCGAGTGTCGCGCCAGGCCATCACGCAGCACACGGGCCTCCACCGGTTGCGGAACCTGCTCGATGATGCTGCACCAGTTCTGTCGATAGCGACCGATATGCTCGTCCCACTCCGGATAGCGCGGACGATCGTCGCCCGTATTCGCGCCTTCGTCGTTCGCCGCAGAGGCGACCTCGCGCGGCCTGAAGTTTGCCGCATCGCTGGCATCGTCATCGAGATGTGGCTGAGATAGTGTGGCCATGTCGTTATGGATGAAGCCACTGTCTACCGCTCGCGTCTCCTCGGGTGGCGCGTCGCTATCCCACAGGAACAGATTGTCGTCGCGGTACAGCGGTTCGACCAGATAAGACTTTGCGTTGAACTGCGCACGCATCTGCCCGATGTCGTTGCCGAGCAAAATGCCGAGTTCGCGCAGTGGTAGCGGGTTGCTGCCCTGCGCTTGCGACGCCAGGTACAGGCGCTTCGCCTTCACCACCCACGGGTTGTCATCGACGCGTGTGGGGTCCAGCAGCACATGCGACAGCCGCAGCAGCAGGGCCTCGACACTGGCGCTGTCGCGACCGCGCGGGTCGAAGAACTGCAGCCACAGGCGGCGCAGCCCCGGCATCGCATCCATCGCCAGTTGTTCGACACGTGCATCCTCCAGCAGCGAGATGATCGCCAGCTGTACCGGCTTGAGCTTGCGGCGCTGGAAGCGCAGCAGCGAAAATGCCTCATGCGCTGCCGCGTGCGCCGCCGCCGCACGATACAGGTCGCGCAACAAGGCCCCACGATGCGACGCATAATTCGGCGGCAGATGAATGCCGACTTCGGACAGATAAGGACGCAGCTGCGTTGCTGGCTGCGCGCAGGGCTGCAAACGGAAATCACGTCGCCATAGCGCACGCAGATAGTGGCGCAGGCTCGCGCTGGCCTTATCGAGACCGTACTCGTCGCTGCTGGCGGCGCTGGTCTGCATGCTGTTCTACGCGAAGAAAGTCTTTACGACATTTTCCAGCGCTTCAAGCATGTCCGGATCATCACTGATCGGCTGGACCAGCGCCATATTGCATGCGGCCAGTGGTGCGATGCCTCTGGCGATCAAGGTCGCCGCATAGACCAGCATGCGCGTCGACGCACCTTCGTCCAGACCATGACCTTTCAGGTTGCGCATCTTGCCGGCGATACCGACCAGCTTGTCAGCGGCCTCTCGCGTCACCGCGCCTTCATGCATCACGATGTCGGATTCCACGTCAGCCGCCGGATAGTGGAAGTCGATCGCGACGAAACGCTGCTTGGTTGATTGCTTCAAGTCTTTCAGCAGGCGCTGGTAACCAGGGTTGTACGAAATCACCAGCTGGAAATCCGGATGCGCCTGAAGCAGTTCGTTGCGGCGATCCAGCGGCAGGCTGCGCCTGGCATCTGTCAGCGGGTGAATGGCGACCACGGTGTCCTGTCTTGCCTCGACCACTTCATCGAGATAACAAAGCGCGCCCGCGCGCGCGGCGACGGCCAGCGGGCCATCCTGCCAATAGGTGCCGTTCGCATCGAGGAGGAAACGACCGGTCAGATCGGACGCCGTGGTGTCTTCGTTGCAGGCGACGGTGATCAGCGGGCGGCCAAGCCGCCACGCCATGTGCTCGACGAAGCGTGTCTTGCCGCAGCCCGTCGGTCCTTTCAGCATCACGGGCAGCCGCGCCGAATAGGCCGCCTCGAACTGGGCGATCTCGTCGCGCACCGGAAGGTAATAGGGTTCCTCGGCGACGCGGTATTGCGCGATGTCGGTGGAAGCTTGCATCTGTCAATCCCAAAAAAGCGCAAAAAATGCGCCGGCCCGGCGCAGGCAAACGGACTTGTCCTGCCTGCGCCGGGACGACGCGAGTACCACACCTGATCCTTATGGCGGGATGTACTCTCCCGCCGAGATTACCTGTGCACCTTGTCCGCCGAATTCGGAATCCCCGGAATCGGACACTCTTCCGTGCCGACCGTCGGCCGCGTGATCTTCTCCACCATCTCGCGCGTGCCCTCCGGATCGTTCACCCACTTCGCATAGAAATCGTACGGGCAGGCGGCCACGCCTTTATCGTCTTCACCCGAATTGATCTTGCCGGTATAGCCGCGATGCAGCAGCTTGAACAGATGGTTTTCCGACTGCATGTTCTTGCGCGCATCGCGAATCAGCGACGTTGACAGCTGTGCATACTGGATGCCCATCTCTTCCTCGCCACATTCGCCGAGGGTGCGGCCGTCAAAGCCGATGATGGCCGAGTGGCCGAAGTACGAGTACACGCCATCGAAGCCGGCCGCGTTGGCCACGGCCACGTAGCTGTTGTTGGCCCAGGCCATCGCCTTGGCCATGAGCACCTGCTGATCCTTGGCCGGATACATGTAGCCCTGGCAGCGCACGATCAGTTCGGCACCTTTCATTGCGCAGTCGCGCCAGATTTCCGGATAGTTGCCGTCGTCGCAGATGATCAGGCTAATCTTCAGACCCTTCGGTCCTTCGGACACATAGGTGCAGTTGCCCGGATACCAGCCCTCGATCGGCACCCACGGCATGATCTTGCGGTACTTCTGAACGATCTCGCCCTTGTCGTTCATCAGAATCAAGGTGTTGTACGGTGCCTTGTTCGGATGTTCTTCATGGCGCTCGCCCGTCAGCGAGAACACGCCCCACACTTTCGCGGAGCGGCAGGCTTCGGCGAAAATTTCGGTCTCTTCTCCAGGAACAGCGGCGGCGGTGTCGTACATTTCCTTCGCGTCATACATGATGCCGTGCGTCGAGTACTCGGGGAAAATCACCAGGTCCATGCCGGGCAGACCGACCTTCATGCCTTTGATCATGTCCGCGATCTTGCGCGCGTTCTCAAGCACCTCGGCCTTGGTGTGCAGGCGCGGCATCTTGTAATTGACGACAGCGACGCCGACGGTGTCTTTGCTGCTCGATATATCTCCGTGGTACACGTGAATCTCCCGGTAAAAAAGGTGAGCAAATGCGTTGACTAAACGCCGGAATGAAAAGGCTGCAATCCTTTTGTCTGGATTGATTGACGTTGTTTATTGCATCAGCGACAGCCAACACGCTATGGCGTTAAGAATAATTCCCGGTGCGGACAGGTCGGAATAAGTCATTCGACGTAGAGGCACTGCGACGCCCGTCGTCCGCCACACAACGGCTGGCAAAGCGACGATGAAAGAGAGGGCATCGATGGCGACACCTTGCTGTTCGACGTCCAGGTCATGCAGTCGATATTTCATTCAGTCCAGTCGGCATATCACCGGCCGATTTGACCTGACCGGCGTGGCCATTCAGTCGGCGTGGGCGTTCAGTTTTCCGACGACCAGTGCCGCGGCGGCGGCACGAGTCTCCACGCCGAGCTTCACGAAGATATGTTCCAGGTGCTTGTTCACGGTGCGCGGACTCATGCCGAGGATCTCCGCAATGTCGCGGTTGGTCTTGCCCTTGGCGACCCAGTTCAGCACTTCCAGCTCGCGTGGCGTGAGCTGATACTGGTCGAGTGACGTCAGCGCCTGCGTATGCTGCTCTTCCAGTAGCAGCAGTAGCTCACGCTGGCGTCGGGACAGCGTCAGATGCAGGCAGTCACTGTCCCGCTGAATGACCAGCGGCGCTGTCTCGGTCTTATGCATTGCCTGCGCCAGCCACTCGCTCACGATCGGCGGCAGCGCCACCGATTCGGCCTGCGCGCCGGGGAAATATTTTTCCATCCATTCGGCCGCCTGCCGGGTTTGCCATAGCGGTGTGCCATCGGCTTTCAGCGAGATCGCCGCATGCGACACCGCATCGATCGCGTGGCTGGCCTGGGCCATCATGCGCGCATTGCGAATATGCGTGGCCACGCGCGCCAGCACCTCGGCGGGTTCAATCGGCTTGGTCACGTAGTCGAGTCCGCCGGACTCGAAGCCCTTGACCACATGCTCTGTCTCGGTCAATCCGGTCATGAACATCACTGGCACATGTCGTACCTCGTTCATCTGCTTGATGCGGCGGCAGGTTTCGAAACCATCGATGCCCGGCATCACGGCATCGAGCAGGATGATGTCCGGCACGACCATCGTCAGCCGTTCCAGCGCGGACAGGCCGTCCGTCGCGACCAGCACCGTATAGCCCGCCTCGGATAGTGCATCCGACAGCAGCGCCAGGTTCTCGGGCACGTCATCGACGATCAGCGCAACATCGCCGTCAAACGTGGTCCACGTCGTCATACATCCACTCCTTCAAACGATTTGTGTATTCCGGCAGGCGGAAGCGCTCCACCAGCGAGCGCAGCTCCGTGCAGAAAGGCGCATACATCAGGTTGTTCTTTTCAATGCGATCCAGCTCGGCATGAATGCCTTTTACGAAGCCGATCGCGCCCAGCTCCGCCAGCCGTGCTAGCACGGCGCGTGGCGGTATCAGCCGCACCGTCTGCGCTGCGGACGTTCTGGGTGGCGCGGCCGAAGTCCACTCGATGCCCAGGTGTAGCTTCAGCTTGGACAGCAGGTCGTTCAGCATGAAGGGCTTGGCGATGAAATCATTGCAGTACATGCTGTCGGTCTGGCGTGCGGTCGGGTCGAACACGTTGGCGGACACGATGATGATCGGCAGATCGCCATGGCCGGTCTCGCGCAGCCGGCGACAGACTTCCCAGCCATCCATGCCGGGCATGGAAATGTCCATCAGCAGCAGGTCGGGCTGATGTGTGTCAACGGCGATCAGGCAGGCCGCGCCGCTGTCGGCCTCGATGATGTCAAAGCCCAGCGGCGACAGCATTTCCTTCAGCACCACGCGCTGCGAGGCCTGGTCGTCGGTGATCAGCAAGCGCTTGCGCGCACCCGAGTAGCCGGTGGCCAGCGCCGTCGTTTCATCACGCTTCACCGGCTCGCGTACCTCTCGCAAGTAAAGCCGCAGCTTGAAGATGCTGCCCTTGCCAAGCGTGCTGGTGACCGTCAGCTCGCCGCCCATGATGTGCGCGAGCATGTTCGAGATCGCCAGGCCAAGACCGGTGCCCACCTCCTTGCGCTGGTTGGCCGAATCGCTGCGTTCGAACGGCAGGAACACGCGCTCCACATCCTCTTCGGAGATGCCAATCCCGGTATCCTCGACTTCGAACACCGCGATCTCGCGCGCATAGGTCACGCGCAGCGTGACCGAACCGCTGTCGGTGAATTTCACTGCGTTGGCCAGCAGATTGATCAGGATCTGGCGCAGGCGCTTCTCGTCCGCATGGACGGCCTGCGGAATACGGCCGACCTCGACGAAATGAAAGCCCAGACCTTTTTGCGCGGCCTGCGGCGCGACCATCTGCACGATCTGGTCGAGGAACTCGCGCAGCGGCAGCTGACCGGTTTCGAGACGCATCTTGCCGGCTTCGATGCGGGCGATGTCGAGCATGCCATCGATCAGCGACAGCAAATGTTCGCCACTGCGCCGGATCACGCTGATCGCATTCTGCCGGTGTGAAGGAATGCTCGTATCGGTCTGCAGGATCTGCGCGTAGCCGAGAATACTGTTGAGCGGCGTGCGCAGCTCATGGCTCATGCCGGTGACGAAGCGGCTTTTCGCCAGATTCGATGCTTCCGCACGGTCTTTCGCACGCTGCAGTTCGGCATCGGTCTTGCTGTGCGCGTCGATCTCAGTCTGCAACAGCCGAGTCTGCCGTTCGGATTCCTGCTGCGCATTGCGGCGGCTGGTCGCGGTCAGCACCAGCCACCAGGTACCGATGCCGGTCATCAGGAACAGCGCGGCAAACAGCTTGATGAACAGATCCCGCAGTTCGGTCTCGGTATACAGCGGGTCCTGAGTGACTATCGGCAGCTCGAGGAAATAGATCGCCGCCAGCACGGCACCCATCACCGAACTGAACAACAGCAGCATCAGCAGGTATTTGCCGACTTCCGTATTCAGGCGCCGCATCAGCCAGGCGGGCAACAGGACCACGCCCAGCTGTTTCAGCTGCGTCGGCCAGGTGGCCTCGGGCTTGCAGCGGTCGGCACAGCGCGCATCCAGCGAGCAGCACAGCGAGCAGATCGTGCCGTCATAGGCGGGGCAATGCGTGACATCGGCGGGTTCGAAATGGTTTTCGCAGATGACGCATTGTTGACTGCCCTGCGCCACCGTCGTGCTCGGCATGCGTGCCAGATAGTAGCGGCTGCCCGTCGCCAAGGCGATCAGGGGCGCCGCAATCAGCGCTGTCAGCAGGGCGATGAAAGGTGCCAGCGCCGCCGCCATGTCGCCGACGATGCCCGACAGTGCCAGCAGGGACAGCACGGTGGCTATCAGCATGGCACCCACGCCCACCGGATTGATGTCGTACAAATGGGCGCGTTTGAACTCGATGTGTTTCGGCGACAGGCCGAGCGGTTTGTTGATCAGCAAATCGGCCAGCACGGCGCCTATCCAGGAGATGGCCACCATCGAGTACAGCGTCAGCACTTCCTTGAGCGCCCCGAATACGCCGATCTCCATCAGCAGGATCGCGATCACGACATTGAAAACCACCCAGACCACTCTTCCCGGATGGCTGTGGGTGAGCCGGGCAAAGAAATTCGACCACGCGAGCGAACCCGCATAGGCATTCGTGATGTTGATCTTCACCTGCGAGATGATCACGAACAGCGCGACCGCTCCCGCCACCCAGCGCGGGTCGGAAAAGACATAGCCGTAGGCCACCAGATACATCTGCGTCGGCTCGACGGCATGTGATGCGTCGATGCCGTGATCGATCACCAGGAAGGCCAGCAGCGCGCCTCCCAGCATCTTGGCGGCGCCCATCAGGATCCAGCCGGGTCCGGCGAGCAGCAGCGCAGTCCACCAGCGGCCGCGGTTATGCTTTCCCTCGTCAGGAAGAAAACGAAGGTAATCGACCTGTTCGCCGATCTGCGCAATCAGTGAAAACACCACCGTTGCCGCCGAGCCGAACAGCAGCCAGTTGAATTGCCCGCCCTCCGGCAGGCCCGCGGTGTACTGCATCAGCCGCGCCGGCGCATCCGGCTCCTGCCAGAGCACGGCTGCAAATGGCAGCACCATCAGCAGCAGCCAGACGGGTTGCGTCCACGCCTGCACCTTGCCGATCACGGTCACGCCATGAATCACCAGCGGTATGACGACCAGTGAACACAGCACATAGCCCCAGGCCAGCGGTATGCCGAAAGCCATCTGAATGGCCTGCGCCATGATCGATGCTTCGAGGGCGAAGAAGATGAAGGTAAAGCTCGCATAGATCAGCGAGGTAATGGTCGAGCCGATGTAGCCAAAGCCCGCGCCGCGCGTCAGCAGGTCCATGTCCACGCCGTACTTCGCCGTGTAATAGCTGAGCGGCAGTCCAGTCAGGAAAATCAGTACGGAAACCAGCACGATCGCCCACAGCGCGTTGGTGAAGCCGTAAGACAGCGTGATTGCAGCGCCGATCGCTTCCAGCGCGAGGAAGGAGACGGCGCCGAGCGCGGTATTGGCTATCCTGAATTCCGACCATTTGCGGAAGCTTCTGGGCGTGTAACGCAGTGCATAGTCTTCCAGTGTCTCGTCGGCGACCCAGGTGTTGTAGTCGCGCCGGCTTTTCACGATGCGCTGGACGGAGGAAGAGTTCACTGGGCCACTCGGAATGTTTGGGCTTGTCACTCAGCAATTTCTGCACCAGCGCGTGGTCGGCTCGATCCGGCGGGCAAATGGGCGCAAAAAACCGCTATGCCCGGGTACGTCAAATGACGTAGCGGCGTTTTGAATACCACCTATCAACGTCGCTGATGGGGTGCGCACTTTCTCAGTGCGCTGCGGCGTATGCGACTCACCAGCGTGGGGCATGTCGCCGCGACTTCGCAGACGAACGCGCGCCTCATCATGGGGCAAAGTGACGGGCCCTCGCCCGTTGCAGCGATCAACCGGACCGCCGGATTTGTCCGCTGTCCGGCGCTGCAATCCCGACATGCGCATGCGTACGTCAAACAGCGTATTGCTGCGCTGCGCCAGCAAAAACTACTCTCGCTCCAAGCCCTGTAACGACGGCGATGCAAAACAAGCTGCATCGAACGCTGGAAGCAAGGCCATGGACAGTCTCCTCTGTCACTTCTGAACCGCCATCGTGTGAAAGGAATATCGCATGTCTGACCAATCCCTAAAATCCGCAGGCCGCCGCAAGGCGCTGATGGGCCTCGCCGCTACCGCGGCCGTCGCACTGCCGGGCTTTTCTTTCGCAGCGCCGCCGGCAACCGCCGCGGTCAACACCACCAAGCTCGCCGTCACCGATACCGAAGTGATCGTCGGCCAGCTGCACTCGGCCACCGGCACCATGGCCATTTCCGAGACCGGCTCGATTCAGGCAGAGCGCCTGGCGATCGAGCAGATCAACGCCATGGGCGGCATCCTCGGCCGCAAGATCAAGATCGTCCAGGAAGACGGCGCGTCCGACTGGCCGACCTTCGCCGAGAAGGCCAAGAAGCTGCTCGTCAGCGACCGCGTCGCCGCCATCTTCGGCTGCTGGACGTCGGCATCGCGTAAGGCGGTGCTGCCGGTCGTCGAGAAAGAGAACGGCCTGCTGTACTACCCGACCTTCTACGAAGGCCTCGAGCAGTCGAAGAACGTGATCTACACCGGCCAGGAAGCGACGCAGCAGATTCTCGCCGGCCTCGACTGGGTCGTGAAAGAGAAGAAGGCGAAGAAATTCTTCCTGGTCGGCTCGGACTACATCTGGCCGCGTACCTCGAACAAGATCGCGCGCAAGCACATCGAGAACGTCGTCAAGGGCGAAGTGGTCGGCGAAGAGTACTACCCGCTGGGTAACACCCAGTTCGGCTCGCTGATCAACAAGATCAAGCTGAAGAAGCCGGACGTCGTGTTCGTCGACATCGTCGGCGGCTCGACCGTCGCATTCTTCAAGCAGCTGAAGGCCGCTGGCGTGACCGGCAAGACCCAGGTCGTGCTGACGCTGTCGGTGACCGAGGACGAAATGCTGGGCATCGGTGGCGAGAACGCCGAGGGCTTCTATTCGTCGATGAAGTACTTCCAGTCGCTGGACAACCCGAACAACAAGAAGTTCGTCGAAGCGTTCAAGGCCAAGTACGGCGCGAACTCGGTGATTGGCGACGTCACGCAGGCTGCCTATCTCGGCCCGTGGCTGTGGAAGGCCGCCGTCGAAAAGGCTGGCTCGTTTGACATCGACAAGGTCGTCGCCGCTTCGCCGGGCATCGAGCTCAAGACCGCGCCGGAAGGCTACGTGAAGCTGCACGAGAACCATCACCTGTGGTCGAAGACCCGCATCGGTGAGGTGCAGAAGAACGGTCAGTTCAAGGTGATCTTTGAGTCCGGCCTGATCGAGCCGAACCCGTTCCCGAAGGGCTATCAGTAATCAGCAGCAAGGCGGCGCGCAGCCTCTGGGCTGCGGCCGCCTGTTTCATTTGTAGCGTCAAACAATCAAGCGCAGACGCAGTGCACTTAAGGAGTCGACATGGACTGGTTATCTGAATTTGGCGGCATCTTGTTGATGCAGGGATTTAACGGCTTGTCCGTGTTCTGCGTGCTGCTGCTGATGGCACTCGGACTGGCGATCATCTTCGGCCAGATGGGTGTGATCAATATGGCCCATGGCGAGTTCCTGACCATCGGCGCCTACTCCACCTACCTGCTTTCCAAGCTGACGACGGACTATGCGCCGGCGCTTCAGCCGTATTACTTTTTCGGCGCGATCGCGCTGGCCTTCCTGGTGGCCTACTTCGTTGGCTACTGGGTCGAGCGCCTGATGATCAGCCATCTGTACAAACGTCCGCTGGACACGCTGCTGGCCACCTGGGGCCTGTCGCTGATCATGCAGCAGGTGTTCCGCTCCACCTTCGGTCCAAAAGAAGTGTCGGCCACGCTGCCGGACTGGCTGATGGGCTCGGTGCAGCCGATCGAGGGTGTCGATATCCCGCTGAACGGCCTGTTCATCATGGCGATGACGGCCGCGCTGACCGCCACCATTTTCATCCTGCTGTATCGCTCGCGCTGGGGCTTGCAGGTGCGCGCCACGATGCAGAACCGCATGATGTCCAGCGCCGTCGGCATCAACACCCGCAAGGTCGACCGCACCACCTTTGCGCTCGGCTGCGGCGTGGCCGGTGTGGCCGGTGCAGCGTTCACCACCATCGGCTCGACCGGTCCGACGTCCGGCTCGCTGTACATCGTCGATACCTTCCTGACCGTGGTATTCGGCGGCGCGCAGAGCCTGATCGGCACCATCGTCTCGGCCTTCGCGATTGCACAGACGCAGTCGACCTCGGAATTCTTCATGACTGGCTCGCTGGCGAAAGTGCTGACCCTGTCGATCGTGATCCTGATTCTGCTGATGCGTCCGCAAGGCCTGTTTGCGGTCAAGCTGCGCAAGTAACCGAATTCCTGAATCGAAAGGACTCCAAATGAATTCCGCATTCGACAAACTGCTCGGTGGCAGGCAGGGAGCGATCGGCCTGCTGGTGCTCTGCGCCCTGCTGTTCCTGGTCTTCCCGCTGACGCTGAATGACTTCCGTCTGAACATGGTCGGCAAGTACCTGTCGTACGCCTTCGTCGCCGTCGGCCTGGTCTTGTGCTGGGGCTATGGCGGCATCCTGTCGCTTGGCCAGGGGGTGTTCTTCGGCCTCGGCGGCTACTGCATGGCCGCCTTCCTGAAACTGGAAGCGTCCGATCCCGAGAGCACCAAGATCCAGTCGACGCCGGGTATTCCTGACTTCATGGACTGGAACCAGATCACGGAGCTGCCGGCGCTCTGGCTACCCTTCAAGAGCTTCCCGCTGACGATGATCCTGATCGTTGCGGTGCCGATGCTGCTGGCCTTCATTGTCGGCATCGCGATGTTCAAGCGTCGCGTCGGTGACGTGTACTTCTCGATCGTTACGCAAGCCATCGCAGCGATCCTGACCATTCTCATCATTGGCCGCCAGGGCTGGACCGGTGGCGTTAACGGCATCACCGATCTGAAGACCCTGCTCGGCTGGGACATCCGCACCGACGACGCCAAGCTGATCCTGTACTTCGTCTGCTGCGGCCTGCTGGTGGCATCGATCCTGTTCGGTCGCTGGGTGCTGACCTCGAAGCTGGGCCGCCTGCTGGTGGCGATGCGCGACAAGGAAGAGCGCGTGCGCTTCTCCGGCTATGACGTCGCCAACTTCAAGGTATTCACCTTCGTCGCTGCCGCCGGCATCTCGGCGATCGGCGGCGCGATGTTCACGCTGCAGGTCGGCTTCATGTCGCCGTCCTTCGTCGGCATCGTGCCCTCGATCGAGATGGTGATCTTCGCAGCGGTCGGCGGTCGCATGTCGCTGCTGGGCGCTGTGTACGGCACGCTGATCGTCAACTACGGCAAGACCTACTTCTCCGAGACCATGCCCGAGATGTGGCTGTTCCTGATGGGCGGCCTGTTTATCGCCGTCGTCATGTACTTCCCGAACGGCGTGGCCGGACTGTGGGAGTCGCACGGCAAGAAGTGGCTCGCAAAGCTCGTGGGTGGCAACAAGCCGGCATCGTCCGCGGCGGCCATGCGCAAGGCCGCAGCAGCGCCGGAGGGTGCGGCCGGCAAAGGCATTGAACTGACAGGCATGGAGGTAACGAAATGAGCACGGCGCCCATCGGTGGCATCACCACCAACCGTCCGGTCCTGGCAATCGAAGGTCTGACGGTTTCCTTCGACGGCTTCAAGGCAGTGGATGACCTGAACCTGTACGTGGATCGCAATGAAGTGCACGTGGTGATCGGCCCGAACGGCGCCGGCAAGACCACGCTGCTTGATCTCATCTGCGGCAAGACCCGCGCCACGTCAGGCAGCATCCGGTTCAACAATACCGAGCTGACCAAGCTGTCCGAGCACCAGATCGTGCATGCCGGCGTCGGCCGCAAGTTCCAGACGCCGTCGATCTATGAGGCGCTTACCGTGTTCGAGAACCTCGAAATGTCGTTCCCACGCGGTCGCAGCGTGTTCGGCGCGCTGGTGTTCAAGCGCACGCAGGACGTGATCGAGCGCGTGCATCAGGTCGCGAAGGACATCTTCCTGACCGACTTCCTCGACATGACTGCCGACCTGCTGTCGCACGGACAGAAACAGTGGCTCGAGATCGGCATGCTGCTGATGCAGGAGCCGGAGCTGCTGATGCTCGACGAGCCGGTCGCCGGCATGTCGGTGTCCGAGCGCGAGAAGACCGCTGAACTGCTGGCGCGCATCAGCCAGGGCCGCTCAGTGGTGGTGATCGAGCACGACATGGAATTCGTGAAGTCGATTGCGCACAAGGTCACGGTGCTGCATCAGGGAAAACTGCTCGCGGCCGGCAGCATGGACGCGGTGCAGAACAACCCGAAAGTGATTGAAGTGTATCTGGGCCATTAACCGAGTCGGAGGCAAACATGTTCAAAGTCAGCAATCTCGGATCAGGATACGGCCAGAGCCAGGTGATCCATGACCTCAGCTTCGAAGTGGGCAAGCAGGAGATCGTCGCCGTGATGGGCCGCAACGGCATGGGCAAGACCACGCTGTTCAAGACGCTGATGGGCATCCTGCCCACGCGTGGCGGCAACGTGACTGTCGATGGCACCGAAATCTCGACCATGGAAAGCCATGAGCGCGTCGCCAGCGGCATCGCCTACGTGCCGCAGGGCCGCATGATCTTCCCGAGCATGACTGTGCTCGAGAACATCCAGACCGGCCTGCCGGCGTCGGCTCACGGCAAGGTGCCCGATGAGCTGTATGCGCTGTTCCCGGTGCTGTACGAAATGAAGGGTCGGCGCGGCGGCAACCTGTCGGGTGGCCAGCAGCAGCAGCTCGCGATTGCGCGTGCGCTCGCGACCAACCCGAAGGTGCTGTTGCTCGACGAGCCGACCGAGGGCATTCAGCCGTCGATCATCAAGGACATCGCGCGCAGCCTGAAAGAGATCCGCAAGATCCGCGAGCTCACCATCATCGTGTCCGAGCAGGTGCTGTCGTTCACGCT
>JACCDS010002938.1_pt1 | contig 39189 bp, 33 predicted proteins | sample 7446441 | NCBI WGS metagenome assembly JACCDS01 (sample SAMN15323445, study PRJNA562643) | freshwater metagenome | isolation source: river surface water | place: USA:Blue River Watershed | collected 2017-08-17
CAGAACGCAGGCACCGCGCCGGCTCAGCAGGATGTGACGCTGCCGCCGATCTCCTCAACGCCGTCGCAAGGCCAGCCGTCCGCTACACCGGAAGGGCAAAACCGCGTTGAAGTGCAGGGCGATCTTAACAACGCACTGTCGCAGCCGCAGAGCCAGACGCAGCTTGATAGCGCGGCCAGCTCGACGCTGCCGACCGAACCGGCAACGGTTGCACCAATTCATAATGGCAATGGCAACAACAATGCCAACGCCGCGCGTAATCAGCAGCAGCCAGCGTCCGGTGAAAGCCGCACTACGGCGCCGCGTAACGAACGCAAGCAGATGGTGATTGAGCCGAAGCCAGCCGCCAAAACGCCGGTAGCGAAAAGCGAGCCGAAAGCGGAATCCCGCCCGGTTGCTCAACCGCCGAAGCGCACGGAAAGCACCGCTTCTGCGCCAGTGAAAACGCCTGCTGCAACGTCGACAGCCACACCGTCAACGTCAACGGCCGCATCCACACCGGCTCAGCCGAAAACCACGGCACCGGCGGCGAGCGCAAGCAGCGCGCCTGCTGCCAGCGGCACGGCCTCTACCGGCAATGTCGGTGCGCTGAAGTCAGCGCCGGGCAACCACTACACCCTGCAGCTGAGCAGTTCATCGAACTACAACAACCTCAATGCGTGGGCGAAGAAAGAGAACCTGAAAAACTTCGTGGTCTACCAGACAACGCGTAACGGTCAGCCGTGGTACGTGCTGGTGAGCGGCGTCTATGCCTCGAAAGATGATGCTAAACGCGCCGTTTCCGCGCTGCCAGCGGATGTGCAGGCGAAAAACCCGTGGGCGAAGCCGCTGCATCAGGTTCAGGCCGATCTTAAGTAATGTGTAAAGCGCAGGATGCTGTCGGAGCTTTCTCCACAGCCGGAGAGAGTGTAAGTAATCAGTCAGCATGAAAAAGAATCGCGCTTTTCTAAAATGGGCAGGGGGGAAATACCCCCTGCTCGATGATATCGGTAGGCACTTGCCCAAGGGAGAGTGCCTCATCGAGCCTTTCGTTGGCGCGGGCTCGGTGTTTCTCAACACCTCCTACTCCCGCTATATCCTTGCAGATATCAACAGCGACTTAATCAGCCTCTATAACATCGTTAAAGAGCGCCCTGATGAGTATGTTCATCACGCGCGCGCGCTGTTTGTGCCCGCGGTGAACCAGTCCGAAGTCTATTACCAGCTGCGTCAGGAGTTTAACCAGTGCCAGGAGCCGTTCCGGCGCGCGCTGCTGTTTTTATACCTCAACCGGCATGGCTACAATGGTCTGTGTCGTTACAACCTGCGCGGGGAGTTTAACGTGCCGTTCGGGCGCTATAAAAAGCCCTACTTCCCGGAAGCGGAGTTGTACCACTTTGCAGAAAAAGCGCAGAATGCCTTCTTTTACTGCGAATCTTACGCCGAGAGTATGGCGCGCGCGGATGCGAACTCGGTGGTCTATTGCGATCCGCCCTATGCGCCGCTCTCTGCGACAGCCAACTTTACGGCTTACCATACCAATAGCTTTACCCTTGAGCAGCAGGCTCATCTTGCCGCGATTGCGGAGAGCCTGGTGCAGAACCGAATCCCGGTATTGATTTCCAACCATGACACGCTGTTGACGCGTGAATGGTACAGTCAGGCGAAATTGCACGTGGTGAAAGTGCGACGCAGTATCAGCAGTAATGGTGGGACGCGTAAAAAAGTGGATGAGCTGCTGGCGCTCTATCGCCCGGCTCCCGCGCCTCGCTAACCCTGCGTTCACCGCGCCGCCGCCTGCCGAAACCTACTTTCTCAAGGAGATGCGGATGAAACAGTATTTAATTGCCCCTTCGATTCTGTCGGCTGATTTTGCTCGCCTGGGCGAAGACACCGCCAGCGTACTGGCCGCGGGCGGCGACGTTGTCCATTTCGACGTGATGGACAACCACTACGTACCGAATCTGACCATCGGCCCGATGGTGCTGAAAGCGCTGCGCAACTACGGCATCACCGCGCCTATCGATGTGCACCTGATGGTGAAACCGGTCGACCGCCTGGTGCCGGACTTCGCCGAAGCCGGGGCAAGCATTATCACCTTTCATCCTGAAGCTTCTGAACATATCGACCGCACGCTGCAGCTGATCAAAGAGCACGGCTGCAAAGCGGGCCTGGTATTCAACCCCGCGACGCCGCTGAGCTATCTCGATTATGTGATGGATAAGCTCGACGTGATCCTGATCATGTCGGTCAACCCCGGCTTCGGCGGACAGTCTTTCATTCCCGAAGCGCTGAAAAAAGTCGCCGCAGTCCGCAAATTGATTGATGACAGCGGTCGAGACATCCTGCTCGAGGTCGACGGCGGCGTCAAAGTGGAAAACATCGCCGAAGTCGCGAAGGCCGGGGCCGACACCTTTGTCGCCGGCTCAGCCATCTTCGGCAAGCCGGACTACAAGGCCGTCATCGACGCCATGCGCGCTCAGCTCGCGAGCGCATGAACGCGCCCGGGAAGCACCTGCTGGCAGGCATACGCGGCGTCATCGTCGATCTCGACGGCACCATGGTGCACACCGCGCCGGACTTCCAGGTCGCGATCAACCGCATGCGCGCCGAGCTCGGCCTTGAGCCACTGGACATCGAAACCATTGTGAGCTTTGTCGGCAAGGGCTCGGAGAACCTGATGCGCCGCGTTCTGACCGTCGATTTCGACGCCGACGGCGCCGAGCGCCGTTATGAGCAGGCGATCGACAGCTACAAGCGTCATTACGAAGACATCAACGGTCTGTACAGCAACGTGTACGACGGCGTACGCGAAGGCCTCGCAGCGATGCAAGCGCACGGCCTGCGGCTGGCCTGCGTGACCAACAAGCCGGTCGCCTTTGCGCGCGTGCTGCTCGACAAGACCGGCCTGTCCGGCCATTTCGAGGTGATCTATGGTGGCGACTCGCTGCCCGCGAAAAAACCCGATCCGCTGCCGATGCTGACGGTCTGCCGCGACTTCGGACTCGATCCTTCGCAAGTGCTGGCGATCGGCGATTCATCCAACGATGCTGAGGCAGCTCGTGCCGCAGGATGCCGGAGTTTGACCGTGCCCTATGGGTATAACCATGGCAAGCCGGTGCATTCGATAGACACGGATGGTATAGTCGCCACATTATTTGAAGCGGCCCGACTGCTGGCCGCCTGAACCGGCCTGTCAACCCAACATGTTCCTCGTCAATAAACCGAAGCTGATCCCGCAGGGTGCCTTTGAGGCCTGGCTGTGGCGACGCTGGCATGCGTGGATCTGAATTGATCCGCTTGTCGCCAGTCCGATCGGGCTGGCCGGTTTACTGAACGCAGCGCCGCTACGCCTACAATAGCGGCCGGAGAGAAACATGACTGAACTCGAATTCAAATCCCTCGCCGCCGAGGGCTACAACCGCATTCCGCTAATCGCGGAAGCCTTTGCGGATCTCGAAACACCGCTCACGCTGTACCTGAAGCTCGCACAGCCGCAAGGCCAGGGCAAGAACACCTTCCTGCTTGAGTCGGTGGTCGGCGGCGAACGTTTCGGACGCTACTCCTTCATTGGCCTGCCGGCCAGCACGCTGCTGCGCTCGCATGGAATGCGCACCGAGGTCGTGCGCAATGGTCAGGTGGTCGAAACCGCCCACGAAAACCCGCTCGATTTCATCGCCGAATTCCAGAAACGCTACAAGGTCGCGCTCAGCCCGGGCATGCCGCGCTTCTGCGGCGGCCTTGCCGGCTACTTTGGCTATGACGCCGTACGCTTCATTGAGCGCCGCCTCGAAAAAACTGCGCCGAAAGACGATCTGCAACTGCCGGACATACAGCTGCTGCTGACCGAAGAGCTGGCAGTGATCGACAACCTGTCCGGCAAGCTTTACCTGATCGTCTATGCCGACCCGACCCAGCCCGAAGCGTACAGCCGCGCGAAGCAGCGTCTCAAAGACCTGCGCGCGATGCTGCAGCGCCCGGTCGATGTGCCGGTCACGTCGGCGTCAGTACGTACCGAATCCATCCGCGATTTCAAGAAAGAAGACTTTCTGAACGCGGTGCTGAGGGCGAAGGAATACATCATGGCCGGCGACCTGATGCAGGTTCAGGTGGGCCAGCGCATCCGCAAGCCCTATGTCGATTCGCCGCTGTCGCTGTATCGCGCGCTGCGCTCGCTGAATCCGTCGCCCTACATGTATTTCTACAACTTCGGCGACATGCAGATCGTCGGCAGCTCGCCGGAGATTTTGGTGCGCAACGAAGCCACGCGTGATGGCCAGCGCAAGGTCACGATCCGTCCGCTGGCCGGCACCCGGCCGCGCGGCGCAACGCCGGATCTCGACGCAGGACTCGCCGAAGAGCTGCTGGCCGACCCGAAAGAGATCGCCGAGCACGTGATGCTGATCGACCTCGCACGCAATGACATCGGCCGCATCGCCGACATCGGCAGCGTGAAGGTCACCGACAAGTTCGTGATCGAAAAATATTCGCACGTGCAGCACATCGTCTCCAACGTCGAAGGCGCGCTGAAGTCTGGCATGAGCAATCTCGATGTGCTGCGCGCGACCTTCCCGGCCGGCACGCTGTCCGGCGCGCCGAAAGTGCGCGCAATGGAACTGATCGATGAGCTTGAACCCGTGAAGCGCGGCATCTACGGCGGCGCCTGCGGCTATCTGTCGTTCGGCGGCGAGATGGACCTCGCGATCGCGATCCGCACCGGTGTGATCAAGGACGGCATGCTTTACGCGCAGGCGGCTGCAGGTGTGGTTGCTGATTCTGTCCCCGAGATGGAATGGCTGGAAACAGAAAACAAGGCCCGCGCCGTATTGAGGGCAGCGGAGCAAGTCCAAGACGGCCTGGATGGGGAGATCTGACATGCTGCTGATGATCGACAACTACGACTCGTTCACTTACAACCTCGTGCAATATTTCGGCGAGCTTGGCGAGGATGTGCGCACCTACCGCAATGACGAGATCACGCTCGAGGATATCGAGAAGCTGAACCCAACCCGCATCTGCATCTCGCCCGGCCCCTGCACGCCGCATGAAGCCGGCGTGTCAGTGCCGGTGCTGCAGCACTTCGCCGGCAAGAAACCGATTCTCGGCGTCTGCCTCGGCCACCAGAGCATAGGCGCCGCGTTCGGCGGCAAGGTGATTCGCGCGAAGGAAGTCATGCATGGCAAGACCTCGCCGATCGAGCACACCGGCGTCGGCGTGTTCAAGGGCTTGCCGACCCCGTATACGGTGATCCGCTATCACTCGCTGGCAATCGAGCGCGAATCGCTGCCCGACTGCCTCGAAGTGACCGCCTGGACCGCCGACGGCGAGATCATGGGCGTGCGCCACAAGGCATTCCAGATCGAGGGCGTGCAGTTTCATCCGGAATCCATCCTGTCCGAGCACGGCCATGCGCTGCTGCAAAATTTCCTGAAGACCTGAGGGAGATGACCATGACGCTGACGCCGCAACAGGCGCTGCTGCGCTGTATCGAACACCGCGAGATCTTCCATGACGAAATGCTCGCGCTGTTCCGCCAGATCATGAAAGGCGAAATGTCGCCGGTGATGATCGCTGCGCTGACCGTGGGCCTGCGGGTCAAGAAGGAAACCGTTGGCGAAATCGCGGCCGCCGCGCAGGTGATGCGTGAATTCGCGGCCAAGGTCGAAGTGGCGAATCCGGAAAATCTCGTCGATATCGTCGGCACCGGCGGGGATGGCGCGCATACCTTCAATATTTCCACGGCATCGATGTTCGTCGCCGCTGCCGCCGGTGCGCGCGTGGCCAAGCATGGCGGACGCAGCGTATCGTCGTCGTCCGGCAGCGCCGACGCGCTTGAGGCGCTCGGCGTGAACATCAACCTGCAGCCAGCGCAAGTGGCCGAAGCGATCACCGAGACTGGCGTTGGCTTCATGTTTGCGCCGAATCACCACATGGCGATGAAGCATGCGGCGCCGGTACGCAAGGAACTCGGCGTTCGCACCATCTTCAATATCCTGGGGCCGCTGACCAATCCTGCCGGTGCGCCGAATATCATGATGGGCGTGTTCCATCCCGATCTGGTCGGCATACAGGCGCGCGTGCTGCAACGACTCGGCGCGAAGCATGCGCTGGTAGTCTGGGCGCGCGACAACATGGACGAAGTGTCGCTGGGCGCGGCGACCATGGTGGGAGAACTGGTCGACGGCGAGGTGCGCGAATACGACATTCATCCGGAAGATTTCGGCCTGCAGATGACATCGAGCCGCAACCTGAAAGTGGCCGACGCAGCCGAGTCGGTTGCAAAAATCCGCGAAGCGCTGGACAACCAGGCCGGCGCAGCGCGCGACATCGTTATCCTGAACGCAGGCACGGCGCTGTACGCGGCCGGTGTCGCGGCTGACATCGCCGATGGCGTCAGGCGCGCACGTGAAGCGATCGCCTCGGGCGCGGCGCGCGCGAAACTGGAACAGTTCGCGAAATTCACGCAATCTTTCGCTGCGAAATAAAGAGAAACAACATGGCCGACATCCTCGACAAGATCCTCGCCGTGAAGCGGGAAGAAATTGCCGCCGCGAGAAAGCGGCAGGACTACGCGAGCCTGCGTCGCGAGGTTGAGAGCGACGCCGAAGCGCGCGCGCAGATCCGCGGCTTTGAAGCCAGCCTGCGCGCGAAAATTATTGCCGGCAAGGCAGGCGTGATCGCTGAAGTGAAAAAGGCGTCGCCGTCGAAAGGCGTGCTGCGCGAAGATTTCCGTCCGGCCGAGATCGCGGCCAGCTATGCGCAGCATGGCGCAGCCTGCCTGTCGGTGCTGACCGACGAACAATTCTTCCAGGGCGCGCCGGATTACCTGAAAGCCGCGCGCGCCGCATGCAACATTCCGGCGCTGCGCAAGGATTTCATCATCGATCCTTACCAGATCTATCAGGCGCGCTCCTGGGGTGCCGATTGCATCCTGCTGATCGTGGCTGCGCTCGATGCGGGATTGATGCGCGAGCTGGAAGCCTGCGCGCATGAGACGGGCATGGACGTGCTGGTCGAGGTGCACGACGAACAGGAACTCGACGCCGCGCTGCGGCTGAAGACGGCGCTACTGGGCATTAACAACCGCAACCTGCGCACCTTCGAGACCACCCTCGACACCACCCTGCGGCTGCTACCGAGAATCCCTCCAGAGAAACTGGTAATCACCGAATCGGCGATCCGCAACCGTGACGACGTCAAGCGCATGCGCGACCATGACGTGCATGCCTTCCTCGTGGGCGAGGCCTTCATGCGCGCGGAAGATCCGGGCGTCGAACTCGCAAATTTGTTCGACTAGCCCTGCACTGCCCGGCGCAAGGGATCGAGCCGGGCGATCCATTCGCTCCCAAGCGGCAAGGGCTCGTCGCAAATCATCGCGGCCAGAAACTCCGCGCACAGCGGCGCGCAAGTCACCCCGCGCGCGCCATGCCCGAGGCTTGCATACAGCCCGTCAGCGACCTTGCCGACCAGCGGCACGCGATCCTGCGTCGTCGCGCGCCAGCCGACACGACCACTCTCCAGCTGCAATGCATCTGCTGCAAAATCCGGCAGCAGCCGCCGCAGCCTGTCGAAATTCTGCGCATCGTCGGCGCGCCGTGGCGACGGCTCTTCATCATCATGCTGCACAGTCGCGCCGATCGTGTGACGGCCATCGACGGCGGGCGAGATATAGCCGTCGCGGCAAACCACCACCGCCAGCGGACGATCCTCTCGCGCCGGCAGGTGCGATAGCTGTCCGCGCGCGCGTCCCATCGTGAATCGCTGCGGTCCGAGTCCCGCATCGAACGCGGTCGCCAGTACGACCAGCGGCGCCGCGATCGATGCGCCCTCTGCCAGCCGGATTTGCCACTGCCCGCCGTCACGCTCGAGCTGAACCACCTCGGCCTGACTGCGAACCGCGATCAAAGGATGATCAAGCATCGCCGCCACCAGGCTCGGCGGCGATACCCAGCCTGCCTGCGGCAAGTGAAAGCCGCTGTCGGCCGGGGTGGTGCCGCACAATTGCGATGCGGCGGGCAAGTCGACTTCCTTCAGCCAGCTGTCTTCAAGCATCGCGGCCTGTTCGGCCATCTTGTCGCGCTTGCGGGCATCACGCGCAATGCGCAGCACGCCACACCAGTCATGACGAACGACACCGCCCTGCCGCGCGATCCAGCGCCGCAACCAGGTCACACCGCTTGCCGTCATCTCGGTGATCGGATTGCTTGCGCCGCCCGGCTCCGGCCGCACAATGCCGACCGGATTGCCGGAACCGCCGCTCGCGGGGCAGTCGCGCTCAAGCACTGTCACCGCAATGCCACGCCGAGCAAGCTGTCGCGCTGCACTTGCGCCGGCAATACCAGCGCCGATCACAATCGCCGACGAGGGCAGCGACCTCGCCGCGCTGGTTCCCGCCCAGCTCGGAGCAACGCGATCCGGCCCGAACCCTCGGAGAAAAAAGGCATCGAAGTGTCTGGCGATGCGCGGCAATATATCGTCGACATCGCCAAACACCAGGGTCAGCGTCACGCGCTCATCCAGCTCCAGTGCGTGGAATCCCGCGATGTGTGGCGGCCATTGTCCTGTCAGCCGATCGGCCAGTTCGCGCATGGCGGGAGTAGTCGCCATGCTGAGCTCCAGCGCTGCGCGCAAGTCATGCTGCGTCAACGGATGTTTTTCTATCGATACGTAGTGCAGCCGCGCCGGGCCGCCGCTGTCGCGCAGGCTGGCCCAGGTGGCGAGGAAATTTGCGCCGACGCCAAAGCCGGTCTCGAGCACTCGGATGCAGCCACGCTGCGACCAGCGCTCGCGCAACGCGCAGCCATCGCTGACCACCGCGCTCGCCTGCCAGTCTGCGGGTCGGATGGGATTGGAATGCATGAATGAGTCAGGTACGAATTCCGCCGGCAGGGGCGGCGGCGGGTGCGTCATCATACCTCGGCAACGAGTCGCCGCCGACTCTGGCAAACTGTTGCCCACTGCCACTCTTTGCGAACCCCAATGAAAAAATTCGCCGCCTTCACGCTGCTGATGCTGGGAGCACTGTCCGCCTCCGGTACCGAAATCTGGCTCCGCTATGAGGAGACCGATACCGCGGCGATGTACTTCGACAGTCTGCGCACGCGCAAGATGGGCGATACCTCGTTTGTGTGGGACTTGCACGACTTGAAGAACGCCGTAACCGATCCAAACGGCAAGACCTACCAATCGGTGATGTACGCGATCGAATATCAATGTCGCGCGCGCAAGCGGCGCGTGCTCGGCATACAGCGCTATGCCGAAGCAATGGGCAAGGGCGCTGCCGTTGAAGAGACCATGACAGGTGAATGGATGCCGACGCCGCCGGAGTCACTGGGCGGAAAGTTGTTTGAGCATATCTGTGAGTGAATCCGACACCTCGCGCGGGGCCAGCCAGCAATTGAACTCGGAGACATCGGCTTCAGTCAGGCCCGCTCGCAGTTTCAGCCCGATCAGGTCGCGCAGGTAATCGTAACGCGCCTTCGCCTGATCGACGCGCGAACGCAGCAGACGTCGCCTGGCATCCAGCACCTGAATCACGGTGACCACGCCCAGCTCATAACCACGCTGCTGCGCCTTGACCGTATACGTGAGCGCATCGACCTCGGCATCGGTAGAGTCGATGCGCGCACGGTCGGCGTTCGCGCTTGCGAACAACAGCCGCGTATCGCGCTCGATCTCGCGCTGTGCGAGCTCCAGTTGCTCGTTCGCGATCGCCAGCTGCGCCCGCGTCGACGCGGTCAATGCGCTGACGCGGCCCCCCTCGTAAATCGGTATCCTCAGCTCAACCGAAACACTGTCGACCGTGAAATCACGGCGCGGCGAGTTGTCGATGTCCTGATTCGACTGATTGCGCTGCAGGGCCAGCGACAGCAGCGGCAGGTGCTCGGCGGATGCGGCGGCAGTAGCCAGCCGGCCCGACTCCACCGCCGCCCGCCGCGACGCAATGATGGCGTTATTCGACAGCACGGCATCAATCCACGACGCCTCGCTGCCTGGCACCGCAGGAAAAGTCTGCCGCGTCAGTGAGGCCAGCTCGCCGGTATCGCGACCGGTCAGTTCGCGCAAGCGCACCCGCGCCGCGTCGATCTTGTTGCGCGCGTCGATCTCGCGCGTGGCCAGCTGCCGCACCCACGAAATCGCCTCGGCGAGATCGGTCACCTTCGCCATCTCTCGCTCCCGCATCGCGCGCAGGCGCACGACCTGCCGCTCGGCCGCTTCCTGCTCGGCCCGCAACTGCAGCAGTTCATCCTCGGCCTGCAATGCATTCAGGTACTGATCTACCAGCTGACCGAACAGCTCCGCCCGCGCCTGCTCGGCTTCCTTGTCGGCCTGCGTTACCGCAGCACGCGCACCCTGCAGCCGATACAGGGAGGGCATGTCGATCAGCGCCTGTCGCGCGGACCAGATGGTACGGTTGCCACTGAATCGCAGATGGGTCAGTACGTCGCTGTAGTCGTTGCGTGACACCGATGTCTGCAGGCTCAGCTGCGGATAAAGACGGCTGTGGACGACATCGGCATCCGCCCGCGCCCGTTCGGCGCCCAACTCGCGCGCACGCAGCAACGGGTTACCGGACAGCGCGGCGCGGTACAAGCTCAACAGGTCCTCTGCGCTGACGCCGGTGACTATCACCAGCAGGCAAAGCGGCAAGATGAAGCGCCAGAGATCCAGGCCGGAGCGCATCTCAATCCTCTTTCATCGAGCGACCAACCAGCTCTGTGAGTGGCGCGGTCAGGTACTTCCAGAAGGTGCGCTCGCCGGTCTTCACCAGCACGTCAGCCGGCATGCCGGCCACCAGCTGCAGCTTGAGTTTCTCCAATTGTTGCAATCCGGTAGGCGTAATCTCGACACGACCCAGGTAATAAGGCTGCTTGGCGCCGCCAGCCTCTTCAACCATTCGGTCGGCCGACAGCGTCGCCAGCCGGCCCTCGATCTTTGGCATGTCACGCTGTTTGAACGCCGTAAAACGCACCTCGGCCATCTGCCCGACCTGCACCTGGTCCACATCCTGCGGCGAAAGCCGGGCCTCGACGATCAGTCGCTCATTGCCGGGCACGATGTCAAGGATGTGCGCACCCGGCTTCAGCACCTCACCCGGCGTGTGCACTGACAACGCATGGACGATGCCATCCTGCGGCGCGACGACCACGGTGCGCTTGAGCGTATCTTCCAGCCCGCGCTTTTTTTCCTGTAGCGCGAACAGCTCGGTCTGCACCTCGGCCAGCTCCTTGGCGACTTCGCGCTCGAAGGTTTGCCGCGCCTGCAGCTTCTTCACTTCGATCGCGCTGACTTCGACCTCGGTCGCCGCAATATCGGTGGTCAGGGAGCTGCGCTGCCCATCGTTCAATGCGAGGTTGCGCTCCATCTCGCGCACCTTCTGGCGCTCCGCATAGCCCTCTCTGGCCAGCGCCTCGAAGTCGGCGCGTTCCTTTTCGAACGAGCTGACCAGCTGCTCGCGCATGCTGCGCTGCTCTTTCAGCCCTTGTGCCTTTTCGCGCAGCTGGGCGATTTGCCGCTCGTACAGCGTTACCTCGCTCTGCAGCGCGCGCCGGCGCACGCGAAAGGTTTCGTCCTGCACACGCATGGCATCGGCCGCGCGCGCGTCTTTTGCGCTCGTCTGCAGATCTGATGGAAAGACCACGCGCGGCAAGCTGTCCCGCTGGGCGACCAGCCGCGCCTCGCGCGCCAGGGCCATCATCCACTGCCCTTTTATCTGCTCCAGCTGCGCACGCGCCTGCACATCCTGCAGGCTCAGCAGCACGTCACCCTGCGCGACGCGCTGCCCTTCGCGCGCCTGCACCTGCTGCACGATGCCGCCCTCAAGATGGTCGACAGCCATCCGGTAGTTTTCCAGCACCACCACGCCCGGGCCGATGGCGGCGCTGTCGAGCGGCGCATAAACCGACCACAGTCCGAGTCCGGCAAACAATGCGAGCAAGGCACCGGTGCCGGCGATGCGCAGGCGCCGTTCGCGGCGCTCGATCTCGGGATCGAGCGCCGTATCGTTTGAAGGCCTATCGCCGGAGCGCAGTGGCGGAAATTTTTCCGGGAAATTCATGCGGCCACCTCGTTACGTGCCGCTGGCGACGAAGCACGAGCCGCCTGTCGACGCTGCTGCAGCGCGGTCGCCACTTCGTCCGGCTTGCCATGCATCGCTGCCCTGCCTTCGACCAGCAACAGCACCGCGTCCATCTGTCCAAGCACGCTGCCGTGATGGGTCACCAGAACCACCGTGCTGCCGATCTCACGCATCGCCTTCAGTGCTGCCTGCAGTGCTGCATTGCCCGCCTCGTCGAGATTGGAGTTCGGCTCATCGAGTATGACTACCGCCGGCTCGCGATACATTGCGCGCGCCAGTGCGACGCGCTGGCGCTGCCCCGCCGACAAAGTGAAATTGCCCTGCAGCCGGGTATCGTAGCCATCCGGCAGCGCGACGATCATCTCGTGCACACCGGCGCGGCGTGCCGCCTGCACGACGGCTTCGGCATCAATGTCACCAAAGCGGGCGATGTTTTCAGCGATGCTGCCGTCGAGCAGTTCGACGTCCTGCGGCAAATAGCCGATCGAATGTCCGAGCATGTCACGCGAGTACTGCGCGATCTCGGCCCCGTCCAGACGCAGGCTGCCGGCGACTGGCCTGTGCAGCGCGAGCAGCGTGCGCAGCAAGGTTGACTTGCCGGCCGCGCTTGGGCCGATGATGCCAAGCTGCGACCCGGCCGGGATATGCAGGCTGAGTTCGCGAATCACCGCAGCACGTGCGCCCGGCGGCAGCACTATCAGCTTGTCGAGGCGGTATTCTCCGCGAACGTCGGGCAGCCGCATCAGGTCGGCCGGCGCAGGGTGCGTCACCAGCAATTCCGACAGCCGCGCATAGCCGGCACGCGCGGCGACCAGCGTACGCCAGGAGCCGATCAGCTGATCGATCGGCGACAGTGCTCGACCGAGCAGGATGGAGCCGGCAATCACCATGCCCGGAGAAATCTCGCGTTGTATCGCGAGATAGGCGCCGAGCCCCAGAATCAGTGACTGTGAGGTCAGCCTATAAGTTTTCGACACCGCTGCAATCAGTCCGGCCCGCGTGCTCGCGTGGTGCTGCGCGTCGAGTGCCTTGCCGCGCTCTGTCAGCCAGCGCGCGCGCAGTCGCGGCAACATGCCCATCGCGGCGATCGCTTCGGCGTTGCGCAGGTGGGATGTGGTCTGCGCGTTGGCGGCGATGCCGGCACGATTGGCTTCCGTCAGAAAATCATGGGTTGACAGCTCGGTCCACACGGTCAATGCCGCCAGCACGATGATGGACAAGATTGCCGTCACGCCCATCCACGGATGGAACACGAACATCAGCGCGACATACACTGGCACCCAGGGTGCATCGAGCAACGCGAATAGCCCCGGGCCGGTGATGAACTGCCGCACGCGATCCATATCCTCCATTGGCTGAGCGCTGGCGATGCGGCCGCCGGAGGCCAGCGTGCGCGCGAAAATCGCGTCGTGCACAGCCGGGCCCAGCATGGTGTCGAAGCGTGCGCTGGCGACGATCATCACTTGCGATCGCAGCCACTCGACACCGCCGAAAATAATGAACAGAAACACCGTGATCAGCGTCAGCATCAGCAGCGTAGGCACGCTGCCGGTCGACAGCACGCGGTCGTACACCTGCAACATGTACAGGGACGGCACCAGCATCAGCAGGTTCAGGAACATACTGAACAGCGCGGCAGAGAAGATCGCCGAACGGCTGGCCGCGATCACCGCTTGCAATTCGGGCGCGCGGTGCGCGGTAGGCATGCCCGACACCGGAGAATTGGGTAGCTTGGCCATTGAAAGCTCGCGTCAGGGCGGCGGAAACGGTGAGCTACCGTTTCCAGAACTGCGATGATCGAAGGTGATTACTGCAGGCTGGGATCAGGACCGGGCGTGATCGCCGATCCCATCTCGGGCCGCGCAGAAGCCTGCTGCTGGCTGACGGCAGCCAGCACCTGCTGCAGCTGACGCGCCAACTGCGCAATGTCGCCGGCGCCCATCGCGATGCGGCATTCGAGCCGGCCATCGATACTCTCTGCTGCCTGCGTGCCGGCACGCACCGCGCGCGTGACCTCGTCAATCGCCTGCTGTTCGACGAAACCGAAATCGATGAACACCATGCCGGACGCGGCATGCACCGCGCTGACGTTTGACACCACTGCGCGGTCGGAGCGATCAGCCGCACGCAGCTTAAGCGCAACCTGGACGGGAGAATGCTCGGTGGTGCCGGTGCCATTGGCGATATTCTGGCGTTCGCTGGTCTGGTTCTGTGACATCGATTTTCTCCTCAGTGGGGCGGACAAGCTCGGATGGTTGCAAAGATGATAACCACCGAAGCAAAGTCACCGCAAGCTGCGTTTTTCAAGGAAAAATCACCGGATGTCAGGCTGATGCAACGTGCAGCGTCGCAAGATGACTCAAGGGGAGTGAGTGCTTCGCTCGCGCCGACGCCGCATTCAGCATCACGCACCGCCACAGGTCTCTCGGCAATAGTGCATCCGGCACGCATTCCAGGCATGCCGGATGCATCAGGCGAGCGCCGCGCCTTAGCCGAAGTGCTGCTCTGCCGGCGCGTTCGCCATGCCGATCATGCCGAACAATGTCGCCGGCAGCGGCAGTGACGTGTCATCGGCTGGCGCCATCGGCAATTCACGCCCCCCGACCGCAAGCATGCCACCCATGGCCTCATCGCTCTCCCCAAGCAGATGGCCCATCTCATGCACCAGCACCGAGAACAGGTCGACCTTGTTCGGCGCGACCGCGCCTATGCCGATTGACCAGCCGTGTCCGGCCGCATCATTGTCGATCGTTATATGACCGTCCTGCTCCATGCCGAGGATCCAGTCATCACCATCCTTGCCGAGATCAGCGATTTCAACCGCCCCCTTCTTCAAGGCCGACACATCGAAGCCTTCGCCGCTCCAGTACTTCAGTGCCGCCTTGTACACCGCCTTGGCCTGCGCAGCCTTGATCGCTCGAGCGCCCTCTCCGGCATCGCCGTCGAGTACCATGGTGTTGACCTTCTTGGGCGCAAGATCGATGCCGCCTTCATAGGTTTCGGCATAGCCGCCATTGACCCAGGTTTCGAAGTCATAGTTGACCGTCGGCCACAGTGCGGGATGGGTGCCAACCATATCCCCCACCACCTTGGTGGTGTCGTACTTCACGGACAGCACATACATCGAGCCTTCCGCATCGGGCATGAAGCTGACCGTGACGTCGCCGGTCACCGGGTCTGTCTTGATGCTATTGGAACCCAGTTTCACGCTCTGCAGCGTGTCGTAAGAGTTGACGACCCCGTCCGGGGTGCCATCCGGCCCGCTGTCTATCACCTTGTACAACTGTATGTTGTTGTTGTTGAGCGGCTTGAGGGCGCTGGTCGTGGTGCCGTTGGAGCTGGTTCCAGTCTGGTCGATAAGTACGCTGATTTTTTCTACCTTACCGTCATGGTCGCCATCCTTGATGTCGCCGGACGCGCCAGTGAAATAGAAAAATACGCCTGGATTGGTCTGACCGATCTTGCCGCCCTTGACGCCGTACTGGATTACTCCGCCCTGGTCGTTGTAATACGCTTCGAAGCTCATCGCAGTGCCGCTGATGTATTGGTAAGCGGTAGTGCCAGTCGGAGCGATCAATGCGCTCGGAACAGTGGCTGTGTACGAACTGTGGTCAGAATCGCTGACTACAGACTCGCCCGCCGAGCCGTACGCAGTGCCGATATTTTCGTAGGTGCCGGCAATCGCCGTGCCTGTCTTTTCGAAAATCCATGTCTCGTTGACATCAAGCTTGCTATCGCTATCGGCGTCGCCTGACATGTAGCCAGACGCAAAGGTCAGAGAGAAATCGTCGGCTGTAACGCCCGGCGTTCCGTTGTCATCAATGATGTGAACATTCGACAGGGCGGTGTTGCCCGGGTTGGTAACCGTATAGCGCCAGAGGACGTCCTCACCGGCATGGACTCCAGTCAGGTCATCGCCCTCGGATGCGCCAATCACGGTGGACTTCTCGATGGAGATCGCCGGATTCTGGTCCACCGGCACCGAGGCCGAGTCGTCCGCCTGATCTGTCTCGTCGCTGTCCGCGGTGGCCGTGTTGTCGATCGTGCCGCCGGCATCAATCTCATCCTGCGTGACCGTGTGCGTGCCGGTGTAGCTCCAGGTCTCGTCGACATCCAGCGCCCCATCGTCATCCGCATCGCCCGACACCAGCGCTAGCGCCGAATCCGACAGCAGCGGGTCCGTCACTGTCACGTTCGTCAGCGTCTGGTTACCGGTATTCTTCACCGTGATCGTGTAATTGATCACGTCGCCGGCCTCATCGGCTGCGTCACCGCCATCATCGAGCGAGGCTTCCTTCTCGATCGTCAGTGCCGGGTTCTGGTCCACCGGCACCGAGGCCGAGTCCTCCGCCTGATCTGTCTCGTCGCTGTCCGCAGTCGCCGTGTTGTCGATCGTGCCGCCGGCATCGATCTCATCCTGCGTCACCGTGTGCGTGCCGGCATAGACCCAGGTCTCGTCAACATCCAGCGCCCCATCGTCATCCGCATCGCCCGACACCAGCGCCAGCGCCGAATCCGACAGCAGCGGGTCCGTCACTGTCACGTTCGTCAGCGTCTGGTTACCGGTATTCTTCACCGTGATCGTGTAATTGATCACGTCGCCCGCCTCATCGGCTGCGTCACCGTCATCGTCGAGCGAGGCTTCCTTCTCGATCGTCAGTGCCGGGTTCTGGTCCACCGGCACCGAAGCCGAATCCTCCGCCTGATCTGTCTCGTCGCTGTCCGCAGTCGCCGTGTTGTCGATGTCACCATCGCCGCCACCGTTGTCGTCCAGATCAGATTGCAGCAGCGTGTAACTGGTGTCATAGGTCACACTCTCTCCCACGCCCAGTGTCACCCCGGCGATGTCCAGACCTGTGAGCGGATCCTGCACGGTCACACCAGTCAGGTTCACGTTGCCGGTATTCGTCACCGTGACCGTGTAGTTGAGCACCTCGCCCGCCTGATCGGCGACGCCATTGTCGTTACCTCCCGTAACCTCGACGAACACCTTGTCAATCGACAATTCCGGTGTGATTTCGGTCACCACAAACCATTCCTCGAAACCGCCCTCGGTCGTGTAGCCCAAGCCATCCTGCTGGCCGAACTCGGTATAAACGTAGATGTAGGTGCCAGCGGCGAGTGCGGAAAAACCCGGGTTGCCGTTCACACCGTCGACTGGAATGTAAACCGCGTAATCGCCGGTGCCGCTACCTGAATTCCAATCAGTCAGGTCAATACTGACATTGCCGCCACCATCAAGCTCATACAGCAAGGTCGCCAGACCCTCCGGGAAAAGCAGGGTCGACGTGTCGATGTTTGCCAGGTCAGGAACCGTCGCGCCGAAGATCTTGAAGTTCTGCAGCGTAATTAACGGCGAATCGCCGTTGTTGTTTTCATTGAGGTCGAGATTGAAAACGTAATACTCGATGCCACCCTCGATGATGGTCGGAACCTGTGCGAGGGTGATCGAGTGCGTAAAGCTAAGCGCCGTATTCTCATCGAATTGCAGCGGACGACCATCCGTGTTGTAACCGGCTTCGTAGCCATCGGCCTGCACGCGCAGGAAGGAGCTGATGACACCGGTACCCGTGGAACTGGTGGTCGTATAGCTCTTGATTAACGCATCATTGAAAGCACCCGGGTCGGCCGGCGGCGTTGCCTGGTCGGTGAAAGTACTCGTGGCCCACCAGCCATCGGCGGTGGTCGCCGTCAGCAGAAAGCGCTCGTCGAGCGAATCGTCAGGGTTCACGTACCAGGACGTGACTATCTTGCCATCCTGCTGTCCGTCGAGATCACCGGTGCTGCCGTCGACGACAATCCACGCCTCATGCCCTTCGCCACCGAGGATGACCACAGCATCGTCCGGCGTTCCGAAGATCCCGTCGGTGCCAGGCCCGCTGACGTGCTGCACGCTGAAGGTGACGGCACTGCCGGTATCAAAGCCGCTGGCGGTAATGATCGCGGTCGAGCCAGGCGCGTAATCGCTGAGGTCGGTGGTAACGCTGGAATACGTAGTCATTGTTTTCTCCGGGTGGCTTTGCGGTACTTATCCATGAGCCGGCGCGGCATGCCCGCCATGAACGGGCGGCATCGGCTTCGGGCAAAGATTAGGGAGACAGGGCAGGGCTCACATCCTTCATTTGAAGTAAGCCAATGCACTAGTAAGCATGGAAAAGCGCGTGTGAGTGCATGGGTGCAAGGTTTCAGCGCAGTGCGAAATCCTTGTCGAGCAGCATCAGCGGCGCGAGCCGGCGCACCAGGTCAGACTGCCGCTGCGCGCCAGTCTTCTTCAGCACTGCCGACAATTGGGTGCGTACCGTCGTCACGCTGAGCTGCAGCGCCGACGCCACCCGCCCCGGCGATTGTCCTTCGAGAATCAACAGCGCAAGCCGCGCCTCGGCCGGGGTCAGCCCGTACACATGCTGCAGCAAGGGCAGCCCGTAGCCATTCGCGACCGTCAATCCCTGCACCACGACCAATGCAACCGGCTGTTTGATGGCGGCACGCTGCAAGCGCAGCGGAAGCACCAGCAAGTGAGCACCCGCACCGCCATCTCCTCTCTGAAGCGTGAGCACGCCGCCAACGCCCGGATGGCCGCAGGCATCCCTGAGCCGCTGCGCGAACTGGGACGCAGGAACGCCGGGCAATGCGATCGCGATCTTTCCGGAGGTGGTCCTGCCCGACAAATTGAACAGCCCGCGCGCCGATGCGTTCGCGGCCAGCGCGCGCTGCGAGGAGTCGACCAGCATCATCGGCAGGCGCAAGCTGTCGACCACCGCCGACAGCCCGCCGACCTGCTGCGCAAGTTGCCGCTGCCGGGCGATCGCCTCCAGCGCGGGCAGCATTGCGCAGCAGGCTTCGTGCGCCCGCTCCATCTGAGACGGCCGCCATTCGGTGCTACCCTGCTGCAGCGACAGCAGCGCCTCGGCCTGCGGCAGTAGAAGACGCGTGCAGAGCGATGCATCACCGAAGCTGGCCATCGCGCTGCCGGGGGACGGCGAGTTGCGATGCAATTGTTCGAGCAACTTCCACTTGCCGGGCTCGAATTTGCTGATCAGCGCACGCAGCGCCTGTTCCGGAAACAGGTCGTCGCCGGACTTCAACTGCCAGCGACCGTTGCGCTGCAGCGCTTCGCTGGCGCAGCCCCAGCAGCCGCGTCGGTCCCACAGGTAAACTGACACGCGCTCGCAGGCCAGCCATTCGCCGACCCGTTGCAAGCCCTCCGCGAAACGCTGCGGTTTCGAAATGCCTTCGTAAAAGCAGGCAATCAATTGCGAATCGACGCTTGAAAGCGAGGACATCGGGACTCCGGGAGCCGGCTGACGTTCGGGAAGAGCAGGCAAGCATATCAATACGACAAGGCTGCCGGCGCTGATTTGCGCGTCTGCGACGGGCACTGGTACAGCGGCAATACAGGGGCTCGAAACGCATGCGGACAACAAAATTTGACATCCGGGCAGGGGTCGTTAAACATTGTGAAATCAAAAGTCATCGAACAATTCGATCGACTACCGGATCTATTCCCCATGCGCATCGCTGTTCTCGACAATGACCCGCAACAGCGCGCGCTGATCACCGAAGCGCTGACTGGCGCACGCCACGACTGCATCGCCCATTCCCGCATCGATCATCTGCTGGCCGGACTGCGTGAGGAGGAAGTCGACCTGCTGGTCTGGCACTGGCAGCCGGAATCCGAGGGTTTGCGCCGGCTGCGCGAGCTGCGTCAGGGACGGCCAACGCTACCCGTGCTGCTGGTGACGGGGCGCGGACCCGAGCGCGAGCTGGCTGAGGCGCTGGGGGACGGGCAGTCCGACTATCTGCTCAGGCCGGTGCGGCGCAGCGAATTGCCGCTGCGGGCGCGGGTTCTGATGGCGCGCGCGCGTCCCGACAAGCTGGACGGCCCCACCCAGGACTTCGGGCCCTACGCGTTTGACCTGCGTGCCGGGCGGCTGCTGCGCGCCGGGCAGCCTGTCACGCTGACGCAAAAGGAATTCGAGCTCGCGCTGCTGTTTTTTCGGAATGCAGGCCGCCCGCTGTCGCGCGCGACCATACACGAAGCCGTCTGGCCGAAAGATGCCGAATTCAGCTCGCGCACGATGGATACCCATGTTTCCCGGGTGCGCAGCAAGCTGGGCCTGAGGCCCGAAAACGGCTACCGGCTGTCCCCGGTTTACAGTTACGGCTACCAGCTTGAGCAACTGGACGGAAATGAGCAATACCCTCAGGGCCAACGGTTATAATGGCCACCGTCAATACCCGGGTTCTCCACGCATGCATCTGCTCGCCGTCGGGCTCAACCACACCACGGCTCCGGTCTCGCTCCGCGAGAAAGTAGCCTTCCCCGCTGACCAGCTTGGTCAGGCGGTGGCGTCGGCCTGCGCGTGGTTCGGCAACACGAACCGGCAGCAGCACGAAGCGGCCATCCTGTCCACCTGCAACCGCACCGAAATCTACGGCGCCAGCGCGAATGACGGCGATATCGACGCCGTGATCGACCAGGTCGCGCATTTCGTGGCCGACTATCACAAGCTGTCCTACGCCGACCTGCGCCCTTACCTCTACGCTTTGCCGCAGGATGGTGCGGTGCGCCATGCTTTCCGTGTTGCTTCGGGCCTCGACTCGATGGTGATCGGCGAGCCGCAGATCCTGGGACAGATGAAAGATGCGGTGCGCCAGGCCGAAGCGGCGGGCGGCCTCGGCACTTACCTGCATCAGATGTTCCAGCGCACCTTCGCGGTGGCGAAGGAAGTGCGCTCGACGACCGAGATCGGCGCGCACAGCGTGTCGATGGCAGCGGCAGCCGTGCGGCTGTCCGAGCGCATCTTTGACAATCTCGCAAACCAGCACGTGCTGTTCATCGGCGCTGGCGAGATGATCGACCTGTGCATCACGCACTTCGCCGCGCAGCACCCGAAGAGCCTGACCGTCGCGAACCGCACGCTGGAACGTGCGGAAGCGCTGGCGCACCGTTTCGGCGGCCGCGCAATGCGCCTTGGCGAACTGCCGGACCAGCTCGCCCATTTCGACGTCGTGGTGTCCTGCACTGCATCGACGCTGCCCATCATTGGCCTCGGCATGGTCGAGCGCGCAATCAAGGCGCGCCGGCACAAGCCCATCTTCATGGTCGACCTCGCGGTGCCGCGCGATATCGAATCGGAAGTCGGCCGCCTGAATGACGTGTTCCTGTATACCGTCGATGACCTCGGTGCGGCGGTGCAGATCGGCGTAGAGAACCGGCAGTCTGCGGTCGCTCAGGCCGAGGCCATCATCGAGACCCGCGTGCAAGCCTTCATGCACTGGCTGGACAGCCGCGCGGTGGTACCGATTATTCAGGACCTGCAGGAGAGCAGCGAGCAACTGCGCCGCGCCGAGCTCGACCGCGCACGCAAGCTGCTCGCCAAGGGCGAAGACATTGACGCGGTGCTCGAAGCTCTGTCGAAAGGCCTGACTGCAAAATTCCTGCACGGCCCGCAGCAGGCGCTGCACAGCGCCGACGCCGACGAGCGCGCCCGCCTCGCGCAGTTGCTGCCGCAACTGTTCCGCACCAGGCGCTAGCGACCACGGCGGCCGTTGCTGCGCGCGGCCGGCGATCACGGCGGCCGCACCGTCATACCCTCCTTTTCGAATTTCCGGATGAAACCTTCACTGCTAGCGAAGCTTGACCAGCTCACGCAGAGGCTCGAGGAAGTCGGCGCGCTGCTGGTGCAGGAAAACGCGACCGCCGACATGGACCAGTACCGCAGGCTCACGCGCGAACACGCGGAGCTGCAGCCACTGGTTGCGGTGCATGCGCAATGGACGCAGGCACAGGAAGACCTGCGCGCCGCGCAGGAAATGCTGTCTGATCCGGACATGAAAGCCTTCGCGCAGGAAGAGCTTTTGTCCGCGCAGGCGCGCACGGAAACGCTGGAACTCGAGCTGCAGAAGATGATGCTGCCGAAAGACCCGAATGACGAGCGCAACATTTTTCTCGAGATCCGTGCCGGCACCGGCGGCGATGAGTCGGCGCTGTTCGCCGGCGACCTGCTGCGCATGTATACGCGCTACGCCGAGCGGCAGCGCTGGCAGGTCGAGATGGTGTCGGAATCGCCGTCCGAACTTGGCGGCTACAAGGAAGTGATCGTGCGCCTCGTCGGCCACGGGGCGTACTCGCGACTGAAGTTCGAATCCGGCGGCCATCGGGTGCAGCGCGTGCCCGAGACCGAGGCGCAGGGACGCATACACACCTCGGCCTGCACGGTCGCGGTGATGCCGGAGGCCGACGAGATCGAGGACGTGAATATCAACCCGGCCGACTTGCGTATCGATACTTTCCGCGCCTCGGGCGCCGGCGGCCAGCACATCAACAAGACCGATTCCGCGGTGCGCATCACTCACCTGCCGACCGGCATCGTGGTCGAATGCCAGGACGACCGCAGCCAGCACAAGAACAAGGCGCAGGCCATGAAGGTGCTGGCGACGAGACTCAAGGATGTACAGTTGCGCGAGCAACAGGCGAAAGAAGCGGCAACGCGCAAGTCGCTGGTCGGCTCGGGCGACCGCAGCGAGCGCATCCGCACCTACAATTTTCCGCAGGGGCGCATGACGGACCACCGGATCAATCTCACGCTGTACAAGCTGGAAGCGATCATGGAAGGCGATCTCGACGAACTGACGACGTCACTGATGGCCGAGCATCAGGCGGAGCAACTGGCGACCCTGGCCGAATCGAATTGAACGGAACCCGCAGATGAAACTTGCCAAACCCCTGCTGCTGCTGATCGCCCTTGCCTGCTTCGCGATGCTTGCCGTCGGTCTCTACCTGCAACTCAGGCTCGACATGCTGCCCTGCCCGCTGTGCGTACTGCAGCGCTATGGCTTTGCCGCAGTCGCACTGATCTCGCTGATCACGGTCCTGCTGCCGTCGGCGGCCACGCGTATCGGCGCAGCGCTTGCCTGCGTCGCATCGCTGTCGGGCGCAGGCGTGGCGATCCGCCACCTTTGGGTAAAGGCGCATCCGACGGTATCGTGCGGCATCGACCCGCTCGAGACTTCGCTGAACACGATTTTGCCCGCGCAATGGTTCCCGTCACTGTTCCAGGCCGATGGTCTGTGCACGACGGAATACGATCCGATACTCGGGCTGTCGATTCCGGCCTGGGCACTGTTCTGGTTCACGGTCTTCGCGCTGCTCAGCGCTGCAGTCGTCGTGCTGAGCAAGCGCAAGACATGAACATCGACGGCCTGCTGAAGCTGGCGCTGATCGATCCGCTGGAAGCGCGCATCCTGCTTGCGCATGCATTGAAGTGCACCCGCGTTCAACTGGTGATCAATTCGAAGGAAGAACTGAAGCCGCAGCAAGTCACCGATGTCAGCGCACTGTTCATGCGACGCATGCAGGGCGAACCGATTGCCTACCTTACCGGCGAACGCGAATTCTTCGGCTTGCGCTTCGAGGTCACGCCCGATGTGCTGATTCCGCGCCCCGAAACCGAGCTGCTGGTGGAGCTGGCGATGGAAAAACTGCCGAAAAGCGGCAGCGCACTCGACCTCGGCACCGGCTCCGGCGCGATCTCGGTATCGCTCGCTCATGCGCGGCGCGACGCGAAACTCACTGCGGCCGATGTCAGCGAGGCGGCGCTTGCCGTTGCGCGCCGCAATGCCACGCATCATGCGGTCGCAGTCCGATGCGTGCACAGCGACTGGTACGCGAAGATCGACGGACAGTTCGACCTGATCGTCAGCAACCCGCCTTATATCGCCGCCGGCGACCCGCATCTGGCGCAGGGCGACCTGCGTTTCGAACCGCGCTCTGCGCTGACCGACGACGCTAACGGAATGATGCATATCGGCGCCATCGTCGACGGCGCTCCCGGGCACCTGAAACCCGGTGGCTGGCTGCTGATGGAGCACGGCTACGACCAGTCGGCGGCCGTGCGCGCGCTGCTGTCGAAGGCGGGCTGGCAACAGGTGCAGAGCTGGCAAGATCTGGCCGGCACAGAACGGGTGACTGGCGCAGTCAGACCGGCGCCGACAGACCGCTGATCTGACGCGCTGTCAAGACTGGCGCGCCCTGCCGAATTGCGTATGATCCGACGCTTTGACGACTTCCCCACCCTGCTGATCCACGATGTTGCCAACCATTGAACAACGCCTCGCCGGCGAACTGGCGGCCCGACCCGAACAAGTCAAAGCGGCGATTGCGCTGCTGGATGAAGGCGCGACCGTGCCTTTCATCGCGCGCTACCGCAAAGAAGCGACCGGCGGCCTCGACGACATCCAGCTACGCCTGCTGGAGGAGCGACTGCGCTACCTGCGCGAGCTGGAAGCAAGGCGCGAGGCGATCATTGCGTCGATCGAGGAACAGGGCAAGATGACGCCGCAACTGAAAGTCGCGATTCTGTCCGCCGAAGACAAGACCCGCCTCGAAGATCTGTACCTGCCCTACCGGCAGAAGCGCCGCACCAAGGCGCAGATCGCGGTCGAAGCCGGGCTGGAGCCGCTGGCCGATGCGCTGCTCGGTGATCCGACCCTGAACCCGGACGAGGAAGCAGCCAAATTCCTGCGCCCCGCATTCACCACCGAGCAGGGCGAGAACCCCGGCGTGGCAGATGCGAAGGCCGCGCTGGACGGCGCACGCCAGATTCTGATGGAACGCTTTGCCGAAGAAGCGACGCTGCTGCAAGACCTGCGCGCCTACCTGCTCGAGCATGGCGTGGTCGACACGAAAGTGATCGACGGCAAGCAGGAAGCCGGCGAGAAATTCGCGGACTACTTCGATTATTCGGAGCCGCTGGCGCAAATTCCGTCGCACCGCGCGCTGGCCATGCTGCGCGGCCGCCGCGAAGAAATGCTGACCGTCACGCTGCGCCTCGATACCGAAGAAGAAAAACCGACCTGGGCATCGCCGCCCAACCCCTGCGAAAGCCGCATTGCGCAGCGCGTTGGCATCTCGCAGCAAAACCGCGCGGCCGACAAGTGGCTGATGGACACCGTGCGCTGGACCTGGCGCGTGAAGATTTTCATGCACCTCGAGACCGAACTGATGACGAAGCTGCGCGAAGAAGCGGAAGCTGAGGCAATCCAGGTGTTTGCGCGCAACCTGAAGGCGCTGCTGCTGGCCGCGCCCGCCGGCCCACGTGCGACGATGGGCCTGGACCCGGGCCTGCGCACCGGCGTGAAAGTGGCGGTGGTCGACGTGACTGGCAAGGTGGTCGATACCGCGACCATCTATCCGCACCAGCCGCGCAATGACTGGGATGGCTCGCTGCATACGCTCGCGCTGCTCGCGAAAAAACACCATGTGTCACTGATCGCGATTGGTAACGGCACCGCTTCGCGCGAAACCGATCGCCTCGCGCAGGACTTGCTGAAGGGCCTGCCGGAACTGAAGCTGAACAAGATCGTGGTGTCCGAGGCTGGCGCTTCGGTGTACTCGGCGTCGGAATACGCATCGAAGGAATTGCCGGAACTCGACGTATCGCTGCGAGGCGCGGTGTCGATCGCGCGCCGGCTGCAGGATCCGCTGGCGGAACTGGTGAAGATCGAGCCGAAGTCGATTGGCGTGGGCCAATACCAGCATGACGTATCGCAGACGCGTCTTGCCCGTTCGCTGGATGCGGTGGTGGAAGACTGCGTGAACGCGGTTGGCGTCGATGTGAACACTGCGTCGGTGCCGCTGCTGGCGCGCGTGTCGGGCCTCAACAGCAGCGTCGCGCAGAGCATCGTGAATTATCGCGACCAGAAAGGCATGTTCGCGTCGCGTTCCGCGCTGCGTGAGGTGCCGCGTCTGGGCGACAAGACTTTCGAGCAGGCGGCTGGCTTCCTGCGCGTGATGAGTGGCGACAATCCGCTGGATGCGTCGGCGGTACACCCGGAATCGTATCCGCTGGTCGAAAAAATCCTGGCCGACATCAAGCGCGACGTAAAGAGCGTGGTTGGCGACAGCAGCCTGTTGAAATCGCTCGACCCCAGGCGTTATGCCGACGAGCGCTTTGGCGTGCCGACCGTGGCCGATATCCTGAAGGAGCTCGACAAGCCGGGCCGCGATCCGCGCCCGGCCTTCGTGACTGCGAGCTTCAAGGAGGGCGTCGAAGATATCGGCGACCTGCGGCCGGACATGGTCCTTGAAGGCGTAGTGACCAATGTCGCCGCCTTCGGCGCCTTCGTCGACATCGGCGTGCATCAGGATGGCCTGGTGCATATCTCGGCCCTGTCCAACCAGTATGTGAAGGATCCGCACACCGTGGTGAAGGCGGGACAGGTGGTGAAGGTCAAGGTGCTGGAGGTGGACGTGAAGCGCAAGCGCATCGCGCTGACCATGCGACTGAGCGATGCTGCCCCGGCGGCCGGCGAACGGCGCGAAACGAGTGGGCGCGAGCGCGGCGCTCCGTCCCGAAACGCCCCTGCGCGGCGCGAATCAGCGGCTCCGGCCGGCAATGCGATGGCCGAAGCGTTTGCAAAATTGAAGCGTTAATCTCAGCAATGCAGCGCAGGCCGCCGGTCGGCAGCCCGCTGCTCAAACCCCTATAATTGGGGCTCACACCCTGCAATAAAGGAAGAAGATTTATGAGCGACGTACAAGCGTGGATCAAGGAAACCGTGACCACCCATCCGGTCGTGCTGTTCATGAAAGGCACCGCGCAATTCCCGCAGTGCGGCTTCTCGGGCCGCGCGATCGAATTGCTGAAGTCGGTCGGCGTCGATAATCTGGTGACCGTGAACGTGCTGGAAGACGATGAAGTCCGTCAGGGCATCAAGGATTTCTCGAACTGGCCGACCATTCCGCAGCTGTATGTGAAGGGCGAATTCATCGGCGGATCGGACATCCTGACCGAGATGGCCGAGTCCGGCGAACTGAAAACCCTGCTGAAGGATTGAGGCCTTGAAGCGCCTGGTCGTCGCCATCACCGGTGCATCGGGCGTGCTGTATGGCGTGCGGCTGCTCGAGCAGCTGCGCGCAAGCGAAGGCGTCGAGACGCACCTGATGATTTCCGACGCGGCTGCGCTGAACCTGCATCACGAGCTGGACATGAAACGCCGCGACATCGAGGCGCTGGCCGATCATGTACACAGCGTGCGCGATGTCGGCGCCTGCGTCGCCAGCGGATCGTTTCGCTCGGACGGCATGGTGATCGTCCCGTGCTCGATGAAGACGCTCGGGTCGGTGGCGCATGGCCTGTGCGACAACCTGATCACGCGCGCAGCCGACGTCATGCTGAAGGAAAGGCGCCGGCTGGTGCTGATGGTGCGCGAGACGCCGTTCAACCTTGCGCACCTGCGCAACATGACGGCGGTGACCGAGATGGGCGGCATTATTTTCCCGCCGCTGCCTGCGCTGTACCAGAAGCCGCAATCAATCACGGAAATGGTGGATCACACCGTCGGACGCGTGCTGGACCTGTTTGGCCTCGCGCAGGATCTCGCACCGGAGTGGCCGGGCCTGAAACAGGCCCACTGAACTCCTGGAGCGCGTCAGATCCGGTTGATGTCGATATCCACCGGCACCACGTCCCCGTTGGGCACGAGTTCCGGTTCGGGCAGCGGTTCGGCCCCGGATTGCCGCGCCGTGTCGGCTCGTTCGCGCAGAGTGCCGACCATGCGTCGGATTGCGTCCGAATACCCGTTCATCGAGAAAGAGCTGATACGGAACTGGCCGGAGGTCAGCGGAAATGCCATGGCGATCGCATCGGATCGCTCGAACACCTTGTTCAACTGGTCAGACTCGTTGAACCAGTACAGCATCACGTCGCCATTCGCCGTCGCCATCGGTTCGCAAATCGCGTCCAGGGCCAGAGCGCCCACCCCGGTCGTGAGCATCAGCGGGTAGTTGTTTCCCGACTCGCAGGGAATGCCGTTGGCGAAGTAGTACCTGCATCGGCTGTCCGCGCAGAGCATGCCGAACATAGAGACGCCATTCTCATGCGTCGAAGCCTCGCCCATGCCTTCTCGAAACTGAGATACCCAGTCGCCGTGCTCGGCACGATCTTCAGCGCGGACAGGGCAGACAAGGACCACCAGCAGCGTGGCCAGCAGGAACAGACTTCGCATTGCGCCTCCAAAATATTGTTTTTGGGAATGTAGCACGAGGCAGCCGACGCTTGTTGCTTTGATCAGACGATCACTTGTTATTCTTAAGCAAACGCTTATGTTGCCATTTAGACGAGACAAATTCCGTGTGCCGGGCTGCGGTTATCGGTGAAACTGCGGCGCAGCAAGCGTGCCGGTGTTCGCATGGATTTTTAACCGGTTGCGAGTGAATTTTTCATCCATTGTGCGACGAAAAAGCCTGGTTCTTCAGGGCTATAATTCGCCGTTTTATCTACAACTCCCATCAGTTTCTGGAGACACGCTATGGGCTCTTTAGCAAAACAAGTCGGGTGGATAGCGCTGGCCTTGCTGGGCGCGTTCGCGCTCGGCACCGTGGCGCTGGCACGCGGCGAAACCATCAATGCACTATGGGTCGTCGTCGCTGCAGTCGCGATCTACCTCATCGGTTTCCGATACTACGCACGCTTCATCGCAACCCGGGTCATGGAACTCGACCCGAACCGCACGACGCCTGCGATCCGCCTGAATGACGGACTGGATTTCGTGCCGACCAACAAGCACGTGCTGTTCGGCCACCATTTCGCCGCTATTGCCGGCGCCGGTCCGCTGGTCGGCCCGGTGCTCGCCGCGCAAATGGGCTACCTGCCCGGCATGATGTGGATTCTGGTCGGCGTGATCCTCGCCGGCGCAGTCCAGGATTTCATGATCCTGTTCGTCTCCACTCGCCGCGATGGCCGCTCGCTTGGCGACCTCGTGAAATCCGAGTTGGGTATCGTGCCGGGCGTGATCGCGCTGTTCGGCACCTTCATGATCATGACCATCCTGCTCGCGGTGCTGGCTTTGATTGTGGTCAAGGCACTGGCCGAGAGCCCCTGGGGCACGTTCACGGTGGCAGCGACGATTCCGATCGCGTTCTTCATGGGCATTTACAGCCGCTATATCCGTCCGGGTCGCGTCGGCGAAGTGTCCGTTATCGGCTTCGTGCTGCTGATGGCGTCGATCGTGTATGGCGGCCATGTGGCGGCCGATCCTTATTGGGGCCCTGCCTTCACGTTCACCGGCACCCAGCTGACCTGGATGCTGCTCGCTTACGGCGTCATCGCATCGGTGCTGCCGGTGTGGCTGCTGCTGGCGCCGCGCGACTACCTGTCGACTTTCCTGAAAATCGGCGCAATCGTCGCACTAGCCCTCGGTATTCTGGTCGTCGCGCCTGATCTTAAGATGCCAGCGATCACCAAGTTCATCGACGGCACCGGTCCGGTGTGGGCAGGTTCGCTGTTCCCGTTCCTGTTCATCACGATTGCCTGCGGCGCGGTATCGGGCTTTCATGCGCTGATCTCGTCGGGCACCACACCCAAGCTGCTGGAAAATGAGCAGCACATGCCGTACATCGGCTACGGCGGCATGCTGATGGAATCCTTCGTCGCGATCATGGCGCTGGTAGCGGCATCGATCATCGAGCCCGGGGTCTATTTCGCGATGAACAGCCCGGCAGCGCTGATTGGCACATCGCCTGAAACGGCGGCTGCGGCGATCAGCCAGTGGGGCTTCGTGGTCACGCCGGAAATGCTGGCGCAGACCGCGAAAGATGTCGGCGAAACGACCATCATCTCGCGCGCCGGTGGCGCGCCGACGCTGGCTGTCGGCATGGCGCACATCTTCTCCGAACTGATCGGCGGCAAAGCAATGATGGCGTTCTGGTACCACTTCGCCATCTTGTTTGAGGCGCTATTCATCCTGACCGCGGTCGATGCCGGGACGCGCGTGGGACGCTTTATGCTGCAGGACCTGCTGCGCACGCTGGTGCCGCCCTTCCGCAACGTGCCGGCACTGGCCTCGAGCATCTTCGCGACCCTGCTGTGCGTGTCTGCATGGGGTTACTTCCTGTACCAGGGTGTGGTCGACCCGCTGGGCGGCATCAACACATTGTGGCCGCTGTTCGGCATCTCGAACCAGATGCTTGCCGCTGTTGCGCTGATTCTCGCGACCGTCGTGCTGTTCAGGATGAAGCGCGAGAGATTCGCATGGGTCACGATGGTACCGACCGCCTGGCTGCTGATTTGCACGCTGACTGCCGGCTACCAGAAGATCTTCCATGACAATCCGCGGATCGGCTTCCTTGCGCACGCAAACAAGTTCAAGACCGCAGCAGAGAACGGCGAAGTGCTGGCGCCGGCGAAATCGGTGCTGCAGATGCAGCAGATCGTGATGAACGACTACATCGATGCGTCACTGGCAGCGATCTTCATCGCTGTCGTGCTGTCCATCCTTGCTTTCGGCATCCGCTCTTGCCTGCAGGCGCTGCGTGAAGACAGGCCGACGACGGTGGAAGCCGCCGCCACGCCGGCCAACACCGTGTCGGCCTGATCAGTCCTCGGAGGTCTCATGTTTGGCGAACTCGGAAAAATGGGTGCTTATCTCGGGCAGACCGCAAGGCTGATGATTGGCCTGCCCGACTATGACAACTACCTGAACCACATGCAGGTGAATCATCCGGACCAGACAGCGATGACCTATGAAGAGTTCTTTCGCGAGCGGCAGGAATCGCGTTATGGCGCGAATGGTCGCACGTTGAAATGTTGCTGACCGCTACACGCACGCCCCTCGAAGCCCGCTCACAACAACGGGCTTTTTTTCTGCCTTCGGAGCGGAAAATCGGGCGAACTTAGGTGCGGCATTAGCTGCCGAAGATGGATGTCTTTGGTCTGCTCTGGTGCCAGAGCGATTTGATCGCGAATTCTGCCGTCGACACCGATGACATCCGAAATGTTCAAAGCAGCCAGTTCTCCCACCCGTAGACCTGCTCGATGCAAGAGGTTCAGCATCAGTGAATTTCTCGCTGGATGCGGTCGATCACGAATTCGCTCTAGCAGCAAAGCACATTCTTGATAGGTCAAAGTTCTGGCTTGTCTCATCGCGCACCTCCAAAACCACGGAATTGGTGTTCGTAGCGATAGCAATGTCGGGGTTTTGATTCGTCGATCCGAAGTCGATTTTCGCATCATCAATGCTATCAATGGCTTGGCTGAAAACCACGATTTCTGTGTAAAAGTCGGGGTCTTTTGTGGTCGCGAAAACTGCCGAGCTAGGCTGGAATTTGACGGCATATATTCGGATAGCCAGACAACCTGATCTCGCGTTCTGGGCTGTTCTCGTGTGTTCATGAGTGATTCGTGTTGCGGTTCGAGATTCATCGCGATTCCGTGCCAATTTTCATTCTTGATCTGCCAACAATCCGATTGACAGCTTGAATCGGCAATACAGACTCCGCGGCGTTGTCCAACCAGCCTAGGAGATCACCGTGAATGTCATCAGCTCACTCAAAATCGTCGCAGCCAAGCGCCCGAATCAGCAGCCGCAGATCGTTCGGCGCCGTAACAAGCTCATCAACGCGCTTCACGATCAATTGCAGCTAGCCTCCGCCCAAGCCGAGGGACGCGAGTATCTGAAAACTCGTCACCGTCACATCAAGAATCCCGCGACTGGCGAATATGCCGAAACCGTTGTTAGCAGAAAGCCAAGAGCATGGTATTGGACAGCTGATGACGGCAAGGTGTACATTGGTTTGAAATATGGAACCAAAACGCTGGAAATTGCCAAGGGCAAGTCAGCCATCGAAATCGGCGATGTCAAGCAGTTGGTGCCCATGATTGAAGCGTTGAAGCGAGCTGTCGCTGCTGGGGAATTGGATGCCCAGATTGATGCAGCGGGGAATGAGGTCGGAAAGCGGTTTTTGCGGCAGGTGAAGTGACTATTGATTTCTCCAATAGCGCGTTCTATCAATTTTTAGGCATGAGTGCGAGCACCAATCATAGGTTGTTTAACGCAAATCTTATGCCGAATTTAATCTCATATTTATTTTACACTTTAAATAAAAGTCGCCAAGCTAAAGCTTTCCAAATGCCGCATTAATGATCAGCTTCGTTTATTTTAATTAAATCGATCGCGCGATTCAAGTATCCTGGTAATCTGGTAGACAAAGTAGAATTTTGGAGTTTTTCATGACGGTATCAGCGAATCCAATATTTGTAACAACTAAAATTCTTGGTGGATTAGGTACTGATCGATCCAATTCAATACAAATATCACAAGATGGGTCAGTTTATTTGGCTGGCGAAGCAAGTGCCTCTTTCGACGGTCAAATCTTCTCGGGAAATTGGGATGGATTTTTATCTAAATACTCTGAAGATGGCACTAAATTATGGACAAAATTCCTTGGCGGATCTGGCTCAGAATTTATTCGCTGCATAAGCGTTGGCAAAAGTGGGTCAGTTTACGCTGCAGGTTATACAAACGGATCATTTCAAGGTGAAAATAACCTTGGAAATTATGATGCATTTCTAACTAAATATTTAGAAACTGGCGAGGTCGCGTGGACCAAATTTATTGGCTCGAGCCAGTCAGATTTCGCATACTCAGTCTTTTCAGATGCTGACGAGTCGATCTATATATCTGGACCAAGCAACGGATCGTTTGATGGAAATGTCAACAGCGGCGGAGCTGATGGTTTTTTATCAAAATACGACGAAAATGGTACGAAAGTATGGTCCATTTTCATTGGAGGGATCGGCGATGAGACTCCTAGATCGTTAACAGGCGATTCTGAGGGAAACATTTATTTAGTCGGCTACACCACTGGCTCACTTGATGGGAATACCAACTCAGGCAACAGAGATAGTTTTATAACGAAAATCTCCCCTTCCGGGGAAAAGATTTGGACAAAATTCTTTGGCGGAGCTAGTGATGATGATGCTGTTGGAACTGCCATAGGCTTTGACGGGTCGATTTATGTTGCCGGCGGCACAAGAAGCGACTTTGCCTCACAAACCAATAATGGCGATTACGATGCATTTCTTACAAAATACTCTGCTGATGGAGAGTTGATATGGACTAAATTTGTTGGTGGAACTGGACGAGAAATTGCTCAATCACTAACCATTTCCACAGATGGATCAATCATCATTTCTGGCGAAGCTTCTAGCTCCTTTGACGGACAAGTTAGTTCGGGTTTAACTGACTCATTCGTTTCCAAAATAAGCGAAGATGGAACAACAATCTGGACAAAATTTATAGGAACCAACCCCGATCAGGACTTAAGCACTTCATCCGCTACAGCGTCAAATGGACGCATTTATATTAGTGGCTATTCGAGTGGAAGTTTCGACAGCATTTCTACGGCAGGTGGTACCGACTCATACATTACGCAATTCCTTGATAGTTTAAGTAGCGACAATGCAAGCGATAGTTTAGTAGGTGGGGCTTATGACGATTTGTTGATAGGCAATGGAGGAGATGACGCGCTTAAAGGCGGGAACGGAAGCGACACAATAGATGGCGGTGACGGTAACGACACTGCCGATTACTCCGACAAATCCACCGCCGTTTCAGTTGTTTTGAATGGAACGACCGCCGCTACAGTCACCGTCAACAACTTGACAGAAGACTCCATCTTCAACATTGAAAATCTTATTGGTGGCTCTGGCGACGATTCATTCACTGGTGACAGCGCGGACAACACGCTGACGGGAGGCGATGGTGACGACGTCTTGGATGGCAGTGACGGTATCGACACCGCCGATTATTCCGACAAATCCACAGCCGTTTCGGTCGTTCTAAATGGAACGACCGCTGCCACCGTTACCGTCAACAACGTGGCAGAAGACTCGATCGTTAATATCGAAAATCTCATCGGTGGCTCAGCTGGCGACTCTTTCACTGGCGACGATCTAGACAACAATCTCCAGGGCGGCGATGGCGATGACACACTGACTGGTGGCGATGGCGACGATGTTTTAGACGGTGGTGGCGGAAACGATACTGCGGACTATTCTGACAAATCTACTTCCGTTTCCGTTATTCTGAATGAAACAACTGCTGCAACTGTCACCGTTAACGGTTTAACAGAAGACTCGATCGTCGACATTGAGAATTTAATTGGTGGATCAGGTAATGATTCATTTACTGGTGACGACCTTGAAAACAAACTCGAGGGTGGAGATGGTGACGACACTCTGAAGGGTGGCGATGGCGACGATGTCTTGGAGGGTGGCGACGGCAACGATACTGCGGATTACTCGGACAAATCTGATGCCGTCAACGTAACCCTGAACGGCTCTGTAGCGGCGACAGTTTTGGTCGATGGAATTGCCGAAGACACCATTAGCGATATCGAAAATCTCATCGGGGGCTCTGGCGACGATTCGTTCGTGGGAGGCAGCGAGAACAACAAGCTGGAGGGCAAGGCTGGTGATGACAAGCTCAAGGGATGCGACGGGAACGATGTCTTGGATGGCGGCGCCGATTCCGACACTGCCGACTACTCTGACAAAGTTGCTTCTGTTGTAGTAATACTGAATGCCTCGACAGCAGCCACAGTTACAGTCAACGGCATCGCCGAAGATACGATCAACAACATCGAAAACCTTATTGGCGGCTCAGGCGACGACTCGTTTACTGGCGACAGTCTGGATAACAAGCTTGAAGGCGGCTACGGTGCCGATACGCTCAAAGGTAACGCAGGTTTCGACACGCTGGACGGCGGCAACGGTAACGACACCGCCGATTACTCCGACAAATCCACCGCCGTTTCAGTTGTTCTGAATGGAACAACTGCTGCTACTGTTACCGTCAATAATGTGTCAGAAGATTCGATCATTAATATCGAAAATCTCATCGGTGGATCAGGCACCGATTCATTCACCGGTGACAGCTTCTCGAACACTTTTAAGGGTGGTGCTGGTAAAGATACGCTCAACGGCGGAGCTGGCATTGACACTGCAGATTACTCAGAAAAAACTTTGTCTGTCTCTGCGACACTAAACGGCTCAACAGCAGTTACCGTCAACGTGGGCGGTGTTGCTGAAGACAGTCTCCGAAACATCGAGAACATCATCGGCGGCTCGGCGGGAGACACGCTCATTGGCGACAGTTTCGCCAATATTTTTATGGGTGGCGCCGGCAACGACACTCTTAACGGTAACTCAGGCTCAGACACCGCTGACTATTCAGACAAGTCAAATTCGGTTTCAGTCACGCTAAATGGCTCATATTCGGTGTCAGTGCGCGTTGGCGGGGTTATTGAAGACAGTATTCGCAACATCGAGAACATCATTGGCGGCTCAGCCGTCGATACGCTGACGGGCGATAGTCTTGCCAATACGTTCAAAGGTGGTTCTGGCAATGATGTCCTCAATGGCAATTCAGGCATCGATACGGCTGATTATTCCGATAAGACGGACTCTGTTCGGGTCACTCTAACCACATCGACAGCTGCCTCTGTGTATGTCAATGAAGTCATTGAAGACAGTATTCGCAACATAGAAAACGTCAACGGCGGCTCGGGCGACGACTCCCTTACTGGCGATACGCTTTCCAATACCTTCAAAGGTGGCGATGGCAACGACACGCTCAACGGTGGTACTGGAACAGATACCGCAGACTATTCAGACAAAACTTTTGCTGTGCGTGTCACGCTGACTACCTCGACTGCTGCATCCGTTTTCGTCAATGACTTCGCCGAAGACCTGATCAGCAACATCGAAAACATCATTGGCGGCTCAGGTAACGATACGCTGACTGGCGACAGTCTCGCTAACTCCCTGAGTGGCGGTGACGGCAACGATACATTGAAAGGGGCTGGCGGCATCGATACGCTCAATGGCGGCGCTGGCATCGATACCGCGGATTTCTCAGATCAGACAGCTGCGGTTGTTGCCACGCTCAATGGCGCAACACAGATCACAGTAACCATCGGCGGTAGTAGCAGCGATCGACTTTCCAGCATTGAAAATCTCGTCGGGGGCTCAGTCAATGACACGCTGACTGGCGATATGTTTGCCAATATCCTATCGGGTGGCAATGGCGCTGACCGACTCGCTGGCGGCGCAGGCAACGATGTTTTGAACGGCGGACTGGGCATCGATCGGTTCAGCTTTACGACCACGCTGAACGCATTGACCAACCTAGACACCATCGAAGACTTTGCCTCGGGCGTCGACAAGATTGGTCTGCGGTCGACCATCTTTAGCCGATTCTCAAGCAGCGTTGGCAGCGGCAATCTTGTAGTCAACGCGACGGGCAATGCCGGCGACAGCAGCGACTACCTGATCTTCAATACGGCTAACAACACCTTGTACTACGACGCCGACGGTAGCGGCGCTGGAGCCAAGATCGCCTTTGCTGTGCTGACGGGAGTTACTACGCTAGCCAATACAGACTTTGTTATCGTCTAACTCCACTGTTCCATTCAGAACAACTCCCCCACGAAGACCTGCCAACATTTCGACTTAGCAGGTCATTATCTAGGTGGTGTCAAGCAGCGTTCCCGCCGCCAAAAATGAACGATCCCAGCATGATGTCTGGGCTGGCGAGTCTGTGCAGCTATGGCGGACCCATGAACGATGCCCGTCAGTTGTTCGCTTGTGTGATCAAGATTGCGTGACCTGTCCTGAGATTTTCGTACCAGCCGGAATTTGAGAAGATAGCTCCCAGCAAGGAGGGAGCAATGAAGAAGAGCCGATACAGCGACGAGCAGATCGTGCGGATTTTGCGCGAAGCGGACAAGGATCCGGTACCCGAGGTGGCCAAGCGGCACGGCGTGTCTGAGCAAAGTATTTATGGCTGGCGCAAGCGGTTTACCGGCATGGCGGTTGATGAGGTCAAAGAGTTAAAGAATTTGACGCAAGAGAATGCGCGGCTCAAGAAGCTGCTGGCCGAGCGTGATCTGGAAATCGAGATCATGAAGGAGATCACTGCAAAAAAGTGGTGAGCGCACCAGCGCGTCGGATTGCTGCCCTGTATGCCATCGAACGGGGAGCGAGCCAACGACGCGCTTGTGCGCTACTGCAGGTATCCCGCTCGACATTGAAGTATGTGCCAACGCTGCCCATCAAGCGGGCGCCGGTGGTAGCTGCCATGCAGCGACTGTCAGCGCAGTATCCGCGTTATGGAGCACGGCGTATTCGGGTGTTTCTGGCCCGCGAAGGACTCGACATCGGCAAGGAGGCTTGCCAGCGCTTGTGGGCAGAGCACGGACTGCAAGTCCCAAAGAAACGGCCCCGGCGGCGTCTTGCCACCGCTCGTCCACGGCCACTGGCACCCGCCATGGCCAACGCGGTGTGGAGTTATGACTTTGTGTTTGACGCCTGTGCCAACGGGCAGCAGTTGAAGTGTTTGACGGTGGTTGATGAGTACACACGAGAATCGCTGGCGATTGATGTGGCTGGGTCGATTCGCTCAGCCAGGGTCATTGAGGTACTGGCCAAGTTGATTAGTGTGCGGGGTGCGCCGCGCTACCTGCGCAGCGATAACGGTCCGGAATTCGTCAGCGTGGCACTCTTGAAATGGATCGTCGAGCAAGGTATTGAGTCGGCTTTGATCGATCCGGGCAAACCCTGGCAGAACGGGACGACCGAGAGCTTCAACGGCAAATTCCGTGACGAATGTCTGGCCATGGAGTGGTTCCGCAACAGGCTTGAGGCCAAGGTCGTAATTGAAGATTGGCGGCAGCACTACAACACGGTCAGGCCACATTCCAGCTTGAGCTATGCAACACCAGAAGCGTTTAGCAGGGCCGGGACGAAGGATTTATTAACCGGAGCTATCCCAAGTTAAACTGGTCCGAAAAAACCGGTCAGGTCAGATGGGCTTCTGGGCAAGCTATTGCACACAATGATCCGTATTTTGCGAGGAGCTCTTACCTGTGTTGGATTGGAAAAACAGGCGATGAATTTGCTGGCATGCAGGTTTATAGGACAAACGCTCGATAATCATGACTGATTTGCTAAGCGCCCACCAGTAAATTTGAGATACCGAGGAAGACATATGTCACCATATTTGCGCGTAGCTGGACTTGTCCTAGCGTTGGCTCTTGGATCGCCTCTCATTGCAAGAGCAACTGACTGGATAAGTGTCGAAAAAAATTTAAAAAAGAAATTCAATTCCCCAGCGTTTGTCGAACAAGTTCTTGATCAATATGGGTTTAAGGGCGCAGTCCGTATCACGATGGCGCAGCACCTTCGAGAGATGTACCGATCAGATCTTGTCATCAAAGCATTGGTAGAAGAAATCAAAAATCTAGGTTACGGGGACACTGATAATTCCACTGACTTCAGCGAATTCAATTTTCGACAGTTTGGTTCCGAAGTATTCCAGGCATGGTCCCTCAAGGGATTGGCTCGCTTGCCAGCAGAGGATCAAAGGCAGTTTTATAGACTGTTGATCAGGCTCATGAGCGTCATGACCCCTGCAGATTGCAAGCTACTCCTGATGGCTGATGGAAAGTCAGCATCTGAGGTTGGTCAAACCGAAATCAAATATTACGCAAAGCTTTCTAAGATTGAGTTTGAAAACTACCTAGCCCTGCTGAGAAAGTCTATGTCCGCTGAGTTGAGGGACTTCCCAGCGACAAAGACACTAAACCAGACCCAGTTAGAAACAGCCGATAAAGCGTTTCAGTCAAAGTTCGAAGAAATAGTCAGGGAAGATAATGTTGACTTGAGCATCATCCTAGCGATGGCTGACCTTGCTAATGCCAAGCCGCAAGAGGCGTGTGAAGGCGGAAAGCTCGTCATAAACACCGTGCTGCGAATGAAGGGATTGCCCAGTGAATGGATGTTGTTGAAGATGATTCAGTCATCGCTATAAGTTAAACCAACTTTGGGGGAGGCAGATGCTTAAAACTAAGTTTGCTATCGCTATGCTTGCGATCTTTTTCAGTACGCTTTTAAATATGGCAAAGGCAGCTGAAGAGCCTCCTTTCGAGAAGTCCAAGTCGGGTATTTGCCATGCTAAGGGTTCTTCTTACTACAACCAGACTAAAAATTACACGGCATTTAACTCGCTTGAAGAGTGCTTGAAGGCGGGTGGAAGGGCGCCCAAGCGTTGAAATCTCAAATGAGCATAAAAGCTAGCTTTACAGCGGGTTAGTTATTCTTAAAATCCGCCGCTTAGCCGAGAGGCAGCGTACCGGTTCGATTCCGGTCTCGGGCACCACTGACCTGCTCCCCTGAAATAGTCCCTTGTTAATATGGAGTCTGCTTCAAGGGGAGGCAGGCATGAAGACGCGATTCACCGAAGCACAAATCATCGGCGTACTGAAGGAAGCCGAGGCTGGCGGCAAG
>JACCDS010385600.1_pt1 | contig 39169 bp, 39 predicted proteins | sample 7446441 | NCBI WGS metagenome assembly JACCDS01 (sample SAMN15323445, study PRJNA562643) | freshwater metagenome | isolation source: river surface water | place: USA:Blue River Watershed | collected 2017-08-17
GTTGACATTGACCTGAATACGGAGAAAACACCATGGCTTATTCTGAAAAAGTGGTTGACCACTACGAAAACCCCCGCAACGTGGGCTCGTTCGACAAAGGCGATGACACTGTGGGCACCGGCATGGTCGGCGCGCCCGCTTGCGGCGACGTCATGAAGCTGCAAATCAAGGTCAACCCCCAAACGGGCGTGATCGAAGATGCGCGCTTCAAGACCTACGGCTGCGGTTCGGCCATCGCCTCCAGCTCGCTGGTGACCGAGTGGGTCAAGGGCAAAACGCTCGACGAAGCAGCGGCCCTGAAAAACAGCCAAATCGCTGAAGAGCTGGCGCTGCCACCCGTCAAAATTCACTGCTCCATCTTGGCTGAAGACGCCATCAAAGCCGCAGTGGACGACTACAAAAAGAAACACCTGAACTGACATGGCCATCTCACTGTCTGCCGCCGCGGCCCGTCACGTCACCCGCTACTTGGCCAAAAGAGGCTCGGGCGTGGGCGTGCGCTTGGGCGTCAAGACCACGGGCTGCTCGGGCTTGGCCTACAAGCTCGAATATGTCGATGAAATCGCCCCCGAAGACGTGGTCTTTGAGGGCCATGGCGTCAAGGTGTTGGTCGACCCCAAAAGCCTGGCCTACATTGACGGCACCGAGCTCGACTTTGTGCGCGAAGGCCTGAACGAAGGTTTCCGCTTCAACAACCCCAACGAACGCGACCGTTGCGGCTGCGGTGAGTCGTTCCGCGTGTGATCTCGCTGCAAGCCAACGACTTTGAGTTGTTCGATGTGCCGGTGCAGTACGCGCAAGACCGGGCGCAGCTTGACTCGCGCTGGAAAGCCCTGCAGCGCGAAGCTCACCCCGACCGTTTTGCCGCCGAAGGTGCCGCCGCCCAGCGCGTGGCCATGCAGTGGTCGGTGCGCATCAACGAGGCCTATCAGCGCCTCAAAGACCCCCTGAAACGCGCCGCTTATCTGTGTGAGCTGCAAGGCGCACCGGTGCAGGCCGACAACAACACCGCCATGCCCGCTGCATTTCTCATGCAGCAAATGACGTGGCGAGAAACCCTGGACGACACCCACAACGCCCCAGCCCTCGAAACGCTGGCCAATGAAGTGGCCGCCGAGCAGCGTCAAGTGCTGCAAGAGCTGGCGCGTTTGCTGGACGTGGCCAAAGCCCCCGCGCAGGCCGTGGGGCAGGTGAGGGCGCTCATGTTCATTGAACGTTTCATGCAAGAAGTGAACGCTAAACTCGACCGATTGACTTGACCTGAATAGTTCCGATTACCCATGGCCTTACTGCAGATCTCCGAACCGGGTCAATCGCCCGATCCCCACCAGCGCCGCATTGCCGTGGGCATCGACTTGGGCACCACGCACTCCTTGGTGGCCTCGGTGCGTAATGGCGTGGCCGAGTGTTTGCCTGACGACGACGGGCGAGTCATCTTGCCCTCGGTGGTGCGCTTCATGCCGGGGCAGGGCCGCCAAATTGGTTTTGACGCGGTGCAATCCGCTGCCACCGACCCGGTCAACACCATCGCATCGGTGAAGCGCTTTATGGGGCGCGGCCTGAACGACATCGCAGACCGCAGCAAATTGCCCTACCAGTTCAGCAACACCGACACCGGCATGCTCAGCATCGAGACGGTGCAGGGCCCCAAGTCGCCGGTGGAGATCAGTGCCGAAATTTTGGCCACACTGCGCTACCGGGCCGAAGACACTTTCAACGACGACCTGTATGGCGCGGTCATCACCGTGCCCGCCTACTTTGACGATGCCCAGCGCCAAGCCACGAAAGACGCCGCGCAACTGGCGGGCTTGAATGTGCTGCGCTTGATCAACGAACCCACCGCAGCGGCCATTGCCTATGGGCTGGACAACGCCAGCGAAGGCGTTTATGCCGTGTTTGACTTGGGCGGCGGCACCTTCGACATCTCGGTGTTGCGCCTCACACAAGGCGTGTTTGAGGTCTTGTCCACCGGCGGCGACTCGGCCCTTGGAGGCGACGACTACGACCAAGCCTTGGCCGACTGGGCCATGGCCCAACAACCTGCCTTGCAGGTGGTCACGGCCGAAGACAAAACCGTGCTCAAGGCCGCAGCCCGCGCCGCCAAAGAAGCCCTCACACAAGCCACCTCGGCTAATTTGTCGGTGGCATTGTCCAGCGGCGCTTTGGCCGTGCAGGTGAGCCGCAGCAACTTCGAGCAAGCCACCCAAGCCCTGACGGCCCGCTGCATCACCGCCGTGCGCAAAGCTTTGCGCGACGCGCAACTGGGCAAAGACGATGTGCAAGGCGTGGTCATGGTCGGGGGCTCCACCCGCATGCCGCAAATTCAGCACGCGGTGGCCGAGTTTTTTGGCCAAGCCCCATTGAACAACCTCAACCCCGACGAAGTGGTGGCCTTGGGCGCCGCCATTCAGGCCAACCAACTGGCGGGCAACAACGCGGCCGGTGAGTTGTTGTTGCTCGATGTCATTCCCTTGTCGTTGGGCATCGAAACCATGGGGGGCTTGGTCGAGCGCATCATTCCGCGCAACCAGACTATTCCCACCGCCATGGCGCAAGACTTCACCACCTACCAAGACGGCCAAACCGCGCTGGCGCTGCATGTGGTGCAAGGCGAGCGCGATCTGGTGCAAGACTGCCGCAGCCTGGCCCGCTTTGAGCTGCGGGGCATACCGCCCATGGCGGCCGGTGCGGCGCGCATTCGCGTCACTTTCACGGTCGATGCCGATGGCCTGCTGAGCGTGGCCGCCAAAGAACAAATGAGCGGGGTCGAAGCCCGCATCGACGTCAAACCGTCTTATGGCTTGAGCGACGAGCAAATTGCAGCCATGCTGCAAGACAGCTTCAGCACCGCCCAAGCCGACATGAAAGCGCGCGCGCTGGTTGAGGCGCGGGTGGACGCCGACCGCATGCTGCTGGCTACCCGCAGCGCCCTGCAGGCCGATGGCCACTTGTTGCAAGCCCAAGAGCGCCAAGCCATTGACGCACTGATGATGGCCCTACAAAGCGCGGTGCAAACCGAGCAAGACGCACAAGCACTGGAAGAATGCACCCAAGCCCTGGCCAAAGGCACCGAAGCCTTTGCCGCCGAGCGCATGAACCACAGCATTCAAAAAGCCCTGGCCGGACAAAATATCCAGGCTTTGTAAACACCACGGCAACCCTTCATTGAGCAGCCTCACATGCCCGTCATCAAAATCCTGCCCCACACCGAATACTGCCCCAGCGGCACCAGCATCACCGTGCCCTCGGGCACCAGCATTTGCGAAGCCCTGCTAGACAACCACATCAACATCGAGCACGCCTGCGACATGAGCGCGGCCTGCACCACCTGCCACGTGGTCGTGCGCGAAGGCTTTAAAAGCCTCAACGAGATGGAAGAAACTGAAGAAGACCTGCTGGACCGCGCTTGGGGCCTCGAGCCCAACTCGCGCCTGAGCTGCCAAGCCTTTGTGGCCAAGCAAGACCTGGTGATCGAGATACCGCGCTACACCATCAACCACGCCAAAGAAAACCACTGAACCGTCAGAGCCCAAAGACATGCGCCAAATCGTTCTGGACACCGAAACCACAGGCTTGTCGGCCGAAGGTGGCGACCGCATCATCGAGCTGGGTTGCGTTGAGCTGTATGCCCGCAAACTGACCGGCAACAACCTGCACTTTTATTTCAACCCCGAGCGCGACAGCCACGAAGACGCGCTGAAAGTGCACGGCATCAGCAACGAGTTTTTGCGCGATAAACCCAAGTTTGCCGAGCTGGCTGACGACATTCTCAATTACCTGAGCGGCGCTGAAATCATCATCCACAACGCCGCGTTTGACGTGGGCTTTTTAAACAAAGAGCTAGAGCGCGTGGGCAAAAAGCCCTTCAAGGCCTATGTTGGTGGGGTGATCGACACCTTGGTCATGGCCAAAGAAATGTTTCCGGGCAAGCGCAACAGCCTGGACGCTTTGTGCGACCGGCTGGAAGTCGACAACTCAGGCCGCACCTTGCACGGCGCTTTGCTCGATGCCGAATTGTTGGCCGACGTCTACATCAACATGACACGCGGCCAAGAGGCCTTGTTGATTGATGCGGGCGATGCCCCAGCCGATGCCCGCACCGCCGTGGCCCCAGTGGACCTGAGCCGTTTTGAGTTGCCCGTGTTGTCGGCCAACGCCCAAGAACTGGTGGCGCACGAAGAAGTGTTGACGCAAATGGACAAATCCAGCGGTGGCAAAACCGTCTGGCGCCAAGCCCAAGCCGCCTGACCCAATGCCTCCCCACCAGAGGCAACTTTTGGCAAAAGGGGCCTTAAAGAGGCCAAAATTTGTGCCATAATTTGGGTCTTCGCCGAAACGCGATAGGGCGGTTAGCTCAGGGGTAGAGCACTGCATTCACACTGCAGGGGTCACAAGTTCGAAACTTGTACTGCCCACCAAAAACACCCAGTGAAATCAAGCGCTTAGAGGAAACTCTAGGCGCTTTTTCTTTGGTTCTATGTAGTATGGGCTTTATTGCTTGTGATCGACATTTTCAATGTGCCTTTCGCTGCAAAGAAGTATTTTCTATCCATGCACCCCCCCATTTCTTCTGATCGAACACTTGCCGGTATCGGGCTGATGCTGGGCGCGATGTTTTTGTTTTCCATCAACGATGTGATGGGCAAGTGGCTGGTGGCCACCTATGGCGTTGCGCAAATCTTGCTGATTCGATCTTTTGCGGCTGGCATCATGCTGGCACCGGCCGTCCGGCGGGTGGGTTTCCGTGCCATTCTTGTGCAAGAGCGGCCTTGGCTCCATATTTGTAGAGCCATTTGTTCGACAGCAGAGGTGGCCTTTTTCTACTGGGCTGTGATGTATTTGCCGCTGGCCGATACCGTGGCCTTCTATTTGGCTGGGCCGATTTTTGTCACATTTTTTGCAATTGTCTTTCTCAAGGAGCACGTCAGCTGGCGACATTGGTTGGCCATTGTCATCGGGTTTGTGGGTGTTCTGATTGCAGTCGGCCCGACTGGTGAGGGTTATGGCTGGGCTGTGCTCATTCCAATTGGTGGAACCCTTCTTTTTGCTGGTCTCAATATCTTCACCCGCAGACTTGCAGGAACTGATGAGGTTGCACTGGTCACATGGCAAGTCGCGAGTGCGTTTTTGTTCGGCCTGGTGATTGCGCCTTTTTTCTGGGTACAACCGAGCCTGTTCGATTTTCTGTGTCTTTGCTTGCTGGGAATCGTCTCGGCACTGGCCCACATGGGCGTCAATCGGGCTTTGCGCTATGCGCCTGCAGCCGTTGTTGTGCCTTATCAATACACACTGATCGTTTGGGCCGTGTTGCTGGGCTTCTTGTTTTTTGGGGATGTTCCGGCTTGGAGTGTGGTCATGGGCTCGATCATCATCGTGGCCTCAGGTCTCTATATATTCATGCACGAGCAGGTCCAAACCCCGCGTCAAGCTGCAGAGCAACCTTGAAATGGCGACCACGGGCATACGGCTTGCCCTGAAGTGAATCACCTGAAAAAGAAGCGTCTTGCGCATTGACGCCAATGACCTTTATCCATCCCTTTTAAGCCCTTCAATCACAGGGCCGAAGATTTCAGGTGTTCTCCAAACGACAGGTGAAGTCGTCGTTGCATGGTGGTACAAAACTAAGTTTTTTTCCACATTGAAAAGTAAGTATTGACCGCCAAACCCGACGAAGCAGAAGTCCGTCCCACTTCCACATTGTGTCCAAATTTGATAGCCATACCCATTTGCTGGCCCCCAAGAATTGATTTGTTTTTTTGTACCTTCATGGAGGAATTTTCCGAAACATGTTGATTCATCCTTGAGCTCGCGCAAAACCATGAGCCCTATGCGAACCCAGTCGTGAGGTCTTGCACTGAATCCGTTGTATGTAGATGCTTGCCCTTTACCGTTGATAAACCAGGCCCCTTGAGATTCGGCTCCTGAATCCGCCCAAATTGTCTTTTCGAAATACTGGTTAAAAGGCATGCCTGTAGCGGCTTGGACTAACAAGCCAAGAGCTACGGTGTCGAGATTGCTGTAATTGAAGTATCGGCCAGGCTCAAATCTTTTTTCATCAGAGTTGAGCATCAGCTCGGTAAAGTCAGTGTTCATCCTTCCATCTGCAATTGATGGGCCAACGAGTTGTTCCATTTCACGGTTTTTATGTCCGTTGAATTGCATGCTGGTTGAGTAAGCGCCACTCGACATGCGCAAAACACTACGAACGCTTGCTTCGCCCCATGAAGTCCCCGAAAGATTAGGAAGGTGATCTTTTAATGGTGTATCCAAAGATTTGATGTGTCCGTCACAAATGGCTCTGCCAACGGCTAGTGCCGTGAGACTTTTCGACATCGAATAACCCAATGGCGTATTTTGCTTTCCCACTCCGAAGCTGTATTTTTCATAAAGTACTGTTGATCCTTGGGCTAGCAACAGTGCTTTTGAATTGTTTCGGCTGAATAGTTCATTCAGGATCCGTTTCGCTTGATCCGGAGCCTCTTCTACTTTTAAGACAAACTGCTTTGATTCGGGGGGAGGTTTGACCAGCGCAATTTTTGCTTGATTGCGAAAGCCATTCGTCACAAGCCAACCATATGGAAGTTCATTAGCAACTATGTTGGTTGAAAACAGCAACGCCATCATGAAAATTTGAAGTCGCGATTTACCAGTTGCGGTTGCTGTATTGCTACAGGTCAAACAATGATTTGTTGATTTGTTTTTTGGGGTCATGAGTAACCTAGAAAAAGAGTCGGCTCAAGTTCATTCGATCAACATGCTTGTAAAAGTCAAGATCGTTGCGCATCGTAAAGGACCGCACAACGGTAACTGGTTATCCGTCATTAATCTAGGCGGCCTGTAAGTCCACTTTGCTGTTATGTGCCTCAGTGTGTAAATATATTTTGCCGTGCCTGCGTGTCATTTTTTCGTGACAATGATTTAGTATCTCGACCTGAGGTCAGGCAAACCGCCCAGTCGGACGGCCCTGTTCGTTCTCATGAGGAGACGGTCGTGAACATCTACATCTATCTGTTTCTCTTGTTTGGCGCAGTTTTTGGCCTCTCGACATTTTCTTACCGGTACATGTTCAGCGAGGGACCACAACAGATGGAGGCGTCTGAAGTTGGTGTCTCTTGGGGGGCCCGACTGATGTGGGCCATGGTCTGCACTTTTTTGTGGCCCATCATGGTTCTCACTGGCCTTAACTCAGTTCGAATTTTGGCCAAGCGCAAGCGTCAAGCGGCGTCTTGAACTGGCGCTAGCGATGGGGGGGCGATGGCCCCTAAAGTCAACTGACATGTGATGCAAATCGCTGTATTAATCATTCAAATTCACAAATAATTTAATTACTAAAAAATAAGTAAATACCCTTTGAGCGCTTGACACTAAAGTTCATTGAAAGAACAATGAATGCGCTTTCATAAAAAGGAGTATTTGTGAAAAATACAGCGATTTTTTGGCTCTGTGCCCTCTCCATGGGCATGGCGTCTGCTCAAAAAACAAGCATCACGGTGGCGGCCTTTCCTGCCGTCGATGAGATTGTTAAAGCCTCACTCCAAGAGTGGCAAAAGAAAAATCCCAATGTGGAAGTGAAGGTGGTCAGCCGGGAGTACGCAGACCATCACACCGCCATGACCACTGCGCTGGCCACCGCGACAGGGTTGCCCGATGTCATGACCATCGAGTACGGCTACTTGGGGCGATTTGCCCAAAGTGGGGGGCTCGAAGATTTGGCCAAAGCTCCTTACCAAATGGGTCGGCATGCCGCAAAAATGGTGCCTTATGCGCTGGCTCAAGGGTTCTCTGCCACTCACGGGCAAGTGGCTGTGCCAACAGATATTGGGCCGGGGGCGATGTTTTACAGGCAGGACCTCTTGACCAAGGCCAAGGTCAATGAATCAGATCTGACGCAGTCTTGGGAAAGCTTTATCCAGAGCGGAGAAAAAATCAAAAAAGAAAGTGGCGCTTACTTGGTGGCGCATGCCCGTGATGTCAAAGACATTGTGATCAGAACCGGCATTCCTGCAGGCCAGGGTGTTTACTTTGATGAGCAAGGCAAGTCGGTCATTGACACCTCACCACGGTTCAAACGGGGTTTTGAAATCGCTCAGCAGATCAGAGCCAAAGGTCTGGACGCCAAAATCAACGCGTGGTCTAACGAGTGGGGCGAGTCCCTGAAGCGTGGCACGGTCTCGGTGCAGATGATGGGTGCTTGGTTGGGCGGGCATTTGCAAAATTGGCTGGCCCCCAACACCAGTGGGCTTTGGCGTTCAACGGTGTTGCCAGAGCGCATTGCCACTTCATGGGGCGGCACTTTTTACGCTATTCCAAGAAATGCGGTGAACAAGGATTTGGCGTGGGATTTGATCCAGCACTTGGCCTTGAACAGCAAGCAGCAACAAATGGCGTTTGAGAAATTCAACGCATTTCCGGCGCTCATTGAGGCGCAAAGCGGTGAGTTTTTCAACCAACCCGTGGCCTTTTTGGGTGGGCAAAAAGCCAGGCTCGATTGGAAAAACACTGCGGCCCAAATCAAACCCACCATGGTTTTTAAGAACGACAGCGTGGCCGAGGAAATCGTCAACGCCGAGTTGGATTTGGTGTTGACCAAAAACAAGCCGATTGACCAAGCGCTCAAAGACGCACACCGTTTGGTGCAAAGACGAGCGAGCCGTTGATGAAGCCCTTGTTAACACCCGCATTGGCGCCCTATGTGCTGATCAGCCCATTTCTGCTGCTCTTCTTGGTTTTTGGACTCTTCCCCATTGTCTTTTCCTTCGTGTTGATGTTTCACATGTGGGACCCCGTGCAGGGGCTCGGGTCGATGAAGTTTGTGGGGCTTGAAAATGTGATGTTTGCTATTGAGGACCCTTTGGTGTGGACTTCTCTGAGCAACACCTTGTGGATGGCGTTTGTGTCGGGCATGCCGCAACACCTGGTGGCCATTCCCTTGGCGTATTTGATCAACGAAAAAATGGGTCGCTGGCGCAACGCGGCCATGGGCGCTTATTTCTTGCCCTACATCACTTCCACGGTGGCGATTGCCATCATGTTCAGCACCTTGTTTTCTACCGACTACGGCATGGTCAATGCCGTCTTGGCTGAGATGGCGCAATGGCCGTGGCTAGGTGCAGTGATGCCAGAGAAGAACATCGATTGGCTGGGCAGCCCAGAGGCGATCAAGCCGGTGGTCTCTGCCGTGGTGTTTTGGCGTTACTTGGGCTTCAATGTGATTTTGTACGTTGGCGCCATGCAAGCTATTCCGCGCGATTTGTACGAAGCGGCGCGCATGGACGGCGCCAAAAACTGGCAGCAGTTTTTGTACATCACTTTGCCGCAACTCAAGCCCATGATGTTCTTTGGTGTCACCTTGACTGTTATTGGCGGGCTACAACTTTTTGAAGAGCCTTTCATTTTGACGGGTGGCAAAGGGGGCCCCGAGTATGCCGGCATGACCACGGCCATGTACATGTACCGCACGGCTTTTGATTTCAATGACTTTGGCTTAGCCAGCGCGATTTCGTGGATGCTGTTTGCCATCATTTTGGTCATGACCTTGATCACGAACAAAGCGTTTAAAAGCAAAGAAGGTCAAGCATGAACACGACGTCAGATACCAAACCCACACTGGGCGTGTTGGGGTGGATTTTTATGGTGCTGGGCGCCTTGCTGATGCTGGGCCCGTTTTACTTCATGTTCGTTTTTGCCACGCAATCGCGGGCCGACATTTTCAGTGTGCCACCGCCTTTGTTTTTTGGTGATCAGTTTTTCGAGAACATGAAAATCTTGATGGCCAAAATCTCATTTTGGGAAAACTTGGGGTGGTCGCTGTACGTGGGTTTGATGGGGACGGTGCTGACCTTGTTGTTTTGCTCCATGGCCGGTTTTGCCTTTGCGGTGTACGAGTTTCGCTACAAAAAACTGTTGTTTGCATTGGTCATGGGCACGATGCTGGTGCCCTCGTTTTTGGGCATGATCCCCACCTTTTTGATCATGGATGCGCTCAACTGGATCGACCAGCCCCGAGCGCTTTATTTGCCAGGTGCAGCGCCGGCTATGGGCATTTTCTTGATGCGCCAATACATCGGTTCAGCCATTCCCAAAGAGTTAATTGAGGCAGCCCGCATGGACAACTGCGGTGAGTTCAGAATTTACTGGAGTGTGGTTGTGCCCTTGCTGGGGCCCGCATTTGGCACGCTGGGTCTCATTGCCTTCATTGCATCTTGGAACAACTTCATCGGCCCCTTGGTGGTGATGCGTTCACCCGAGATGTACACATTTCCCTTGGCGCTGCGCAGCGTTCAAAGCCCTGTGGATACCGAGTGGGGCGCTTTGATGGCCGGATCGGCCATTGCGGTGATCCCTTTGCTGATTATTTTTATCTTCTCTTCGCGACGCTTGATCGCAGGCCTGACTTCAGGCGCCGTGCGCGGCTAAATCGATTCCAAAACAAATGAGCAACATGACTGTCTCTCGAGACCTTTTCCCCAAAGATTTCAAGTGGGGTGTCGCAACATCCTCTTTCCAAATTGAAGGCGCGCATGACCGGGATGGCAAAGGCCCATCCATCTGGGACACCTTTTGTGAGGTCGAAGGAAAAATTGCAGATGCCAGCAACGGGCATGTGGCCTGTGACCATTACGAGCGGTGGCCTGAAGACATTGAGCTGATCAGCCGCTTGGGCGTGAATGCTTACCGTTTTTCGATGTCTTGGCCGCGGGTGCAACCTGATGGTCAGGGTGCTTGGAATGAAGCGGGTTTTGCCTTTTACGACCAGTTGATTTCGGCATTGGCCCAGCGCGGTATTGAAATGCACCTGACGCTGAACCATTGGGATTTGCCACAGGCGCTGCAAGAAAAGGGCGGTTGGGCCAGCCGTGAGGTGTGCGTGCATTTTGAGCGCTATGCCGTCGAAGTGGCGCGCCGTTTTGGTCACCGTGTGCACAGTATTTGCACGCACAACGAGCCTTGGGTGATTGCCATTTTGGGCTATGAGCAAGGGATTTTTCCGCCGGGCATGCAGTCCAGAAAACAAGCCATGCGAGCGGTACACCACTTGTTGTTGAGCCATGGCATGGCCGTGAAAGCCATGCGTGGCTTGGGGCTCACCACCGCGATGGGCATTGTGCTGAACCTGTCTCCCATTTATCCCGCCAGTGATGACCCGCAAGACGTAGCCAAATCAAAAATAGACGATGGCCTGATATTGCGCTTGTACATGGATGCCTTGTTCAAAGGCGAGTACCCACAAGATGTGATCGATCATTTGGGCGACGATGCACCACCCGTGCAGCCGGGAGACCTGGCCACCATTGCGCAACACAATGATTTTTTGGGGGTCAATTACTACACCCGAAATTTTTCATCCAGCGGCAACCCCTGGGATGTATCCAGCACCGGCAACACCGTCACCGACATGGGCTGGGAGGTTTACCCCCAAGGCTTGACCGAATTGTTGTGCCGCTTGCACCACGACTACCAGCCAGAAAGGCTGTGGGTGACCGAAAACGGATCCGCCTTCAAAGACCAAGTGATTGACGGTGAGGTGAATGATCCGCAGCGATTGGCCTATTTGCGAGACCACATTACCGCCACATACGAAGCCATGGCTCAGGGGGTGCCGGTGGAGGCTTACTTTGCTTGGAGCCTGATGGACAACTTTGAATGGGCCAGCGGCTACGCCAAGCGCTTTGGCTTGGTGCATGTGGACTTTGCGACACAGAAAAGAACATTCAAAAACAGTGCTCTGTGGTATCAAAATTTTTTATTAGGGAATTGACATGGCAGCGATCGAACTCAAAAGCGTCACCAAGCATTTTGGTGAGACGGTGGTCATTCCCGGGCTGGACTTGCATGTCCAAGATGGTGAATTCATGGTGTTTGTGGGGCCCTCAGGCTGCGGAAAATCCACCATGCTGCGCATGATGGCCGGTCTAGAAACCATGTCGGGTGGCAGCATCCACATTGGTGGAGACGATGTCAGTGCCAAGGGGCCCTCAGACCGCGGGGCCGCGATGGTGTTTCAAAGTTATGCGCTTTACCCGCACATGACTGTGGAAGAAAACATGGGCTTTGGCTTGCGCATGTCGGGCACGCCAAAGGCCGAAGCCGCCAAACAGGTCAACGACACGGCCGAGCGCTTGCAACTGACCCCCTTGCTTAAGCGTTATCCCAAACAGTTGTCAGGTGGTCAACGTCAACGCGTGGCCATTGGCCGCGCCATTGTGCGGCGACCCAAGGTGTTTTTATTTGACGAGCCCTTGTCCAACCTTGATGCTTCGTTGCGCGTGCAAATGCGCATCGAGCTGGCGAAGCTGCACGCCGATTTGAAAACCACGATGATCTACGTCACCCATGACCAGACCGAAGCCATGACGCTGGGCAATCGGATTGCGGTGTTCAACCAAGGGCGCATCGAGCAAGTGGGGGCACCGGTGAGTTTGTACCAGTCACCCGCCAACACCTTTGTGGCGCAATTTTTGGGCTCACCCAAGATCAATTTGTTGCCTTACCAGTGGGATGCAGCGAATTTAAAAGTCCAACTCAGTCCCACTTTGGCCTTGTCCCCCGATTTTTTTCACGCCCAAGCTGCGCGGTTGTCACAAGGCGCCTTTATTGGCCTGCGGCCAGAGCATTGCAGCATCTCAGACCAAGAGACCGGGTTGATCGGGACAGTGGAGTTCATGGAGTACTTGGGCGATTCTTTGTTGGCCTACGTTCGTCTCGAGGGCGTGGCCGAGCTGCTGCGACTCAAGATCAACCAAGCCAGCACCGCTTTGATGGTGGGGCGCCGTATCAACATCGCCTACACGCACAGCGATTTGCTGATTTTTGGCAGTGACGGCAAAGCGGTTTGATGGTGTTGGCTAACTTAGCCAAAGCCATGTGAATCAAAAAAGCAAAGCAAAAAGGCAAGGCGAGGGGATCGCCAAACCTTGACTCAAGAAGTGGCGTGGACCGCCACCTCTTGAGTCACTTAGTTTTTGGGGCTCAAATCACCGCCGCGCTGTTATGGAGGTAGACGTTGTCGACCCACACGGTATCCCCAGCGCCAGACCCCGAGATGATCATTTGCGCCAGATGTGCACGGGTGCTTAATCCGGTCATTTCGCTCAATGGGATGTCCACGCTCACCCATTGATTGCCCGCCATGCTGGGTTTTCCGGCTATGTTGAACAGCAATTCGTGTTCGACGTCATCGTTGACGGCTCCTTGGTAGACACCATTGGCGCCAAAGTCGACCAATTTGATCTTGAAGACACTGCTTGGGTTTTCTTTCCAAACATCCAAATGAAGGTGGGTCATTTGCGTCGCATCCACAGGCGCTGTGGTGAACTCAATCCCTGCGAAGCCCAGATTGGTGTACTTGAGGGCAGGGTTGTTTTCCAGCGATACCGTGGCGACATCAGCTGCGTCCCAATCGGCCGACCATGTATTGACAGTCACGTTGTTGTAGCTGTCGCTGAAGAAAGACAGCACATTTTCAGCCGCCAAGGTGGGCACAACCGGTGCTTTAGTCGGCGCAAGCACTGGGGCCGTGGGGTCGGTGGGGGTCGTGGTGGCATCGGCTTTGGCAAAGTAGATGTTGTCGAAGTACATCTCTTTGGTGGTGGGCTGAATCATGGTATCGAGCTTGACCTGAAAGATCTTGGTTTTGTCGATCTTGGTGAAAGCGCTCAGGTCGATGTCCACGCCTTTCCAAGCGCCTGCGGTGGGGGTGATGGTCACGAACTCGCTATGTTGGCCATCAGAGATGACATACACATTAACGGGGGTGGCGTCCTTGGACCAGATGTCCAGGTGCAGTTTGCCCAAGTTCTTGGTGTTGGCATCGAAGGCGTCGAACTGAAAGCCCTGGAAGGTGAAGGCATCGCCCATGAGCACGTGGTTGGAGGCGATGGTGGTGTCGCTGAGCAGCTTGCTTGGTCCCCATTTGGGCATATCAAAGCCGGCGGTGGTGGTGTAGGCCTCGCTGAAAAGAGAGACCACGGTGTCAGCGGCTGCGGTGGGAGCAGCAGGCGCGGTGGTGGGCCGACTGGCCAGAGGGTCTGTTTGGTAAACCCTGACATAGTCCACCACCATTTCGTATTGGAAGTTTCCGCTGGGTACATCTCCCCCCAGCGTTCCGCCGACCGCCAAGTTCAGGATCATGTCCATCGGATTACTGAACGGCCAATTGTTTGCGGTGGCATTGGCGGGCTTGCTGTATTCAAAGTATGCGGTGTTGATGTTTCCGTCGACGCCGATTCTGATGAATTCGGGCGTCCACCAGAGTTGGTAAGTGTGGAAGTTTTCTATCGTGTCCGCCAGCGTGGTTGAGGCTTTGAATTCTGTGTCGCCATAAGTTCTTTTTGTGGTGTTGTTGTCGCCCAAAAAGTGCAAGGCACCTTGAACCTGCTGATCGTTGAAGTATCTGGCAGACCATTCGACAATGTCGATTTCACCGGTTTTCGGCCATTCGCCTTGTCCCAGCAGCCAGATGGCTGGCCAAGCGCCTGTTTCTGCTGGCAATTTGGCTCTGACTTCGACATACCCATAAGGGTCCAGCGTGTCGCCCAACTGCGACTTCAGGCGAGCCGATGTGATGGTGTCGCCGGTGCGTTTGGCGATGATGTGCAGAGCGCCATCTTTCAAAAAAGCATCGTCCAGACCCGACTCATAGACTTGTGATTCGCCATTGCCCCAGCCGTCTCCGTTGGGACCTTTGCCAGTCTCTAACTTCCACTTTTGGGTGTCGGGCGAGATGGCTGTAACGTCAGAGTCAAACTCGTCACTGAGAACCAGTTTGTAGCCCGCTGGAATCGGGTTGGTTGTTGAGTAGTCAATTGGCGCAGGTGGAGTGGCGTTCTTCAGAGCCACCGGGGTGAGGTTGTCCAGGTAATAGGTTTCTGCCGATAACTTGGACACGCCCAGATCAAAGAAAACGGTGACCATGTCGTAGGTGACGCTATTTTTAAGTGCGATGGCATCGGTGTAGCCCCGGCTGCCATCGGCAGCGCCATTGGCAACAAAACGGGAGGAGGGGCTTTCAAAGTCGAAAGTCACATAGTCCCATCCTGCTTTGGTGGTGAGGGTCTCGACTTCAACCCAGTTCTTGTCGTTGGGATACCCTCCCGCGGCGGAGTCGCCGATTTGCAGTCGCACTTTGGTGCCGGCTTGAGCTGTGTGCACCCACATGCCCAGCTTGCTATCTCCAGTTGCAAAGGAGATGGGGTCGACCTTGGGGATGGTCGAAGTCTTGTCGGTAGACAAGGTGATGTGGGCGTATTGCCCTGCAGAGCCTGCCCCCTTGTCAAACTTCAAGATGTGGTTGCCATCTAACTGTGTCGTACGTTCAACTGAGCCGCCGGCTTGGCCGGTGGAGACGGGAATCACAGTCTCATCGAAGGTCAAGCCTTTGAAGGTGCCTGCAATTTTGATGGGGGGCTCGGAGGTCTTCACGTCCGATTTGATGCCTGCTGAAGTGTTGCCACCACCACCGCCGCTGGCGACGCCCACCACCGCCACCCCTGCAAATAGCGATGACATGCCCAAGCCCGCTGCGGCAGCAGGTGCTGCTATCAGCGCACCAGACTCTGGCGCTGCCGTGAGCGCAGAAGTCTCTGGTGCAACCGGAATATCCAACTGACTCAGCTGCATAGGCGAGTGACTGCCTGCATCCGTCTCGATGCCGCCTGGAGCCGCGGCCAAGGGGCCGAAGGAGTTGGCCATGTCCGCCGAGACGGCTCCCGGCAAGTCATGGGGGTTAAGTGTGGCCTCCATTGGCAAGTCGGAGAGGGAGGGATCTGCAAGCGTCTCATCTGTTTCTAGACGGCGTTTTTTGCGCAAAGCAGTTGGCGTTTTTACAGAGACAGGTGCATCGGCAGGCAGCTTAGACAACTTGTGGATCAGTTGCGCGGCTGGAGACGTTTTTTGAGTTGCAGACATGAAGTTCCTTGGGTTGCCGTCGCCATTCAGACAGGCCTGAAGGGTTCGTAGGTTGATTTGAAAGCGTTTTCAAATTCGGACAATAAAATCTCTGAAGCCGGAATGTAATTGTCGTTTTCCCTTAATTTTCTTTACTTGGCCATGGTTTTTTGTCCTCTAATAATGTTTTCTTAGTAACTAATAAATAGGGTATATACCAATCTTTAGGAGGTTTTTTGCGGTTGACGCTGAGATTGAGGTGGATGAAACTAATGGCTTGAAAGGGCTTTCATAAATCCCTCTTAAAAAGGCTTCAATGCCATCCCAATTTCAAAAAGGTATGACCCAAAAATGAACACATCAAAACTTGTCGCTTGCGGTTGCGGTTTCATGTCATGCGCAGTGAGCGCGATGACTTTGGAAGACGATTACGGCAACAAATATGAAATTGGTGGGTTTGCCAAACTGGAGTGGTCACGCGCAGGCCAGGCTCCAAAAACAGTTCCCGATGCGCTGTCCACCTACACGATCGACAACCGCAATGCGCTGAGCAATCAGCCGCCAGCGACGTATACCAAAGGATCTAAATCTTCCGAGCTCGGCATGCAGCAGTTGACGTTGGGGGTCAGTCGTGAAACCGATTCGGCCATTGGCTTGGAAGCCAAAGTGACTTACCGGTGGCGATCGGCGCGTGCTTTTGACTTTTTCAAGACGCCCGATGTGGACTACACCAATGGCGGCGGCCTGGGAGGGCTCGACTTCACCGAAAAATTGGTGGGCATCAACAGACCTGATTTGGGCGCTCTGCGAGTGGGAACCCAGTTGTCACGATCTTGGTCGCGCTCGGATTCGTTCTCTTACCCTGTGGGCCTGTCAAGCCAATGGGCAGATTCGGGGGCCGGATTTGGTGTCTTGCCCGAAGCTGTGCGTCTGACATCCCCGATTTTTGAAGACGGCACAGGCAAGTTGAGTGCCGAATTAACGCTGGCCCGCAATGGCTTGAATACCCAAAACGTCGATCAAAGCTTGGTCCAGAACGGCTCTAGCCCCACACGGCCTGATTTGAAGGAACTGTTTTTCCAATATTCCAACCAGAAAAATTTGGTGGAATTGGTCATCCAGTCCACCTCGGGCGCCAAGCAAACGGCTTTTGGCAAATCGGCACTGGTCGGCTGGATTGGTGACCCCGACAACTTGTCCGCAAACAATCCGAATCCACGCAAGGCTTTGAAACCCAGCCAAAGCGTGGTGATCTTGCAGGGCAATTACTGGCCCAATCCGCAAAACATGATGACTTGGGGTGTGCGCCGAAGCCAATGGTCGGGGTCGGCGGCCACGTGCAATTACAACGCGCAATTGCTGTTGGACAACGGCACTCGCGGGGGGTGCGTCTTCGGCATTGAACCGGGCTTCAACTACGGCAGCCAAGCGAACAACTACAGGGGCTATCGCGCGTCCAGTTGGGATGGCTTGCTGGGTTGGAGCCGTTACGACGGCTTGTACACCTACACCGTGAGCGGTGTGTTTTTTGGACAAGCCGACAGCGACAACGCGGAAGTGCAATGGGGCCAGAACAATTCAGCCTTCTCGGTCAACTTGGGGGTGTCCCGCAAAGTGCCCGAGATCCACAAAGGCTTGACGGTTTCTGGGGGGCTGACTTACTCGCAGTTCAAGCGTTTGGGCCCCGCCCCATTGAGCATGCCCAACAACAGTTTCTTGGGCTTCAACTCGCTGTATGACAAGTCAGGTCACGCCATGACTTTGGGTGCCACTTGGGTGTTTTAAGGAAACTCGTGATGTTGTTGCCAATATTCAAAGCTATGCTGTGGATGGGCATGGGCTCGCTGTTGCTCAGCGCAAACGCCCAAACGCCATCGGTCGCCAAGGTGGGCATGGGCCAGATTTGGCTGGCCCCAAAAGCCAATGCGCCGGTGCTGCCCAAAGAGGCGCCTTACCGGACAGAGGAGATGGCAAAGAGGGCTTTGCCGACCAACACCTGGTATTCATCACTGACTTACATGAAGTGGTCGGACGTTTTGCATGCCCATCCTCTGACATTCAAGGCCACAGAGGCTGGGCTTGAAATGGGGGTGCCATCAAAAGAAATTGCGGCCATAGAAAAAGTCAAAGCCTGGGGGGCACCTCCTGCATCGAATGCGCCCAAAGTGGCCGTTTTGCACCCCCACAAAAGCGCAATTCGGATATCGCCAGCCAGTTTTAAACCTGTTGATGCCCGCTTGGGTGCTGCGGGGGACTGGAATATTGCGATCGACATGAGCCAAGGCCTAGATCGCTTTAGGGCGCAAATTGCCCATGGCAGTCCCTACGGTTATTTCACGATTGACCGAGGCGATGCCCACCTGACGATGGCTGACACAGCCCGGCCCTTGACCGGAGTTGCGCTGGGTGCAGCCGAGCAGGATAAGTGGGTTCAATACTTCCAAGTAGACCAGCAGTACTACGGGGTGTATGCCCCCAAAGGGTCGCAGATCGAGTTGGTGCAGCCGCAGGTCTGGCGCTTGAAATTGCCGCAAAACCCGAGCTATTTTTCGATTGCGGCACTGCCTGATTTGTCCGAAGCGACGCGGCGCATTTTTGCAGAGCATGCATTTGCTTTTGTTGAGCATACGCAGGTCCATTGGTCTTATGACGAGAAAAAAAGCCAGGTCAACACCCAATTCAAGTTGAAAACCCAAGCGATGGATGGGAAACAGTCAGTGCCCTTGATTGGTCTGTATCTGCACCAGCAAGAGGCCTTGAGTGCACCGTCTCAATTGACTGAGCTGAGTTTGCCCTCCGTGCGCGGCCCGATAAGGCTGATGGCCGCTCAAGAATTTCAAACTCAACTGAAGTTCAACGGTTTGCTGCCCATGTGGCCGAAACCCAGCCAGGCAGAGGCCACCAGCCAAATTCAGAGTCTGTTGGCCGGCGACAAACGCCGAGCCCCGGCGATGTTCACCAAGATGGGCAACGGCACCTATTGGACGGGCAAGATGCTTGGCGGTATTGCCCAACTGATGACGGTGGCGGAGCAATTGGAAGATGAAGCTTCGGCCAAAGAGTTAGAAGCGGTGATCAAAAAACGCATGGAAACTTGGTTTTCTGGTCAAAGCCCCAGCTACTTTGCGCACGACCCCAAAACAGGGACTGTGATTGGTTACCCCGAAGAGTATTTCAGCGTCTCGGCCATGAATGACCACCATTTTCATTATGGCTACTGGATCATGGCGGCGGCTCATTTGGCCAGGCGAGATCCAGCTTGGGTGGCCCAGAACCAATGGGGCGGCATGGTGGATTTGCTGATTCGCGATATCGCGACCCCCGAGCGAGGTCGCGCAGATTTCCCATTCATCAGAAACTTTGATGTCTACGAGGGGCACTCTTGGGCGCGCGGCAACAGCGAATTTTTTGGTCATGGCAACGATCAAGAATCCTCCTCTGAAGCGATCAATGCCTGGGCTGCTATTGCCATGTATGGAGAAATGACGGGCAACAAAAAATTGCGCGATTTGGGCATCTACCTTTATTGCACCGAGGTCTCATCGGTCTTGAATTATTGGTACGACATCAACCAAAAAGTTTTTGACAAGTCCTATGGCAAGCCCATGGCCAGTATGGTGTTTGGAGGTGGCTATGCCTACAGCACTTGGTGGACCGAAGAGCCGCGTCAGATTCAAGGCATCAATTTATTGCCCATCACACCTGCTTCCATTTACTTGGCGCGATTGCCGCGGCAAAAAGTCATAGACAGTTTGGCCTTTGTAGAAGAGGCCCGCAGAAAATACGATGCAAGTGGTCTGTCGGACGGCACGCCGACCGACATTTGGCAAGATATCTTTGCCGCTTCAGTGGCCATTGCGGATCCAGAGTTGGGCTTTCAAAAATGGAAACCTAAAGGAACGGTTGAGCAGGGTGAAACCCGCACTCGCACCTTGCATTGGCTGAGTTTGCTAAAGGAAATGGGTCGGCCCGACCTCCACACCACAGCCGATACCGCTCTGTATGGGGTGTTTGAGCACGAGAAAACGGGGCAAAAAACGTACCTCGTTTTTAACGCCGAGAAAAATCCAAAAACCATTCAGTTTTCTGATGGACAAGCCATGACAGCGCAACCCGGAAAGTTGGTCAAGATGGTGCGTGACAAGAACCCTGGAGCAGGAGCGATTCCGTTGAAATGAAGCCTTGAAATTGATGAAGGGGGATGTGGTGAGGGGTCTGCTGATGAGACCACTAAAATGCAGTCTCTTCACCCCTCAACCTTTCCAATTCGGGCAGTCAACGCATGGTTAAAAAGTCCGCAAAGTTTTTGGAAACGGGCCAGCCAGACAGCATTCCATTCACACGCCCAGCTCGCGCCACCCTGACGATGGTTGCGCAGCAAGCGGGTGTATCGCCCAGCACCGTCTCGCGCATTCTCAATGGCACTGCCCAAGTCAGCCAAGAAAAGCAGGCCTTGGTCAAAGCTGTGATCGAAGCCTTGGGTTTTCGCCCCGATCCGGCCGCTCGCAGTTTGGCGGGTGGGCGGACCATGAGCATTGGCGTGTTGACTCAGTTCATCGACAGTCCCTACTACGGCGAAGCCCTGCGCGGTATCGAAGACGAGTTGCACAAGGCCAACTACGTTCCCTTGTTTGTCAGCGGTCACTGGAACGAGACCGAAGAGAAAAACAGATTGTTCATGCTGCAAGAGCGCAAGGTGGACGGCATCATTGTGTTGACCGGCAAGTTGGCCGATGCCACCTTGGTCGAGATGGCCGCACAAATTCCAGTGGTGGCCACAGGCCGAAGTCTCAATGCTTCGGGCTTGTTCAGCATCGATTTCGACAACTCCGAGGGGGCCAGTTTGGCGGTTAGGCATTTGCATGCCTTGGGTCACACACGTGTCGCGTTCATCTCGGGGCCGTTAGACCACCCAGACGCCGCTGATCGTTTAAAAGGCTTCAAAGACGAGGCTTCAAAAAAGGGAATGGCCTTGGACGATGAATTGATAGCCTACGGCGATTACCAAGAGGCGGGCGGGCTGCGTGCCATGAATGCTTTGTTGGAAGCGCGGGTGCAGTTCACCGCTGTACTGGCCGCTAATGACCAGATGGCCTATGGTGCGCGTTTGGCTTTGCACCGATCGGGCTTGCGGGTGCCAGAGGACATTTCATTGATTGGGTTTGACGACCTTCCACACTCCGCTTTCACGTTGCCGCCATTGACATCAGTTCGCCAGTCCGTTTATGAAATTGGGGTTTCTGCAGCCCAAGCGATGATTGACATCTTGAACAAGAAAAACCCACCCTCCAGATTGGTTGCCGCCGAATTGGTGGTGCGCGAGTCGACGCGCATCAATCGGCGCTGAGATCGCTCTGCTGAGGCCGCAGCCTCAAATGATCTTGCCCATCCGCACAAAGCTGCGGGTGACGCTGACCAAAACCAGCAGCAGCGCCAAGAGGGACACGTGGGCGGTGACCTCGCTCATGGCGCGTTTTTCAAAGCGAAGCCGATAACCTAATTTGTCGTAAATGCTCTTCAGGGCTTCTGCACTGTCGGCTTTGAAATATTCACCTTGCGTGATGGCCGAGACTTTTTTGAGTGCTTCGTCTTCCAGCTTCACGCGCATGCTGCGGCCTTGCAGTTGAACTACATCGCCTTCGGTGGTGCCGATGCCCACGGTGTATATCTTGACTTGGTGCGAGGCGGCCAGATCGGCCATTTGTTTCAGCTCGGGCCCCATGTTGCTTTGGCCATCGCTCATCAACACAATGGCCATTTGTCGGCCTTGGCCGGTCGGTGGCTTGTCCGAGTTGTTGGCGGGTTTTTTGTCGTCCAAGGATTGGCCTGCTGTGCTGGGGTTTCTGGCGCCACCGTTTTCAGCAGATTCGTTGATGATCTTTTGTGCATCGATGCCCGAGCCTGGAAGCAACGCTTCCAATGCGACCAAGATGCCAGTACCCAGGGCCGAGCCATATTGCAGGGGCAAGTAGTCGATGGCTTTGAACAACGCATCACGGTCTTCGGTGGGCGCTTGAACCAAAGCCGCCGTGCCGGCCACGGTGACGAGGCCGACACGCAAGCGCTGGGGTTTGTCTGCAAAGAATTGTTGCGCTGCTTTTTTCGACACTTCGATGCGCGAGGGTTTCAGATCTTTGGCGCGCATGCTGCCCGACGTGTCCAACAACAGCATTACTGTGGCATCGCGCATGGGGGTCATCAACACCATTTGTGGTCTGGCCAAGGCGATGCACAACAACAACAAACCCAAGCCCAACACCATGGGGGGCCGCTTTTTGGTTTTCAAAACATAAACAAGGGCGAGGGCAGGCACCGCAGCGCAGGCCCACAGCATCAGGGGCCACAAAAAATAGAGCGAGCTGAAATCAGGCACGCCAAACTCTCCGTTTTCTCAATTCTGAGAATCGCATCAAGGCGCCGGCTAAATCGTCTTCGGTCGACAACTCCAAGGCATCCACCCCCGCGTGGGCAAACGACTCGGCCAGTTGCTGCTCTCTCTTTTCAACGGTTTGGGCATAACGGGCTCTGAACTTTGCGTTGGTGGTGTCCAGCAACAACTGCTCGGCGGTTTCTGGGTCTTGCAGCAACACCAATCCGGCATTGGGCAGATCGATTTCTGCGGGGTCCAACAACCGCACCGCCACCGTTTCATGTCGTTGGCCCAGAGCGCTCAATTCGGTGGCCCAGTTGAATTCCCCCATGAAGTCAGACACGACAAACACGCTGGACCGGCGTTTCAACAAACCATTGGCTTTTCGCAGCCAATCGGTCAATCGGGTTTGATGCGTTTGTTGGGTGGCGGGCGAGGTCTCTAAGACATGCAACAGGTGCAATAAGTGGCGGCGGTGCATGCGTGCCGGAATAACCTTGTACCCATCAGGCTCCGCGGGGTTTAACACCAGTGCGCCGATGCGATTGCCGCGTTTCATGAGCAGCTTGGCCATCACGCCCACAAAGCGCAGCATCACATCGCGCTTGCTGACGCCGGTGCTGCCAAAGTCCATTGAGCCACTCAAGTCCAGCAAAAACCACGCGGTGATTTCTCGGTCTTCTTGGTGCTCTCGCACAAAGGGCGTTTGCATGCGCGCGGTCACATTCCAGTCGATGTGCCGCACATCGTCATGCGCTTGGTATTCGCGCAGGTCGGCCAGTTCCAAGCCCGACCCTCTGAACAGGGTGCGGTGATCGCCTTGAAGCAAACCGTCCAGTCTTCGGATAACGGTCCACTCCAATTGCTGCAGCAAGGCTTCAGCGGACATGCGCTTCAAGCGGTTGGTCTGGCATGGGCACGGCGCGCATGACCTCTTGAATCAATGACTCTGCATTTTTGCCTTCGGCCAAAGCGCTGTAGGACAAGACCAAGCGGTGCCTCAAAACATCCGGCACCAAATCGGCCACGTCTTGCGGCAAAGCGTAATCGCGGCCGCGCAGCAGCGCCAAGGCGCGCGCCCCCTCAATGAGGCTGATGCTGGCTCGGGGACTGGCACCAAAGCTGATCAGCCCCTTGAGAGATGCCAAGCCATATTGCTCGGGCACACGGGTGGCCGACACAATTTTGACGGCGTATTGCACCAAGCTGGGGTCTACATAGCCGTGGCGGCACTTAATTTGCAGCGCTTGAAGTTCTTCTAAGCTCACGACGCCAGTGGCCTTGGCGTTGCCAGAGATCACCCGTTGGACGATGACAAATTCTTCGTCTTCAGTTGGGTAGTCCACCAGCACCTTCATCATGAAGCGGTCCACTTGCGCTTCGGGCAGCGGATAAGTGCCCTCGGTCTCGATCGGGTTTTGTGTCGCCATGACCAAGAAGGGCGAGGGCACACGGTGCGCTTGTCCTGCGATGGTGACTTGGCGCTCTTGCATCACTTCCAGCAGGGCGCTTTGGACTTTTGCAGGTGCCCGGTTGATTTCATCGGCCAACAACAAATTGGCAAAGACAGGGCCGAGCACGGTACTGAATTCGCTGGTTTGCTGGTTGAAGATGCGGGTTCCGATCAAATCGGCGGGCAGCAAATCGGGCGTGAATTGGATGCGGCTGAAACTGCCGTTGAGTGATTTGGCCAAGGTGTTCACGGTCAGTGTTTTGGCCAGGCCGGGCACCCCTTCAATGAGCAAATGGCCTTGTGCCAATAAAGCAATCAACACGCGCTCTAAAAAAACATCTTGGCCGACCACCACCCGTTTCACTTCATACAACAAGCGTTGCATCAAGGCGGCTGCTTTTTCGGGGTCGGTTTGGTGTGGGGGCCTTTCGGCACCGCGCCAAGCTTCATTTGCCATCGTCATAGGGGTTCCTTTGAAACTTAAAAAGGGGGCAAACCGACCGCACTGCCGGCACTCTCAATGGTGGTTGCAAAGCCAATGCCAATGAAGGTGCGGGCGGATGTGGGGTTCAAGATGGCCGTGACAATGCCCACCACCTCGCCTGATGCGTTGACCAAGGGGCCGCCGGAGTTGCCGGGGTTGGCGGCGGCGTCAAACTGAATCAAGCCTTTGAGCATTTGCTGACCGTCGGGCGATTTGAAGTTTCGATTCAGGCCAGACACCACGCCCGATGACACTGAAGGGCCAATGCCATATGGAAAGCCGACCGCCACCACCATGTCACCGGGAAGCAGTTGTTGGCTTGAGCCCAAGATGGCCGCCTCTAAATCGTCTGGAATTTTTTGTGGCTTCAGCACGGCCAAATCTTTCTCGGGCTGGGCGCCGACCAAAATGGCTTCGGTTTCTGTGCCATCGAAAAACGTGATGCGCAGTTTTTTAGCGCCAGCCACCACATGAAAGTTGGTCAAAATCGTGCCATCGTCCTTGATGACGACCCCCGTGCCGACGCCACTCTCGATGTCTGCCTCTTTGTTTTTCGGGTCTTCGGCCAGAGCCACAACCCGCACCACAGAACCTTGAACGGCCGCGGCCGCTTTGCTGCTGGCTGAGGGCAATTCTTTCGAATTCAGGGTGTGCAAGACGGCAGCATCAATGTCCTTTTGTGTGAGGACTTGCCGGCGTTCAAAGGCGTTAGAGAAAACCCCCATGCCCAACAAACAGGCCAATACGCCGAGCAGAAACATGGCGGCCCAGTCGGATCGGCTGGTGATTTTTTTGATGCCGAAAAAGCGCCTTTGGGGGGAGTTGGTGGGGGAGTTGGCGGGGGAGGTGAGTGTGGCTGTTGTGGCCGAAACTGATGCCGATGTTGAATTGGGGGCAGAGCCCGCTTGATCCAGCGTGGGCCGATTCGTCTCAGGTGCGAGTGCGCCGTTTCCCATGGAGCGGCGACTTTTGCTGAAAACGGCATCACGTTTCATAATTGCCCTCAAGCATAAGCGTCAATGTTAAATTGGCGAAACTGGCTTAAACCCTGATAAAGATGCAATTCTTACAGCCCCTCATGCTTTGGTCATTTTTGCTGATGCCATTGGTAGCGGGCGTGTATGTGTGGCTTTTGCGTCGCAAGCGCCAACAGGTGGTGTCGTTCTCAGCGGTCTCGTGGATTTTGCAAAACATCGAGACCCCTTCAGCTTGGCGGCGGCATTTGCCGCCCGCGCTGTTGTTTGTGGCCATGGGGCTGTTGTTGTTAGCCGCTGCCCGGCCCGTGGCGCGGGTCACTTTGCCCGCCGATTACATGACTCTGGTGATGGCCTTGGATGTGTCGCGCAGCATGCTGGCCGAAGATGTCGAGCCCAGCCGCATCAAGGCGGCGCAAAAGGCGGCGAAAGATTTTTTACAAGATTTGCCACCCAATATCCGAGTGGGCATCGTGTCTTTTGCCGCCAACGCCCAAGTGGTGCAGCACGTCACCCCGCAACGCGAAGAATTGGTCAATGCCATTGACCGGTTTCAGTTGCAGCGAGGCACTGCCACAGGCAGTGGGTTGTTGATGGCGTTGGCCACTTTGCGGCCAGAGGCGAAGCTGGATTTGGAATCGGTGCTGTACCCCTCAGGCCAAAATGGTTGGGGCGGCGGCGCTGGGGGCGATCCGAACAACAGCGCGCGCAGTTTGGATGCCAAGCCGATGGAAAATGAGCGCAAGCCCGAACCCCCGGGCTCGTTCAAGGGGGGGGCCATTGTGTTGTTGACCGATGGCCGCAGAACCGCGGGCCCAGACCCCTTGTGGGCGGCGCAAAAAGCAGCCGACTTGGGCGTGCGCGTTTACACGGTGGGGTTTGGCACACCGAACGGCTTCATTCCGGGCTTTGAGGGCTCTTCGTTTTATGCCCAAGTGGATGAAGAGTCTCTCAAAGCGGTCGCCAAAATCACAGAGGCCGAGTACTTCAAAGCGGCCTCAGCGAATGACTTGAAAAAAGTCTATCAGCACCTGTCCAACCAATTCACTTTAGAAAAAAGAGACACCGAAATCTCTTCGCTGCTGGCAGGCGCGGCCTTGCTCTTGATGCTGCTGGCCTTTGCCTTGTCGGCCCTGTGGTTCCGCTTGGGACCAGCAGGACCGCTGCAGGCCTTTCGCCACGCGCCTACAAAAAGCAAGGCGTGAGGCAGCGTGGTGATGGATGACCACGCTGCAAATTGAAGTCCATTGATCTGGCTGACTCGTCCACCTGCTGAGGTGATGCGTGTGCCGTTAATCAAGCCACCCGACTCGCTGCACCGTCCAAAACAGCCCCAACACCACAATCGCGAGTGAACCGCCGGTCACCATCACCCAGCGGTAAAAGCGGGTTCGCCGCAGTGCCCAAGCGATGGGCAAAAATCCCCCAACGATGGCCAGTTGTCCCAACTCAACACCCAAGTTAAAGCCACCCAGCGCGGCCAAAAGTGCGCTGGCGGGCAGGCCCAAATCGAGCAACACACTGGCAAACCCAAAGCCGTGCACCAGACCAAAAACAAACGCCAAGCGCCAGCGCTTGAGTGAGCTGATACCCAGCAAATTGTTGAAGGCCGCCAGCACCACCGACAAGGCGATAGCGGGCTCCACCCAGTGGGCAGGCGGCGTGAGCCAGCCCGTGATGGTCAGCCCCAGCGTGATGGAGTGCGCCACGGTGAAGGCGGTGACGACCGCCAGCACATCCATGACCACCGGGCGCAGCTGCGTGGCGGCTTGCCAGTGCACCACCTTGTGCCTTGCAGATTGCAGGGGGGCCAGCACCAACAGGCTAAGCAAAAACACGATGTGGTCTATCCCAATCCAGATGTGCCAAATGCCTTCAACCACATAGCGCCCCAACACCCGCAAGGGGTGGCTGTCGGCGGCATCGACCGCCACTTCAGGGCGCTCGGGGCTCAGCAGAGCGCTGCTTTGGTACTTGGCAAAATCCACCTTCAACAGGCCTCGGTGCAGGTTGTCCTGCGCAAAGATCAGGTCGTAGCGCAGCGTCAAGCGGGCTTCGTCCAAGCGCTCAGTGACGCCCAAGCACGTGGGGGTCCACACCGCACTCAAATAGGTGCCGTCGGCATGCAGGCTGGCTTTCAGGTCGGCTGGTCCCAAGGTGCAGCTTTGCCCTGACGCATGCAGCACGATGCCTTGGGTCATCCAAGCCAAGAGCTCGGCACGGCGCGCCTGGGTCTCTGCCCAAGTGACTTGCCCATCTCGGTTTTCATCGAGATCGAAGACCAAATCTAAATCGCGCAGGTGCATGTCCGCGCGCAAGGTCAGCTGCTCAGCGGGCATGCTGAGTGTGAGGTAGCTGTTGCTGCTGGAGTGCGCCCAAGCGGTATTGCCAAACAGCAGGCTGAGCAGCAGGCCCCACAAAACAGCAAGGCCCCAGGCCATTTGGCGACCTGTGGCAAAGCCAAAAAAACGCCATCGGTGGTTCTTCATGAGCGACCTCCCTTCCAGCTGGGATGCGCCTTGAGTTGCTGAATCAGCGGCTCGAGTTGGGGGTCTGTATAGCGGGTTTTTTCAGCCCACGCCACAACAGGCGCCGCGGCTTGGGCTTGCCCCAAGGCCAGTGCAGCCTGCGCAAAAAGCACGGCATCGGGCGGCTCTTTTTGCAGTTGCCAATTGTCGATGGACAGGGCCAGACCTGCAGCGATGTCTTTGCCGTAGGCAATTTGGTAAATCAGTTTGGGGCGCTCAATCAGTGATTCTTGGCGCAAGGCTTGTGCGCGCAAACGCGCGTCCATTTGCTGGGCAAGAGAGGTTTCGCGGCCATCTTTGGCGCCCCGACTGGCCAGCAGGGCCTGCATCAGCAAGGCGTCCGTCAAACTGGCCATGTCGGCTTGGTTCATGGCAATGGCTTGCGCCTGCGCATGGCGGCCTTGCTGGTTGAGCAACTCGGCCAATGAGAGCCTGAGCAAATGCGACTGGCCATTGCGCTTGAGGCGTTCGCCCCAAACCGCGATGGCCTGCGCCGCTTGCCCACCCACGCGGTGCGCTTCGCCCAAGTGAAAGCTCAGCCAATCTTGCGACGAGGCGTCTTGGTTTTGAGGTGACCGAATGGCGCGCGTGAGCATCTGCACCGCCGGCAAGGGTTGCCCCGTGCGGTACAGCAAGATGGCCCGGTAAACATCGGATTCTTCGGCACCGAATAAGCGTGCGATTTCTTCGGTGTCTTGGCGAGCCATGGCCATGTCGGCCTGCAGCAAATTCAGCGCAAATCGCCAAGACCAAAACTCTGCTCGGCGGGGCTCTAGAGCGATGGCGCGGTTGATGTCGGCCAGACCACCCTGAAAATCATGAAAGCCTTGCTTGACCAAGCCGCGCAAGAAAAAGCCGTCAGCTGGCAAATCGGTCGCCTGCCACCACGGCCCCAATGCTGCTTTGGCCGAGCCGTACCAGCGCAGATCGCCTTCGTTGAGCCCCAAAGTAAACACCGCGCGCCCGTAGGCAAGCGCTGCATCTAAGTTTTGCGGTTGCGTTTTGCGGGCCTGATCGAGCGCCCGCAATTGAGACTGCCGCCCCCCTTGCGCATGCACCGAAGCGGGCAACACCACAGCCGACGCAGCAGGCAAGAACCGCTCTTGTGCAGCCAAGGGCGTGGCCATTGAGAGCACCATCAAAACCCCTAGCAAACCGCATGAGGTGAGGGCAGGTCGCAGGTCACGACCTTGAAGAGGGACGTCAATTGGGGAGTGAGGTGGGGCGTAAAAGCGCGCAGGCCAAATGGCTTTGTCCATGATCAACGTGTGCCTTTATCGCTTGTTAATATGTGGCCGTGATGTCAACGGGGCACACAATTCTGACGGCTTTTCTCAACCTCATAACCTCAAGGTGCTTCTATGAAAATCGTGATGACTGCTTTCGTTTCTGCTTTCATGCTTTTGTCTATGCCTTCTTTCGCAGGCAGCCATGGTGGCGGCAAGATGGATGACAAAAAAGTGGACTGCTCCAAGAAAGAAAACGAAACCAACCCCGCTTGCGTGAAGAAGTAATTTTTTCTTTCGCCAGAGAAAAAACCCCTCTTGAGGGGTTTTTTTACGTCCACATTCTTTGGGCTTGGGGGGTTCAAGACTTCACGCGCAGTGCATCGGTCGCGCGTTCATCCAGTTTCAGGCGAATGCCCAACGACCCATTGCCCGATCGCACGGGTGATTTTCGCAGTGCAATCTCGATGTGCTGGATGGCGGGATGCGCCGCACAGGCACTTGCAATGCGCGTGATGAGGCGCTCTTGTGTTTCATAGTGACCGTCTGCGGCGAGCCGGTCGATTTCGACAATCAGTGGGTCGTAGTCAAACACATGCGACATGCCATCTTGGTCAATGACGACTTGATCCACCGCGATGCCGAGGGTCACATCCAGCAGATGCACATCGGGTCGCGTGTCGTGGGGGCCGTAGGTGCCGATGTCGGTGGTGAGTTGCAAATCGCGCAGTTCAACGACGGCGGTAGCGGTTGATTTCATGCTTCCACCTTTTGCGTGACCCATTTCAAAAGACCCTCGCTGGATTCTTCGATCAAATCCAACACTTGCTCAAACCCTTGCTCCCCGCCGTAATAGGGGTCGGGGATGACCGACGCGGATGTGGTTTGTAAAAATTCAGCCAAACCCCGAATCTTGTGTTGGTGCTGTGTAGGGCACCTTTCTTCAAGCAGGGCGCGGTTGTCCCAGTCCATCGTCAACAGCAAATCAAATTCTTCGAAGTCAGTTTCAACCACCGCCCGGGCCCTCAAGCGGGACAGGTCATAGCCTCTTTTCAGCGCATGCTTTTGGCTGCGCGCATCGGGCGGCGAGTGAGGGTGGTAGTTGTGTGTGCCTGCAGAATCCACTTTGACTTTGTGCAACAAACGCCGCTCAGCCAATTTGTGATGAAAGACAGCTTCAGCCGTTGGGCTGCGGCAAATGTTGCCCATGCAGACAAACAAAATTTTGAATTCAGGGTTGTTCATAAACGAGACCGAGGATGATGGATTGGCTGGCTGGCTGAATTACTGGGGGGAGAGCTGACCAAAGACTTTAAGGTCAATTTCGGGAACGGGCGCTACGAGGTCAGACAGGGGCGATCAAATCCGCCGAGCCAAAACCACGGCCATGGATGACCCCCATCCGACCGTCCAGCACCAAGCCCGCAACAAGAAGCCGATGTGTTCGCCAGCCAGCGCCGCAGACTCATCGCGATGGTGCTGCTCGTCAGCTTGGCACCGCTGCAAAAGTGGCAACAAACCAGGAGGGCCCTCCACCTCTTGAAGATGGTCGATTTGCTGCTGGTAATGTTGGTCAACGAAGGTCTCAACCGCCGCAATCGTGGCGTAAACCGCTCGGCGTCCAAAAAGAGCCGGTAAAGCGCCCGTCAGCCATCCGGCACATCGCCAAGGCCCGAGCAGAAGGCTTTGCTGTGATGCCGGCAACCAATTCGTCACTTCGTTTAAATGGTCGGATTCGGTCGCGCCATGGGCTTTGGCAAAGTTGATCAGCTCAACGTCGCCACGCCATTGGGCAACAGTTTGAATGCCTTTGTAAATGTAGACCGCGCCTGTCTCGCCAGCATGGTCAGAGCGCAACTCGCGCAACAGGTAAGGCGACAGGGTGTGGGGTAAAACGGACATCAACTCGGCGTGGAAAAAAGGCGGCGGCTGCTTCTAAATAACTGGGGTCAGGATATTTCAAATGCGCCCCATGACGCGCTAGGCCAAGTGATTTCCCCCTCATGCGGGCTCGGGCATTGCGGTTGGCATTGATCCACACTAGGATCATTCAAAATGCCAATCCATTGACCATTCCTCGCTGCATTCATTTGGAATACCGATCAGGTTGATCTGAGATTCAACGACATGAAACACATCCATCAACTTAAAAAATGGCTTGTCTGGACATTTGCAACCACGACGCTTTCTGCTTTTGCTCAGTCGGTCACACTTGAGCAGAGTCAGTGCAGGCCGGAGGTGATCAAGCGCCCCACTTTAGTAGGCATGGCGGTCACCGGGGAGTTGTCAGGCTTTGACCCGTGCCACCCCAGTGTGTCCTTCAAAATCCCAGCAACCCGCGCAGATTCAAAAAAGCCGCCGTTGGTCATAGCAGTGCATGGCGGAGGCGGACGGGCTGATGCCGAGGCCATCACGAATGCATTCTTTGCAAGCGGCATGGCCACCTTGATTTTTGACGCCTATAAACACAACGGTGTTCCACCGCGCACTGGAAATGCTTACCGGCAAATGATGCTTTACAAAGTGGCGCTGCAGGCTTACCAATGGGCATTAACCCGACAAGATATCGATGTCCAAAGGATCTATCTGTATGGCATTTCAAATGGCGCATCGGTGGTGCTCAATTTGGCCGCGGTGGTAGATCCCCAACATGTGCAGGGCGTTTTCTCTGAGGCACCCACGCCTGTTGGTATGGGTTACCCCTGGGAGATTCGGGTTCCTGTGCGCATTGCTTTTGGCAAGGAAGATGATTTAGGTGCGCGTGTGGGACAGCGCCGGTGGATGATTTCTGATCCATGCCGGTTCACCCTAAAAATTGCCGATGCACCGAATGGAACAGCCGACAATTGCAGTCAAGCAAGCCCCTCTGGAACCATGCTGACCACAATTCAATGGTCAGAAAAAGTGCAGGCCCAACACAATGCCAAACTCGAAATTCAGTACTTCGATGAGGTGGCGCATGGCGCTTTCCTTGGCCCCTTAAAAGTTCAAACCGCACAACAATTTGCTGCCAGCAAAGGTTTCCAGATGCCGGCGGACATGGGCTGGAGTGAGGGGGGAACCCCCGCAGGGCAGCAAGCCCTTTTGCGCAGTGCATTGCAATTTTTTGGCGTGACACCGCTGCGTTGAGCAAGCCCCATCAACAATTCGCGCGGCGGTGATCAGCCACTCTGCGGTCTTCATATTTGATGTCTGGGCTTCGGAGTGCGCGGTGCTTGGTGATGCGGCCTTTCATGCGCTTGCGCCACAACCGAAAAGAGCTGGGCTGCAGCTCGTGCCGCATGAGGCGAATGACCTCTGGCTCAGACCAACCCATGCGTTGCTCAATGGTTTCAAAGGCAGTCCGATCTTCCCAAGCCATTTGAATGATGGCCGAAATATCACCCTCTGACAGATTGGCAAGACGTTCTGAAAATTTGGCTCCCAAGGTACTGCTCCGAAATAGGGTCGGCGTTTTCTAGCCGACTGGATGTATAACTTCGCGTTGAGTGTGCCTTTAAACGGGTATCCCACCGAACCACGAGACCTTTCTTCATGTCTGATTATTTGTCCGCATCTGCCCTTAACGTGCTGGGCGAGCCCTTGCGCTCGTGTTCTTTTGATCCGCTGACCGGTTACTTTCGCGATGGTTGTTGCAACACCCGCGAAGACGATTCGGGCTCGCACGTGATTTGCGCGCGCATGACGGCTGAGTTTTTGCAGTTCTCAAAGTCGCGCGGCAATGACTTGATGACGCCACGGCCAGAGCACCGCTTTCATGGCCTGAAACCCGATGACCGTTGGTGCCTGTGCGCCATGCGCTGGCGAGAAGCATTTAACGCCGGAGTCGCGCCCCCTGTTTTTCTGGAGTCCACGCACCAGCGCGCGCTCGATTTCGTCACGCTCGAGCAGCTGGAGTCTTGTGCTTATCGGTGAGAGGGCATGCCTTGAATGTTTTGCGGGGCTGACGATGTATCAGTAGGCTTCGCCGCATCCCGGCATCCCCGCGAAAGGCGTTGCAACAAGACTGCTCCGATTAAATTGATAAAAACAACAAGGAATGTGACAAACTTCTTGAATGAAGAAGTTTTTGACATTGCTGTTTGTATTGTTGAATTTTGTTGTTTCCGGCGTCAGCGCTGAAACGATTCTGGATGGCCGGGTGGTCGAGGTGGCCGACGGCGACACCCTCACGGTGTTGGATGCCCAGAAGAAGCAACACAAGATTCGGCTGCTGGGCATTGATGCACCAGAAAAAGCCCAGCCCTTTGGGCAAAAGTCCAAGGAGTCGCTCTCTGGCTTGGCGTTTCAAAAGCAGGTGCAGGTGCGCAGCTCCAAACAAGACCGCTACGGCCGCACGGTGGGCCAAGTCTTTGTGGGCAACATGGATGTGTGCCTAGAGCAAGTCAAGCTGGGCATGGCGTGGCATTACAAAACCTATCAGCGCGAACAAAGCCCTGAAGACCGCGTGCTGTATGACCGCGCAGAATCTCAGGCGCGCGAGCAGCGCGTGGGCCTGTGGCAAGATCCTTCGCCGGTAGAGCCGTCGGTGTTCAGACATAAAAAGTAAAACCCTGACTCATCCATTCGCGTGTGCACCAATTTCACGCCCACCCAACGTGCCCCCTGGGTCAAACAGTCCCTGGGTGTTGACTTGCCCTCGGGCTACCCTGAAGAAACTTATCCCGGCTATGCCGCGCCGGTGCTGCTCAAAGGCCACCAGTCGGGCCGCGTGGCTTGTGGCTTGGCGCGGTTTGGCTTGATTCCGGCTTGGGCCAAAGACGACAAAATCAGCCGTCACACCTACAACGCCCGCAGTGAAACCGCCGCCGAAAAACCGAGCTACCGCACTGCTTGGCGACAACGGCAATTTGGCTTGGTGTTGGTCGACGATTTTTATGAGCCCAGCTATGCCTCAGGCAAAGCGGTGCGCTGGAAGATTCAACTCGCCTCGGGCGACCCTTTTGGCATCGCCTGCCTGTGGGACCGCTGGACAGACCCGGCCACGGGGGAGGGGGTGGTCAGCTTCTCGATGCTGACGGTGAATGCCGATGAGCACCCGGTGATGCGCCAGTTTCACAAACCCGGCGATGAAAAACGCACCCCCGTCATTGTGGCTCCGCACTTGCACGATGAATGGCTGTCGGCCGACACCACGCAGGCCGCGGCTTTGATGACGTGGGCGCACATGCCCGACTTGGTGGCTGTTGCGGCGCCGCGTTTGTAGACTGTTTGCCAACAACTTGGAGACACCATGATGAAGCGCCGTCAACTGTTGCAAGCCACCGCCGCTTGGCCCCTCATGCACATGAGCGCTGGGGTTCGGGCGCAAGACAAATGGGGCCAAGGGCAGGGCTATCCAACGGGTCTTCAGGGCGGCCTTAACCGTGACCCGATGTACAGGGTGGGCAATTACTCTGGGGGCTTTGAAAAACTTTTCCCCCACAACACCCTCAAAGCGCCCGCCCAACCGGCGGTGCCTTACACCGACAAACCCACGTCGCTGGTGTATCGCACTGGTTTTTCTGAGCGCACGCCCGACGACTATTTGAAAACTTGGCCAGTCACGGGTTTGCTGATCGCCCGGGGCAACCAGATCATGTTGGAGCGCTACCAGTTTGAGCGCACGGCCAGCATGCGTTTGACGAGTTGGTCCATGGCCAAAAGCATCACGTCGTTGCTGCTGGGCATTTGCTTGGACATGAAGCTCATCGACAACTACGACGACCCTGCTGAAAAGTATGTGCCCTCGCTCAAGGGCACGTTGCACGGGGGTGTCTCGTTACGCAACCTCAGCAACATGTCCAGCGGTGCTGATGTGTTGCACGACCGCGATAACCCGGTCATTTATCCGTCGGCCTTCATGTACCCCACCGCCAGCATTGCCAACACAGTGGCGGAGTGGAACCGCAGACGGGAAGACCCCGGCACGCTCTACAACTACAACGAGTTGTGTCCGCTGACGCTGGGCATGGTGATTCGCCAAGTCAGCGGCATGAGCATGGCCGCGTTTGCTGAAAAGGTGTTGTGGCAACCGATGGGGGCAGAAGCGGATGCGACCTGGAGCACCGACGCCGAACGGAAAGAATTCAATTGCATCGGTTTTGCGGCACGCTTGCGCGACTGGGCCCGACTGGGGCGACTGGTGGCACAAAAGGGCAGCGTTGGCGGACAACAGGTGGTGAGTGAAGCGTGGATCCACGAATGCACCCATTGGGGCGATCGCGATCGCCAATGCCGCCATGGTGTGGCGGGCCCCGGGTTTGGCTACAAAGCCCATATGTGGCATGTCAAGCCCGATGGATCTCGGCTGTACTTCAATGGGCACCATGCGCAGCGTGTGTTGATTGATATGCCCACGCAAACGGTGTTGGTGCAAACTGCGGTGGACCACGCGGGGCCTTGGCAAAGAGAGTTGCTCGATTTGTTTGACGCGGCGACACGGGCTTGACGGTGGGCCCGGCACGCTCCGGGCATGGCACAGCGATCGCCACGATTGAGCCACCTCAGGGCCACTTGCGCCATGGGCCGGTTCGCTTTTTTGCGCGAGTTGTGTACTTGATAGACTGTATAAATATCCAGTATATTCAAGCCATGTCTCTCGCCGATTTTTCTATTCCGCAAGCTGTTCCACAAGCTGTTGTTGTGTCCGCCACCCCGGTCTGGCTGGAGATGTGTGGGTGGGCGGTTCGGGCGGGCTTTCCGTCTCCCGCGGCTGACCACACACGCAAGCGCATCGACCTGAACGAGCACCTGATCCGCAATAAAGAGGCGACCTTTATTTTTCGGGTCAAGGGCGACTCGATGAGCGGCATCGGCATCTACGAGGGCGATGAGCTGTTGGTGGATCGCTCCATCGAGCCGAAGCACGGCAACATTGTGCTGGCCGTGTTGAACGACGACTACACCGTCAAGCGCCTCTACCGCCGGGGTGGCGTGGTCAAGCTCATCGCCGAAAACCCGCTGTTCCCGCCCATCGTGCTGAAAGACGGTGAAGAGTTGGTGATTTGGGGTGTGGTCACGCGCAACCTGCACAAGCTGTACTGACGCCATGTTGCCGCTCACCCAGCAAGCCTTGGCGCTTGTGGATTGCAATAACTTTTATGTCTCGTGCGAGCGCATCTTTCGGCCCGACTTGGCGCGCGTGCCGATGGTGGTGTTGTCCAACAACGATGGCTGCGTGGTCTCGCGCTCGAACGAGGCCAAGGCCTTGGGCATCAAAATGGGTCAGCCGTGGTTTGAGTGCAAGGCCTTGGCCGAAGAGCACGGCATCTTGGCCATGAGCAGCAACTACGCGTTGTATGCCGACATGTCCAACCGGGTCATGAGCATCTTGCGCGACTTTGCGCCGCAGTGCGAGGTGTATTCCATTGACGAATGCTTTGTCGATTTGACCGGTCTGCCCCGGCTGCGCGAGCTCAGCTACACCATGCGCGAGCGCGTGGGCCTGTGGACCGGCATGCCGGTGTGCGTGGGCATTGGGCCCACCAAAACCTTGGCCAAACTGGCCAACCACGTGGCCAAAAGGCACCCCCGGTCGAAAGGCGTTTTCAATTACAACGCTCTCACCGCCGAGCAAAAAAAGCAGTTGCTGTCTCGCTTGCCGGTCGAGGAAGTGTGGGGCGTGGGACGCAAGTTGACCCAGCGCTTGGCGCAGCGGGGCGTGCACACCGCCTTCGATTTACGTGAGGCGCACCTGCCGACACTGCGCGCCGAGTTTGGGGTGGTCATGGAAAAGACGCAGCGCGAGTTGCAAGAAATACCGTGCATGCCCTTGGACCAAGTGCCGGCCGATAAAAAACAAATCATCTCCAGCCGCTCCTTCGGCGGCAAGGTCACCGAGTTGCCGGTGCTGCAAGACGCGCTGTCGACCTTTGTGGCCAACGCCTGTGCCAAATTGCGCGCCCAAAACAGCCACGCGGCGGTGATCCAAGTGTTTTTGCAGACCAACCGCTTTCGCAAAGACTTGCCCCAATACATGCCCAGCCTAGCGGTGCCGCTACCTTACCCCACCAACGACTCGCTCGAGGTCAACCGCTGTGTGGCCTGGTTGTGTGAGCGCATGTTCAAGCCGGACTACACCTACAAAAAAGCCGGCATCGTGCTGAGTGAGATCAGCCCCGTCACCCAGCGCCAAGGCGATTTGCTGGAAGCCGACAAACCCGACCAACACAAACTGATGCAAGCGTTGGACCAGTTGAACGCGCGCTATGGCCGTGGCGCTGTCAAAGTGTCCACGCAGGGCGCTTATTCGGGCTGGCAAATGAAGCAAGAACGCAAGTCACCCAACTACACCACCAGCTGGGCCGATTTGCCCTGGGTGTGAGCCCGCACAGTTGTTCTGGACTTGGGCGGGGCAGTTGCAGTAAGCTACAAGGTTTTCCACGTAACTTGTTGTCGTTCATGGACAGTTCGCTCCCCTCCATTCCTGCAAAACGCTATTTCACCATCGGTGAAGTGGGCGAATTGTGTGGCGTCAAGCCGCACGTTTTGCGGTATTGGGAGCAAGAATTCACGCAACTGCGGCCCGTCAAGCGGCGTGGCAATCGGCGCTATTACCAGCACCACGAAGTGCTGATGATTCGGCGCATTCGCGACTTGCTGTACGACCAAGGCTTCACCATCAGCGGAGCCCGCAACCGGCTGCAAGAGCTGGTGCAAAGCGAGCGGCAGCTGCGCCGCAACACCGCCGATGGCGTGGACGCCGACGAGGTCTTGGGCGGCACCGACGAAGACTTTGACGACATGGCCGAGCCCTTCGACAGCGCCGATGTGCCGGGCCATGCGCTTCAGGGAACAAGCACGTCGCTGCAAAAAGAGTTGATCGAAATTCGCGCTTTGCTCACGCTGTGAGGCCTGTGAAAACAGTTATAATTCAAAGCTTGTCGGCGTGTAGCGCAGCCTGGTAGCGCACTTGCATGGGGTGCAAGGGGTCGCGAGTTCGAATCCCGCCACGCCGACCATTTATTGTTAAACAGATCAACGGGTTACAGCTTTTGGGCTGTGGCCCGTTTTCTTTTGGGCTGTTCTTTCATTAAAGTCGGGTAGAGCTGACGGTGTGGGAGTTCTTGTTCAGGTAGTTTTATGGCTACCACATCAGAGCAAAAAAATTACCACTAGATTTAATAATTAATTGCGTATTCCCGTTCAACAGGTAAGGGATGGCAAGTAAAATCGTTGAAGCCATACAAACAATAAAAATAAGCAGACACATCTAACGATGCAATTATTTCCACATTCCCCCCGAAATTTCAGTCGCCTCTGGGTTGATTGCCGTGTAGCCATGTGCTGGCTATGCAAGGGGAATTGATCTTGGAAAAGTTGGGTGCCTTGGCTTCAATCGCAGCTGACATTGCGACGCCTCTCTGGCTGGGCTTGGTCACCACGTTTGCGCTCAGCGTGCTGGTGGTGATCACCACGAGGTGGCATGGTTTTCTGAGCCTGGACGAATCGGCTGGCGTGCAAAAGGTGCATGCCCACCCCACGCCCCGTGTCGGAGGTTTGCCGATGGTATTGGGCTTGATGGCGGCGGTGTGGGTGTCGCCACCCGATTTGCGCGAAAAAATTTGGCCTTGGCTGCTCGCTGGCAGTCCCGCCTTTGCCTTTGGACTAGCCGAAGACCTTACCAAGCGCGTGAGCGTCACCAAGCGCCTCTTGGCCACCATGGCCAGTGGCGTGTTGGCTTGGGCGCTCACCGGCTATGCCCTCACCAATGTCAACGTGTGGGGGCTAGACTGGTTGCTGCAGTTCACCGCGGTCGCGGTGGTGTTTACTGCCTTTGCCGTAGGCGGTGTGGCAAATGCCATCAACATCATCGACGGGCTCAACGGCTTGGCCAGCAGCATGGTGTTGTGGGCTTTCTTGGGTGTTGCCATCTTGGCCGCGAGCTTGGGCGATGCGGTGCTGGCCAGCACTTGTTTGCTGTTGGCGGCATGTGTTTTTGGGTTTTTTGTGGTCAATTGGCCGCTGGGCAAACTGTTTTTGGGCGACGGCGGATCTTACTTTTTGGGTTTTGCGCTGGCCTGGGCCTGTGTTCTGTTGGTCGAGCGGCATGCCGAAGTTTCGGCCTTTGCTGCGCTACTGTTGTGCATCCACCCCATCACCGAGGTGCTTTACAGCGTTTACCGCCGCAAGGTGCGCCAGCAGCACCCTGGCCATCCCGACCGATTGCATTTTCACAGCCTGATCAAGCGCCGCCTCATGCAGCGCCTGCTGCCGCACAGCAACAAAACAGTGCGCAACTCTGTGGGTGGCCTTCTTGTGGGGGCCA
>JACCDS010026254.1_pt1 | contig 39045 bp, 38 predicted proteins | sample 7446441 | NCBI WGS metagenome assembly JACCDS01 (sample SAMN15323445, study PRJNA562643) | freshwater metagenome | isolation source: river surface water | place: USA:Blue River Watershed | collected 2017-08-17
ATACCGGAACCGTTGTCACCCACGATAGGCTTGGGCATGAAGGTCGCAGTCTTGCCGTAAGCGTGTGCCACGTTGGTGATCACATACTTTTGCAGTTGCAGCCAGTCAGCGCGCTGAGTCAGGGTGCTGAACTTGGTACCGATTTCCATCTGACCAGCGTTGGCCACTTCGTGGTGGTGCACTTCAACTGGAATGCCCAAGCTTTCCAGGATCAAGCACATTTCCGAGCGCATGTCTTGGCCGGAATCAACTGGAGGCACTGGGAAGTAGCCACCCTTGACGGTTGGACGATAGCCGGTGTTGCCGTGCTCGTACTTGGTGCCAGTGTTCCAAGCGCCTTCTTCAGATTCGATCTTGAAGAAGCAGCCGGACATGTCGTTACCCCAACGGATGGAGTCGAACACGAAGAATTCTGGTTCTGGACCGAAGTAAGCTGTGTCGCCCAGGCCTGAGGCCTTCAGGTAGGCTTCAGCGCGCTTGGCCAGCGAGCGTGGATCGCGCTCGTAAGGCTTGCCATCATGCGGGTCGATGACGTCGCAAGTCAGCAGCAGGGTTGGTTCTTCGAAGAATGGGTCGATGTTGGCCGTGTTTGGATCGGGCATCAACAGCATGTCGGAGGCTTCGATACCCTTCCAGCCGGCGATCGACGAGCCGTCGAACGCATGGCCAGACTCAAACTTGTCCATATCGAAATGCGACACCGGAACAGTCACATGCTGTTCCTTGCCACGGGTATCGGTGAACCGGAAGTCGACGAATTTGACCTCGTTATCTTTGACAATCTTCAATACATCTGCGGCCGACTTTGCCATGTAAATCTCCTGGAGGTTGCGGTATGTAGTTGCTGGATGTTCGGGCTTGCCTTCGGCAGACTCGGCGCAAGCCGTGAGACTGCGCAACGTGTAACTTGGGGGGACCGGAACTCGGCAGCGGATGTTAGCAGATTCCATGCCATCAACCACCCCCTTTATGCTTGAAATGGCTCAGCAATCGTGATCCTAAACTGCGAGCCGGAACAAGTGTTTGCCGAATCCGCAGAACCAAACTTCGGGCCGGCCACCTGTCCATTTCAGTGCGCTTTCCGGAAAATGCCCCGAAATAATGCATTTATTCCAGAATCGCACTATTTTTGTGCTTTTTGGAGGCATGGCTGGTGGAGATAGCAAAAGCGTGCGGTTGGGCCTCTATAATGCCAATTCCACAAAACAAAGGCCCGATCATGTCCTCCACCACCGACATTCTGTCCGCCGCCCGCCAGCGCCAGCACGCCGGGTCGCTGCCCTACGCCGGCGCCGTGACGCCAGACGAAGCGTTTGCGCTGCTGAAAAGCGATCCGCACGTCCGCCTCATCGACGTGCGTACGCAGGCCGAGCGCGACTGGGTCGGCAAGGTCGATCTGGCGGACGCACAGCATTTTTCCGTGCAATGGACGCTGTACCCGGGCGGCGCGAAAAACCCGGACTTCCTGCAGCAGCTCGCACACTGCGCGCAGCCGGATGATGTGCTGCTGTTCCTGTGCCGCTCAGGCGTACGCTCGCGTTACGCGGCCGAACTGGCGACCGCCCACGGCTACCGGAACTGCTTCGACATCCTGGAAGGCTTTGAAGGCGACCGCAACGACGCCGGTCACCGCAAGTCCATCGGCGGCTGGTGCCGGGCCGGCCTGCCGTGGATCGGTGCCTGACGGATCCCGCAGCGGTTTACACCGAACCTGCCAGCCACTCGATGCGCTTGCGCACGAAGTCGATGTGACTGCGCAAACCGTAAAGCTCCTCCGCGAATGACAGCGGTACCGCCAGGCGGTTGACGCGCCGCTCAATCTCGTTGAGCCGCACCAGCTGCTCGTCGAACACCTGCCGTCGCGCCTCAGGCAGCGCCTCCTCGACGCAGCGCTCGACCATGCGCAACTGCCCGTACCACCGGTAGATGCGCGACCGGACCCGCCATACATACAGCGGCGGCACCACGCGCGATAACGGCACCAGCAGTGCGCCGAGCGCGACGATCACCAGCCACATTCGCCCGAAAAAATTCGCCAGCCAGAACGGCAGATAACGCTGCAGCAGCGGTGGTCCGTCCCGATAGAACTTGTCGGCGGCCGGGGCGACCGGAATTTCCGAGAAATCCGCAGTCGGAAATTCGCCGCGCCGGTGGAACCAGCCGGGTACACCATGAATCTCTGCGGCCGCATGCACCAGCAAATCGACCAATGCCGGATGCAGGCCATCGCGCGCGACCAGCGTCGCGGTCGGCGCGATCAATTGGTAATCGCGTGCCGGAATGTCGCGGCCGAAGTCAACGATACCGCGCGGCAGGCGCACAGCGGACAGGAAGGCGAAGCGCCGCGCATACGCTTCGGCCTGGGTGAAATCGAACAGCCGGATTCCCGGGGTCTGCAACAGCATCTGGATCAGCAACGCTTCAGCCGACGAGCTGAACACCATGCCGTCGATCTTCCCGTCCAGCAGCGCGACCGTGGCCGGCGTATTCTCCAGGCCGGACAGCTTCACGTCGTCTGCTGCCATGCCATTCGCTTCGAGGATCTTGGCAAATAACTGCGGCACCCCGGTCCCGGCCGGGCCGACGTTGATACGCAGGCCGCGCAGATCGCGCAAGCTGTCGATCTTCAGGCTGCCGCAATGGAACAGCCAGACCGGCTCGACAAACAGGCTGCCCAGCGACAGCAGGTCATGCTGCTCAGCGTCCTTCAGCGAAGTCGAGCCGCTCTGGACGAACGCAATGTCGGTGCCCGAGCCCGGAATCTTGAGGCGCTGCAGGTTCTCCATCGAACCTTCCGAACGCTGCAGGCGCACCTTGATGCCCTGGCGCGCGAGCACGGCTGCGTAGCGCTTGCCCAGCACCTCGTACGCACTGTTTTCCTGGCCGGTCGACAGCGTGAGGGTCTTGGGCGGCGTGGGATCAACCATCCGGTAAGCGAGGTAGCCGAGCGCGACCAGCAACACCAGTGCCGGCCCGAAGGTCAGCAGCAGGTCGCGCAGCGATAGTGCCTTGAAATCCTGGAATGTGGACATGGCTCAGCAGAACGAGGGGCCTGAGAAGCTGTTTGAAAATATCAAGCAGACTCTGACCGAACCATGCCAAACAAACAGCGCCCGCGCAAGCGGGCCGATGGCGGCAAGCGCGCCTACTCTTCCTCGTCCAGCAGCGGCTCGCGGCGGCGCAACGCGCGATCGTCGACGGACAGGAAGCTCTCGGCGATACCGAACCAGACCTCGGTAGGCATCAGGCGTTCGGCGATCTGCACCAGTTCGTCCTCGCGCGCCAGCCAGCGATGAACCTGCGCGCAGCATTGCTCCAGCGATGCGCAGATCTCGTCCACCACCGCTGCACCACTGCGCAGGGCCTGACGCAACTTGTCCTGCAGAGCGCGCAGCAACGACAGGCTGGCCGCGCTCAGCCGGTCGAGTTCGTCGAGCAGGGCATCGGCCTCGCGCGTCAACTTGCGCAGCGTCGGAATCACGAATACCTCCATCTTGCGCTGGAGGCAGGACTGCTCGAACTGGTTGAGGCGGCTCAGCATCGCATCGAAGTCGACGCTGCCGGCCGATGTGATGTTGCGTATACCGTTGAGTATGAATTGCTGGATTGACGAAAACGTCCAGCGCGCCCTGTTCTGCTCAATCTTCAGGGCTATGATCGAGTAAGTCACGGTCAACATGTTCGTTCCCGAAAATAAAATGAACCTCATCCTCCACGCGCGGGCGCGGGGCCTTTGATCAGCGGGGAAGATGTTGCGGCGACCGCCGCAATGAGGAGGTTAGTTTATTAAAACGGCAAGAACGTTCACTTGAGCGCCCGCAAAATTATGTGGACACGGCGGAACGACTATGGGCGGCCGTCATGGCGCGTAAACGAACGAGCAGGAAAGCGTACGCAATCCGCCCGTCCGTTGGTTGGCGCCCGCTCAGCGGACCTTCACTGCGTGCTCGCGGGTCGCATGGAAAGTGACGCCGGGCCAGCGCTCCTGCACCAGTTTCAGGTTGACTGCCGAGCTGGCAAGGTAGGCAAGATTGCCAGCAGCATCATGTGCGAGGTGGGCACCGGCCGACGATTTTTCGAAATCGGCAAGCATCTTGCGGTCGTCACACGACACCCATCGTGCGGTATTGATGCTGGTACCCTCGAACACCGCATCGACGCTGTATTCGTTCAATAACCGGCTAGCGACCACTTCGAACTGCAGCACGCCGACCGCACCAAGAATCAGGTCACCGCCGCTGACCGGCTTGAACACCTGCACCGCGCCCTCTTCGCCCAACTGCTGCAGACCCTTGTGCAACTGCTTGATCTTGAGCGGATTACGGATGCGCACGTTACGGAAGAAATCCGGTGCGAAGTACGGAATGCCGGTGAACTGCAGCAGCTCTCCTTCGGAAAAGCTGTCACCGATCTGCATGTTGCCGTGGTTCGGCAGGCCGATAATGTCGCCAGCATAGGCTTCCTCCACCTGCTCGCGCGACGATGCCATGAACGTCACCACCGATGACACCTTGATGTCGCGCGCCATGCGCAGGTGACGGATTTTCATGCCGCGCTCGAAACGTCCAGAACAGACCCGCAGGAAGGCGATGCGGTCGCGATGGGCCGGATCCATATTGGCCTGGATCTTGAACACGAACCCGGAAAACGCCGGCTCGTCAGGTTCGACGCTGCGTACCGTCGCATCACGTGCGCGCGGCGGCTGCGCCCAGTCGAGCAACGCATCGAGGATCTCGCGCACACCAAAGTTATTGATCGCAGAACCAAAGAACACCGGCGTCTGCCGGCCCGACAGGAAGGCATCAAGCGCGAACGGATGGGATGCACCATGCACCAGCTCGACTTCGTTCTTCAGCTGTTCGATCTCGAGCGGGAACATCTCCGTCAGGCGCGGATTATCGATACCCTTGACGACTTCGAACGCCTGGTCCGCACGTTCGTTGCCGGGCACGAACAGCAGGATCTCGTCGCGCAGCAGGTGATAGACACCGCGGAAATTCTTGCCCATGCCGATCGGCCAGGTCACCGGCGCACACTGAATACCGAGCACTGATTCCACCTCATCGAGCAGTTCGAGCGGGTCGCGCGTCTCGCGGTCCATCTTGTTCATGAACGTGATGATCGGCGTATCGCGCATGCGGCACACGTTGAGCAGCTTGATCGTCTGTGCCTCCACGCCCTTGGCAGCGTCGATCACCATCAGCGCCGAGTCGACCGCAGTCAGCACGCGATAGGTATCTTCGGAGAAGTCCTGGTGGCCCGGCGTATCGAGCAGGTTGACCACATGGTCGCGATACTCGAACTGCATCACCGAGCTGGCCACCGAAATGCCGCGCTGCTTCTCGATCTCCATCCAGTCCGAGGTCGCGTGGCGTCCGCTCTTGCGTGCCTTCACCGTACCGGCGAGCTGGATTGCGCCGGAGAACAGCAGCAGCTTCTCGGTCAGCGTCGTCTTGCCGGCGTCGGGGTGCGAAATGATCGCGAAGGTCCGGCGACGCGCGACTTCCTGCGCGATCTGTTCACGCGACACCGACCGGGTGACGGCGACATCGGCATGGTCGGTGGTTTCAGTTGGGCTGGACATGGGAGGCGGGGAAAAAGTTCAAGAGTCTAGCGGCTTTGGCAGGCCAAGTCTAACCGCATCCTGACGCGCGGCATGCCATTCTGGCAGCACCAACGCGTGCTTGAGCCAGATTGCCCTGCTGCCCGCACGAGCTGAACTTCACGCGCGCTCGCCGTCCAATCTTGAGCACAGGCCACGGGAGTGCCGCTTGGGACAGGATGGGACAGAGTGCGCTGCAAGCACAGCATGGCATGACAACCGAATTCCCGAATTTGCCGGGGACGTGCTCGATGCATTGTACGGCAGCCTGTATTCGTCGCTGCCGCAGCTTGCGTTCGGCGAGTTGCACCATACCAGCACCTACGTTGCCTATGCCGGAGGCCACCCGCAGGCGCTGTTCCTGTTTACCTGTGACGGCAAGGCCGCGCGCGTCATCAACGAAGGCATGCGTGTCGATGCCATTGAAGCGGATCGGTTCTCCGAACAATTGTTTGGCCGCAGTCCCGGAATCGCCCGCATCGACTTCCACGCCATCGCGTATGACGGCAAGCCGGCATCTGTACGCACCTTTTGTTTTGCATTGAACGAAGACATCGTGATCGATCTACCGGCGAGCGAAGCCGACTACCTGGCTGGTCTCGGCAAGGCCACCCGCAAGTCGGTCAGGCACAACCTGGCGCGCGCGCAGGGCCTGACGCATTGCGTGCTGCCCGGCAGCGAGGTTGATGCCACACTGGTTGATCAGATCGTCGGATTCAACCATGCACGCCTGGCAGCGAAACGGCGTCAATCGGCGCTGGACAGCATTGCTGCGAACCGCTTACTGGCACTGGTACGCGCACACGGCATGGCGGGCAGCGTGCGCATGCACGGACGCCTGTGCGCCGGCACGCTGGCCAGCCGTATCGGCGATGACATCTACTCCCTGGTCAATGCCCACGATCCCGAATTCGACCACCTCGGCATGGGCAATCTCAGCCGCTACCTGATGATCGTTGCCGCCATCCGCGCCGGTGCGCGGCGCTTTCACCTGCTGGGCGGGAACTTCAGCAGCAAACGCCTCTGGGGTGCCGAGCGTCGGGTCTTGCATCACCTGGTCATGTATCGCAACCCGTGGCAAATATTTGTCGACCTGCCGCATCTCGGCGCGCTGGCATTATGCGAGCAACGCTACCGGCTCGGCGTATCGCTGGACGATGGTACGCCTGACAGTCGCGTGGCCGGGGCCCACGGGGCGATCGCATGGATGGCGGCGCTGGCCCGCCGGCTGCGGGCGGCAAAACAGGCAGGTATCCGATCGCTACGTGACAAGCGCGCCGCAGCGCGCTGATCTGTCACCAGTCGGGTTGGCTCGCGTGCAAGGCTAGTCCTGCGCAGCTGACTCGGACGCTACCAGCAGGCTGCAGCGCAGCTTCTCGACGAGCAACGTATCGGTACTGCCACGCCACCAGCGCAAGGCGAGCGGCTTGTGGCGCGAGTGACCGACGATCACCAGGTCCACTTTCAGTTCATTGGCCAGTTCCTCGATCACCGATACCGGTTCGCCGACCTCGAGATGCGGCGTCACCGACAGGCCGCCGGCGGCCAGCATGGCGGCGCCGGCATCCAGCTCATTCGTCATTTTTTCGCGTTCGGCGACGAGTCCCTCCTCGACGCTGAGCACGGCGGCAGCGGCAAACTCGCCGACCAGCAGGTAAGGCGGCGGGCTGACCACGGCCAGCAGGTGAACCGATGCCGTGGCCGGCAGCGCGAGGCGCAGGCATTCTTGCAGCGCCACCCGACTTTCAGGGCTGCCGTTATAAGCGACCAGGATTTGCTTGTACATGCGAGCCTCCATGAGGAATGTCCGAGTATACGGCCGGAGGTACCCGCACAATCCAGCACTTTGTTCACAATTTCGGTGGACAGCCCTGTGGACAACCTACCGGAAGCAAAGACAAGTCATTGAATTGAAAAATTATTTTTGGTTTGACCAAAATCAGGCAGGCGCTGCGGCGAGCGGCTGGCCGCCACCCGAATTGGCCGGCGACAGACGAAAAAAAACCCGACGAAGCTTGGCGCCTGTCGGGTTTAAATCCATCCTTTGTAGAAGGCTGGAGGAGACGGTATGGACTATAACAAGCTGACCCCACGTCGTCTGCTTTCGATTTGTGATGCCAGATATACGCTCTATCTATTGCCCCAAGAGCAATACATGAACATCGTCATAAGCAAAGCCCGGGCCGTCGGCCCTGCGGCGGCCTGAAAAAAACGAACCCGCCAGGCTTGCGCGTGGCGGGTTCAGGTCTCCTCTCGCTCTTCTTGGCGACAGATTTTTTTGGTAAGGCGGGCGCATCATGCACCGATAATTAATATCTGTCATCATGCGCCGCAACATCAACGCAAGTTACTGATTTTAAATTACTATTTTTTCTATAACTACTAACTTTCGGGTCATTTCCCGTATTTTCGAGTGCCAGCGTTACTTGGTCCTGATCGGGTCAGGTCAGTATGTCTCAACGTGGAAGCGGCCCTCAGCCACCATCCGGGCGTGCAGCGCGGGCCAGTCCATGCCGGCCGCGATGCAGATATCGCGCAGCGCATCCATCACGCCGGCCTCCATGCCTTTCAGTCCGCACACATAGAGACAGGTGTCGCCGCGCAGCAGCTCGGCCACGGCAGGTCCGGCCTCGCGCAATTTGTCCTGCACATAGGTCTTGGCCTCGCCGTCGACGCGTGAGAACGCCAGGTGCATGTCGATGAAGCTGGCGGGCAGTTTCAGCAGCGGCCCGAAATAGGGCAGCTCGCCGGGACGGCGCGCGCCGAAAAACAGCATCAGCTTGCCATCGACCGGCTTGCCCTGCACCATCAGCCGCCGCCGGTACTCCGTCATCGCACGCATCGGCGCAGCGCCGGTGCCGGTGCAGATCATCAGCAGGTTTGAACCCGGATGGTTGGGCATCAGGTAGTTGCTGCCGAACGGTCCGGTCACCTGCACCGGATCGCCCTTCTGCAAGTCGCACAGATAATTCGACGCGACGCCCATCACCGGTTTGCCGTCATGGTCGGCCGCCACGCGCTTGACCGTCAGCGACAGGTTGTTATACCCCGCACGCTCGCCGTCACGCGGACTGGCGACCGAATACATGCGCAGGTAATGCGGCTTGCCCGACGCATCCGTACCCGGCGGGATGATGCCGATGCTCTGGCCCTCGAGCACCGGGAAGAACGCGGTGCCAAAGTCGAGCACGATATGGCGGATGTCGCTGTCGGCATCGTCATCGGTCAGGCGGTAATTTCCGGCGACCGTCGCCGTCACCGGCTTGCGAATGTCATATAGGTTCAGGTAAGGGTGCGCTGCCGACCACGGCGGATTGGGCGAGCTGGCCGAGATGGCCGCATTGTGCTGCGGCGGTTCGTCGGCGCCGGCATCCGCGACGGCCGCCGCTGCGTCGGCTGCAAGCGCCTGTTGCGGCGGCAACTCATCCCAGGTGAACTGCTCGACGACACTGTACGCAATCGACTTCGGTACCGTGCGCCAGTTGTCGATCGAGCCGGTCGGACACGGCGGAACGCAGGCATTACACCCATTGCAGATGTCCGGGTCGACAACGTAGTTGCGATCGTCATGCGTGATCGCATCGATCGGACAGGTGTCCTCGCAGGTATTGCAGCGTATGCAGACCTCGGGGTCGATCAGGTGCTGACGGATCAGCACCTCGGTTTCCGGCGCGCCCATGCCCTGCTCCGATCAGTTAAAGCGCACGTAATCGAAATCGACCGGCTGGCGGTTGATTCCGATCGCAGGCGGCGCGATCCAGTTGGCCATCTTGCCCGGCTCAACCACGCGACCCATCAGCGAAGCGACGTAGGCGCGATCCTCTTCGGTGGCCAGCCAGTTGCGCACATTCGCTTGCCATTCGGCTTCCGAGATCACGCGACCGTCCGGCGCCACACGAATGCCGGCGAAGGTACCGATGTGGCGGTTGAAAGCCTTGTGCGGTGCCTGCAGGCGGAATGCAAAACCGGCCTTTTCGATCACCTTGTTCCAGCGGCCGATGCCGGCGATCGAATCCTTGATGTAGTCGTCGCGCAGCACTTCGTTCAGCGAGTTCAGCATCGGCACCTCCTTCTCGACCAGCTTGTCGCCCTGCACTTCGAGGATCTTGTAGTGCTGGCCCTTGAGTTGGTGGTCATCGGTGCGCTTGGTCTCTTCATAGCGACCCTTCAGGCCCGACGCATAGAACGTCGCCGCATTCGACGACTGGTCTGCGCCGAACAGGTCGATGGTCACGCTGAAGTGGAAATTCAGGTAGCGCTGGATGGTCGGCAGATCGATCACGCCATGCGTGCGCAGCACCTCCGGATCCTCGGTGCCAAGCTGCTTCATGATTTCGCAGGTACGCTGGATGGTGCGCGAGACGCCGGACTCGCCCACGAACATGTGATGCGCCTCTTCGGTCAGCATGAAGCGGCAGGTGCGCGAGAGCGGATCGAAGCCCGACTCGGCCAGCGCACATAGCTGGAACTTGCCGTCACGGTCGGTGAAGTAGGTGAACATGTAGAACGCGAGCCAGTCCGGCGTCTCTTCATTGAACGCCTGCAGGATGCGCGGGTTATCCTGCGATCCAGAATTACGCTGCAGCAGCGCCTCGGCTTCCTCACGGCCATCGCGGCCGAAATACTTGTGCAGCAGGTAGACCATCGCCCACAGGTGACGGCCTTCTTCGACGTTCACCTGGAACAGGTTGCGCAGGTCGTACTGCGACGGACAGGTCAGGCCGAGGTGGCGCTGCTGCTCTACCGATGCCGGCTCGGTATCGCCCTGCGTGACGATGATGCGGCGCAGGTTGGCGCGATGCTCGCCGGGCACGTCCTGCCAGGCGGCCTCGCCCTTGTGTTCGCCGAAATTCACCTGCCGGTCCTGTTCCGGCGCATTCAGGAAAATGCCCCAGCGATAGTCCGGCATCTTCACATGGCCGAACTGGGCCCAGCCGTCCGGCGTGGTGCTGACGGCAGTGCGCAGATAGACATCGAAATTCTGCGAGCCGTCCGGTCCCATGTCCTGCCACCACTGCAAGTAATTCGGCTGCCAGTGCTCAAGCGCGCGCTGCAATGCGCGGTCTTCAGACAGGTTCACATTGTTCGGGATTTTTTCGCTGTAATTGATAGAGCTCACGGTGTCTCCTCTCGAGGCTGGCCGATGTTGGGGGGAAGGATGTTTAAACGCGATCGAAATCGAATTTGGCTTTGTTGCCGCTGCCGTAGACCTTCAGAGCGCCGAGCTCGCCGACCGCATTCGGCCGGTTGAAGATCCAGTTCTGCCACGCGGACAGTCGGCCGAAAACACGGGTGGCCATGTTCTCCTTGCCATTGAAGCGCAGGTTCGCCTCCAGGCCGGTCAGTGCATCGGGCGACATGCTGGCGCGTTCTTCCAGCGCGAGGCGGATCTCGTCGGCCCAGTCAATGTCGTCCGGGTTCGCCGTGATCAGGCCGAGCGCCATTGCCGCATCGGCATCGAGCGGCTCACCTGTGCGGGCTTGGGCCGCAGCCAGTTGCGCGTCGTCGTCATAGAAGCGGCGCGCCAGGCGCGACTGCCCGGTGATCATCGGCAGCAGGCCGAAATTCATGGCCGACAGTGTCAGCGCCGGCGCAGCCTCGGGCGTGTCCGGCAGCGCCAGCATATAGCTGCGGTCAGCCGCAAAAGCGAGTTCAGCGAGCGTGCCGGCACAGCACGATCCTTCGTCGATCAGGGCGAACAGGCTGCGCGAGGACACGTCGATGCGCGCGAACGTGCGTCGCATCAGGCCGATGGTTTCGCGCACCAGCCAGTGCGATGCATTCGCTGCCAGCACCGCGTCACAGGCCAGCACGGCCTGCGCGTCGCCGGCCGTCTTCAGCAGCCAGGTGCCGATGGCGGTCTCATTGGTGCGCAGGTGCAGGATCGCATCGTCCAGTTCGCGTGCCATTTGCAGCGGCCACCAGTGGACGCCGGCGGCCTCGATCGCGGCGATGTCGGCTGGCTGCGCCGCGGTCGGTGCCTTCACCGTAATCGTCGCAGCGCGCCCGCTGCGGTCGATGGCAACCGTGACATAACCGTACCGGACGCCATCAGTAACGAACTCGCGCTGCAACGGCGTCAGTTGCACGCCGCTGGCGCTGGCCGGCCGGTCGCTCTGCTGCGCCAGCTGTAATGCGCGCTCGCGCACAGCCTGCGCATACTGTGCAGGCTTGGCGATCTCATCGACCAGTTTCCAGTCTTTCGCCCTTTGGCCGCGCACCCCTTCCGATGTGGTGCAGAAGATATCAGCATGATCGTGGCGCACCTTGCGCTTGTCGGTCAGGCGCGTGAGGCCACCGGTGCCCGGCAGCACGCCCAGCAGCGGCACTTCCGGCAGGCTGACCGACGACGAGCGGTCGTCGATCAGCAGGATCTCGTCACAGGCGGCCGCCAGTTCATAGCCACCGCCGGCGCAGGCGCCGTTAACGGCAGCGAGGAATTTCAGGCCCGAATGCCGGCTCGAATCCTCGAGGCCATTGCGGGTCTCATTGGTGAATTTACAGAAGTTGACCTTCCACGCATGCGAGGACTTGCCGAGCATGAAAATGTTCGCGCCTGAGCAGAAGATGCGGTCGCGACCGCTGGTCATGACCACCGTGCGTACCTGCGGATGCTCAAAACGAATGCGCTGCACGGCGTCGTGCAGTTCAATATCGACGCCGAGGTCATACGAATTCAGCTTCAGTTTGTAGCCATCACGCAGGCCGCCGTCCTCGTCGACCGTCATGGTCAGCGTGGCGACAGGCCCGTCGACTCCCAGCGTCCAATGCCGGTAGTTGTCAGGGGAGGTCTGGTAATCGACGATGGTGGGCGCGCTCATGGGTCTCCTGATGCAATATGGTGCAATTCATTTAAGTCGAAGCACTATATTGCATGTTTGCCGGCGCGTCAATCGATCGCCACCTCGGCCGTTCTCAGGCCGGCATCTGCTCCAGCAGTCGCGAAAATGCAAGGTCGGCCGGCATGTCGCTGGTATCGAAGGTCTTGTCGGCCTTCGAATAGAACTGCGCGCGGCTCTCGAGGATGCGTTTGAGGTCATCCATCGCCTCGCGGTTGCCCGACATCGGGCGGCGGTCGCCCTGCGCCAGCACGCGGCTCATGTGCTCCTCCGGCGAGGCCTTCAGCCATACGGTGTAGCAGTGCGTCAGCAGCAGGTTGAAGGTTGCGGGTTCGGAAACGATACCGCCGGGCGTTGCAATCACCGCGCGCGCCTGCGAGCGGATCACCTCTTCCAGCGCGCGCTGCTCGTAACGACGGTAGGCCGTCTGCCCGTACAGCGAGTGGATTTCCTCGATACTGCAGCCCGCCAGCATCTCGATCTGCGCCGACAGCTCGATGAAGGGCACGCCGATCTGCTCGGCCAGTTTGCGGCCGAGGCTGGACTTGCCCGCACCGCGCAGCCCGATCAGCGCGATGCGCTGCCGCCGCGTAGCCTCGCTGGTCGGCGTGTCGAACAGTTCGCCGAGCATGGCGCGCGCGCGCGCCAGTTCTTCGTCGCTGCGCCCGCGCAGGGTCTCGCGAATCATCAGCCAGTCCGGCGACGAGGCGGTCTCGTCGCCCGTCATCTCGGCCAGCGAACAATTCAGCACCGCGCACAGCTGGCGCAAGAACTGTATCGACGCGTTGCCGACACCGGTCTCAACGTTTGCCACATGCCGCTCGGACACATCAGCCAGGCTGGCCAGCGCCTTGCGGGTCAGTCCGCGCCGCGCGCGCAAGAGCCGCACACGCTCGCCAAGCGCGGCAAGGAAAGGATCTTTATCAGACACTGCCTGTGCAGGGATAGCCATGGGGTCACTCAGTTCGCCCGCCTTGACGGAGGCAAGATATTGCATTTACACTCAAACGAACATGCATTATAGATTCACACCCTAAAAACACCAAAGCGCGCCGAACGCGCACCGGGGGAGACCAATTTGGAAGTGCAGGAATTCCAGGCCCTGATCGCGGGCCTGACGTCCGAGATCGCCGGCCGACCGCTCGATGCGCACTTGGCCGGGCACCTGAACCGCAACCACGGCGAGGGTAGCGACAGCTACCGCAAGATTTTCGATGCCTGCCGCGCCGCCATCGCGGCCGGCTGGATGTGCAAGCACGAAGGTGGCGGCATACGCTATGGCCGCGTGATCAAGCCAGTGCCGGAGATCCACGGCTTCTCGGTCGATGTGGTCGATATGGACACCATCGCCGGGCCACACCATGTGCATCCGCACGGCGAGATCGACCTGATCATGCCGCTGACCGAGGGCGCGCTGTTCGACGGCCATCCGGCCGGCTGGTGCGTTTACGGCCCGGGCAGCGCACACCGCCCCACCGTGTCGGCCGGCCGCGCGCTGGTACTCTATTTGCTGCCGCAAGGCGCGATCGAATTTACCCGGGCGGCCTGAGCGCGCCTGCGCATGCCCGCCCTCCCCCTCCTCACCTGAAGCGACTATTGATGACGACGTTCCTGAACAATTACCTGGGCGGCCAATGGCAGCCTGCAGCACAGGCAGTGCACACGCTGACCGACCCCGTTACCGGCGAGGTGCTGGCTGCCACCGGCGGCGCGGCCGCGGGACTGGCCGATGGTTTCGCTTTCGCCCGCACTGAAGGCGCGAAGGCGCTGCAGGCAATGAGCTATGGCCAGCGCGCGACGATGCTGGCCGACGCGGTCAAGCTGATGCAGTCGAAGCGCGACGACTACTACGCGATCTCGCTGGCGAACTCGGGCACCACCCGCGCCGACTCCGGCATCGATGTCGACGGCGGCCTGTTCACGCTCGGCTTCTACGCCAAGCTCGGGGCCGCGCTCGGCGATGCGAGGTCGCTGACCGACGGCGCTGCTGCCGTCATGTCAAAGGATCAGCTGTTTCAGTCGCAGCACCTGATGGTGCCGGTCAGGGGGCTCGCGCTATTCATCAACGCCTTCAACTTCCCGAGCTGGGGCCTGTGGGAAAAAGCGGCGCCCGCGCTGCTTTCGGGTGTGCCGGTGGTGGTAAAGCCAGCCACGGTCACCGCCTGGCTCACGCACCAGATGGTCAAGGACGTAGTGGATGCCGGCATCCTGCCGCCGGGCGCGCTGTCGATTGTCTGCGGCGGCTCGGCCGGCCTGCTCGATGCGCTGACGCCGTTCGATGTGCTCTCATTCACCGGCTCGGCCGACACCGCTGCGGCGATCCGCGGCCACCACGCGATCGCGCACGACTCGGTGCGCGTGAACATCGAGGCCGACAGCCTGAATGTGTCCATCCTCGGCGAAGACGCCGCGCCGGGCACGGCCGCATTCGACCTGTATGTCGACAACCTCGCGCGCGACATCACGATCAAGAGCGGCCAGCGCTGTACCGCGCCGCGCCGCGCGCTGGTGCCCAAAGGCTATATGCACGCGGTCGGTGAGGCGCTGGCCGGCAAGCTGGCGGCGATCCGCGTCGGCAACCCGCGCAATCCGGATACCGCGATGGGTTCGCTGGTTAGCCGCGCGCAGGTCGACAGCGTGCAGCAAGGCCTGGCGATCCTGAAGAGTGAAGCCAGCGTACTGTTCGACGGCAGCGCGCAGCCGCTGCTGGATGTCGAGGCGAGTTCGGCCTGCGTCGGCCCGACGCTGTTGGCCATCCGTGACGCGGATGCGGCAACGCGGGTCCATGCGCATGAGGTGTTCGGGCCGGTCTCGACGCTGATTGGCTACCGCGATACCGAGCATGCGGTCGCGCTCGCGCACCGCGGGCTCGGCTCGCTGGTCGCATCGGCATACAGCGCCGACCATGGCCTGCTGTCCTGCTTCGCCCATGCGCTGGCCGGATCGCACGGACGCGTGCACCTGGTCAGCCCCGAGGTCGGCAAGACGCAGACCGGGCATGGCAACGTGATGCCTGCGTCGATTCACGGCGGCCCCGGCCGCGCCGGCGGCGGCGAAGAACTCGGCGGGCTGCGTGCACTGGCTTTCTACCATCGCAAGAGCGCGGTGCAGGGACCGGCCGCGGCGCTGAACAAGCTGACACAGGGGACAGCAGCCTACGGCTACTGAACCGGGCGCTACCGATCAACCGGCGGCCGCCCATCAAACCATCACAGGCCGCCGCAGGAGGAGACGACAATGCAACAGCATGGCAAGGCGCCGCCTGAGCGCTTCAACTTCGCTCGCCATATCCTCGCGCTCAATCGCGCCCGGGCGGAAAAAATCGCCTATCGCGACGACCTCGGCACACTGAGTTATGGCGAGCTCGACGCACGCGTGCGTCGCTTCGCCGCCGGCCTGTGCGCGCAGGGTGTGCAGCCGGAGCAGCGCGTGCTGCTGGTGATGCTCGACACCACGGACCTGCCGGTAGCCTTTCTCGGCGCACTGTATGCGGGCGTGGTGCCGGTACCGGTGAACACGCTGCTGCCGTCCGATAATTATGCGTACATCATCGGGCACTGCGACGCGAAGCTGATCGTCGTCTCCGACCTGCTGTTGCCGACCGTGAGGAAAGCGCTCGAACAGTCAGGCCGCCAGGTGCCGCTGGCGATCTCGGGCCAGGCGGATGAATCGGCCGGCATGCCGTTCGCCCGCCTGCTCGATCACCCGCCGCTGGCTGACGCGGTCGACACCCACGCCGACCAGTTCGCGTTCTGGCTGTACTCGAGCGGCTCGACCGGGCAGCCGAAGGGTGCGGTGCATTCGCATGCGAACCTGTACTGGACCGCTGAACTGTACGGCAAGCCCGTTCTTGGCCTGCGCGAGGACGATGTGGTGTTCTCGGCCGCAAAACTATTCTTTGCCTACGGGCTCGGCAATGCGCTGACCTTCCCGCTGTCGGTCGGTGCCAGCGTGATCCTGATGGCCGAGCGACCGACACCGGCAGCCGTGTTCGAGCGACTGGTCGGGCAACAGCCGACCGTTTTCTACGGTGTACCCACGCTGTATGTCGCGATGCTGGCGTCCGCTGCACTGCCGCGACGCGAGCAGGTCAGCTTGCGCGTGTGCGCTTCCGCCGGCGAGGCCTTGCCGCGCGACGTCGGCGAAAAATTCAGCACGCACTTCGGCTGCGACATCCTGGACGGACTGGGCTCGACTGAAATGCTGCACATCTTCCTGTCAAATCGCAGTGGCGAGGTGCGCTATGGCACCACTGGTACGCCCGTGCCCGGCTATGAAGTCGAACTGCGCGATGAACTGGGCCGGCCGGCGCCGGCCGGTGAAGTTGGCGACCTGTACATCAAGGGGCCCAGCGCAGCGCATCTGTACTGGACCAACCGCGAAAAAAGCACCGCCACCTTTCAGGGCGACTGGGTCAAGAGCGGCGACAAATACGTGATCGACCGGGATGGCTATTTCACCTATGCCGGCCGCAGCGACGACATGCTGAAGGTCAGCGGACAATATGTGTCGCCGATCGAAGTGGAGTCCGCCCTGATCGGGCACGAGGCCGTGCTCGAGTGCGCGGTGGTCGGGAAGACTGACGCCCAGGGACTGACCAAGACCATTGCCTATGTCGTGCTGCACGAGCAGCGCGCAGCCGGCGCATCGATGGAAGACGAGCTGAAGGCCTTCATCAAAACCCGACTGGCGCCGCACAAGTACCCGCGCGAGATTCGCTTCACCGAGGAGTTGCCGAAGACCGCAACCGGCAAGATACAGCGCTTCAAGCTGCGCGAAGGCGATGAACACTGACGCATGAGTAACGCACGTTCCGAACCGATCGAACTCGACTGGGCCGGCCGTACGGTCGCTGTCGAATATCGCTGGACCGGCAGCGCGGATCCGCAGGCGCCGGTGATGGTCTTCCTGCACGAAGGACTGGGCTCGGTCGCTTTATGGAAGGATTTTCCGGACCGGCTGTGCGAGCGTCTCGGGTTGCGTGGCCTGCTCTACTCGCGCCCGGGTTACGGCCGCTCGACGCCGCGCGCGCAGGACGAACACTGGGCGCCCGACTTCATGCACCGGCAGGCGCGCGAGCTCCTGCCCGCGCTGCTGCAGGCACTGGGGATCACGCAACCCTGGCTGTTCGGGCACAGTGACGGCGGCTCGATCGCACTGCTGTACGCGGCAAGTTTCCCGCAATCGCCGGCCGGCGTGATCGTGGTCGCGCCGCACCTCTTTGTCGAAGACATCAGCATTGCCAGCATCGCGCTCGCGCGCACCGCCTACCTGGCGCAGGGCTTGCGTGAGCGGCTGGCGCGCTATCACGACGATGTCGATTCCGCATTCTTTGGCTGGAACGATATCTGGCTGTCGCCGGCCTTCCGCGACTGGAACATCGCGCAAGAACTGGCGACGATTCGTTGTCCGCTGCTCGCGCTGCAGGGCGAGAACGATGAATACGGCACGCTGCGGCAAGTCACCGCTATCCGCGACCGGCTTCCCGGTACCACAGTGGTCGCGATTCCTGCCTGCGGACACTCGCCGCAGCGCGACCAGCCCGCGGCGCTGAGTGCCGCCGTCGAAGCGTTCGTCGTGCGCCATCGGTGATGGCGGTCGCACTTTGACGTGCTTCCTATCTCGTACAATGGCAGCACGACGACTTCCTGCCCACGCATGAATCCGCACTTCCTCAACAAGCGCCTGTCGCACCAGTTCGGCTACGCCGGGCTGCTTCCGTTCCTGCTGATGATGACCGGCGTCTGGTTCGCCGACCCCGCCTGGGCCGACGACTTCATGAAGGGACAGCTCGCCTATGCGATCGTGATCCTGTCATTCCTTGGCGGGATCCATTGGGGTGCAGCGATGCTCAGCAGCACGCTGTCAGCGGCCGATACGCGCAAGGCACTGAGCTGGGGAGTGACACCTTCGCTGATCGCATGGAGTGCGACCCTGTTCGGTGGTTTTGGCTTTGCCGTACTGATGGCCGGGTTCGTCGCCGCGCTGCAGGTCGACAAGCAGCTCTACCCTCAATACGGCATGCCGGAGTGGCTGATCGTGTTGCGCACCAAGCTGACGCTGGTGGTCGTGCTATCGCTTCTGCTGACCGTGGCAGGCGCGAACCTGCGCGGCTGATGCCGGCAGCGTTCGTCTGCCAACGCCGAATTAATCGGTATCGTCTTCCACATTCCTGGGCTTGCCGTCGACATCGCTGATGCGCATGCGGCGCCGTCGATCGCCCATCAACTCACGCAACTCGCGAATGCTCAGGTCCGTGACCTCATGCATGCGGATCAGCAGAGACGCGCCGACCGGCAAAGTGCGATGACGGATCTTGCTGATCACCGGCGGCCGCACTTCCAGCGCGCGCGACAGCGCCGCATCATTTTTCAGACCCAGCTTCTGGATCAGCACATCCAGTAAGCGATTCGGATCGTAGCCCTCTTGGGATACCAGAGGATGTTTGTCCATATTTATTCTCTCCCCAGCAGTTTTTCTGTCATCAGATAATGGTCTAAATCAAATAACCATTTCTGCAATGCAATTTCACTAATGATATGTTATATGTCATCGCAGCAACATTTTCAAGCGATTCGTCAGCTAATTGTCAGAATTAGGGTAGAAATGGCGGTCATTTGATTAAAATAAAAGAAATTTTCTCAAAAACCAGAGAGAATTTTATGTTTAAAAACAATGACTTGCATTCAACTCTTGCGAAGCGAAAAAATTTTCTTTTATAAAACCCGAGTCAGCAGGCAACCGGCGCCTGGCCGATTGCGCTGCGAACCTGGGTTAGCCGAGCTGACAATGCGTTACTTGCATGCGTCTTTGGCTTCGGCCAGCAGGCGTTTGCCATCAAAGCCTTTGGCGATCATGTCCTTCACCCATTCCTCCTCGATGCGCGCGGTCGATGCCTGCCAGCGCTTGAATTCAGCATCGGGCAAGGTGTAGAACGTGTTTTTGCGCAGTTCGGCCGCCTTGCGTCCAATTGCCACATCTTCAGCGAATACCTTGCCCACCCAGGCCGACGCAACCGGCCCGCTGTTGGCGTCGATGACCTTCTTCAGCTCCGGCGCCAGGCTGTCATAGCGTGACGGATTCATCGCGAAAATGAATACCGTGTTCAGCATCTGTGGCGCGCCTGGCGGCGACTCGGTGTGGAACTTCGTCACCTCTTCGAACTTCAGTGTCGGCATGACCTCCCATGGAATCAGGGCACCATCGATGACGCCCTTCGACAGCGCCTCGGCCGCCTGCGGCAGCGGCATCGGCACTGGCGTGGCGCCCAGTGCCGAGACCATCTTGGTTCCCTGCCGGGTTGGCGCGCGCACCTTCAGTCCGCGAAAGTCTTCGATCTGCCGGACCTGTCGCTTGGCCGTATGCAGTAGCGAGCCGTCATGCACATGGAACAACAGCGGGCGCACCCCCTTGTACTCGGCCGCCGCATTCTTGGTCGCGTAGTGCCATAGCCCGCGGCTGGCGCGCTCGGAATCATTCACCATGAACGGCAGCTCGAACGCCTCGGACACAGGGAAGCGGCCGGCCTGGTAGCCCGGTACAGTCCAGATGATGTCGGCCACGCCGTCCTTCGCCTGGTCGAACAATTGCTGCGGCGTGCCGCCGAGTTGCATCGACGGATAAATCTGACATTTCAGCCGGCCGGCCGATTCTTTCGCGACCTTGTCGCACCAGGGCACGATGAACTTTGCATGCGCGGTCGAGCCGGGCGGGAGGAAATGATGAACTTTCAGCGTGACGGTCTGCGCAGCGGCCGCGCCGGCCAGCAGCAGGGCGGCGGCCAGCACGAACGGGCGGGTCAATCGGAGTGCCATGGTGTCCCCTTCACAGGAAAAAATTGTTCAGCCGCCAAACGTGTGCACCAGGTAGAGCGACAATACCGGGAAGAACACCAGCAGCAGGATGCGCAGCAGGTCGGATGCCAGGAAAGGCAGCACGCCCTTGAAGGTCTCCATCACCGGCACGTCTTTCGCGAGCCGGTTGATGATGTAAATATTCATGCCGACCGGCGGATGCACAAGGCCGATCTCGACCACCATCAGCGCCAGGATGCCGAACCAGACCGACTTGTCCGCGACCGGCATGCCCCAGAAATCCAGCCCCATCACGATCGGATAGAAGATCGGTATCGTCAGCAGAATCATCGCCAGCGAGTCCATCACGCAGCCGAGGAAGATGTAAATCATCAGGATCGCGAAGATCACCGACAGCGGCGGCAGGCCGCTGCCCTGTACCCAGGCGGCCAGCTCGGCCGGCATCTGCGTGATCGCCAGGCCGGCATTGAGCATGTCGGCGCCGAGCAGCACCAGGAAGATCATTGCGGTCGCCTGCGCGGTGCCGAACACGCTCTTGAGGATACCGTCCATCCGCATGCCGCCAATCACCGCGATGATGCCGCACGCGGCGGCGCCAATCGACGCCGCTTCGGTCGGGTTAGCCCAGCCGTCGTAGATGCCGACGATCACCACCAGGAATACCAGCAGCACCGGCATTACGCCAACCAGCGAGCGCAACGCCACCGGCAGCGGCACGCGCTCGCCGGCCGGGCCGGCGTCGGGCCGGAACGCAACCACGATGCGGATCACGACCAGATAGCCAAGCAGTGCGATCAGGCCGGGAATCACCGCCGCCATGAACAGCTTGCCAATCGATTCCTGCGTCAGCACCGCGTAGATCACCAGCGGCACCGACGGCGGGATCATGATGCCCAGCGTGCCGCCGGCCGCCAGCGCGCCGGTGGCGAGGGCGCCGGAATAGCGATAGCGGCGCAGTTCGGGCAAGGCGACCTGCCCCATCGTTGCGGCGGTTGCCAGCGACGAACCGCAGATCGCGCCGAATGCCGCGCAGGCGGCGACGGCAGCCATCGCGACACCGCCGCGGAAATGGCCGACGAAGTTGTTCACGCAAGTGAAGAGCGCGCCGGACAGCCCGCCGTGGGTCGCGAACTGCCCCATCAGCAGGAACAGCGGAATCACCGCCAGGTCGTAATTGGAAAAGCGCGCATACGCGACGTTTTTCAGCGCGCTCAGCAGCGGGATCCAGTTGAAGTCATTCATCGTCACGAAACCGCCGGCACCGACAATGAACATGGCTACGCCGATGTGTACCCGCAGCGCCAGCAGCACCAGCAGCACGGCAAACATCAGCAGGCCGATCGCCATCCCGCTCATGCTGTACTCCGGGCGGCAGTCGCGTAGGCGAACGCATTGACGAGGCCGGCCACGGCCAGCAGCGCGAAGCTTGGCACCAGTGCGGCCACGACGGTCCAGACCGGCCACAGCAGCAGCATCGAGCTTTCACCGGCCTCGCGCAGCGCCAGCGCGCCGGCGGCGGTACGCCAGGCGACGACTGCGGCGACCAGCGCCAGCAGCAGGTGGGACAACGCGTCGAGGCGATGCCGTGCGCGCGCTGACAGTCCGGTGGTGAAGAAGTCGACGCGCAGGTGATGCCGTTCCATTTCGCAGAACGGCAGCATCGCGGCGGCAGCCACGGCGCCGCCCATCTGCATGATCTCGATGTCTCCGGGAATAGGGGCGGCTGCCAGTTTGCGGCTGATGATAGAAACCAGCGACATCAGCACCAGGGCGATGAAGCCGATGCCGCCGGTCACTGCGAACGCGCGGGTCAGCGCGTGAAGGCGCTGTCCCCATGGCCCGAACGGCGGCGCGCCCGACGCGCCAAGCGCATCGTCCAAAGCTGCATCCTGCATGCTGTCTCCCCTTGTCGCGGGCTTCGGCCCGTCTGAAAGTGTTGACATCATAACCGCAGTACCGGAGCCGGGAGCGGATCGGCGCTGATTCCGCTAAGATCGATCAGAAAAAAAACACCCCACGTGAATTTCGCCGGAGAGAATGATGAAACGCCTGCCAAACTGCATTGCGCCTTCCCTGACGCTGGCACTTGCGCTTGCCCTGACACCGCCACTGGCAAGCGCCGATGCGCCCGACTGGAAGCTGATCTCGGAGACCGAGGATCCTGAGAAGGTCATCAGCTGGTATGTCGATCTGACGAGCATCGTTCATGATGACGACTACCTGCGCGCCTTGCTGCGCACCTCCTGGTCGACACCGCAGTTCGGTCCCGACCAGACCGCCTACCAGTCGTCGACCTACCTGAACTATTTCGATTGCGACGCGCGCACGATCGCGTACACCGCGAATGTGTACTACCAGTCGGAAGAGCCGGCCGGCAAGCCGGTGCACAGCGAACCCGAGCGGCCGGTGACGGCGCTGCGCTTCCAGTCAGTAGTCCCGGGATCGGCCGGTGAGCGCCGGCTTGAGTTCGTCTGCGGCTTCCGCTCGAAGAATTTCCTCACGCAGGCCGGTGGCGCTGCGCACGGATGAAAAAAGCGCTGCAGGACAGGCCGGCAGCGCCATCAAGGACAAGCGTCGAACGGGGCGCTCAGCCCGTCGCGACCGCCAGGCCCTTGGCAGCCGGGGCCGACAACTGCACGTCGCCGGTCAACTGACCGCCCTCTTCGATGACCAGCTTGCCGTAGCGGACTTTGCCGGTCACGCGCCCGCTGGCGTACACCACCAGTTTCTGGCGCACCGTCAGTTCGCCGTCGAACTGGCCGCGGATCTCGGCGATGTCAAACTCGGCATTCCCGATGAACGCGCCCTGCTCGGAAATCTGGATTACGCGCGAGTCGATGGTCGCCTCGACACAGCCCTCGACCACCAGCGTGTCGCAGTTGGTAATCTCGACGCCGCGTAGCTTGATGTTCGGACCGACGGTCAGCTTGCTGCGCGTATCGGCGCCGCCCGCAACGGCAGCGGCGCTCGTGATCGACGCCGGCACCACTCGCGCCAGCGCCGCCGATGGCGGCATGGCAGGCCCGGACGAACCCGGGCGGTCGGGGGCCATGGCAGGGGCCGGCTTGGCGTCAGCCACGCCATCGCGCCGCCCAAATAGTTTTTCTGATTTCAGCATCAACGATCTCCTGGTGAATAGGGGCGCACAGCAGGATCGCGCTGCACACTGTGTGCTTCGGCTGTTGCAGCCGGCCAAAAGTTCCCAGCCAGAAGATTTATGCAGAAATCTTGTGTACAAAACAAAACCGCAGCCGTAGCTGCGGTTGTGCCTGCGATGAAACGATCACGCGATCAAACGCGGCGCTTGTATTCGCCGGTCCGCGTGTCAATCTCGATCTTGTCGCCCTGGCCAACGAACAGGGGCACCGGCACTTCGAAGCCGGTTGCAATCTTGGCAGGCTTGAGCACCTTGCCCGAGGTATCGCCCTTGACGGCCGGCTCGGTATAGGTGATTTCACGCACGATGGTGGTCGGCAGTTCAACCGAGATCGCCTTGCCCTCGTAAAAAACGGCTTCGCATGCCATGCCGTCTTCGAGATAGTGGATCGTATCACCCATGTTCTCGGCCTCGACTTCATACTGGTTGTAGTCGGCGTCCATGAACACGTACAGCGGGTCGGCGAAGTACGAATAGGTGACGTCCTTGCGGTCAAGGACGACGATGTCGAATTTTTCGTCAGAGCGATAGACAGCTTCCTGCGCCGCTTCGGTCAGCAGGTTTTTCATTTTCATCTTGACGACGGACGCGTTGCGGCCCGACTTCGAGAATTCTGCCTTGACGACGACCTGTGGCTGGCCATTGAGCATGAACACGTTGCCGACGCGGAGTTCTTGTGCGGTTTTCATAATGAGATTGCCAAATAGTTCGGAGGGTGATGCGCGCCGGGCAGGACTGCCTTGGAAGTACGGTTACCGTTGTAATCAGCGCACGGGGATTGCAAAGCCGCGGAATTTTACCCGATTTCGCCGGCAAACTCGACCAGCCGGGCGACCAGATCCGGCTGCGCCGCCAGCCGCCGCTGCCACGCACCTGCGTGCGAGGCCAATGCCGGCAAGGCCGATCGCAGCGCCTGCCAGTCCAGGCATGCAGCCGGATCGCCGTTCCAGGCGCGCCAGAACGGCGCCAACGCAGTCGCGGCGGCACCCGCCGAAGGCCCATACAACGCCAGGAAAGCGTCGAGCTTGTCGAGATGCGCGCCCTCGGCCTGCGCATAGAATTGCCAGACCAGCGGCTGTGCCGCCCACTGTGCACGCACCGCGCTATCCTCGCCGCGCACAAAATTCAGGTCGCAGCTCCACAGCAGCCGGTCGTAGTCGTCCGGCGCCAGGAAAGGTACGCCGGCCAGCGTGAGCGCCCCCTCCGTATGTACCTGACCGGTCGCCGGCGCGAGCGGCGTCACGCCGTCGGGCACCAGGCAGATGACCGGCGGGCCGGCACGCATCTGCTCAAGCAGTCGGGCCACCGGCGCCGACGGGTAGCAAAACAGCGATACCACCACAGCGCCGTCCGGCACCGCCACGCCCAGCCGCGCAAGGAAGGCCGCACGCTCGGACGCATTGAAGCTTGCGCGCGCGGCGGCGAGGCCAGCCTCCATCAGCAGGCCGCCGGTGCGCGGCGTAAAGCCCGGGAAGAAGAAGTGCTGGACCAGCGGCAGCCGCGGGTGCGGCGACGGCAGCCGATGGCTATCCATGACCCACGATTCGGCCGACAGATACTCGAGGTTGATCCAGACCGGCGCGGGATGCTCAGCCGCCATCCGCTGCAGCGTGCTGTCGGGCAGCCGGCAGCCGAAGGCCGAGATCACAAGTTCGCCACGCGCTACCGGGTCACCGCACCAGCGCCGCAACGTAAAGCCATCCAGCGGCTGCGTTTCGCAGCAAGTGTCGATCACGGGCCGCAGCCGTTGCAGCCGGGTCAGGTCGTCGATCCACAGCGTTACCTGCAGTCCGGCGGCGGCCAGCGCGCGCGCCAGCCGCCAGCAGACGCCGGCATCGCCATAATTGTCGATGACTTCACAAAAAATATCGGCGCAGCGCAGCGCGCGCATCGTCGGTACCCATCGGGAAAAACGGCAAGCCTACGCAGGAGCAGGATGAAAAGCAATCAGGCGCCCCGCCTTGCGCAATGGGCAAGCCGGCGCGCTCACTCCCACTCAAGCTGCATGTACAGCGCCTCGGCGTTGCGCAGATTCACGCTATCGAACAACTGCCAGTGCGCGCGCTCGCCCGCAGCGGCATCGCGCACGACCTCCTGCATCGGCCGGCCGGCGGCGATGCCGCGTCGCAGGTCGGCGATCAGCACCTCGAGATACTCACGCAGCCGCTCCAGGTGGGTTGCCTTGTCCGCGACCAGCGGCCCGTGGCCCGGCACCGAGCGGGCCGCCGGCATCACCTTGAGCTGCTCGATCACTGCCAGCCAGCCCTTCGCATCGCCTTCAATCGACGGCGCGCGCTCGACGAACAGCAAGTCGCCCATCCACAGGGTGCCGCTCTGCTCGTCCAGCGCGGTCAGGTCATGGTCGGTATGCGCGGTCGGCCACGCATGCAACAGCAGTCGGCGCCCGCCGAGGTCGAGCGCCATTTCGGTCACCACCGCGCGCGTGGGCAGCACGATGCGACTGCCTTCAGCGTCGGCGCCCAGCATCTTTTTCAGGTTGGACTCATAGGCCTCGGCGCGGATGCGCATCGCGCCGGCCAGCCGGGCATGGCCGATGAACTCGGGCTGGTCCTGCGCGAATGCGGCATTGCCGAACACATGGTCGGAATGCACATGCGTGTTGATCACATAGCGGATCGGCAGCGATGAGCGCGCACGTATCGCCTCGCGCAGTGACTGGCCCACGCGAAAGCTGCCACCGGTATCGATGACCGCGATGGCGTTGGCGCCGATCACGAAGCCGATATTTGCGATGTCGCCGTGGTAGTCCTCGCCGAATTCCTCATGCGCCCCGGTATGCATGAACACACCCGGCGCGACTTCGCTGACCGGCAGCGGCGCCGCGCCGGCCAGCCCGAGCGCCAGCGCCGCCCACAGCCCGCAGCACAGTCGCGCCAGCATCTCAGTCGGCGGCGGCAACTTGCCGCAGTGCCTGTTCGAACGCTTCGACCGGCTGACCGCCCTGCACAAGGTAACGGTCATTCAGGATCACCGACGGCACCGAATGAATGCCCTGCGACAGGTAAAGCTGCTCGCGCTGCCGCACCACATCGGCATAGTCGTCGCCCCCCAGGATCTGCGCTGCCCTTGACTCGTCCAGGCCGGCTTCGACCACCGCGTGCAGCAGCACCGGCGCGGCCGACGGGTCGAGGCCGTCAGTAAAGCACGCGCCCAGCAGCGCGCGCTTGAGGCGATGCTGCGCGGCGCCACCCTGCTCGCCGGCCCAGTGCAGCAACCGGTGCGCATTGAAAGTATTGTAGGTGCGCTTGCGCCCGGCCATATCGAACATGAAGCCAACCGCCGCGCCGCGCTCGGCGATCTGGCGCTGGTTCTGCTCGACCTGCTCGGGGCTGATGCCGTACTTGCGCGTGAGGTGCTCGATGATGTCTTCGCCTTCCGGTGGCATGTCCGGATTCAGCTCGAACGGCTGGAAGTGCAGTTCGACGCTCACCTCGTCGCCAACGCGCTCAATCGCCTGCTCGAGTGCGGCCAGCCCGACCGCACACCACGGGCAAGCGATGTCGGAGACAAAATCAATCCTGATCTGGTTCATGCGAATGTCTTTCGTGCGGACAGCCGGCCGGGCCATGCCGGCGCCGGCTTCCGGCAATTCAGTAATTTAGCGGCTGCGGCTCTTGCGCGCAGCGAGCTTCTTGTGCGATTCGTCAAATGCGCGATCGAGATACGCGCCGTAGAACGGGTGATCCCCGCCGACCAGCGGCTCGGCAAGCATCTCGCCGTCGGCGTCGACGAACACCAGCGTCGGCGCAACCACCACGCCATAGCGTCTCGCAAGTGCGGATGGTGTGGTCCGGCCGCCGTCGTAGTCAGGGATGGATTGCCGGGCCGTCATCGTCAGTTCGCGTATCATCGGGGGATTATTCTCGCGCAGCAGCGGGCCCAAGTAATTGCGTCGCACCACCTTGCAGTACGGGCAGTCCGGCAACGAGAACATCAGCACCAGCGGCTTGCCGGCCTCGTGTGCCTGCGTTGCCAGCTGCTGCAGGTCCTCGGCCACCGGCAGCATCACGGTCTGCGCTTGCGCGCCAGAGCCCGCCGACGCCGCCACGAAGCAAAGCAGCGCCAGCAGGCGCCGCAAGAAATGATTCATGGCCCGACCTCCGATTCTTTGCAGGCCAGCAGGCCATGGGTCTCGATCACGGTACCCGAGCGCGGGTCGACGCGCCGACCGTCGACGCTCATGCGGCCGTTGTGGCGGTCGATGTGGAAGTCCATCATGACCTCGACGCCGTCACGCGAGATACCCAGGCTTCGACAACGGACCGCCGCCGGCGCCAGCTCGCAGCCGCACACTTCGACGGTCGCCTCTAGACAGCCGGCGGCCAGTTCAGGTGCACGCCGCACAAAGCCGCCCTCGAAGCTGGCGACCACCTGCCACTGTCGGTCACCGCTGTCAGCGATGCCGCCGTCAAATACATTCTCGGTGCGCAGCTGGCCCGCACAGTCAAAGCTCACCGTCTGCGCCGCCAGCGGCAGCGTCAACGACAGTGCCAGCGCCGCAGCCAGCAGGCGCTTCATCCGTCAACCACGCCCTGGTCGGTGCGGGTATCGCCGAGGTTATCGTGCCAGGTCACGCTGATCGGGTCGCCTTTTTTCGCGCCGCGGAAATTGAACGCAATGTACGGGTTCTCCGATACCGCCATTCCCAGGTGTGCATCCAGCACGACACGGTCATTGCATTTCACGACCAGCGTGTCGATATAGTGCGCAGGAATGCGCTTGCCTTCCTCGTCCTTGCGCAGCCCCGATTCCATCGGGTGCTTCACCATCAGCTTCATTTCGACCACGTCCTTCACCAGGAAGGCGCGGATCTTCATCGGTTCACTCATGCTGGGTCTCTCCTCGCAACGGCCGGTCAGCCGCAGCCGCCGCCACCGGCGCGCACCTTGATCATCGTGTTGCCGACGTAGTATTTGCCGTCAGCGCGGGCAATGCCATAGATGGTCGACGTTTCACCCATCTTGATGCGCGTGTTGATCATCGCCTCCGTGTCGGGCGGAATACGGAATGCGACAGTCACCGGCGAGGGGTTCTTCTGCACCACCACCAGCATGAAGTCGGTATTCGGAATCTTGCTTTCCATTGACAGCGGCACGACGAAGCCGCTGCCCACCATCTCGGGACCGGACAACACCACCTGGTTGCTGTTCACCGCGACTTCGCCTGCCATGGCCCAGACGGCCTCGGACACGGTCTTCGCATCGAACAGCTTTTTGTCCCATTCGGCGCCGAATACGTCGGAAGGTTTCAGCACGCCCGCCGCAAACGCCAGCGACAGCGCGGTTCCCACTTGCAGGAAGTCCCTGCGGTCAGTTTGCTGCATACCCGTGTCTCCTCGGGATACCTGTTCTTATCGCCCCCGGTTCAGGGCGCCTGCATGGCACGCTCAGGCCACGCAGCCGAGTGTACATGAAGCTCTGCCAGCGATACACAAATTAGATGCTCAGGTAATAACCAAAAAAAAGCCGGCGCATGGGCCGGCCAGTTCATCATGCCTGCTGCGTGCCTTACTGCAGCTGGTTCAGCGCCGTTGCCAGGTACTCGACGGTGCGGTCGACGTGGTTCAGTTTCTCGAGGCCGAACAGGCCGAGGCGGAAGGTGCGGAAATCCGCGCGCTCGCCCACCTGCAGCGGCACGCCAGCTGCGGTCTGCAGGCCGAGCGACATGAATTTCTTGCCGTTCTGGATATCCGGATCGGTGGTGTAGCTGACCACCACGCAGGGAGCCTGGAAACCCGGCGCGGCGACGCTGTTGAAGCCTTTCGCCTCCAGCATCCGACGCACCTTGTCGCCCAACTCGACCTGCTTCGCCTGCAGGTTGGCAAAGCCGCCATCGCGGGTTTCCTTCATCGTGTCGCGCAGGATGCGCAGGCCGTCGGTCGGCATCGTGGTGTGGTAGATGTGCGAGCCTTTCTCGTAGGTCTCGACGATCTGCAGCCATTTCTTCAGGTCGCAGGAGTAGCTGGTGCTGTTGGTGGCGTCGATGCGTTCGCGTGCACGTGCGGACATGCCGATCAGGGCGCAGCAGGGCGAGCTGCTCCAGCCTTTTTGCGGCGCGCTGACCAGCACGTCAACCTTGGACTCGACCATATCGACCCACATCGCGCCGGAGGCGATGCAGTCGAGCACGAACAGGCCATCAACCGACTCGACCGCTTCACCGACCGCGCGCAGGTAATCCGGTGGCAGGATCATGCCAGCCGAGGTCTCGACATGCGGTGCAAACACGACCGCCGGCTTGTGCTCCTTGATCCACTCGACCACTTCTGCGATCGGCGGTGGCGCGTACTGCTGCTCAAAGCCCTCGACCAGCGGGCGGCCGGTCATCACATGCAGCTGGTCGGAAATGCGGCCCATTTCAAAGATCTGGGTCCAGCGGAAGCTGAACCAGCCATTGCGGATCACCATGCACTTGCGGTCGGTTGCGAACTGGCGCGCGACCGCTTCCATGCCATAAGTACCGCTGCCCGGCACGACCACGGCCGACTTCGCGTTGTAGACCTCCTTCAGGATGCTGGAGATGTCATTGATCACCCCCATGAAGGCCTTCGACATATGATTCAGGGATCGGTCCGTGTAGACGACCGAGAATTCGAGCAGTCCATCGGGATCGAAGTTGGGTAGCAAGCCGGGCATAAGAATCCTGTCTGGGTAATATGTACTGGTGAGCCGATTGTGCGGCATGCCAGCGCTGAAAACGGGAGAAGCAGTTTAGCAGGTTAATACTTTGTCCTCTATGCACGGCGCAACCTATGGCAGTTATGACAAGTTCGCGTGGCGCCGCGAAGGGCTATAGAATCGCGTCCTCTCTTCAGTTCAAACAGTTACCCGGAGACCCGATGGAAAGCGATATCGAAATTGCGCAAAAAGCGAAAATGAAAAAGGTGGTCGATGTCGCTGCGACGCTCGGCATCCCAGAGGATTCGATCGAGCCCTACGGCCATTTCAAGGGCAAGATCGCGCTCGACTATCTCGACACCCTGAAGGACCGCCCCGACGGCAAGCTGGTGCTGGTGACGGCGATCAGCCCGACGCCGGCCGGCGAAGGCAAGACCACGACGACCGTCGGGCTGGGCGACGCGCTCAACCGGATCGGCAAGAAGACCGTGATCTGCCTGCGCGAGCCCTCGCTCGGCCCGGTGTTCGGCGTCAAGGGGGGAGCCGCCGGCGGCGGCCACGCCCAGATCGTGCCGATGGAAGACATCAACCTGCACTTCACCGGAGACTTCTCCGCGATCGCGCTGGCCAACAATCTGCTGGCCGCGATGATCGACAACCATATCAACCACGGCAACGCGCTCGACATCGACCCGCGCCGCATCACCTGGAAGCGTGTGGTCGACATGAATGACCGCGCCCTGCGCGACATCGTGATCGGCGCCGGCGGCACTGCGAACGGCTTCGTGCGTCAGGACGGCTTCGACATCGTGGTGGCGTCCGAGGTGATGGCGATTTTCTGCCTGGCGACCTCGGTGCAGGACCTGAAGCAGCGGCTTGGCGACATCGTGATCGGCTACACGCGCGATCTCAAGCCGGTCCATGCACGCGACCTGCAAGCGCACGGCGCGATGACGGTGCTGCTCAAGGATGCGCTCAAACCCAACCTGGTGCAGACGCTGGAGAACAACCCGGCCTTCGTGCACGGCGGCCCATTCGCCAACATCGCGCACGGCTGCAATTCCGTGATCGCCACGCAGAGCGCATTGAAGCTGGGCGACTATGTGGTCACCGAAGCCGGCTTCGGTGCCGACCTCGGCGCGGAAAAATTCATCGACATCAAGTGCCGCAAGACCGGCCTGATGCCATCGGCCTGCGTACTGGTGGCGACCATCCGTGCGCTGAAGTACCACGGTGGCAAGGACGTCAAGGAACTCAACACGGAAGACCTGGTCGCGCTGAAGAAAGGCCTGGTGAATCTCGAGCGCCACGTCGAGAACGTGACGACCCACTACGGCCTGCCGTGCGTGGTATCGATCAACCGCTTCACCGCCGATACCGATGCAGAGATTGCGTTGGTCACCGACCGCATGCAGGCGCTCGGCGTGAACGTGGTGCTGGCTGAACACTGGGCCCGGGGCGGCGCCGGTGCGGAAGCGCTCGCGCGCGAGGTCGTGCGCCTGGCCGAGCGCGGTGCGCAAGGCCACTTCGTCTATGACGACAGCGATTCGCTGTGGGACAAGATGAAAAAGGTCGCGACCAGGATCTATGGCGCAGCTGACATCAGCGCGCCGGCGAAGGTGAAGCAGCAGTTGCAGGCCTTCGAGGAAGCCGGCTATGGCAGCTACCCGATCTGCGTCGCGAAGACACAGTCGTCGTTCAGCACCGACCCGACGCTGCGCGGCGCGCCGAGCGGCCATGTGGTGAACGTGCGCGAAGTGCGGCTCGCGGCCGGCGCGCAGTTCATCGTGATGATCTGCGGCGATATCATGACCATGCCGGGACTGCCGAAAGTGCCGAGTGCGGTGCGCATCGACATCGACGACAGCGGCAAAGTGGTCGGCCTGTTCTGATCCGGGCGCGCCGCCGAACCACGACGCAAGACACCGAGACATCACAAAGACAAGGAGACAATGATGCGTGCAGCCCTCTACACCAGCCGCGGCCCGGCGGCCGAGGTACTGAAGATTGTCGACAGGCCGGCGCCAGAACCCGGTACGGGGGAGGTGCGCGTGCGCATCGCGTTCAGCGGCGTCAACCCGTCCGACGTCAAGTCGCGCTCCGGCGTGGCAGCGCGCACCGGCGGCTTCCCGGAAGTCACCCCGCACAGTGACGGCGCGGGCACGATCGACCAGGTCGGCCCAGGCGTCGATCCTGCGCTGGCAGGGCGGCGCGTCTGGGTATTCAACGGACAATGGGAGCGGCCGTACGGCACGGCGGCGGAGTACATCGCGCTGCCGGCCGCACAGGCGGTGCCGCTGGCTGACCATATCTCGTTCGAGGTCGGTGCGTCGATCGGCATTCCGCTGATGACGGCCATGCATGCGGTGCAATCCTGTGGCTCGTTACTTGGCAAGACCGTGCTGGTACCGGGCGCAGCCGGCAGCGTCGGCTTTTATGTGACCCAACTGGCGGTCGCCGCCGGCGCGCGCGTGATCGCCATCGTCAGCAATGACGACAAGGCGAAGCTGGCGCGCGAGCTCGGCGCAGCCGAGACCATCAACTACCGCACCGAATCGCTGGTCGAGCGCGTACAGGCCATGACCGGCGGCCAGGGCGCCGATGCCATCATCGACCTCGATGCGGCCGCCCATGCGCCGCACTACGGCAGCCTGCTGCGCTTTGGCGGCAAGGCGGTGATTTACGGCACCAACCTGCCGCAGATCACGATGCCATTCGGTCCGATGATCCTGGGCTTCATCAGCATCTATTACTTCATTGTCTACAAACTGCCCGCACCATTACTGCGCGACGTGCTGGACGGCGTCGGCGCAGCGCTGGCGCGTCCGGACTTGCGCCATCCGCCGGTCGCGATTCATCCGCTCGACGGCATTGTGGGCGCGCACGAGCAGGTCGAGCGCGGCGCCAATGCGAAAGTACTGGTCCGGCTCTGAGCATGGCCGGCTTCAGCGATCACTTCAGCGCGGTCGCTGCGCACTATGCCGATTTCCGTCCGTCGTATCCGGCCGCCCTGTTCGCGTGGCTGGCCGCGCAATGCGCCGGACGGACGCTCGCCTGGGACTGCGGCGCCGGCAGTGGCCAGGCATCGGTTGCGCTTGCCACCCACTTTGCGCGCGTCCATGCGACCGATGCGAGCGCGGACCAGATTGCGCATGCCGAGCGTCATCCTGCGGTCGACTACGCGATCAGCCCGGCCGGGCACAGCGGGCTGGCCGACGCCAGCGCCGATCTCGTGACCGTCGCGCAGGCACTGCACTGGTTCGACCTGCCGGCGTTCTATGCAGAGGTGCAGCGGGTACTCAAGCCCGGCGGCGTGATTGCCGCCTGGAGCTATGGAGTGCACACCACCGAGGGCGACGATGTGAACGCGCTGGTGCGGCATTTTTATGAGTCTGTGGTCGGTCCGTACTGGCCGCCCGAACGTCGCCATGTCGAGAACGGCTATCGCGAGTTGCCCTTCCCGTTCGCGCGCCTTGTCGCGCCCGCGTTGACGATGCAGGTGCAATGGCCGCTGGCACGGCTGCTCGGCTACCTGGGCTCATGGTCGGCGACAGCCCGCTTGCGCCAATTGCAGGGCAGCGATCCGCTGCCGGCGCTGGAACGGCAATTGCTGCCGTTGTGGGGCAACCCTGCGCAAGCGCGCACGGTGAGCTGGCCCTTGTCGCTGCTGGTCGGCCGGCTGGACTGACGCCGGCCTTCGGTCCGATAATCACGAGCGTCCTGCACGCCACCCCATGACCCTTGAACCCGAAGCGCTACAGGCGATCTGGCTGACCGTCAAACTGTCCGCGGTGGTCACCCTGATCCTGCTGCTGACCGGCACGCCGATCGCGTGGTGGCTGGCGCGCACGCGCTCGCCGCTGAAGGCGCCGGTGGCCGCACTGGTGGCACTGCCGCTGGTGCTGCCACCGACGGTGATTGGTTTTTACCTGCTGCTGTCGCTGGGGCCGAACGGCGTCGGCGGCAGGCTGACCGAATCGCTCGGCATCGGCCTGCTGCCGTTCACGTTCTGGGGCCTGGTGCTGGCCTCGGTGCTGTATTCCCTGCCCTTCATGGTGCAGCCGCTGCAGGGCGCATTCGAGGCCATCGGCCGTCGCCCGCTGGAGGTGGCCGCGACGCTGGGCGCCACGCCGCTCGATGCCTTCTTTACGGTCACGCTGCCGATGGCGCTGCCCGGCTACCTGACCGCATCAGTGATGACGTTCGCGCACACGGTCGGCGAGTTCGGCGTCGTACTGATGATGGGCGGGAATCTGCCCGGCGAAACCAGGCTCGCGTCGGTACAGATCTACGACTACGTCGAGGCAATGCAGTACGCGCAGGCACACCAGCTGGCCGCGGTGATGGTCGCGTTCGCTTTCGTCGTGCTGCTGGCGCTGCATGTGTCGGGTGCGCGTGCGCGCAGCGGAGCCTGAGATGGAGGGTATCCGCGCGCGCTTTCGCATGGGCTGGCCCGGTTTCACGCTGGACGTGGACCTGAGCCTGCCGGGGCAAGGCGTGACGGCGCTGTTTGGCCCCTCCGGCTGCGGCAAGACCACACTGCTGCGCAGTCTCGCCGGACTGGAGCGGCCGGCAGGCACGCTGCAGGTCAATGGCGACATCTGGATGGATGAGCACACCTGGCTGCCGGCGCACCGCCGCGCGATCGGTTATGTGTTCCAGGAGGCGAGCCTGTTTCCGCACCTGAGCGTGCTGGGCAATCTGCGCTACGGGATGCGACGCTCGAAGCGCAGTGCCAGTGCCGACCTCGAGCAGGCCATCGATTTGCTCGGCATACGCGCGCTGCTGGAGCGCAAGCCGGACCGGCTGTCTGGCGGCGAGCGCCAACGCGTGGGTATTGCGCGCGCGCTCGCGGTCAATCCGCGGCTGCTGCTGATGGACGAGCCGCTGGCCGCGCTCGACCATGCGCGCAAGCAGGAGATCCTGCCCTATCTCGACCGGCTGCAGCGCGAGTTACGGATACCGATCGTCTATGTGACGCACTCGCCGGACGAGGTCGCACGGCTGGCACACCATCTGGTGGTGCTGCAGCATGGCCGTGTGGTTGCCAGCGGCGGCCTCGCCGATACGCTGGCGCGCGTCGACCTGCCGATCCGGCTGGGCGAGGATGCGGGCGTGATCATCGATGCAAGCGTTGGTGCAATCGATGCGACCTGGCACCTGGCTCGTCTCGATTTCGAGGGCGGCATCCTGTGGACCCGGGATCCGGGGCTGCCGCCGGGCACGCCGGCACGTGTGCGCGTGCTGGCGCGCGACGTCAGCATTGCGCGCGAGCACCCAGGCAAAAGCAGCATCCAGAATATCCTGCAGGGCCGGATCGAGCGCATCGTCGATGATGAAAGCCCCGGCCTCGCTTTACTGCGGCTGCAGGTAGGCGGCACGGTCTTGCTGGCGCGCGTCACCCGCCGGGCGCTGGCGGAACTGGCGCTGGCGGAAGGCGATCCTGCGTGGGTGCAGGTGAAATCGGTCGCGCTGGCGCGCTGACGCTCCCGGCCGCCGCAGCGGCCGGGATTCGCGGTGACGGCGCCTGCCCCCGCCGGGGCTGCGCCGGTCAGACCGGCGCCAGCAGGTCGATGCCGGCGTTAAAGCTGGCGTAGCCGACCAGGGTGACTGACCAGCTGTCGGGATCGTCCAGCAAACGGATCACGCTGTCGCCCGCCTCGGTGGCGGTTACCGAGAATGCCTGCGCGAACTGGGCCGCGTTGACGCCCAGGTCCAGCCGGTCGCTGCCGGAAGTGAAGCCGACGATGGTGTCGTGGCCGGTGTCGGCCGCGGTCACGGTCAATTCGCTTTCCTCTGACCAGTAGGTATAGCTGGCGTCGCCGCTGAAGGTGACGGTGCTGGTGGTCGGCTTCTTGGCGGTGCCGCCATTGACCGTCACCTGAAGCAGAAAGTCGCCTTCACTGCCGCCGATGTCGTCGCCATGAGCGAGCGCCATGGCCGCGCGCCAGCCGTCGAGTTGTGTGACATAGTTTTGCCATGCCTTGTAGTCCGCCAGGCTGGACGGACTGTTGCTGCCAGAACTGGTGTCGTTGGCGCGAAACCATTCGGTCGTCAACACCGTGGACTCGGTGGCGCTTACATCGAGGCCGAAGCGGAAGAGGTCATTGCCGTCACCGCCGTCGAGGTGGTCATCGCCCTCTGCGCCGACCAGCAGGTCGTCGCCGCCACCGCCGCTGAGGGTGTCGTTGGCTGCGCCGCCGGAGAGTTGGTTGTCGCCCTCGTTGCCGCTGATGAGGTTGGCCAGGCCATTGCCGCTGCCATCGATATCATTTGCGCCGGTCAGCGTCAGGTTCTCGACCTCATCACCGAGTGCATGGCTGACGCTGGCCTCCACGGTATCCGTGCCTTCGCCGGCATCTTCAGTGACGAGATCGCCATCGGCATCGACAATGTAGACGTCATCCCCGTCTTCGCCGGCCATCGCATCGGTCCCTGTACCGCCGTTGAGCGTGTCATTGCCGGCGCCACCAAGCAAGGTGTCGCTGCCGAGGCCGCCGTCGAGCGAATTGTTGCCGTCATTGCCAGTGATGAGGTTGTCCAGATCGTTGCCCGTGCCGCTGAGATTCCCTGAACCGGTCAGTGTCAGGTTCTCGACCGCGCTGCCGAGCGTGTAACTGATGCCGGCCTTGACCAGGTCGGTGCCCTGGCCGGCCGCCTCGGTAACGGCATCGCCCTCGTCGTCGACGATATAGATGTCGTCGCCGTCATTGCCGGCCATCGCGTCGGCATCCGCACCACCGTCGAGCAGGTCATCGCCGCCGCCGCCGATCAGCGTGTCGATACCACCGGCGCCGCGCAAGGTGTCGTTGCCGAGGTCGCCGTCGAGGGAGTTGTTCGCGGCGTTCCCGGTGATGAGGTTGTCCAGCACATTGCCACTACCGTTGAGGTTGTCCGGGCCGGTCAGCGTCAGGTTCTCGAGGTTCGCGCCCAGCGTGTAGCTTATGTTGGTGGAGACGTGATCGATACCCGAGTCCACTGCCTCGGTCACTACGTCGCCCGGCTGATCCACCACATAGCTATCGTCGCCCGCGCCGCCCATCATCGAATCAGCCACCGGACCACCATCCAGATAGTCGTTGCCATCGCCCCCATCGAGCGTGTCGCTGTTCGCGCCACCCATGAGCGTATCGTCGCCTGCGCCCCCGGCGAGGCTGTCGTCGCCGGAACCGCCGGTGAGTGAATCATTGTCGTCGCCGCCGATCAGCAGGTCGGCCTGGGCACCGCCATCAAGGGTGTCATTGCCGGCGCCACCATCGAGCGTGTCAGTGCCGGCATCGCCATTGATCGAATCATCGCCGTCGCCCCCCAGCAGCGTGTCATTGCCGGCCCCGCCGGCCAGGGTGTCGTTACCGTCCCCGCCATCAAGCGAGTCATTATTGCCCGCGCCGCTGAGGTGATCGTTCCCCCCCGCGCCGACAGACGTATCCGCACCGGACGTGCCGCCATCCACGTTATCGCTGTCATCGCCGATATAAATCGCCATGCTTTTTCTCCTTATGTCGGCGATCAATTGCCGCCGGGCAGTTCACAGGTCGTGCCTCCCCCGAACTCGGGCCCCGCGGCAGCAGCGCCATGGCGACCTCTCTTCGCAATACCGAACTCGACCCGCAAGCACAGGGCTGCGCGGGTCGTATGCGGCGAGGAGAGGATCATTGGCGGCGTGATGTCGTGAGGCGGCACACCGGTCAGCTGCTGCTCGAAGCGGATTCCGAAGCACGGATCCGGAGGTCCGTATGTCCCGAGCCCGCCGCGATCTGCCGATGCCCGTCTCCCGGGGAGATCCCGTGATCAGGCAGGCGCTTTAGACGTTGCTCAAATGACACAGCCCGACTATGGCAGATTAACAGATTGAAAACATGGGCGTTTCTCACCTTTATTCTGGGAGGAAGGTGCACCCACCGTCCTGTTTTGCTATAGTTGAAACAACCTGATCTCAATGAACTACATTGGCGGGTTCTGTGCCCAGATAGGAATTCCAGTGAACAAGTCGGCCGCGTCTGAAAAAAACGACCCGATCAACGTGCTGGTAACGGCCTTGCCGCTGACCGCATGGGGTCTGTCACGCATGCTGGAACTTCCCGATGCCGCAGGGCTGCGTTGCATCGCCGTGGCGCCGACTGTCGCGCACGCGGCACAATTGCTGCCGTCGTGCAAACCTGACTTGGTGCTGGTCGATCTGGACAGTGAGGAAAGCAGTGACGCGCTGGCTGAACTGACGGTACAAGGCGAGGTGAAAATCCTGGTACTGACCGGTTCACTAGACCCAGCGACTCGTGACAAGGCCATCCTGGCCGGTGCGCGCGGCGTCGTGGACAAGCGCGAAGATGTGTCGACCCTGCTGAAAGCCCTGTACAAGGTGCATGACGGTGAAATGTGGATGGACCGCAGTGCCACCAGCCGCATCTTTCTCGAATTGGCGCGGCAAAAGGCTGACAAGACCCCGGGTTCGGAAGCGTCGCGGCTGGATGTGCTGACCAGCCGGGAGCGGCAAAGCGTGGATGCCCTGATGAAGAGCCCGGCGGCGCCAGCCAAAGTGCTGGCCAAAGACATGTCCATCAGCGAACACACCTTGCGCAATCACCTGACCTCGATCTATGCCAAGCTGGGTGTGGCCAACCGTACCGAGCTGTATGCGTTCGTGCAGCGCCATAGCCCGCGGCACGGCAAGACATAAGCGTCGCTGGCAGTCGGGCTCCGGGGTTACAGGAATCCGGAAATAAAAAGGCCGGTATCGATGACGATACCGGCCTTCTTGTCTGGCGTCCCCACGGGGATTCGAACCCCGGTACTCACCGTGAAAGGGTGATGTCCTAGGCCTCTAGACGATGGGGACAAAAACTTGAATTCTGTCCGTACTGCTGGCCTGTTTCACTACCGTACTGCGCACGCTGAGTTGATCTCAGTGGTGGAGGTAAGCGGGATCGAACCGCTGACCTCTTGCATGCCATGCAAGCGCTCTCCCAGCTGAGCTATACCCCCGTGTGCTGCAGAA